>FWPV01014577.1_pt1 | contig 10548 bp, 9 predicted proteins | sample 2228371 | NCBI WGS metagenome assembly FWPV01 (sample SAMEA103939776, study PRJEB20133) | metagenome
AAAGCTAAAATTACACTGGTTGTGCCGAAATGGATGGTGATGGCTACCCACGGCTGGTGGTTCCCGGAAAAAGAGGGCGTCGAACCTGTATGGTGGTTTGGTGGTGGTTACGATTTAACGCCATACTACGGTAACGAAAGCGATGTTAAACACTGGCATCACACTGCCAAAAACGCCTGCGACCCACTCGGCGAGCAGCTCTACCCCAAATTCAAAAAGTGGTGCGACGATTACTTTTTTCTCAAACATCGCGGTGAAGCGCGTGGTGTGGGTGGGCTATTTTTTGACGACTACAATCACGAGAGTTTTGCACACAGTTTTGATGTAATGCGCGACGTTGGCGACAGCTATTTACCCGCCTATTTACCGATTGTAAATGCACGTAAACATCAACCCTTTACGGAACGCGAGCGCAATTTCCAACTCTATCGTCGTGGTCGTTATGTGGAATTTAATCTGGTCTATGACCGCGGTACTTTATTTGGATTACAAACCGGCGGACGCACTGAATCCATTTTAATGTCGCTGCCTCCACTGGTGCGCTGGGAATACAACTGGCAACCGGAAGCCGGCAGTGCTGAAGCGGAACTCTATGAAAAGTTTCTCCCCCATCGCGATTGGTTGAAATAAAAATAAACTAGTTTGATAACCATCGCATAATTTTTTGGACAACTCATGACTGATTTATACGCTGTATTTGGCAACCCGATTAATCACAGTAAATCTCCGGTTATCCATCGCCAGTTTGCCGAGCAAACCGGACAGGACATGCACTACAACAAACAGTTAGTGAATGAAGGCGAATTTGAACTGGCGGCGCAGGAATTTTTTGCGCAAGGTGGAAAAGGTTTGAATATTACCGTGCCGTTTAAATTAAATGCGTTTGCCTTTGCGCAAAAACGCACCGCGCGTGCCGAGCGCGCCGGCGCCGTTAATACCCTGGCAAAACTCAGCGATGGCACCATCCTGGGTGATAACACCGACGGCATAGGCATGATTCACGATATGCACAACCTCGGTTGGGAATTGGAAGGTAAGCGTGTGTTGATTCTGGGTGCCGGTGGCGCCGTGCGCGGTATTTTGCAGCCGCTGTTGGAGGAAAAACCCGGGCAAGTAGTGATTGCCAATCGTACTCCGGAAAAAGCGGAAGAGCTGGCGAAAAACTTTCTCGACCTGGGCGATATACGTGCAAAAAGTTTTGCACAGTTGCAGGGTGATCATTTCGACCTGGTGATTAACGGCACCTCGGCAAGCATGCAAGGTGAGCTGCCACCACTGCCAGATGATTTGCTTGCCGCCAACGCCTGTTGCTACGACATGATGTACGGCGCTGAGCCAACTATTTTTTTAGCCTGGGCCAAACAACATGGCGCGGCACAGGTCGCTGATGGCTTGGGCATGTTAATTGGACAGGCGGCAGAGGCCTTTTATCTGTGGCGACAAATTCGCCCCGAAGTTATTCCGGTTATTACTGTTTTGCGCCGGCAATTGGCCGAGAAAAAATAAATCGTGCTGGCGTCCATGGCAATCACCAACTCACCGGCGAGCGCTGGCTTTAAAAGCCAGTGCCTTCGCTATTTAGTGAGTGTGTTATTGCTGGCGAATTTAGTTTTTGTTGCGCCTGCACTGGCTGCAGAAATTGTTGCGCAATCACGTCCGGCGTCACTGAGAATAGTGGTGCCTGGCAGCGGTATCGCCAAGCCCAATGAGCCTTACTACTATTACGTCAATTTGTTGCGCCTGGCATTGGAAAAAACCCGTGCCACTGATGGCGAATTTGAATTGGCATTTCACGATCATGGTGGCGGTATTGAGCGCGACCGTGCGATGTTAATTGCCGGCACGGGCATAGACGCTATGTGGGCATCAGTGACACGCGAACGTGCAGAAAAGCTGCGCGTTATTGATGTGGATTTATTAAAAGGCTTGAATAATTATCGCGCACTCTTGATCCATCGCGACAAACAACCGCAATTTTCGGGTGTTAAAAGCCTTGCCCAATTGCGCCAGTTTAAAACCGGCACCGGCCCTTATTGGACCGATGGCATCATCCTTAAAGACAACGGTTTTTCATTGGTTTACGGCGCTAATTATGCCGGCCTGTTTAAAATGCTTGCTAAACACCGATTTGATTTTTTTTCGCGCGGACTGCATGAAATACAAAATGATCTTATTGATTTCTCTGCACTGGGTTTGATCGAGGAAGGACATTTGTTGTTGAAGTATGATCGCCCGGTGCGCTACTGTTTTTTTGTGAACAAAAATAATCAGGCGCTGGCGGAGCGCATTGAGCGAGGTTTGCATTTGGCGCAAGCCGATGGCTCATTTGATGAATTATTTCTTAGCATGCCCAATTTCAAATATGGCAGCGAGGTGCTGCAAGACCCGCAGCGCCGTGTGCTGTTGATTCGCAACAATACCAATTAACAGTTCCCTCAGGCTGGTGCAGTGCATTTATGGTTAGTGCAGCGATGGTTTATGCCAGCTTATTTATTACCGCACTTATCGCCGCGACTTTTTTTCCGCTGTCTTCGGAAGCTTTGTTAGTCACGCTATTGCAGCAGGGTTACTCGCCCTTCTGGTTGTGGCTGGCGGCTACCACCGGCAATACCCTTGGTTCTTGTGTCAATTGGTATTTGGGGGGGCAATGCTTGCGCTTCCAGCAGCGAAAATGGTTTCCCGTTTCCCCGCCGCAATTGGCCCGTGCGCAGCAGCAGTTCCAGCGCTATGGCATTTATTCCCTGTTGTTTGCCTGGTTGCCGGTAGTGGGCGATCCACTCACGCTGTTGGCCGGTGTAATGCGGGTCAGGTTTCTCTACTTCATCGTCCTTGTCGCACTGGGTAAGGCGTTGCGCTATACCTTGGTGATCTGGTTGAGTCTTCAATGGTTTTGATTTGAACCAGAATCATCTAAAAATAAGATCATAATAAGCAATTTTTAGCTATTTTTAATCCAATTATTTAACCTTAATCTGGTTGCAACTGGAGCGACAGCAGAGATCTGTGTCGATCCAATCGGCGCTGCTTGCGGGTTCGGTTTCGCTGCTAATTTCCGGTGCTGGCCGTTTAAGTATTGACCGCCTGATTGCCAGAGCTTGAGTGAGCCGGGTGTTGCATGATTGGCCACGCGCTCTACAAATGGTGGGGCGCACCAAACCGATAAAATTCGCATGAACAGCCGCGCGGTGACCAGCATTGCCGGCATGGGAGGTATTTATGATCAGTATCAGACGCAGTGACGAGCGCGGTGGAGCCAACTTTGGCTGGCTCGATAGCAAGCATAGTTTTTCCTTTGGCAGCTATTACGACCCGCGCCATATGGGTTATTCCGCGCTACGGGTTATTAACGAGGACCGGGTGGCGCCGGGCGGCGGTTTTGCCACCCACGGCCATAGCAATATGGAAATTATCAGTTACGTGTTGGATGGCGAAATCGCCCACAAAGATAGTGAGGGCAATGTTGCCACTCTGCCGCCGGGTGAATTCCAGCTGATGTCCGCCGGCAGCGGTATTCGTCACAGCGAGTTCAATCCATCTACCAGTAAGCCGCTACATTTTTTGCATATTTGGATTGAACCCAATGTGCAGGATAAAGCGCCCGGCTACCAGCAAAAAGCCTTCGGCAGTGAACAGGGGCTGACTCTGGCGGTAAGCCCGGATGGTGAAGCGGGCAGCTTGGTGATTAAACAGGATGCCCGTTTGTATCAACTGCTGCTGGATGCCGGGACCAGCGCTGAATTGCCGGCTGTCACCGGGCGTAAATACTACGTGCACCTGATCAACGGTGAGTTGGCGGTTGAAGGTGAAACCCTTGGTCCGGGCGATGTCGCAAAAATCGAGGGTGTTAATCGTTTGCAAATGGTTGCCCAGCAGCAGGCAGTAAAAGCGTTAGTGTTTGATTTGCCTTAATCCCCGGCGGCAAACACAAATACACCGCGCTTATCCAGTGTTACCCAGAATTGATCCCCCAGCCCGGCCAGTTGATGGCTGGGCAGTTGCATTTGTAGTTCCACTTCCTGGCTCTGGTGGTTGATGCACACACTGGCGAGGCTGGTGGCGCCGAGCATATGGGCTTCTTGCAATCTCATGGTTTGGGCGCCGGGGCCATTGGCGGGGGCGAGTTGCAGCGCTTCGGGGCGGATCAGAATCTGAGCACGACTTCCCTCGGCCAAGGTCGATGCGGCGATTGCACCAAAGGGAGAGGCAACCAATCCCCCTTCGACCTGTGCTTCAAGGCGGTTGATGTCGCCAAAAAACTCGGCCGCAAAGGGGCTGACGGGGTGGTGATAGATCTCGCCCGGTGTGCCTATCTGCAGCACTTTTCCCTCTTGCATCAGCGCGATCCGGTCGGCCATAAACATAGCTTCTTCGGGGTCGTGGGTGACCATAATGCTGGTGGTGCCGCTGGCCTTGAGCAGGTGCAAGGTCTCGCTGCGCAGGCGATGGCGCAGGCGCACATCCAGATTGGAAAAGGGTTCGTCGAGTAATAGCAGGCGCGGTTGTGGTGCCAGTGCGCGCGCCAGTGCAACGCGCTGTTGCTGGCCACCGGAGAGCACATGGGGCAAATCCTGCGCGCGTGCGCTCATGCCCACCCGCTCCAGCATTGCCAGTGCGCGTGCCGCGCGCGCCGGTTTGGGGAGTTGATGCAGGCCGAAGGCGACATTGTCGAGCAGTGATAGATGGGGAAAGAGCGCAAAATCCTGAAACACCAACCCTATATCGCGCTGCTCCGGCAACTGCTGGTGCGCGGGGTTAGCGATAAGCTCGTTGTCCAGCCGGATCTCACCGGTCTGTAATTGCTCCAAGCCGGCGATCAGGCGCAGCAAGGTACTTTTGCCGCAGCCGGAAGGCCCGGCCAGACAGAGAATTTCACCCGCACCGACTTGCAGGTTGATATCGCGCAGCACGCGGCGCTCGCCAAACTGGTGCGCTATTCCACTCAGACTAAGGTGATGGGCATTGCTCATACAAAATGGCTCATACAGGATTGTTCATAAACACTGCTCATAAACACGGTTCGTAAACATTGTTCAAGTGTCATGTTAGTGGGACGCCTGTTTCAGGCCATAGCGCGACAGCAAGACGATGGGCAGCACCCCGGCGAGCAGGATTAACAGCGCTGCCAGCGCGCCACTTTCGTAGCTGCCGCGCGAGGCTTCGCCGTACAAATGGGTGGCGAGTGTATCCACATTGAGTGGACGCAGCAGCAAGCTGGCGGGCAGTTCTTTCATGCAATCGACAAAAATCAGCAGCATCGCAGCGGCCAGTGCCGGGCGTGCCAGCGGCCAGTGAATCCGCCGCGCGCGCTGGCTGGCACCGGTGCCCAGGGAGCGGGCGGCATCGTCGAGTGAATAGGGAATCTTGTCAAAACCGGCCTCCACACTGCCGGTGCCTATCGCCAGAAAACGCGCCACATAGGCGTAAACCAGCGCAGCACCTGTGCCAGATAAAAGTAATCCGGTAGATATACCAAACAGCTGCTGCGCCTGATGATCGAGTGTTGCATCCAGCCAACCCAGTGGCCCGAGCAGGCCAATCGCCAATACCGTACCGGGCACCGCGTAACCCAGGCTGGCGATGCGCACCACCAAGTGCATGCCCGGCGCAGCGCGTGCCAGGCGCGAGCTATATACCAGCACAAAGGCCAGTAGCGCGGCCATCAGGGTGGCGATGCTGGCGAAAGTCAGGGTATTCAGGGTTTTATCCAGCAAACTGGCATCCAGCCCCACATCGTTCCAGCGCTCCACACTCGCTGCCAGCAAATGACCCGCAGGCACCAAAAAGCCCAGCGTAACGGCGAGCCAGGCGACTATCACCAACAGCCAACTCGCGCCGGATAAAGGGCGCGGGGTGAGTGTGCGGTTCTGCCGCGCGCTGCTGGCGTAGTGGCTATGGCGCCGCGCCCAGCGCTCAAGGGCGATCAGGCTGAGCACCAGCATCAGCATAAACAGGGCAATTTGCGCGGCACCTGCCAAACTGGAGCGGTTGACCCAGGTGGAATAGACCGACACGGTCAGGGTGCGAACGCCCAGAAGTTCAGCCGCGCCTATGTCGTTGATCGCTTCCATTAATGCAAGGCTGGCACCCACGGCAATTGCCGGGCGCGCCAGTGGCAGGGCGATACGGAAAAAGCGGCGCCCTGGCCCCACTCCCAAGCTGGCGGCCGCATCCAGTACACCAGCCGCCTGCATCATAAACAGCGCCCGCGTGGGCAGGTAAACATAAGGGAAAAGCACCAAGCCCAGCAGCAGGATACAGCCCCCGAGAGAGCGGATATCCGGCAGGCGGAATTGGCGCGGGCTGCTATAACCCAGCAACTCGCGCAGCCAGGTTTGCAGATCGCCAATCGGGTGGAGAATATCGAGATAAACATAGGCGACTATATAAGTCGGCACCGCCAGCGGTAGCAGCAGTGCCCAGCTGAGCAGGCGGCGACCGGGAAATTCATAAGCTGTCACCAGCCAGGCGCTGCCGGTGCCGAGCAGGATCACCAGTGCGCCCACGCCAGCCAGCAACAGCAGGGTTTGGGCCAATGCCTGGGGCAGCACATAGGCGCGCAAGTGCGGCCAGAGTTCGCCCGAGCCTTGCAGTGCGTGGCCTGCGATACTGAGCACCGGCAGCAACACCAGCAGTGCTACCAGCCCGGATACCAACCACCAAGCGGGGTTAAGGCGCATTTGGCTTGTCGATACGCGCGCGGATCAAAGGTCAAAACCGACCTTATCCACCAGCAGACTGGCGGCCTTGCGGTGTTTGGAAATATCCGCGAGCGAGGTTGGATCCACCTTGAGTTCACCCAACGCCGCAATGATTGGATTGAGCGCCGCCACCGAATTGACCGGGTATTCGTAGTTCGCTTGGGCATAAATTGCCTGCGCCTCGGCCGATACCAAAAACTCCAGGAGTTTGATGGCATTGGCTTTATTGGGCGCATGTTTGGCCAGCGCCGCGCCCGACACATTCACATGGGTGCCGCCGCCGTCAAACACCGGCAACAGGGCGTTGATTCCATCGCCCCATTTTTGTTGATCTGCGCCGCCCGCGCCGCTGCGCATCAGGCCAAGGTAATAGCTGTTGGCCAAACCTATGTCGCACATACCGCCCAAAATATCCCGCGCCACATCGCGGTCACCGCCACCGGGGCGCTGGGCGAGGTTGGCTTTAAGGCCGCGCAACCAGGTCTCGGCTTTGGCCTCCCCGTGTTTGGCGATCATATGGGCGATGAGTGCGGTGTTGTAAGGGTGTTGGCCGGAGCGAATACACACCTTGCCTTTCCATTCGGGCGCGGCCAATTGCTCATAGCTGATGGCAGGTAAATCCAGTTCTTTGGATACATAAAGCGTGCGTGCACGCATGGACAGTGCAAACCAGTGGCCATTGGCATCGCGCAGTGGTGCGGCGATAGTTTTCTCCAGCAGCGCCGATTGCAGTGGCTGGGTAACGCCCTTATCAACCAGATCGGTCAGGTTGCCAAAATCCACCGCCATCAGTAGGTCGGCAGGCGAGCGTTCGCCCTCGCTGGCGACACGTTCGGCCAAGCCATCTTTTAAAAACAGGGTATTCACTTTAATGCCGCTGCTCTCGCTAAATGCTTTCAACAGCGGCTCGATCAGCGCGGGTTCGCGTGTGGTGTAGAGGTTTACTTCAGCCTTGGGGGTGGCGGCGTTTAGCAGCGGCGAAAGCGTTAAAGCTGCCAGTAAACCCAGTTGGCGCGCAGTGCGGATCAGTGACATAAGCGAGCTCCAAAAAGAAACAATGGGCGCCGAGTCTAGCACCCACAGAACTTTAGGCTCAATTGAGAATATCAATCACTCGATCTTTGATTCTCAGTGGTCGCGCTGGGGCTGACTTTCAGCCTGAGTGGCTCCGCAAAACCGTCCAGCTGACCGATCAATTCATCGCCCGGTTGCACTGGCCCTACACCGGCGGGTGTGCCGGTAAAAATCAAATCGCCCGCCTCCAGTTTGAAATAACGCGATACCTGCACAATCAGTTCCGGCACCGACCAGACCATGTCGCGCCAGTTGCCGCGTTGTACTAGTTTGCCATTACGCGTTAAGACCAAATCGCCGTAAGTTTCCAAATCCGCCAATGCGCCGGGCTGGATGGCGGTACAAGGTGCTGAGCCGTCAAAACCCTTGGCCAGCTCCCAGGGGCGGCCTAATTGTTTGGCTTCTTTTTGGCGGTCGCGACAGGTCATATCCAAACCCAGGGCAAAACCAAACACATAATCGCCCGCCTCGGCGAGGTTGATGTTCGCACCGGATTTACCAATCGCCACCACTAATTCAATTTCATGTTCCACCTGCCGGGAAAAATGCGGGTAGATAAAGTCGCTGCCATTTTGCGCCAGCGCCGTTTGCGGTTTGAAGAAGAAAAAAGGCGGCTCGCGCTCCGGATCGTGGCCCATTTCACGGGCGTGTTCAGCGTAGTTACGGCCGATACAAATAATTTTGTGGACGGGAAACTGGTCGCGTTTACCGATGACCGGCAGGGAATAGTGGGGTGACGGATGGCTCATGTATTTTCCTTGAGGTAGGCATCTTTCAATTTCACATAATTATTCGCCGAGTAGCTAAAGAAGCTGCGCTCGGTATCTTTCAGTGGGCGAACCTGTTTTACCGGCGACCCCATATACAGAAAACCGGATTCCAGGCGTTTGCCTGGTGGCACCAATGAGCCAGCGCCTATTACCACCTCGTCCTCCACCACCGCGCCATCCAGAACAGTTGACCCTATGCCGATCAAAACCCGGTTGCCAATGGTGCAGCCATGCAAACACACTGAATGGCCGACGGTGACTTCATCGCCAATAGTGAGCGGGTGACCGGCCGGGTTGTAGTCGCTGGCGTGGGTGATGTGCAGTACCGAGCCGTCCTGCACACTGGTGCGCGCGCCTATGCGAATGCGGTGCATATCGCCGCGAATCACCACGCAGGGCCACACCGAGCTGTCATCGCCCAGCACTACATCGCCAATTACCACGGCGGATTCGTCCACCATCACGCGCGCGCCCAATTGCGGCTGATGGCCTTGGAAAGATCTTATCGCGCCCATAGTTATGCTCCTGAAATTAGCCGTATTTAATGGGTGTATGATACGCCAAACCCCCGCCGATTTTGTTTCCGGAGCCATTGCATGACTAACCCCCTGTTAGCCTCACATCTACTACCGCCCTTCAGCGCGATCAAAGCGGAGCATGTGACGCCCGCCATCACCGCCTTGGTCGCGGAAGGTCGCGCCCAATTACAAGAACTGTTAACCAGCCTGAACGAATCAAACCGCACGCCAAGCTGGTCTGGATTGGTTGCGCCACTGGAAGCCCAGGGCGATAAACTCGACCAGGCCTGGGCGCCCGTCAGCCATTTAAACGCCGTGGCCAACAGCGATGAGTTGCGCGCGGCTTACACCGAGAGCGTCGCGTTACTCACCGAGTACTCCACCGAGTTCAGCCAAAATGAGGAACTCTACAAGGCCTATCAACAATTGGCGGCCAGCGCGGAATTTGCGCAGTTAAATCAGGCGCAGCAACAGTCGATCAACAATGCCCTGCGCGATTTTCGTTTGGGTGGTGTCGCCCTGAGCGATGAACATAAACAGCGGTTTGCAGCGATCCAAAAACGTCTGTCGGAATTAGCCACACAATTTTCCAACAATGTGTTGGATGCAACCCAGGCCTGGTTTAAACAATTTGATGATGCCAGTGCATTGGCGGGTTTACCGGAATCGGCCCTTGCACAAGCGGCGCAAACCGCCGCGCAAAAAAATCTGCCCGGGTATGTCATCACTCTGGATTTCCCGTCCTACTATGCAGTGATTATGTACGCCGACAACCGCGCCCTGCGCGAAGAAATTTATACCGCTTATGTCACGCGCGCCTCTGCTGCAGGCAAAAAAGCCGATGGTTCATCGGCCGCAGAATGGGACAACACAGCGATTATTGCCGAGACCCTGGCACTGCGCCATGAGCTTGCCCAATTACTCGGTTTTGCCAATTACGCGGAGCGTTCATTGGCGAGCAAAATGGCAGAGTCCACCGCGCAGGTGATCCAGTTTTTAAATGAATTGGCGGAAAAATCCAAACCCTTTGCCGAGCGCGATTACGCCGAGCTGTGCACCTTTGCCGCCGCGCAAGGTTGCAGTGATTTGCAAGCCTGGGACACCACTTACTACAGCGAAAAGTTGCGCGTGGAAAAATACGCAGTAGCGCAAGAAGAATTGCGCCCTTACTTTCCTGCTGAAAAAGTTATCGCGGGCATGTTTGAAGTGGTGCGTCGTTTATTTGGCATAGACGTCAAACAAGTTGCTGCCTTTGATACTTACCACCCTGATGTGCGTTTTTATCACATTGAAAAAAATGGCGAACAACTGGCAAGTTTTTATTTGGATTTATTTGCGCGCGATAAAAAACGCGGCGGCGCCTGGATGGCGGATTGCCGGGTTCGTCGCACAACGGAACAGGGTGTGCAATTGCCGGTAGCTTTCCTAACTTGTAATTTCACTCCGCCAGTTGGCAGCACTCCATCGTTATTAACGCACGATGAAGTA
>FWPV01016189.1_pt1 | contig 10548 bp, 9 predicted proteins | sample 2228371 | NCBI WGS metagenome assembly FWPV01 (sample SAMEA103939776, study PRJEB20133) | metagenome
ACCTCCAGCCAGCAAGCGTTACACATGGCCCAAACGCTGAAACCGGCGGCGATCTCCCTGGACGTGATGATGCCGACCCAGGATGGATGGGAGGTCCTGCAGAACCTCAAGCACCATCCGGCCACCCGAGGGATCCCCATCATCGTATGTTCTGTGTTGCGGGAGCGTGAGCTGGCCCTCTCCTTGGGTGCGGCCGATTTCCTGGCCAAGCCAGTTACCCAAGAGATGTTATTGCGCGCCCTGGCGCGAGTGGTGAAGGTGGCGTGATCCCGCTGACTGGTCCAGGGACTTCAGTCAGCGCTCCAGTCTTCCAGGCGGAGGCCTTGAAAGGCAGTGTAATCGCTCGTATTGGATGTTACCAGGGTCAGGCCATTCACGGCAGCGATCGCGGCGATCTGTCCATCTGCGAACGGTCGAGGTTGCCCGATCTGGGCCAGGCGCGCCCGTTCCTGGGCGTGCCATGTCGCCGCAAACTGATCATAAGGGAGGATAGGGATCGTGGGAGCGACTACATCTCGCAGGAACGCTTCGATGATGGCGCGTTTGCGTGAGGGAGGCAGCCGACGGGCGCCGTACCACAGCTCATGCCAGACGATCGACGGAAGGGCGATCGCTGTCTGGTTCTCTCGCAGGCGATCGAGCACGCGCGGGTTGGGGACGGGACGCAAAGATTCGGAAAGGACATTGGTATCGAGCAGATAACGGATCGTCACCAGTCCACCTCTCGCCCAGGAGATGGCTCACGTGCTCCTGTGAACAGTTCAGGCTCGACGCCTTCTCGCTCCAGCTCGAACGCCTCCCGAAATGCTGTATAAGCCTGCCAGAAATCGCCTCTCTGCGCTTTCATCCGTTCGAACGCCTCGATGGAGAGCAGAACAGCCACCGGCCGGCCGCGACGAGTCACTTCGACCTGTGCGACATCATCGAGGTCGTGGATGATTTTGGCGAAACGATTGCGGGCTTCAGCGATCGAATATCTAATCACCATGATGCCCCCATATAGCCATCTTGATGGCTATCTTAGCGAAGTAGTCGTCCCCTGTCAAATCTTCTCTGGATCCTGATTGCCCGGCAAGGCTGGGGATCGCAGGGCATCCAGGCTGGCTTGCACGCAGCGCATCAACTCTCCGATCGACAATCCATCCCGCCGCGTCACCCCCACCAATCCCGCTGTGATCACTTCCTGTTCCTGGCCGCGAGCGGTGACGATGAGGATGGGGATCGCTGACAACCGTGGGTCCTTTTGCATGTGCTCGATCACCGTGTATCCGTCGACTTCGGGCATGAGCAAGTCGAGGACAACGGCATCGGGGCGACGGCGTTCCATTTGGGCCAGCGCCTCGGCGCCGCTGTAGGCCGTGCGCACGCGATAGGGTGGGGTCGCCAGCCGCGCCATGCGGCTGAGCAGGCGCACCACCTCGCGTTCGTCGTCGACGATGAGCAGTGAGCGCGCCTGCGGGCCGAGTCTCCCCAAGGCGGCCAGGAAGCGCTCGCGCGTGATCGGCTTGGTCATATAGGCGACGACGTTGGCCGGACGCGCGCTGTGGGCGCCCCCGTGCAAGGTGCAGACGATCATGGGCAGCGTGGGGAGCCCCTCGCGCGCGCGACGGAGTTGCAGCCATCCTTCTTCGCCCGAAGGCGCGACGACGATCGCCGCATGGGTCGTCTCCTCCGCCATGCGCGCTCGGGCGGCCTCGATGTCGCTGACGGCAGCCACCCGATACCCCTCCAGGTAACGGGCGAAGAGATGGGCCGTCGCCGGTTCAGGGTCGACGACGACGATCGTCCGGTCGGCGGCGCGACGGCTGGAGAAGCGCGCCCATGTCTCCCAGGGCGGCGGCAGCGTGCTGGGCATGGCCGAGTCCTGCAAAGGAAGGCTGAAGAAGAAGGTGGTCCCGACGCCGAGCTGGCTGCTGACCCACATGCGCCCGCCGTGCAGCTCCACGAACCGCTTGCTGATCGCCAGTCCCAACCCACTGCCGCCCACGCGCCGCCGGATCGAACCGTCCAACTGGCGGAACTCCTCGAACACCTTGGGAAGGTCGCTTTCCGCGATGCCGATCCCCGTGTCGATCACGCTGATCGTCACGCAGCCTTCGTCGACCTGCGCGGCGATCGTGACTCCTCCCTGGTCGGTGAAACGGGCCGCGTTGTTCAGCAAGTTGAGCAGCACCTGCCGCACGCGCGTGCGATCGGCGGGAATGAGAGGAAGTTGTGGAGGAAACGCGAGGCGCAGATACAGCCCTTTCTCCTCGAACAGGTGGGCGATGGCGTTGACCGCCTCCTGGGCGACCTGGGCCAGATCGATCGGCTCCTTGACCAGCCCCATGCGGCCAGCTTCGATCTGGCTGAGGTCGAGCACGTCATCGATCAGGGTCGAGAGATGCTGGGCGTTGCGATAGATGGCCTGCACATCGCCGCGATAGCTGGCGGGGAGCGGCTCGCCGTACGTGCGCGGGGCCATCACCATCATCTCGCTGAAGCCGATGATCAGGTTGAGGGGGGTGCGCAGCTCGTGGCTGATGTTGGCGGCGAACTCGGCCTTGAGGCGACGCGCCTCGTCAGCGGCCTGGCGCGCGCGCTCCAACTCGGCCGCCATCGCCTCCAGGCGTCGATAGGCGAGATCGAGGTCCTTGAGCGCGCGGCTCAGTTCGCCGCGCTGCTCCATGAGCGCCTCGGTTTGCCGGCGCGCGCGCTCGTAGCTATCCCAGGCCCAATGCAGCGTGGTGCGCAACGGATACGTGGCGATCCAGATCAGGAACGCCATCAGGCAAGCGAACAAGGAAGCGCGCCAGGCGATCGCGACAGGTACAGCAGCAACGGGCGAGAGGAAGGCATAGCCCACCAAAGCGATCGTTGTCAGAGCCGCGGTGAGGAAGCCGACCAACGGGCCGATCAACAGCCCGGCGACGCCGATCGCCAGCGCCAGCAAGAGGAGAAGCGAGGGATCCGCATAGGCCCAGGCTGCCAGAGGGATGGTCAGAAACACGCCAGCGACGTAGAGGCCAGCGCCGGTCGCGAAGCCGACGCGCGCGGTCAGGAGGTGAGCCAGCCAACTGCAGAGGATCAGGGTGAACGGTCCGCTCCACAGCCGCAGGTCGACGATCTCGAGGACGCCGGTCATGTAGGCGTACCACAGTCCGCCGACGGCGAGACCGGCGACGATCAGCCGGTTGAGGGCGCTGGCGCGCAGGGCGAGCACATCCTCCTGGTAGGGGGAGCTGAATTCGCGATCGATGGCGAAGAAGAGGGACACTGGAACTCCTTGGGAAAGCGAGTCAGCGAGAGAGCGAGTCAGCGAGAGAGCGAATCAGCGAGAGAACGAATCAGCGAGTCAGCGAGAGAGCGAGTCAGCGAGAGAACGAATCAGCGAGTCAGCGAATCAGCGAGAGAGTGAGTCAGCGAATCAGCGAGTCAGCGAGAGAGCGAGTCAGCGAGAGAACGAATCAGCGAGTCAGCGAATCAGCGAGAGAGTGAGTCAGCGAATCAGCGAATCAGCGAATCAGCGAGTTGGCGAAGGCGGCCTCCTGTCATGTGTTCACGGCCTCGAGCATGGCGACGATGTTCTCGGGCGGCACGTCGGCCATGACGTTATGGATCTGCTGAAAGACGAAGCCGCCGCCCGGGGCCAGGATGCGCACGCGCGCACGCACATCGGCGGCGACCTGGGCGGGTGTGCCCTGGGCCAACACATCGCGCGTGTTGCAGCCGCCGCCCCACAGGCAGATATCGCGGCCGAACTCGCGCTTGAGATAGGCAGCGTCCATGTCGGCGGTGGTGGTCTGCACCGGCTGGATGATGTCCAGCCCGGCGTCGATGAGGTCGGGCAGGAGAGCGGTCAGGCTGCCGCAGCTGTGGAGCATCACCTTGACATCGGCGAGCTGCTTGGCGCGCTGCCACATCAGGGCGTGACGCGGTTTGAAGAACTCGCGATACATGCGCGGCGAGATCTGCGGGCCGGTCTGCATGCCCAGGTCATCGCCGAACAGGATGATGTCGATGTAGGGGCCGACCGCGCCCAGGAACTTCTCGAGATTGGCCAGGTGCATCTCGACCAGCCTGTCCAGAAAGCGATGGGCGCGCCGCGGCTCGGCGGCGAGCATGGCCAGCATGTTGTCGATGCGGAAGAGGAACTGACCGATCTCGAGCAGGTTGCCGCCGAAGAGGCCGAGGATGGCGCGATCGGTGCGGGCGCGCAGGGCTTTGGCCCCCGCCGTGAGCTGCGCCAGGCCCGCTGCGTCATAGCCGATCGGCGCGGGCGGCGTGCCGACGGCCGACCACATCACGCGGCTCAAAGGGGTAGCCAGATCGTTAAACTCCTGCTCGTCGCTGTCCAGGAAAGGCCAGTGCGCCTGTTCGAAGTAGAGACAGCCCTGACGCTGGACAGCCATGAGGACGCCGTCGGCGCTGTAGAGGTGCCAGTCGTCGCCCACGCGCACCGGCTCGATATACGCTGGGATCTTGCAGGGCGTCCCGTCGGGCAGGACCCAGTCGCGCCAGTCGGCCGGGTCGAGGGCGAAGCCGCGCCCCAGCTCGATCGTATCGACGCCGAAGCGGTCGAGCACCTCCGGCTCGATGATGGCCAGTTGTTGGATCATATCGTAGACGTAGATGTCGCCGCTGGTGATGCCGAGGTACCGCTTGAGCTTGTGGTACGCGATGGCCATGATGCCGGAAGAGCGATGGCCGCCGAGGTCGATGGGGACGCGATCCGGCTCGCGGTGATTGACGGCCATCAACACGCGCTCGCGATGGGTCAGCATAGATCCCTCCTGATTCGTTGCCATCCATTCGTTGCCCTATTCGTTGCCCCATTCGTTGACATCTGATGTCATCTGCCGCATCGCCGTCCCCATGACGGCGCCCCAGTGGCTCTCCAGGCCTTGCCGTCCACGAATCTGATCACGAATACGCGAATCACATTCCTGAATCGGGGCGTCTTGTTTGCAGTTATGGTCATTCGTGAATTCGCGATCAGGATTCGTGGACGGCCACCCCACTCCTTGTGTTTTCATCCTCGCGCGGAGACGGCGCCTTCCCTCGCCCATTCGCTCCCATGTTCATTCGTTGCCTCTCAGTCGTTGCCCCCCATTCGTTGTCACTCATTCGTTGCCCGATTCGTTGCCCCCCCATTCGTTGTCACCTATTCGTTGACTACCCTACGCCGCTGGCGTGATGCGAAGGGCGAAGGCGTAGTCGCATGGCTTCTGCGCCGGCAAAGTGACGTGCAGGCCGCGCGCGTCGCGCGTCCAGGTCAGCGGCTCGGGGCTGCCCAACAACTCGACCTGGCCGATGCGCCGCTCATACAGCTCGCGCCCCTCCGCCAGCGAGGTGATCGTCACCTGGCCATCGGCGGGCCAGGCCAGGACGATGGCGTACAGCGCCTCGCGCGCGACGGTGAAGCGGATATCGGCGCTGGTGAAGGGAGCGCGCTGCGTATCAGTGAAGGCGCCAGCCAGGACGCGCGTCGGCCCCTCGCCGAAGAGCCGCCAGGGCCGCGTGTTGTAGATCGCCTCGCCGTTGATCGCCAGCCAGCGGCCGATCTCGAGCAAGACCTCCTCTTCCGGTTCGGGGATCGTCCCATCGGCGCGCGGGCCGATGTTGAGAAGGAGCGCGCCGTTCTTGCTGACGATATCCACCAGGTCGTGGATGATCGACTCGGCGCTCTTGTAGTCCTGCTCAGCCACGTAGCCCCACGAATTTTTGGAGATCGAAGTGTCGGTCTGCCAGAAGTACGGGCGGATGCGGTCGAGCTGGCCGCGTTCGACATCGAAGACGGCCGTGCCCTCGCGAAAGGCATCGTATTTGTAGTTGATAGCGACCCCGCCAGCGACCCCGCCCACCGGCCCCTGGCTCCACTGCGCGCCGCGGTTGTAGTAGGAGGCGGCGAACTTCTGCAGGTAGGGCTGGAAGATCGGCTGTTCGATCCACCAATCGAACCAGACGAGCTGCGGGCGATATTTGTCGACCAGCTCGCAGGTGCGGACCAGCCATTCGTCCAGGTAAGTGGCGTCGGGCCACGAGTCGCGCGGATGGGCCGGGCCGTAGAATTCGGCATAGCGTGGATCGCGCACGTCCGAGTCGAAGAGCTTGCCGCCGTCCATGAACCACCAGTGCTCGGCGCGATGGGTGGAGCACCCGAAGACCAGCCCCGCTTCGCGCACGGCGGCGGCCAGGTCGCCGATCAGGTCGCGGCGCGGCCCCATGCGCGCGGCGGTCCAATCCGAGAAGCTGCAATCGTACATCGCGAAGCCGTCGTGGTGCTCCGCGACGGGGACGACGTAGCGGGCGCCCGCCCGGCGAAAGAGATCAGCCCAATGCGCCGGATCGTAGCGCTCCGCCTTGAAAAGCGGGATGAAGTCCTTGTAGCCGAATTGCGACTGCGGGCCGTAGGTCTTCACATGATGCTCGAACTCGCGCGAGCCGGGCTGATACATGTTGCGTGGATACCACTCGTTGCCAAAGGCCGGCACCGCATATAGCCCCCAATGGATGAAGATGCCGAACTTGCCGTTGATATACCAGTCCGGCACGCGGTAATTGCGCAATGACTCCCACGTGGGCTGGAACGGGCCAGCCGCAGCGACGGTGTCGATGACATGAAGGGCGTCAACGATCCTGCTCATAGGTTTCCCTCCAGTAGATTGTGGTCTCACGCACGCGAAGGCGCGAGGGTCGCGAAAGGTGGGCTGACTCCGCGTCCTTCGCGGCTTCGCGTGTCTCTGGCCGCGTTGGGGCCTTGCCTCAGGTTGGGTTGGGGATGAACTGCGCGCCGCCGCGGCAGGCCTTGAGATAGTTCAGACCATGAACCTGGCCTGTCATCTCCAGCTCGCCGCGGTAGACCGGATCGTGGTATCCCTCGATATCGATCGACCCCTTGAAGCCGCCTAGCCGCAGGATGGTGATGATGTCGGCCCAGTTGGTGTCGCCGAAGCCAGGGGTGCGGTGGTAGACGTAGGGCTTGCCGCTGCGGATGCCATATTTCTTGATGACGTCCCACATCACGGTGGCGTCCTTGCCATGCAAATGGAAGACCTTATGCACCCACTCGCGCAACTGGGGGATAGGATCGACCAGGCTGACCATCTGATGGCATGGCTCCCACTCCAGGCCGATATGGTCATAGGGCAACTCGTTGAAGATCATCTCCCAGGCGGTGGGAGCGTGCGCGATGTTCCAGTCGCCGGTCTGCCAGTCGCCGCCCATGTCGCAGTTCTCGAAGGCGATGCGTACCCCCTTGTCGGCGGCGCGACGGGCTAGAGGATCGAAGACCTCCTTGAAGCGCGGCAGCGATTCGGGGACAGGGCGATTGCGCAGGCGCCCCGTGAAGCCGGCGACGATGTCGGCGCCGAAGAGGTGGGCGTGGTCGATGCACTGTTCCCACGTGCGCAGCGTCTCCAGGTCGATGGGGGTGGTCTCCAGGGGGTTGCCGAAGACGCCCAGCGAGCTGATCTTGATGTCGCTGTCGCCGATCGCGGCCTTGACCTCATCGGCGAGCTTCACGAAGTCGGTCTGGCCGGCGGTCTGCCAGAAGGTGATCGAGAAGCTCTCGAAGCCATATCCCTTGATCTGGCGGATGACGTCCGCCGTCTTGGGGCCGCCGCTGACCAGTGTGCCAATGCGGATGTCGAGAAGTTGGTTGCTCATGCGTTGACCTCCGGTGGATAGAAAGGGGCAGAAGTTCCTCGTCAACCGGCGAGGACAGGGGCAGTATACCGTGTGAGGCGAGGGATGCCAAGAACCTTGCCAGGGAGGATGAGGCGTCGTGGATCATCCTGTCCTCTTCCTGGTTTTCCTATGGCATCCCCTGAGAGTATAATCTGATCACCGTTCGCGATCGATTGTCTGGGGCGAGGCAGGCGCGTTCCAACTCTGGAACTACGTACTCACCGAAGGTTGGATTCAAGGCTTTAGGTGGTCATTCATGGAATCTCTGTTTCACTCGATTCATGCTCTGCAGAAGCTCCTGAATGAGGCGAGCATTGCCTCTGTTGTCATTGGGGGCGTGGCCGTCAGCGTGTGGGGAGAGCCACGCGTAACTCGCGATGTTGACCTCAAAATTCTCAGGTATAAGGAGTGATTGGATGAGCGATATGACTTTTCCTGCTGACTTCCTGTGGGGCGCAGCCACGGCCTCTTACCAGATCGAAGGGGCGTGGGACGCCGACGGCAAGGGCGAGTCGATCTGGGACCGCTTCTCGCACACGCCCGGCAAGATCGTCAACGACGATACGGGCGATGTCGCCTGCGATCATTACCATCGCTGGGCGGAGGATATCCGGCTGATGCAGGAGCTGGGGCTGCGCGGCTATCGCTTCTCGATCTCGTGGCCGCGTGTGCTGCCCAGCGGCCGCGGCCGCGTGGCGTCGGCTGGCCTCGACTTCTACGATCGCCTGGTCGACGGCCTGCTCGCCGCTGGCATCCGCCCGTTTGTCACTCTCTATCACTGGGATTTGCCGCAGGCGTTGCAGGAGATCGGCGGCTGGGCCAACCGCGATGTCGCCTTCTACTTCGCCGATTACGCCGCGGTCGTCGGTCGTCGCCTGGGCGATCGCGTCCATGATTGGATCACCCACAACGAGCCGTGGGTGGTCGCCTTCCTGGGCAACCTCATGGGCATCCACGCGCCCGGCCTGCGTGATCCGCGCCTGGCGCTCCAGGTCTCTCACAACCTCCTGGTCTCTCACGGCGAGGCCGCGCGCGCGTTGCGGGATGCTGGCGACGCGTCCACGCGCGTGGGCATCACCCTCAACCTCTCGCCCGTCCATCCGGCTACCGAGAGCGAGGCGGACATCGCCGCCGCCCGTCGCCATGATGGGTACGCCAATCGCTGGTTCCTCGATCCGCTCTTCTGCGGGTCCTACCCCGCCGATATGCTCGAGCTGTATGCTGATCTGGCCCCGCAGGTGGCTCCCGGCGACATGGCCCGCATCCAGGCCCCTCTCGATTTCCTGGGGGTCAACTACTACACGCGGTCGGTGATCGCCGACGATCCCGACGCGCCCATCCTGCGCACGAAAGGGGTTCGCGTCGAGGGGCCTGAGTACACGGCCATGGACTGGGAGGTCTATCCCGTCGGCCTGTACGAGCTGCTGACGCGCCTCCAGCGCGATTACAACCCGCCAGCATTGTACATCACGGAGAATGGCTGCGCCTTCGAGGATGTGGTCGCGCCGTCGGGCGAGATCGACGACGAGCGCCGCGAGGCTTACCTGCGCGAGCACTTCAAGCAGGCTCATCGCGCGCTGAGCGATGGGGTGCGCCTGCGCGGCTACTTCGTGTGGTCGCTGATGGACAATTTCGAGTGGGCCTACGGGTACACCAAGCGCTTTGGGATCGTCTATGTCGATTACGCCACCCAGCGGCGCATCGTCAAACGCAGCGGGCGCTGGTATCGCAGCGTGATTGCCGCCAATGGCTTCTAACCGGAAGGGATCGGCACGGTCAGGAGACCGCGCCGAAACTTTTCGGATAGGCTCTGAACCGGAAAGGACCTCATGCCAGGACTCTTTTCGCCCCTCACGGTCAAGAACTTCACCCTGCGTAACCGCATCGTCCTGCCGCCCATGGCCAACAACATGGCGGGCAGCGACGGCGCGGTGACCCCCGCTCACATCGAACATTACGTGCGCCGCGCGCGGGCTGGCGTGGGGATGGTGATCGTCGAGCACACCTACGTGCGGTGGGATGGCCGCGCCAACATTCGCCAGCTCGGCATCTACGACGATGCGCTGATCCCTGGCCTGCGCGCCCTGGCCGAGGCGGTGCGCGCCAGCGGCGCCGTCGTCGGCATTCAGATCACGCATGCTGGCGGCAAAGCGACGCACGCCTCGATCGGCGCGCAGCCCGTCGCCCCTTCGGAAGGCCTGGTCCACGGCGCCGCCGAGCCGGCGCGTGCCCTGGAAGCGGATGAGATCGACGCGATCGTCGAAGCCTTCGCGGCGGGCGCGCGCCGCGCTATGGCGGCTGGCTTCGACTTCGTCGAGATCCACGGCGCGCACGGCTATCTGCTCAATCAATTCCTCTCGCCGCTGACCAATCGCCGCAATGACGCCTATGGCGGCGACCTGACGCGCCGCCTCGCCCTGCCGCTGCGCGTCGTCGCAGCCGTGCGCGCCGAGGTCCCCGCCGATCGGCTGCTGCTCTATCGGCTGGGGGTCAACGACTATCTTCCTGGCGGGCTGACTGAGGAGGAGGGCAAGCAGGCGGCGCGCGCGCTGGCTGCGGCGGGCGTGGCACTGCTCGACATCTCGGGCGGCCTCATCGGCGCGCCGACCCCCGACTGGGATGGGATCAGCCAGGGCTACTTTGTGCCGACTGCGGCCGCGGTGCGGGCTGTGGTCGATGTCCCTGTCGTCGTCGCGGGCGGCATCACCGATCCCCTCTACGCCGACCGGATCATCCGCGAGGGCCTGGTCGATCTGGTTGCGATCGGCCGCGCCATGCTGGCCAATCCGGACTGGGCGGCGGAGGCGCGCGCGTTGCTGGCGGGCTGAACGGGTCGGCTGTTCCTGCTCGTTGGCGGTCTCCTGACCGCCAACGACGAAG
>FWPV01016190.1_pt1 | contig 10547 bp, 12 predicted proteins | sample 2228371 | NCBI WGS metagenome assembly FWPV01 (sample SAMEA103939776, study PRJEB20133) | metagenome
TATCATGAGCGTCTTGCTCGTTTACGCAGCGTTGTGGTTTCTGGCGAGTTTGGAACTGTCCCCTCAGGCATTCGCAATGGAAACATTCGCCGTCGTTGTCGTCATCTTGCTAACTGCCTTCGCACTTGTTTTTCTCCTTGCTTTCAGCGTTTGGGCGCGTTGGGGGCAAGAGGAAAAGAGGTTGATCTGTCAAGGAGTGCTGTGGCGGCTGCGGGATGCGGCGTTGCTGTTGGTGCTACTGTGTTGGTGGGGCTATGGCATCGTTAGCGTCAGCAGCCTTCCCCTTCGTCACCGTCTACATCAAGCGTTGGACGAAGTTATCGCTCACGGCGAATTGATTGCGTGGCAAAAGGTTTTGTCTGGTAGCCCCGACAAGCGTTAGGGAAAAACCTCGCGCACAACAAGGAAGCCTTGCCTTCCCGAATTGATAGCGCCGCCGCTCGTCGGCGATGGTCGTTTCAAAAAGGACGCAAGACGCATGAGAAACGGAGAAGGCGGAAAGTTTGTCATGCCTCATGGCGCTCCTACCTTGGTGTCTCCTCTCTCCTAAGAACGCCCAGAAACCCTTGACGCCTTTGGAACGGTTTTGCAAACTTTTTCAAGGTGCTGATGACGGCTCAGGGGAGCACAGGGGGTAATCTCCGCCACAAAGGAGGGCTTTAGCGTTGCTGAACCAGCCATTGGCGACCCAAACGGATGCATGGGTGGCGGAGGTAATTGAAAGCAGCACTACGGAGTTTGCTGCCGAGTGTCGGGAGTTAAACAACTCACCGCCTTTCGGTGCGTTGGTCAAAGCCCATTCAGCGCCGTGGTTCATCTACGGTGTTGTGCACCACATCAGCACCCAAAGCATTGAACCGTATCGTCGCCCGATGGCGTTCGGTAAGACGGAAGAGGAACTGAGACAGGAGCAGCCGCAGATTTACGCCTTGCTGCGCACTCACTTCAAAGCCTTGGTCGTGGGTTACGCAACGGAAGATGCCCCCGAAACCATCGTCCAAGCCGTCCCACCCGTGCCTGCCCGTTTGCACACTTTCGTTTACACTTGCTCGCCCGAGGAAGTTCGACAGTTCAGCAGCGATTTGCACTTTTTGCGCACCATTGTTAACGCCACGCGAGGACTGAGCGATGAGTTGCTGGTCGCGGTCTGCTGCCACACCGTTGTTGCCAACGAGGGCAAGCGGGAATACTTAGTGCAGTTGGGCAAGGAACTTTACCGTCTGCTGCGCGACGATTACCATCGGCTCACTCACCTGCTCAAGCGGATAGAAGCGCAAGTGGAGCGGTTGAAGGAGAATGCCATGTGAGCGAGGGCGATTCGCTCACGGCGTCGCCACCCACCGCAAAGCATTGAGGATGAGGCGACGGTAGTGCGGGTTGCGGTAAGCCGTCGGTCCGTGCCCCAATTGGATGAACACCACTTTTGCCTTCCCATAGCGGTGCGCCCACGCAACGCATGGGTCGCTCCGTTCGTGGTCAGTCATTAGCAACCTGTGAACCGTCGGCGCCAACCAGAAACCCTTGTAGGTTTCGTCCTCTATCTCAAACGCTTCGGGCAACCCTTGGGTGACAGGATGGTTCTTGTCCGCCACCCGCACCACAAAGCGGATATCGTGGTGGAATTGCGACCGATCGTATTCTTTGCCATCGGGCGCTTTGCCTTTGGCAAGGAAGTAGCGGGCGCCAATGATGCGGGCGTATTCGTCCCAGTGTTGATAACTGGCGATACTGTGGTGCAGAGCGACCAACCCTTTCCCCTCCTCGCGCAGCCAGCGAACCATCCCTTGCTTTTGCTCCTCGGTGATTTGCTGCCACATGTCGTAGAGCACGACAGCGTCGTAGCGGCGCAAAGTTTCCCCCAGCCAGATGTCGTTGCCTTGCGGTTGCCCTCGTTCTTCCCAAGCGATGTTGGGGAGGCTGTCAAAGAGGGCAAAAAATTCTTTGCGGTCAAAGTCGTGACCGCCCGTGAGGATGACTATGCGCAAAGGCTTATCCACCTTTAGTTCCCCCCTCTGCGTGGTAGGTGCTTGCCATAAGCCCGTCGCCATCAAAACTGCCATCAGCCCTAACGCCCCTAACGCTTTCATGTTTCTTCCGCCTCCTTGAACCCGTTCACGGTTGGCTCCGACCGAGAAAAGTTTGTCGCCAGCGGCGGATACGTTGGGCAACTTCAACGACTGGAGCCGTCCAGATGTCTTGGCGTTGCGCCAAAAAGTCGCATAACTCCCGCAGGGCGAGACGAGAAACGGGCAAGTGTCCTTCGTCAATGCCGTGAAAGGTCAGGATAATCCACCGCCCTCGCTGCGTAGACCATTCCACCCAACCGATTAGTTCGGCGCCTCTGAGAAACTCCGCTTTGAGCGACCAAAGGTAGTGCAAGTCACAAGTAAGGGGATGGTTGTCTGGGTATTCGCCGCCACCGCGCGCAGCAACGAAATGGCGGGCAATGACGGGAACATAACTTTGGCGCGTAGGTCCACAGCCCACAAAGTCTTGGTAGCACGGGTAAGCGTAAGAGCGCTCCGCTACACCTGTCAACAAACGCAGCCGCCGTTCCGCCTCCAACACATCGGCTTCAATGTCCGCAAGCGTCATAGTTTCCAAGCAGCGTTCCTGCAAGTGGTTACTAAAGGCGCGGCTGCACGGATGGGTGAGGGAATGGTTGCCCAACTCATGCCCTTGTTCGGCAACCTGCTTCCATCCTGCCCATCGCTCAAACCAATCATCACTGTCGGGATTTCTGCCGCGCGGGTTGAGGTAGAAAGTGGCGCGCAAGCCTCGGTCGGTCAGCAACGGAACCGTAACTTCCAACTGCGAATGCAACCCATCGTCAAAAGTCAGCGAAACTGCTCCACGACAACCAGGTGGGTAAGGCGTTTCTATGCGCTCTTCGCTCATTGTCTTTGCCCCCTCACTCATCATCACGGTGCAAAAAGTGCCGTTTCCACCAGCGCCCTGAAACCCTCCCAATTCACCGCTCGCACAACCCAACCAGGACCAGTCGGGTCAGGCTTGACAACAGTGTAACCGCGCGTGTGGGCACCGTGAAGTTCCACTTCCACCCGCACCCGTTCCAAAGTTGCCAGTTCGGGGCGGATAGCAACAGCGAGCGCCAACGGGTCGTTGAGAACGGGCGCGGAGGCACCGGAAACCTGCAGCCACACCTCCGTCATCGCCCACAGGGTGCGATGGAGAGCGGAGTCGCTGGTGCGCAACCGCTCCATCAACGCCTGCGGCATCACCGCGTGCTGGGTGATGTCTTTGGGAACGAGCACGAAAGGGATGCCACTGTTGAACACGATGTGAGCGGCTTCGGGGTCTAAGCGAACATTCGTTTCGGCATAAGGCAACTTCTCCGCACCCGCCATGATGACGAGCCGACGAAGCAAGCGCCCCAATGCCGGCTCAACGCGCAGGGCTAACGCCAAGTTTGTCAACGGTCCCAAAGCGACCAACACCAACTCGCCTGGGTGGCGCCGAAAGGCTTCACGGAGCGCATCAACGCCGTTGGCAGGCGGGAAGAACAGTTTGTCCACTTCGTCTAAAAGAGTGGCTAATTCAGGGTAATGACGCGAGGGCGGTTCAATCAACCCTTGCGAAGCACCAGCGGCGACCGGAATGCCCCTTTTCCCTGCCAAGTTCAAAACCTTGCGGGCTAATTGAGCGCGAACGGAAACCGCGCTCCCAACCGTCGTGACCCCAATCAACTCCACTTCAGGTAGGCGGGCTGCCAACGCCAGTGCGAAAGCATCGTCCACATTGCCGCCGATGTCTGTGTCAACGAACACCTTTACCGCCATGCTTTCACCGCCGCCTTGCTGAAAGGTATTGTCGCACCAGCGCCACTAACCACTCCATTTGACGCACTGCCGTCGTCGCCTCGCACAGAGGTTGTCCCTCACCCGAAACGGCGCGCAAAAATTGGCGGATGGATACCTGCATGAAATCGTCCACCACCCGCTTTTCGTCGCCCCAGCACAAAGCAATGCGGTAAATGCCATCTTCACCGACGAAAGGCTCAAAGCGGACCTTAAAATCGTCCCATGTGATACTTCGCTCCAGCGGTCCACTGTGACGGCGGACGAAAATGGTGGCAGGAAAGGAAGCCTGCGGAAGTTGCACTTGGAAGTGAGCAGCAAGCCAATCGTTGCCTTCTTCAAAAATGATGCTATCGGTCACCAGTTGCGCCTCGGGGAAGAGAGCCAGCAACAGGCTAACGGGATGGGGCGCCAAGTCCACCCACAAATCCACGCCACTGGTGTCTCGGTCTCGCACCTTCGCTTCCATCACCAGTGTCAAGCGTTGGGGTGTCTCGGACAACCCGTGCTCTTGCCACAGTTGGTGGAGGTGCGGCACAGCGGCGACATATTGCGTGTTGACCGCCAGCACTTTGCCTAACCGAGCAGCAGTTTTCGCCAAGTCGTAAGTCTGCGCCAGCGTTTCCTCCAACCGCTCCACACCCAACCACACCAACGGCTTCTCGCACAGCACATGAGCACCATTTGTCAAGGCTTCTAACGAGTGGGTTGCGTGCAAAGCGTGGGGCGAACAGATGCTCACAGCATCAGGGCGTTCCACCTCTAACATCGCTCGCAAATCTGCATAGCCGCGCCCAGAAAAATGGGGCACGACGGCTTTGAGGGCGGCTTCGTTCTGCGGGAGCGTTTCGGGACGGGAGGCGACGAAGGCAATCACTTCACACCCTTCCTTTGCCAACCATTGAGCGTGAAACTTGCCAACGCCTCGCACACCGACAACCGCCACACGCAGCGCCATAGCGACTCAAACCTCCCTTGCAGTGCCAACGGCTTGTCGCAGCACCTCTTTGGCGAACGAACGGTCCAACCAGCCGTCTCTCAGGACGATCACGGATGAGTTGCGGGCTTGTTGCTCTATCTCGTCAGGCACTTCCACACCCGCGATCACGGGAACGGCTATGTATCCCAACTTCCGCAGGATTTTTGCGCGATCTATTGCCCGCGTCAAATCCTGTGTCTCAACAGTGAAGGAGACTTCCACCACCAGAACAACGGGATGTCCTTCAAATTCCCCACTCCACAAAACATCGGTCTCAGCGATGGCTTGGGATTCTGTCTGCGAGATTTGCCCCGCCTCCAGTGCATCGTGCAGTCGCTCTATGATTTCGCGAGTAGGATCCTTCCCCTTACGCACCAAAATTCCGAAGATGGCGACGGCGCGAGAACGGTAGAAGTTTTCGCGGTCGGAGCCCTTCAGGAAACTAAGGTCTCTGTCCACCCGTTCTCGCCACTGCTTCATGTCCTCCTGCCACGCGATGAGTTGTTCCAGTTGCTCGTTCACTAGTTTCTGCCATTCTGTTGTCTCTCGCTGCCACTGAATCATCTCCCGCTGCCATTCAACCGTCTCCTTCTGCCATGCGATAAGTTGTTCCAGTTGCTCGTTCACTCGCTTTTGCCATTCGGTTGTCTCCCGTTGCCATTGAATCATCTCCCGTTGCCATTGAACCATTTCCTGCTGCCAAGCCCGCAGTTGGCGGACCTCTTCAATCAATTGGTAGACGGCTTCGGTGAGGCGGTCAACGGCTTGGGGGAGGCGCAGCAGTTCTTCCGTCAAGAGGATTTGGCGAAGCCGTGCCCGCCATTCAGGGTGCTGCTCCAGTAACGCCAGCAGGTCGTTCAGGTCATGGACAGTGAATGCCACTTTCTGTCACCTCGGCTTCTCACGGGAAAAATTATGCCGCTTTCCTCTCCCGTTCCGCACTGAGAAGACGCACTGAGAAGAAGGCTCGCTCTGCCAGCAGCGGTAGGGGTAGCCAAGCAACCTAAGCAGCGATGGAGCGGAGTTTGGCAACGAGGTTGGGCAAAACTTCCAACACCCGTTGGATGTCCTCGCGGGTGGTGAAGCGCCCCAAAGTTAAGCGCAGGGAACCTAAAACCCAATCGTAAGGCAACCCCAGCGCCAACAGCACATGGGATGGTTCCAGACTGCCCGAACTGCAAGCGGAACCAGATGAGGCAGCGATGCCATGCCAGTCCAACTGCAGCAGCAGCGTTTCGCTTTCCACCCCGCGAAAGCAAAAGTGAGCGTTATGGGGCAAGCGTTGGGTTGGGTGCCCATTAAGCCGACTTTCGGGGATGCGCGCCAACACCCCTGCGATGAGTTCGTCTCGCAGGGCTTGCAAACGGGGCATTTCAGTAGCCATCTCCTCTACCGCTAATGCCAAGGCTTTTGCCATCCCCACAATCCCTGCTACATTTTCGGTGCCTGAGCGCCGGTTGCGCTCCTGCCCGCCTCCTGTAAGTTGCGGGACCAACTTCGTGCCGCGCCGAACGAACAAACCTCCAACCCCTTTGGGTCCGTAAAACTTGTGGGCAGCGAAACTCAACAGGTCAACACCCAACTCGCTGATGTCCACAGGAATATGCCCGACCGTTTGCACCGCATCGGTGTGCACCAGCACCTCAGGGCGTTTCTCCTTCACTGCTTGCGCAATCTCGGCAATGGGTTCAATGGTTCCAATTTCGTTGTTGGCGTGCATCACGCTGACAAGGATGGTTCTTCCGGTCACCGCTTCCGCTACTTGCTCGGGCGTCACCAAACCGTGTTCGTCCACAGGTAGGTAAGTGACCACAAACCCTTGCTCTTCCAACGCTTTACAAGTGTGCAGGACGGCGTGGTGCTCAATAGCGGTTGTGACAATGTGGTTGCCTTTGTCTCGGTAGGCAGCGGCAACGCCCCGCAGCGCTAAGTTGATGCTTTCCGTGCCACCGCTGGTGAAAACCAGTTCGCTGGGATGGCAATGAAGCAACGCGGCTATTTGCTCCCGCGCTTCGTCTACGGCTTTGCGGGCGACGCGTCCGAAAGTGTGGAGGCTGTTGGGATTGCCGAAGTGTTCGGTCAAATAAGGCATCATCGCCTCCAGCACGCGCGGGTCTAATGGGGTCGTGGCAGCGTAATCCAAGTAAATCCGTTCCATCGGCATCATCTCCCATGCCTTCGGGTGCAAAAATTAGCAGTGCTATCGCTCCTGCCGTTGACGCGCATCAAAAGGCATAGCACAAGTTTAGCGTTGCGACGAAAGGGCAAGGAAACTTGCTGACACCCAAAAAGGAAGGTGATTTGGATGCGTTGGCGCGTTGGCATTGGCGTTGACGCTCATCGCTTTGCCCCCCAGCGTCCACTGAAACTGTGCGGCGTGCTTATCCCGCACCAACAAGGTTTGATAGGACACTCGGACGCCGATGTGGCGTTGCATGCGTTGTGTGACGCTCTGTTAGGGGCATTGGCGTTGGGCGACATCGGGCAACTTTTTCCCGACACCGACCCTCGCTACAAAGATGCGGAAAGCGCTGATTTCGTGCGAACAGTGGTAGCATTGGTGCGGGAGAAGGGTTGGCAAGTCAACAATGTGGACATCACCGTCATCGCGCAAGTCCCCAAATTAGCCCCCTACCGAGACGCTATGCGACAGCGAGTGGCGGAGTTGCTGGGGATTGACAAAGAAGCCGTCAGTGTTAAAGCAACTACGACAGACCGCATGGGCTTTGTCGGACGAGAAGAAGGCATCGCCGCTATCGTTGTCGTTTCGCTGGTTCAGTTGTGACGAATTGGCGTGAGCGAAACCTTGTGGGATGGGCATAAACTTGCTGGAAGCGCCATGCCAAACTGTGGCTGGGCAAGATGAAACCTTACAAGGGAGCGAGAAGGATGCTTTGGCGGCAAGCGTTGGGTTGGTGGGAGCGAGTTTTGGATTTGCTCTACCCGCCTCGCTGCGGGGTTTGCAAAGCGTTTTGCGAGGGCGCTATTTGCTCCCGTTGCCATGCGCAATGGGTAATGATTGCTCCGCCTTATTGCCGCCTTTGCGGTCGCCCTTTTGACCCGCAAGCCAAAGCAGCACCTGTTTGTGGCGAATGTTTGCAGCACCGTTTCCGTTTTGATTACGCCCGCTCCGCCGTCCGTTACGAAGGTGTTGGACGCGAGACGGTGCATGCCCTCAAGTTCGGTCGGAAGCCGCGTTTGGCGAAACCGATGGGCAAAGCGATGACTGAAGTGCTGCGCCGCGCCCTGAACGCTGATGACGGTTTGTTGCCGGAAGGATGGCGGTCTCCCGACTTCCTCATCCCTGTTCCCTTGCATCCCAAAACGCAGCGCCAACGGGGTTACAACCAAGCCGCTTTGCTGGCGCGGGAGGTGGGTGAACTAACGGGCATCCCTGTGGCGGAAAACGCTGTCCTTCAAGTTCGCCATATGCAGCCGCAAGCCACTTTGGGGGCAAAAGAGCGGTGGGAGAATGTCAAGGGAGCGTTTGCCATTGCCCAGCCCGAACTTGTGAAAGGGCGCATCGTTGTGGTGGTGGACGATGTGATGACGACAGGGGCGACCCTTAACGAGATTGCCCGCCTTCTCAAGCGCTGCGGCGCCAGATATGTTTACTGCCTCACTTTTGCTCGCACAGTGCACTTGTGATGGGGCGGAAGGAGCGCTAAGTTGCTTCCTCCAGCAAAGCGCGGCTGTAGGGATCTAACTGGTTGTAATCGGGGATTTCGTAAAGGTTACCATCGGCATCACGGATAACAACGCGGCGACCGGGATAGTAGCGGACATCGCCGCGTTCGCGGACATCAAACACCCGCTCGCCTCGGTCGGTGGTGACGAACCAACGGGTGATTCCGAAACGCCCTTCAATGTGGTGAATGGCTTGGATGCGAGGGATGAAGTAACGCTTCGCCAACTCCCGCTCCAGTGCTTCGCGGGATTGGGGATCCAGCCCTTGGACTGTGGTCAAGATAGCGATTTCATTGTCGTTCTCGTCCAACAGGCTGATGAGTCGGTCGCGGGCTTGGATGGGGAAGTTGCGGATAGGCTTTACATTGACAAACTCTCCTTCGCCAGCAATGGCGGCGCAGAAGCGCCCTTCTTCGTCGTGCCAAAAGCGGACCTGTTTTGGGGTGACCAGTTTCAGGACTTCTTTCAAGCGGCTTTTTCTCGCCATTGCATAAACCCCTCATCTGTGGGTGGATTTCACCACGCCCAAATCTTGCTCAACTCGGCTTGCATGCGGCAGAGGCGAGCGAACACCCCGTCCCGCGCCATCAACTCTTCAGGTGTCCCCTCTTCCACCAACTCACCGTTGTCCAGAACGAGGAGGCGTTTAGCGCTTTGCAAAGTGGAAAAGCGGTGGGCAATGGCGATGGTGGTTCGCCCCCGCACCAAGTTGTCAATGGCTTCGCGAATTTTTGCTTCCGTCTCCGTGTCCACATTGGAGGTGGCTTCATCAAAGATGAGCACCGCAGGGTCTTTCAAAATCGCACGCGCAATGGCGAGGCGTTGGCGCTCGCCACCTGACAAGCGCCCACCCCGTTCGCCAATGTAGGTGTCGTAAGCGTCGGGTTGCTTAAGGATGAACTCGTGAGCGTTGGCAATTTTGGCAGCAGCGATGATTTCCTCCAAGTCGGCGTCTGGTTTGCCATAGGCAATGTTTTCTGCAACGGTGCCGTTGAAGAGGTAAGTCTCTTGCAGCACCACGCCAATGTGGCGGCGCAGGGATGCCAGTTTAATTTTTCGCAGGTCTATTCCATCCAACAAGATGCGCCCTTCTTGCGGGTCGTAGAAGCGCAGGATTAGGCTGATGAGCGTGGACTTACCCGCCCCCGTCCGTCCCACCAATCCTATCATCTCGCCAGGCTCAACCTCAAAGGAGACATTCTTGAGGGCTTTGTGGATGCCGTCGTAACTGAAACTGACATTCTCAAAGGTGATGCGCCCTTGCGCGGTGGGAAGGTCAATGGCGTCGGGAGCATCTTGGATTTCGGGGGGCGTGTCCAAAATCTCAAACACGCGTTCCGCTGCCGTCGCCGCTCGCTGCAAGCGGTGGGTTAAACGGGTGAGGTTTTGGATGGGTGCGTAGAACCGCCACAGGTAACCAATAAACGCCATCAAACTCCCCAAACTCAAGTCGCCCTGAATAACCAAGTATCCACCGTAGCCCCAGACGACCAGGAAGCCGATGCTGGTGGTGAACCCGACGGAGGGGAAGAAGACCGTCCACAAGCGGGCTGCCCGCATGGTGGCGCGGAAGTGGCTGTCTAAGGCTTCACTAAACCGACGAACCTCATAAGGCTCCTGCCCGAAGGCTTTCACCACGCGGGCGCCTGGGATAGTGTCAGCGAGAATGGCGTGAATGCGGGCAAAGCGGCGCCAAACCATGTGTCACAAGCGGCGAACCCGCCGGCTAAACCGCTGCGCCAACCAGATGAGGATGGGAACAGGCAACAGGGTAGCCAGCGCCAGTTTCCAGTGCATGTAAAACATCGCCGCGCCAACGAAGAGCAACATGAAGAGGTCCCGCAAGATGTCTTGCAGCCCCTCCGTGAGGAAGTCTTGGAGTTGCCCTGTATCGTTTGCGATGCTCGAGACCAACCGCCCTGTTTGCTCTTGGTCAAAGAAGCGCAAGGAGAGAAGTTGCAGGTGCTCGTAAAGGCGGCGGCGGATATCTACCACAATGCGCTCTCCCAGCCACGCCATCAAGTAACTGCGCATGCCAGAAAGCACCGCACCCACGAAGTTCA
>FWPV01016191.1_pt1 | contig 10546 bp, 12 predicted proteins | sample 2228371 | NCBI WGS metagenome assembly FWPV01 (sample SAMEA103939776, study PRJEB20133) | metagenome
GGTGTCACCTGCCCCCGCCGCAGGCAGGGAGTTTGTGGTTTTGGTTCTGGCTCGGCCAGGCTAGGGATCACAGAGAACCATCTTGTCGTCCGTGAAAACACCAAAACCCGGCGATGAACATTGACGGCTGAACAGTCAATATGGAAATTTTTGCATGCGGGCCGTGCTAGGATTGGGGAAGAGTATAACCCAAGTGAGTGGTTATGGCAAGGGGAGCATCTCTGCTCTGGCTCTTGCCGGTCTCTGACCGAGCAAGCGTTGTAGCGCGGTCTGGAGACCGACTCTAGCTTTGCCGCCGATGACCGCCTGCAGAGTGCGGAAAACAGGCCAGGAGTCCACGCCGCCGCAAGGCTACGCCGGGTCGGAGGGGATTGGCTCTTGTTCTGGAGTCGTGGTCGCCTCGCCAAGGATATCCAATACCTTCTCCACGCCGCGCATCAATTTGCGGAGGGGCTGCTCGCCGTACGTTTGGGCAAATTCTTGAGCAGCCTCCGCCGTATCCACCGGCCCAACCGTTTCACGCAAATAGTGCAGATGGTCCATCAACCACAAGTACAGGTCCGCTTCGGTGCGGCCGGGGAAATCGGCCAGGATGCCTTGCTCACGGATCACCTGAACGATGGGCAGATAGACGTTATCGTACCAATGCATCACCGCTTCATCTTCAGCAATGTCGCGCTGATAATCCAACCCCATAAAGTAGCGATGGACAGCGATGTGTTCCAAAAGCATGGCATAACCGCCGGCGATAGTGAAACGGATATTTTGCTCCGGGCGCAGCTTATCCAGTCGGGTGCGTTCCACAAAGTCGGCGTATTCGCCCAGGATTTCAAGGTCATCCGCATTCAGCTCGGCGGTCACCGGCACGCGCGCCTGACACTCGATAATCTCGGCGTCTATGAATTCCGCACCGCGCTCGCGCGCCACCGACACGCGATGATTGCCATCCAGCACAAAATAGGCCTCGCCTACTTTGTACAATTTGACCGGCGGCAAGTCCACTTCCTGGTAAAAAGCGCGGTTGATGGACTTCCAGCGCCAGGCGGTGCGCGCCTGGGTGGGCAAAAAGGCGGCATCGAAATCCCGATAGCGACCGACACTGCCGATGATATTCTTGAGCGGCACCGGTTGCACGCCACGATAAATGGCACCGCCGAGATGGAGTTTATCGGCCACTTCATTGAAGGGCAACAGGCGCCGCTCGCGCCCGGCCAGCCGGTCCAGGATGGCGCGGAACAGTGATTTGGCGCGCGCCCGGTCAAAATCAGGATCGCGGGTATGTTGCCACGCTTCGCTCAAGAGCCACCTCGTTCGATTTCAATCACACGATAGGGATACACATTGAGCACAGTCGTGTTCTCATAGCGCGTCTCACGAACCTCGCTCCGGTTGGCGTGGGCATGGCCGTGCAACAGGTAACGCGGTTTAAAGTATTTCATCAAATCCAGGTAAACCTTGAAGCCCACATGGACGCGGTCGGTCTCACGATGGTGGATGCCAAAGGGAGGCGCATGGGCAATCAGGATGTCGAGCCAGCGTCCGTAACGCGCTCGATTCCACAGCAGGTACGGCAACAAAGTGCAGGCTCGCAGGCGCATCTCTCCCTGCGTGTATTGGTGACGCCCATCGGGCCGATAGCGCACGCAACCTTCCAGCCCGCCAATGATTACGCCCTTGTCCAGCGCTGTGCGCCGGTCCAGATTCATGCCTCCTTCCGGGTGCATCTTGAGGCCGCCTTGCGCCGTGTATTCAAAGCGCGGGTCGTGATTGCCATGCACATAATACAGCGGCGCTCGCAAGGTCGTCAGCAGAAATTCAAGATACCAGTAAGGGACATCGCCACAGCCTAAAATCAGGTCCACCGGGCCTAACCATTCTTCGACGTTCGGATGATAGAGTGCGTCCACCACCTGATCACTGACAGCCAGCACTCTCATCGTTCGTCCTCCGGCCACGTGCGTTGATCGTTCATCATCCGCTTATCCAGGCTGATTTTCATCTGGAAAGCAGGTTGACATCTCCAGGTCAGCCTGACCAGGTGGCCCAGGGTGGCCGCTTTTACGGGTTTCCGGGGAACCCGTTAATCTGCTCGCCTGCCGGTCGGCATTGTAACTCGATCGCACCAGCGGTGCCGATTCGACCCAACGAAAGCCCATCTCCAGGCCAATGCGCTTGAACCTGGCAAACTCTTCCGGTGTGTAGTAGCGATCAATCGGCCAATGCGCTTTGGTGGGCTGGAGATATTGCCCGATGGTGAGAACATCCACCCCTACGCCGCGCAGGTCGCGCATGGTTTCGATGACTTCATCGAACGTCTCCCCCAGACCAACCATCAACCCCGATTTTGTAATCCCCTCTGGTACGAGTTGTCTGGCGTGGCCGAGTATGCTCAATGCCCATTCGTAACGGTCCTGTGGCTGGACCGTGTGAAACAGACGGCGTACCGTTTCCACATTATGATTGAGGATATCGGGCCGCTCATCCATTACGATTTTGAGCGCGTCCAGGTTGCCCTTGAAATCAGGGATGAGCGTTTCGATGGTGCAACCGGGTTGCGCGGCGCGAATCCGGCGAATCGTTTCGGCAAAAACCGACGCGCCGCCATCGGCGAGTTCATCACGGTTGACCGAGGTCAGCACCACATGTTGCAGATTCATAGCCTGGACGGCCTCCGCCACGCGCGCCGGCTCATCTTTATCGAGCGGCAAGGGCCGGCCGGTTTTGACATTGCAAAAGCGGCAACGGCGTGTGCAGATGTCGCCCAAAAGCAAAAAAGTGGCCGTGCCGCGTCCCCAGCACGCGCCGATATTCGGGCACTGCGCTTCCTCGCACACGGTATGCAACGCTTTGCAGCGCATCAAAGCCTTGAGCCACCGGTAGGTTTCACCGGACGGCGCGCTTATCTTCAACCATTCGGGCCGGCGCAGGGGACGGGCGTCCCCCCGAATAGCTTTCCCTTGAAGGTTATTCACCATTTGATGTCCTTATCCTCCAACCTCTGGATACGCCTGGGATTCATCCCCGTGCTTTCCAGACCGCGTCCGGGTTGGAACCGGTCACGCGGCGCGGCCACCAGCCCCTCGCCCACGTCCAGGTGATTCGCCGCCAGGATGCGGTCGCGGCTGACCTGGCCGGGCGCGTGGATTGGCAACGCGCCGACGGCGTAAACGCCCCCCGTTGCGCCATGAACGTGCAGTGGCTCACCCGCGCCTTGCGCGGAGGGCACGGCGACCGGTTCGATCAGATGCAGGGGCATGGGTGGCGCGATGGCGGCTACCTGCCGGTCGCGGTGCGCTTCACCGCCGAGACGTAGAGGACGCCGGGTTGTGTATCTTCACAGATGTCAGGCTCGTTCTCTGCGGCCTTACCAGTCCCCCTCGGCGTGCTCGGCGCCTCTGCGGTGAACAGTACACGGGACGAACAAACGAAGGGGTTCCTATAGCCTATTACGCATTACGCATTACGTACTGCGTACTGCGTAACAGTTCATCCGCGCTTTTGCGCGAACAGGTCCATCGTCTGTTTGGCCGCCATAGCCAGAGGCGCATCGGGGTTGGATTGCGCCAGGGGCGTGCCCTGCCCCAAAGCCACGGTCTGGGTTTCATCGTAGGGGATGGATAACCGCACCGGTCGCCCCAGGGCTTTTTCAATGGCCTGCGCCGCCAGGCCCGGCCGGGGGGTCACCTGGTTCGAGATGAGGATGACCTTGTCATCGGCCATGCCCATCGTGGTGAACAGGCGCACCATAGCCGCCATGGTCTGAAGCGAGGTCACTTCCGGCGTCATTATGGCCAGCACGTAATCGGCTAGGCCCAGCGCCACGCGCGCCGTGATGTCCATCGTTCCCGAGCTATCAATGAGGACCGTATCGAAAAGCGACTTGACCAGCGTGAGCAGTTTGGAGAGTGATTCGCCATCTATCGGCTGGGTGGGCGGCAGGAACGGCGCGGCTAAAACGCGCAAACCAGAGGCATGCTTGAGCAACACTTTTTCGAGGGCTTCCGGGCCCAGCACGTTAATCTGCGGCAACAGGTCCAGCCAACTGGTCTTGGCCTGCAACCGGAACTGGGCCGCCACGTGGCCGGAGCGGGTGCACAGGTCCACCACACACACCCGGCGGTTGGCCTGCTGGAACATCAACCCCAGGTTCACGGTCAGCGTGGTGACGCCGACGCCGCCGCGCAAACTAAAGGCGGTGAGGACCAGTTTCGCCGGCATGATGGCTTGCGAGCGTTTGCTCAGCAGCTCATTGACCTTTTTCAAAAGTTCGGCCGGCGCCACCGGCTTGGCCATATAGTCATCCGCACGCGCCGCCAGGGCCGTATCGCGGTCCACCGGTTGGGCGCGCGCCGTCAGGATCAAGGCCACAATGTTCGCCGTGGCCGGATCCTCGCGCAGACGGCGCACCACCTGGTAGCCGTTCATCCCCGGCATCATCACATCCACAATAGCCATGTCGGGGCGTAATTGTTGCGCTTTGGCAATACCATCCGCGCCATCGGCCGTGACAATGACCTCGTGGCCTCCTCGTTGAAGCATGAGGCGCGTCATGTGCAGCAGGTCAATATCGTCATCTATCACGAGGATTCGAGCCATAGCACCCTCCTGCCATCATAGCTGCAACGTGACTACTACTCAGCCTACTGTGCACCATCGTCTTTTGCGCTCCTGGCCCCCGTCCCCGGGGCGGTCTAACAGCCTATCGGAGAGGTCGCTCACTGTCCCGTCCGCGGGGCAGTTCGATTGTTTTTTTTCACCGCAGAGACGCAGAGAGCGCAGAGGTCTCTTTTGCTTTCTCGGCGTCCTCAGCGTCTCGGCGGTAAAATGGCCCCCCGTCTGAACGGTTACATCTATGTTTCCAGCACCGGCTCACCCTTGTCTTCGGCGCAGATAAACTCGACCTTGTCCATATTGATCAACGCCAGCTCACCGGTCAGGCGCACACGGGGATCGGTCGAAAGCGTCACGGAGGGTTTGTAGAGCGGAAAGAATCGCTCTGCGCCGGCGGCCAGCAGCGTGTGCAAATCGAGTTTGCCGGTGGCTTCCAGTTTGCCGACCAGCTCGAACGAAGGCACCGCCACCAGGGCACGATAGGCATAGCGGGTAAAACCGCTCAGCGGGGCCTTTTTGAGGACGCCCTCCATCTGCGCCGCCACCAGGGCAAAGGAAATATCATTCTTGCGCAGAATCGAAAGTGGAAAGTCGGAAATGATTTCCCCCAGATGCTCGATGCGCGAGATGTAGGCTATCTCCAGGTCGAACCAGTCCGTGCGCTTGTCGTTCAATTGCGCCGATAACGGCCAGCCGTAAACATTAATCTGCGTCGAGAGACGATGGCCGTGACTGAAAAAATCTACCGGTATGATTTTGCGTCGGGATGGCGCTTCAGCCATTCAGGATCGTCCCCAGTCTAAATCATCTTGCTTGAGATAGCGCGAAGTGGCGTTAGGATTGGTCGCCAGGTTGAGCAGTTCTACATAGGTATCATCGGCATAGTAACACAACGCGCCGATGGCATCCGAGAACTCGTCATAATCGAGATTGGCGCATGGCAACTCGACCGTCAACACAATATCGCCATCGCTATCCACGCAAAACTTGGCCATGTTGATGTCGCGATTGAGGCGCAGCAGCGTGTAATACAATCTCTCTTTACACTCGGGCTTTTTGGGCGCGACGACAAAAGGCGAGATGGTAAAGTAAATCCAATTGTCGGTCAGTTTGATGAACATGCGGAACGAGGAAGCATCACCCCGCCAGCCGGTGTTCCACACATCGTTGGTCTCGCGCTGAAAAGTCCAACCATACTGCTTGAAGAAATTATCTATCGTTTCAGGGGCCAGGGACATAGCAATCTCCTTTCTTTATTTTTGACCACCGACGGCGGACCACGAACCGTTGTGGTAACCACGCCCCGGTTGACCATCGGCGGTCGGTGGTCGGTCGTCGTCTATACGCTGAAATTGAACATGACCTTCGGCCATGCCGATGTGAACGCTCTTGACCGTCGCCCAATCAGGGCGAAAAGTCTGTTCGGCCAGCGGCTCCAGCACCTGACGTTGAATAAAACGTTCGAGCTGGCGCGCGCCCTGGCGCGCGTCGCACCCATGAGCGGCCACATAATCCACCACCGCCTCATCCAGGGTGATGGTGACATTCTGGCGTGCGAATCGCTCGCGCACAATTTTATCCAGTTTGAGGCGGGCGATGCGGCGAGCCATCTCCTCGTTCAGCGGATTGAATATCACCACTTCATCTACCCGCGCCATAAAGTCATCCGAAAAACGCTTGCGCAATTCGGCCATGACCTGATCGTGGTCGGCCTGACCGGTTTCGCGCTCGCCGGTCACAAAGCCGATGCGCCGCCGCCCCCCCTCATGCCACAGGCTGCTCTCCAGACTGGTGGTCATGATAATCGTAGCATCCGAAAACAACACCGTCCGGCCATGCGAATCGGTCAGCCGTCCGTCATCGAACACTTGCAAGAACAAGTTTAGAACATGAGGGTGCGCTTTGTCAAGTTCGTCCAGCAGGATGACGCAAAAAGGCCGGCTCATCACCTGGCTGGTGAGTTGTCCTTCCTCGTCATAGCCGATATAGCCCGGCGGGCTGCCGATCAGCCGGCTGACGGTGTGCGCTTCGGTATATTCGCTCATATCCAGGCGGATGAGACGCTCCTCATCGCCGAACAGGAAATCGGCCAGCGCCCGCGCCAGTTCCGTCTTGCCCACCCCCACCGGCCCGGCAAACAGGAACACGCCATCGGGCCGATTGGGATTGACATCCAGGCGACGCTTGGTCAGGCGCATCAGACGCGCTACGGCTTCAATGGCTTGCGGCTGGCCGATGACGCGCTGGGCTAAAATCTCTTCCATCTGGAGAAAGCGGTCCATCTCATCGGCCTCTAACCGCTCCAGGGGGATGCCGGTGACATCGGACAAGACCGACAGGATACGGTCGCGGGTCAGGGTGGCGCCGCTGCCATCTACCAGCAGCGTGCGCGAACTGGCCCGTTCGAGCAAATCTACGGCTTTATCGGGAAAGTAGCGCGTCTTGAGATATTGCTTCGCCAGCTCGTACACATCGTCCAGCCGGGCCGTCGGGATGGTGATGCCAAAATGCGCTTCCAGGCGCGGGTGCAACGCGGTCAGGATTTGCATGGTCACTTCGGGCGAAGGTTCCTCGACGCGCACCGGTTGAAAACGCCGCGCCAGCGCGCCATCCGGTTCGATGTATTTGCGATAGTCGTGCGTGGTGGTCGCGCCAATGCAGGTAATCTCGCCCCGCGCCAGGGCCGGTTTGAGAATGGTGGCCGCATCTTGCAGGCCGGGCATGCCGCCCGCGCCTAGCAGGGCATGCACTTCGTCAATGAACAGGATGACATTGCCGGCCTGATGGGTTTCCTTGACCACGGCTTCCATCCGTTGCTCGAATTCGCCGAGGCGGCCGGCGCCGGCCGTCAGCGCGGGCAGGCTGAGTTCGACAATGCGCCGGTTCTGCAACGGTACCGGCACATCGCCGGCCACGATTTTTTGCGCCAGGCCTTCGACCAGTGCGGTCTTGCCCACGCCCGGCTCACCTACCAGGATAGGATTGCGCTTGGTCTGGCGACACAGGATTTCCATGAGGCCCAGCGTTTCACGCGCCCGCCCGATGATGGGAGGCAATTGATTCTCACGCGCCAGTTGCGTCAGGTCGCGCCCGTATTTTTCCAGCAGGGGGGTTTTGCCGGGAGCAGCGCCGGGGGCCGGGGCGGCCTGACCGCCGGCCGCCGTCACTTCGGCGACGCTGGCCTGTTTGAGGTCGGCGATGACCTGGCCGGGGTCGGCGCCCAGCTCTTTGAGCGCGGTCGCCAGCCGGGCATCCGCTTCCAGCGCGGCCGCCAGCAGACAGGCCGGCGTCACCACACCGCCGGCGGCCAGGTCTTGACTGCGCCGCAGGGTAGCCTTGACGCCATCAGATACAATCAGGCGGGGCGGGCTTTCATGCCCTTTTTCGGCCAGTTCTTCGATGGCGCGCGCCAGCGCATCGGGGCGCACGTTGTACGCGCCCAGGACTTTGTCCACCAGCGCAGGTTGACAGGACAGCATCCCCAACAACAGATGCGGCGTGTCCAGGTGCGTGCTTTTCAAGCGTCGCGCCTGGCTCTTGGCCTCGTCAAAGCACGCTTGCGCATTCGGAGAGAGATTTTCGAGCATATCTTTCCCAATAGTTTTCGACACGGCCTTGTGCACCTTCCGTGTTCAGCCCGCAACAGGCCATCCGTTCCCGATTCATTGCGCCCGGCGCAGCGGCGAACCGTCGCCCGGCCCGGCCGCGAGTCGGTGAGCCAGCCCGGCCCATTCCCCCGCGCTCGATAATTCCAGCGGCGGCCCCACCAGCATCACAACGCGCTCGATCGCCTCTCGATCAAAGAGGCGCGTCCCGCAGACCGAACATTTCCAGGCCGGTATCCCGGGCGCAACGATAAAGGCACGCTGGGTCGTCCCATCGCGATCGGTGATCAGGTGCCACGCCGCATACGTGGTGAGCCGGGCCTGCAATTGACCGACGTGGCAAGTCTGACAGATTTCTACGTTCCTCATTCGCTGCTCCCAACGGCCAGACGCCATTCCTGCATAATCTTGACCGAGGCGCTGGCGCCAATGCGGGTCGCCCCGGCCGCAATCATCTTTTGCACGTCAACCCAGGTGCGAAGGCCACCCGAGGCTTTGACCCCCATGGCATCACCAACAGCAGAACGCATCAATTGCACATCTTCGACGGTTGCCCCGCCGAGACCAAAGCCGGTAGAGGTTTTGACAAAATCGGCCCCGGCTTTTTGGGCCAGTTCGCAGGCGGCGACTTTTTCCTCGTCGGTCAGCAGGGCCGTTTCGAGAATGACCTTGACCAGCGCGCCGGCCGTGTGCGCAACCCGCACCACCCCCTTGATGTCACGCAAGACCGCCTCGTAATCCCGGTCCTTGAGCGCACCAACATTCAGCACCATATCCACTTCGGTCGCGCCATCCTCCAGGGCCCGACGCGCCTCGTACTTTTTGACTTCCGGCCGTGTCGCTCCCAGCGGGAAGCCAATGACCGTGCATACCCTGACCCGGCTGCGCTCAAGCCACCGGGCGCACAGACTGACGTAGCACGGATTGACGCACACCGCCGCAAACCGGTACCGGCGGGCTTCCTGACACAACTGCTTGATCTGCGCCGCCGTTGCTTCCGGCTTGAGCAGGGTATGATCTATCATGGCAGCAAGTTTGAAGGTTGCCTTTGGCATAATTTTTACTCTCCACGACTCTCCGGGGTATCCACGGTCGGATAGGCATAGTGCGCGATGATGCCCCAGTCCTGCGGCGGCCAGTACACCACCCATGCCTTGCCGTCAATCGCGCTGGCCGGGATGGGCCCGTAATTGTGCGAATCCTGTGAATTATTGCGATTGTCGCCCAACACAAAGTATTCCTTTGGCCCCAGCGTGAGCGGGGGCATGGAATAGGTGCCCGGCTCTTTGACATAAACCTCTGGGACCGGTTTGCCATTGACCAGCACCTGCCCCTGGCGAATCTCGATGGTTTCGCCCGGCAGCCCCAGGATACGCTTGATGCGCGCCCCTTCGGGCAGATGAAACACAATCACATCGCCGCGCTCGGGTGGATGCCATTTGTACTCGAGGCGGTTGACCAGCACATATTCGCCCTTGTGCAGGGTCGGCTGCATGCTCGGCCCATCCAGGCTGAATCGCCCGACGGCCGCATTGATCAGGATAAAGACCAGCGCGGCCAGCGCCACCGTCTCGGCCACCTCACGAAGCAACGCAAGATAAGCCGGCCCAGGCCTCGTTTCCTTGACTTGGACTACCGATGAACTTTCTATGGTACAGCTCCCCAGGTAAGGTCAGGGGGTGACGGCCGGATAAGAATAATGCGGCACCAAACTCCAGTGCTGCGGCGGCCAGTAGATGACCCACGCCTTGCCATCAATCGCGCTGAACGGCACCGCGCCCCAGGTATGCGAATCGCTCGAATTGTTGCGATTGTCACCCAACACAAAATACTCATCCGGCCCCATCGTGCGCGGCGGCATGGAATACAGACCGGCCTCTTTGATATAAGGCTCCGGGACCAGTTGCCCATTGATAAACACCTGACCCTGACGAATTTCAATCGTCTCGCCGGGCAGGCCCAGGACGCGCTTGATATAATCGCGCCGGCCATCGCGCATAAACACAATCACATCGCCGCGCTGCGGTGGATGTAACTTGTAAATGATGCGATTGATAATCACAAACTCGCCATCGTGCAAGGTCGGCTCCATGCTCGACCCGTCAATGCGAAAGCGACCGGTGGCGGCATTGACCAGCAAGAACACAATCGCCGCCAGGAGAATCGTTTCAACCACTTCGCGGAACAGCGAAGACTCGGCCGACGGATGTTGCACCTCAGAAACAACAACAGATTGTTCTTCCACGCTTAACCTCACTCCATCTTACCCTACTCCGTTGGCAACTACCTTGACAATGTCACATTCGTTGGTGCGAGCCGCCCCTTCGTTT
>FWPV01016194.1_pt1 | contig 10545 bp, 10 predicted proteins | sample 2228371 | NCBI WGS metagenome assembly FWPV01 (sample SAMEA103939776, study PRJEB20133) | metagenome
GGCAAGCTTTCCTCAAGAATTTGGGCAACTAATTTGGAGAAGAACCGAAGAAAAAAATTTTTCATTTGCGCTTTTCGTTATTAGTAGATAAAATTGATAAAAATTCGGAGAAGGAGGTAAAAAATGAGGAAAAGATTGCTTGTCTTTTTAATAACCTTATGTTTTGTAGGCGGAATGGCGACGCTAAGCTGGGGACAGGCCAAGGATATTCGCTGGGCCACTTCCGCTGCCGGTTCTTCCGGGCATAGGGCTTTAGTTAATTTAGCGGCTTTAATAAATAAAGAAATGCCCAAATATAAAGTCACTGCCTTACCGACACCTGGAGCGGTTGTTTCTGTCAAAGGCTATGCCACTGGGGAATTTGATGGTTATTATGGCGCTGATATAGCCTTTTACGAATTGGCCAATGATATTAATCGTTTTAAAGGCTTTAAGGCGCAAATTAAAAGATACCCAGTGCAGTCCTTCTGGTCATTCTCAGTAGAAGTAGGTGTCGGTATATTGGCCAAGGATAAAGGGAAATTCAAACAATGGCGAGATCTCAATGGCCAGCCCGTATTCACAGGTCCTTTGCCCTGGGATGTGCGTGCCCATTTGGAAAGAGCTTTTAAAGCTTTAGGAATAAAGCATGTATATCGGGAAATGGACTTATCTTCTGTAGGGGCTCAATTAGAGGCGGGGACGATCAAGGCCTTTAATGCTTACACGAATTCTGAGGTAACCACGGCTCCCTGGATTATTGAAATTTCTGTAGGTACTGACTGGGCGATATTAAACCCGAATGCCGAAGAAATTGGCATCTTGAAAAAGGCCGGATTCCGAGTAGTCGAAGTAAAACCAGAAGCCTTTAAAAAGAATATCCATGCGGACAAGGCTATCTTATTGCCATTTTACTATGGCTTCCATGTGGGCTTAGAAATTCCCGAAGAAGATGTTTACAAAATGCTCACCATCATAGAAAAAAATGCCGCCGATTTAGCAAAAGCTGATAGTGCGTTTATCCAGTTACAAAAGGATATGCCCCAATTCCAACGCCAAGGAGTGGAAGCAGCTGTGGATTTTGTGCCCATTCACCCAGGTTTAGCCAAATATATGCGGGAAAGAAATGTCTGGGATTCCAAGTGGGATGGACGAATAGCCAAGCCTAAGTAATTATTATCAAGTCCCGGATTTTTTTAATCCGGGACTTTTTTGTTTTTAAATGGATAGTGAAGGATCAAAAGAATGAAATCTTTAATTAACAGACTCTTTACCCTTTGCGCTCTATTTTTCTTCATTTACCTCTTTTATTATTATATAACTGGCGAGGGTGGACCCACTCTCTTAGCTGTCGTTTTATTGCCCGTTACTTTTATCCTCTTTACCCTTGATTCTTTACGGAAGAATGAATTTTATCCCAAGTTAAGTCCCGCGGCCAATTACTTAATAGCCTTTATCTATATGGCTATTTCATTGGTAGTTCTCTTTTATATTGGCTTAGAATTTGAAACTATTGGCACCGTGCGGGCTGGAGTATGGAATACGACTGATATAACTATTGGTGGCCTTATGTTCATTTTGGTTCTGGAATATACCCGCAAACGCCATTTTCCTTTATTTATCCTTAATGTAATTTTAATCATTTATGCGGTCTATGGCTGGCTTGTTCCCGGAATGTTCGGGCATCCTGGTTTAAGTTGGAAAAGAATCTTTACTTCCATGAGTGTGGAATTGGCTACAGGAGTTTTTTCAAATCTTCCCCAGCTGGCTCTTACCTTGATCGGATCGTTTTTACTTGTCTTGAGCGTCATGCGCGCCTTTGGCTGTGTAGAATCAATCGTGAAAACAGCCTCCCGTTTGGCCAACAAATCCGCCCATGCTTTACCCCAGGCCGCCGTCATAGGATCTATGGCCGTGGGCACCGTAAGTGGAAGCGGGGCAGCTAATGCCATTACCATAGGTTCAGCCACTATCCCGGCTATGATCGCCAGCGGGATACCCAAAGTAAACGCCGCGGCCATTGAAACAGCCTCCTCTATGGGCGGACAACTGATGCCCCCCGTAATGGGAATCGCCGCTTTTCTCATGGCCGAATTTTTAGGGAAAAGTTACTTTGATGTTGTGGCCAGAGGATATGCTCCGGCTTTAATTTATTATTTAGGAGTTAGCGCAGCTGTATACCTAATTTCCGTGCGCTATCAAAAGAAGATGGTTAGGATTCCAGCTGAAATTGCAATCATCGATAAAATTAATCTCCTTCTTTATGCTGGGGTCATCTCTGGTCTAATTCTGCTGATGGGAATTACTCATATGCCGCCCATGCTCGCCGCTCTGCGGGTATTTATTGGAGTAATTATCGCGGCTACCATAGTGCATGCCCTCTCTTACCGAAAATCTTCCGCCCCCACTTTCCGGACTTTTGGGGCACCTTATTTACGCACCCTCGATAACTTTGCCACGATGACTTTTGATTTAACTCTTTTATTGAGTAGCTTGTCTATTATGACCGGGGTAGTAGTAAATACCGGCGTTACGACCAAAATTGGTTTTGTTCTCATGGAAGCGGCCGGCATGCATATCGTCCCGATGGTTATAATTGCCTTTATCTTAGGTTCTATCCTGGGCACCGGTTTGCCACCAGCACCAACTTACATAATCACCGTGTTGGTAATCGCCCCAGCCATGCAAAAGATTGGTATCAACCCCTGGGTCATTCACTTTTTTGCTTTCTTCGTAGCTGTGTGGGGGGAATTAACCCCACCAACCTCTGTATCGGCGGCGGTAACCTCAAAAATTGCGGACGCGGGTTTCAATGCCACTCTATTTCGGGCGATTCAACTCTGCAGCGTCATTTTCGTGCTCATGGGAGGTGTCTTTGCTCGGCCGCAATTGGTTATCGAGCCCGGGATAGCTCAACTGGGAGCCATGGGCTTATTAATGGCAGGAACATTGGGCCTTGTCTTTGCCCTCCAAGCTCAATATAGCGCCCATCGCTTAGCCGACTTTTTAATCCGTTTTATTTTGGCCGGCCTGGCGCTGGTAATTATTTTCCATCCTAACCTTTTTTATGCTACCGCCACTATAATCCCGGTGGCTCTTTTCATATTATATTGGTTGTTTAAAAAGAGAAAGCCAGGCTCTAATATTTAAGCTATGGCCAGAGCATTTATCTCAATTAAGGCTTCTGGATGGACAAATCCCTTTACGGCGACTAAAGTGCTGGTGGGATAAGGTTCTTCAAAGAACTGTAAACGAACCTGATGAATTTTTTCTAAGTTCGTCATCTCCTTAACAAAAACAGTTACTTGCACTACATCTTTCATTTTAGCTCCTAATTTCTCTAAATGCCGCTGGATATTTTTTAAAACTTGCCTGGTCTGCGCCTCGATATCTCCAGGGCCAATAAAATTTCCCTCTTCATCAAAGGCAATTTGGCCAGAGATAAAGATAAGTTGTTTAGCTTGCGCCAGATCAATAGCCAAAGCATTGCTAAAAGCTACTTTAAACCCCATTTCGCGACCAAAAGGAATGTGTTTTTTCTCCATATGCGCTCCTTTCAGTTTATTTTGGCGGCGCTAAGGTATAAGGCGCTTTCAGGTATTCCCGGGCTGTGCGCTGCACCAATCCCTCAGCCCCATCCACCTCCAAAGATTTGCGGTAATACTCTTCAGCTAAACTCCTTTGCTTTTGTAAGTCATAAATCATGCCCAAGCGCAACAAAGCCCAGGCTCGAACCCGGGCATTGTAAAAAGAATGGTCTTTTAGGGCCAAGTTAAAAAATTGGTGGGCTTGGGCGTAATCTCCTTGATCAAAATAAATTTTTCCTAATAGCTGATAATAACGGGGCCAGAGCTCTGGCCGGAAGGGAGGAAGTAAAGCACGCAGATTTCCTTCAATCTCTTTGGCTTGCGCCCAGGCCTCTGGGAAATTGCCCAGTTCAGAAAGGATGTTAGCTAAGGCAAAAGTAAAATTGTAATTCTGCGGGTATTTTTTCTTCAAAGCCTGCGCCAAAGGAAGCGCTTGGGCAAATTTTTTTTCATAAGCGCCATAAATGGAGATTAAATTGGCGCGAGCTAAATCTGGCATAAAAAAACTCTTCTGGGCCGCCAGTTCTAATTCTTGAATCCCCTTCTCTTGATCAGCAGCGGTAATGAAAAGGGTAGAGAAGAGGCGGGCTAAGCCGGGTAAGTAGTGCAAGTGGTAATGCAGTATACCCAAAGGATAATAAACTTCATAATTTTGCGGATCTAATTCTTGGACTTTTTCTAAAATCTTATAAACTGACTGCGCCTCTCGGAAAGCGCGGAAGTAATTTTTTTGCAGAATCTCATAGCGGTTCTTGACCATTTTGGCGAGGGCTAAGGACAGATAAGCTTCCGCCCAAAGAGGAGATTTCTCTAATTCTCGCTCGGCTATCTTTTCCGCCTCGGCCACCCTTTGCCGCAAGGCCTCCTCGTTTTCTTTCTTTTCCTTCTCGGTGAAACTAGTCTCGTAAAAAAATAGGTGAGCCATGGCCAGAAAAGAATGGCTTAACGGGTTGCGTTGATTCAGCTCTACGGCCTTTTTAAATTGAGCGTAAGCATCCTTTTCTTGCAGATTTAAACCCTTTTCTATTCCAGCCTTAAGGAGAAGTTTAAATTTTTCTTCGGCCGGTGGGGTTGCCCAACCCTGGGTGCTTAAAACTTCTAAAAGTACTAAAAAGAGCAAAAGGGTAAACTTTGTAAAAAATATTAGAATGCTCATTGCTTAAGCCTTTTTCTTTGCAGAAGGAAAGAAAAGGCTAAAGAAACGATTAAAGATAATAGACACAAAGAAAAGGCATGTTGGTAGGCAAGGAAAGGAAAAGCAGATTCTTTTTTGCCCACGCGATCCATGAGGTAGCCAGTAAGGGGTTGAAAAACAGCAATCCCTAAAAAGGGGGCCGGATTGAGTAATCCCATTGTTGTCCCCAATCTTTCGGGAGGAGATTCTTCGCGCACAATTGACCAAACGGATGACAAAGTACCCGCTAAGGCCATGCCCATAAAGAATAAACTTATTCCCAAGAGCAGATATCCCAAAGCGGGGCCAATAAATATCAAGGCGGCCCAGTTAAGAACCTGGAGGGCGATCAAGAAAGATAAAAATTCTCTCTTCCGCCGGGAAAATTTTTTATCTATTAAAAAACCTAAGAAAGGTCCGCCCAAGATCACTCCCCAAGCGATAAGCATTAAAAAGTAACTGGCTTTTATTTTATCAAAAGCAAAAACATCAGTTAAAAAGGGATAACCCCAAAGTCCCTGAAAGGTACTAAAAGGACCCCCATAGGCGAAAAAGAGAGTGGCCATCATCCAGTAGAAAGGTGATTTTAGAACTTCCCCAAACCCTGCTGGCCGAGTGCGCTGCTCATTAACTTCTGGCGCTGACTTAATTTCTTCTTCAGGAGCATCTTTGACCAAGAGCCAGGAAAGAAAGAATAAAAAAAGAGAAAACCCGGCAATATAGAAAAAAGAATTTCGCCAGCCCACTTGTTGAACAAACCAGGCGTAGGGAGTGGAAGCGACAATTGCTCCCATATTCCCTACAGCTAAAAGAATGGTATTCATGCGGGCAAAGGCTTTAGCTCCGAACCAGGGCAAGAGAATTTTTAGCGCCGGAACAAATACTCCCGCGGCCCCCAAGCCGATTAAGGCCCGGGCAAAGGCAGCCCAAATTAGACTCTCCGCTAAAGCAAAAAGAAAAGCCCCTAAAAAACTGATGAGCGTGGATAAAGTGACCACTCTTTTAGCTCCCCAGCGATCAGCTAAAAAACCAACAAGCGGCTGACTCAAGGCATAAGGGTAAAAATAGGCCGAAGACATCGCCCCTAAACTTGTGGCTGAGGCAGAAAAGGCCTCGATGAGGTAAGGGGTCAAGACGGCGGTAGAGACGCGGTGAAAATATACAAAGAAATAAACAGCATTAAGAATGATGAGAATTAGGTATCTTTGTGGCCAAATGACCAAAAAATGCCTCGCCCGGAGTAAAGTTAAATTTCTTTTAGTTTTTTCTGCAAAATTTCATTGACCAAACGCGGGTTAGCTTTGCCTTGCGTAGCCTTCATCACTTGCCCCACAAAGAAGCCAAAAACTTTTTCCTTCCCCTGACGATATTCCGCCACCTCTGCCGGGTGAGCAGCCAATATCTCGGCCACTATTTTAGTGATGGCCTCGGCATCTGAGAGTTGGACCAAACCTTTGGCCCGCACAATTTCTTCTGCTCTTTGACCAGTTTGGTACATCTCTTCAAACACACTTTTGGCAATTTTACCGCTAATGACTCCTTCTTCGATGAGCCGCAGCAAAGCAGCTAAATTTTCCGCCGGCACCGGGCATTCTTCAATTTCTCTTTCATCTCGCTTAAGCTCGCGCAGGAGCTCGGACATGATCCAGTTACTAACAATTTTGGGCTGGGGGAAATGCCGCACTCAAGTTTCATAGTAATTAGCCAAAGACTTGGGGGAGGTTAAGACCTCGGCATCATATTCGGGGATTCCATATTCTTTGAGGAAACGTTCCTTTTTGGCGTCAGGGAGCTCCGGCAGGGAGGCTTTAATTTCTTCCACCCAGGCCGGATCAATCACTAAAGGGACGAGGTCAGGGTCGGGGAAATAGCGATAATCGTGAGCTTCCTCTTTGCCGCGCATGGAAGCAGTCACTCCCCGCGCGGCATCCCAGAGGCGCGTTTCTTGAATAATTTTTTCTCCTTGATCTAAAAGCGCGGTCTGGCGGCGAATCTCAAAATCCAACGCTCTTTGTACATTGCGAAAAGAATTCATATTTTTTAATTCGGTTTTGACACCCAAACTTTTCTGACCCTTGGGGCGCAGCGAGATATTAGCATCACAGCGAAAGCTACCTTCTTCCATATTGCCATCACATATATCCAAGAACATCAAAATCGCCCGCAATTTGCGCAAATAAGCACTGGCTTCTTCTGGTGAACGAATATCGGGGGCGCTGACGATCTCAAGCAAAGGCACCCCCGTGCGATTGAAATCCACATAACTATGAGCTTCTTTCTCCGCGGTGAAGTCATGGATAAGTTTGCCAGCATCTTCTTCCATGTGAATTCGTTGAATACCAATCTTCTTCTTTTCTCCCTCAACTTGAATTTCTATATAACCTTCAGTGGCCAAAGGAAGTTCGTATTGGGAAATCTGGTATCCTTTAGGTAAGTCTGGGTAAAAATAATTTTTCCGGGCAAACTGACTGCGCGGAGAAATGCGGCAATTAGTGGCCAGAGCCGCCTTGATGGCAAACTCGACCACTTTCTTATTTAACACGGGCAAGCTTCCCGGAAGTCCTGTGCAAACTGGACAGGTGTGGGTATTAGGTTCTGCTCCGAAGAGAGTGGAGCAACCACAAAAAATCTTGCTCTGAGTTAAGAGTTGGGCATGAACCTCTAATCCAATAACAGCCTCGTATTCCATTGCTAATCTCCATCCAGATTTGGTTTGCGGCGGTGAAAGTCTGTATGTTGTTCGAAAGCATAGGCAATTTGCAAAATTTTCTCTTCCTGAAAATGATTGCCAATTATCTGGAGTCCTATGGGCAAGCCTGACTGGCTAAAGCCGCACGGAATTGATAGGCCAGGCAAGCCTGCTAAGTTGCAGGGGATGGTAAAAATATCCGAAAGATACATCAACAAAGGGTCATCTACTTTTTCGCCCAAGCGGAAGGCTGGAGTAGGAGCAGTGGGCATAAGCAAAGCAGTACACTCGGCAAAAGCTTCTTGAAAATCACGGGCAATCAAGGTCCGTACTTGCGAGGCCTTCCGGTAGTAAGCTTCGTAATAGCCGGCAGAAAGGGCATAAGTTCCCAGCATAATACGTCTTTTCACTTCGGCACCAAACCCTTGAGATCGAGTTTGTTCATACATGCTCAGCAGGTCGCTGGCTCCTTTAGCTCTATATCCGTATTTAACCCCATCATACCGGGCCAAGTTGGAACTGGCTTCAGCCGGGGCAATGATATAGTAAACAGATACAGCATAAGGCATATGGGGCAAAGAAACTTCTTTGATCACCGCGCCTAAGTTAGCCAAAGTATTTACGGCCTGTAAGAAAGACTCCTTTACTTCTAAATCCAACCCTTCTTCCAGGCACTCTTTCACAACGCCTAAGACGAGCTTTTTAAGATCTATTTCCAAGTTGGCTGCGTAATCTGGGACCGGCAGGTTTATAGAGGTTGAATCGCGTGGGTCATGGCCACTTATAGCGGAAAGCAAAAGCGCGGCATCGCGCACGTCTTTAGTTAAAGGGCCAATCTGATCCAATGAAGAAGCAAAAGCAACTAAACCATACCGGGATACACGGCCATAAGTAGGTTTAACGCCCACTACGCCGCAGCAAGCGGCAGGTTGACGAATAGAGCCCCCGGTATCCGACCCTAAAGAAGCAATACACTCCTCAGCAGCTACGGCGGCGGCTGAACCGCCACTTGACCCCCCGGGAGTCCTTTCCCGATCCCAGGGGTTATACGTTGGTCCAAAATAGGAGTTTTCGGTGGAAGAGCCCATAGCAAATTCATCCATGTTAGCCTTGCCGACAAAGACTGCTCCGGCAGCTTTGAGTTTCTCAATTACCGTAGCATCATAAGGAGGAAGGAAATTTTCCAGGATGCGCGAACCGCAGGTCGTGGGCACACCTTGGAGACAGATAATATCTTTTATAGCTAAAGGAATCCCGGTAAGAGGTCCGGCCTGTTTCTTTTTGATCATCTCATCGGCCTGAGTAGCTTGGGCCAAGGCCATCTCGGGCATTATGGTTATATAAGCATGAATCTTTTTCTCGACGCGCGCAATCCTTTCCAGAACTGAACGCGTTACCTCTTGCGCCGTTACCTCGCCCCTTATTAATAGATGATGAAGTTCATGAGCTTTTAGCTGATAAAGTTCCATAATTTCACCTTATTCTCGATACTGATCATGGGATCTTTCCGTTAGTCATTCAATGATCTTGGGCACCCGGAAGAATCCCCGATCACGATCAGGCGCGTTACTTAAGGAATGTTCCTGAGAAATTGAAGGTCGGACTAAATCTTCACGGAAAACGTTGATCTGGGCTAGGGCGTGAAAAGTAGGTTCGATTTGGGATGTATCTAATTTATCTAATTGGGCCATATACTCCAGAATTTTGTTAAGTTGGGTAGTGAATTTTTCTTTTTCTTCTTCACTAAAATGTAAACGGGCTAAATAAGCGACGTGCGCGACCTCCTCCTTAGAAATCTTCATCCTGGACTCCTTAAATATCAATTTTAAAAATACTAACATAGCAAGAACCTATTTTCAAGTTAAGAAGACCTGACCGTCTATCAGTTTTAATTTTTCTATCCACCTTATTCCAGGAGGAAGGGGAAGAGGCGAAGATACCCAGTGCCTCATTTTAATGAGCCTCTTCCCCTTCCCACTGAACTATCCTTAAATTGCGAAAGTGATCGACGGTCAGAAGAAGAAGTAATTTTTGCAGAGAACAAGGCGGATTTATAACCTTAATAATTGCCCAAAATAAAGTAGGGTAAGGCTTGACAATTGCAGTATGCGGCAAGCCACAAGGGCATGCCCTGCGAATTTATAGGAATATTTATTGTGGTCGGATCTCTTCGACTCTCCCCAGGGGGTGAGGGATAAAGTGAGGGGGGATGGGGTGAAGGTGGCAAGGTGCAAAAATTCATTGATTTTTTTAGACTAATGCGCTAAGAAAAGATAAAAAATAAGCAAAGGAGGCGCCAAACTCCTGTCTAATCGAGATAATCAAGCAAAAGAAATAATTGCTATTGATGGCCCGGCCGGGGCGGGAAAAAGTACAGTCAGCAAAATGCTGGCGCGCAGATTAAAATATCTCTATTTGGATACCGGAGCGATGTATAGGGCGGTGGCCCTGGCTGTGCAAAGGGCTAAATTACACCCTGAAGACGAAGAAGCCTTAGCGCAAATTTGCGCCCAAATACGCATCTCTTTTGCAGGGGAGGGAGATGACCAAAAGGTCTATTTAGACGGCGAAGATATTACCCAAGAGATTCGCCGTCCAGAAATTGGCTGGTTAGCTTCGGTGGTCTCCACTAAGCGACCCGTGAGGGAAGCAATGGTTCGGCTTCAGCGAAAATTGGGAGAGCAGGGGCGAATAGTCGCCGAAGGAAGAGATACGACCACAGTGGTATTTCCCCAGGCCAAATTTAAATTTTTTCTTACAGCGCAAAAGGAGGAACGGGCTCGGAGAAGGAAAGAGGAATTAGAAGCTAAAGGTTTTCAGGTGCCCATGGAAGAGGTGCTCCGAGAAATTGGTCAGCGGGATGCTCAAGATGAAAAAAGGGCCTTAGCTCCTTTACGGCCGGCCCCCAATGCTATTACCATTGACTCTACCAAATTAAGCGTTCAAGAAGTTGTTAACTTAATGCTGGAGATTATAGAAAAGGATTTAAAAAAATAAATATTTTTGGTTCATCTCCAAATTAGTTGCTTAAATTCTTAGCGAAAGCTTGCCTGGGGCCGGGAAGGAAAGGCAGATTGCGCCGCCAGCATCGGCGGGATATCCCCTCTCCCTAAACT
>FWPV01016195.1_pt1 | contig 10545 bp, 9 predicted proteins | sample 2228371 | NCBI WGS metagenome assembly FWPV01 (sample SAMEA103939776, study PRJEB20133) | metagenome
AGCGCTTAAAGGAGGATTTCCACCCGGAAAGTATAAACTTATAGTTAATAACTTTGAAAAAGTATTTGAAGTGCAATAGATTACTTAAGTTATTGCTTTCATCCAATGGCGTATTGACGCCATGATAATATTTATAGTATTATTAAGTGTAAAAAGTAAGCCGGATCGTTAAATAAAAACCGATGTTCATGGTTTACTAAAAGTGAAGGTGAATGTTATGAAAAGCCTAAAGCTATTTATGTTCTGTTTTCTTGCCTTTTATATCATTTTTTCCAGCAATTCCTACGCCGATGGTATTCTCATTCCAATAATCCCTGAAGTCCAGATATCAATAAAATATCACATTGTGAAAGTTAATATAGATAATCAGATAGCAACAACAAGTGTAGATCAAGTTTTTGTGAATAATTCGCCAATGCAGGTGGAAGCCACATATATATTCCCGTTACCAGCAGGTGTAGCCATAAGCGAATTCATAATGTATGATGAAAGCGGAAAGCCATTAAAGGCAGAGCTTCTCGATAGTTCAAAAGCTCGTCAGATATATGAAGAAATAGTTAGACAAAGAAAAGACCCTGCGATACTTGAGTATCTAGGAACAGGTGCTTTTCGGGCGCGAATATTCCCTATAATGCCATGGTCTGAAAAGCGAATACAATTAGAATATAGCGAAGTCTTATCTTACGATTCTGGAATTTGCCGATACAATTATCCATTGAACACTGAAAAATTTTCATCAAAACCACTAGAAAAAGTTCAGGTTGAAGTAAAATTAAGATCGAATTTACCTATAAAAAGTATATGGTCACCTACACATGAAGGCAAAATAGTGGTCAAACGTGAAGGAGAAAACCTTGCTAACATTCTATATGCTGATGAATACATTAAGCCAGATAAGGATTTTGCGTTATATTATACTGTCTCAGATGAAGATATCGGACTTAATCTTATGACATATAAAGAACCTTCTGAAGATGGTTTCTTTGTATTGATGATGGCTCCTAAGCAAAATATCTCAGCCAATGAAATAATAAGTAAAAACGTTATTTTTGTATTTGATACTTCTGGTAGTATGGCTATAGAAAATAAGATCGGTCAAGCAAAGGAAGCATTGGAATTTTGTGTGAGAAAGCTTAATAAACAAGATACTTTTAATATTATTGACTTTAGCACCAGTGTTAAAAAATTTAAGCCTTCTCCTGTGAGCGCAGGCACAACAGAAATTCAAGATGCCTTGAAATACATAAACAAGTTGGAATCAGCTGGAGGAACAAATATTAACTCCGCTTTACTTGAGGCTCTCAAACAGATAGAAAATGCTAAGAAACCACTCAATATCATAGTTTTTTTAACCGACGGTCAGCCTACAGTTGATGTTCAGGATGAAAACGTTATACTGAAAAACGTCAAAAACGCTAACAAAAATAATACCAGAGTATTTGTCTTTGGTGTAGGTTATGATGTAAACACAAAATTTCTTGATGAGCTGGCATCGGATAATCGCGGGTTTTCTGCCTATGTTAGACCACATGAAAATATTGAGATTATAGTATCAGATTTCTTTGCTAAGGTTAGCACGCCTATACTTTCAGACCTTAAAGTTGACTTCGGCTCTATCAATGTCTATGATGTATACCCATCAAATTTACCTGACCTATTTGCAGGCACCCAGCTAAGAATATTTGGCAGATACCGTAACTCAGGTAATACAACATTAAGATTGACTGGCGTTTCAAATGGCAAAGTCGAAGAATTTACATATCAAGCGAATTTTCCAACAATAGATATTTTAAATAAATTTATCCCAAGAATATGGGCGGCAAGAAAGGTCGGTTATCTTATCGATCAGATCCGAATGTATGGCGAATCGCCTGAGTTGATAGATGAGATCAAAGAGTTAAGCATAAAATATGGCATTGTTAATGAATATATATCCATGTTGATACTTGAAGATGAACCAGTATTACCTGGAGGCATAGAACGTCAATTTGCTGATACAACAGGCAAAGGTGCTGTTGACGCAAGTGTCAGATTGCAGGAATCCAAAAATACTGAAGTGGCACAATCAGGATCTCAGGGGGAAAATGTGAAGATAGTTGAAGGGAAAATCTTTATGAAGAAGGGCGAAACATGGATGGATGCTGAAAGTAAAGATAAAACACCAACGATCACCTTACAATATTTAAGCAAGGCATATTTTAATGCAATATCACTAAATCCTGAGATTAGTAAATATCTAGCGTTAGGAAAAGATGTTGTTTTCTATCATAACGGAGAAATATATAAGATACAAGATAGTCCTGCAAATACTACCGAAGGTGATTTAGATGGTAATGGTGTGGTTGACATGGTTGATCTCATGATAATTGTAAAAAACTTTGGCACAGATAATCCAAATGCTGATCTTAATAATGATGGTAAAGTCAATATTTTTGACCTTATAATGGTGGCAAATCGTCTTGGAAAGAGAAACTAAAGCAAGGATATTACTATGGTAAGTAAAGAAATTAAAATAAAGAGATTGAAGGAAATAATACCTATATTAAAGGAAGAATATCCAGATGCAGGACCAAGGCTTAATTTCACTAATCCATTAGAGCTTTTGATAGCAGGTATTCTTGCAGCGCAATGCACTGATGACAAAGTAAACATTGTTACCAGAGACTTATTCAAAAAATATAAATCCGCAAAGGACTATGCTCAGGCTAACATCAATGAGCTAATGAATGAAATTTATAGCACAGGCACTTTTAGAAAAAAAGCGGAAAGGATCATTGAATGTTGTAAAGCTATAGATTCATTATATGGAGGAAAAGTTCCTGATAATATGGAGCAATTATCATCATTACCTGGTGTTGGACGAAAGACAGCAAATATGGTTCTTGCGGACTATTTTGGTCAACCTGGCATAATTATGGATACTCATGTCATCAGGTTATCAAATAGAATAGGGCTTTCAGATAAAAAGTATCCTGATAAGATTGAACAGGACCTAATGCAGATCGTTCCTAAAGAAGATTGGACAATATTTTCCCATCTGCTTGCATTTCATGGACGTCAGATATGCACTGCAAGAAAACCTAAATGCGATGAATGCAAGATTAATGCTTTTTGTGATTATTATCTCAACACTTAAGCACAGATAAACAACTGTTAGCATTAGTAGGCATTATGCTATTTGCGTTTAATGTAACATTCTGTAGGGGCAGGTTTTGTATATTATTTGGCAATCTATTTCGTGCAAATTGGTTTTTATTTTATGTAAAACCTGGACATAAAAAACTAAACCTGCCCCTACTACTGTTAATCTTCGCAAATACAGGAAAAATATATAATATATGCTTCGCATATACATAAGAAATAAGCTTACCAGCTTGTTGTAATTAATGTGATTTTGATATAGGTTCGTAATAGCCCGATTCATCAGGCGTTTATTAGCAACGCTCAATAAATTGAGTTACTACGAACTATATAAATTATGGGTGATAACAAGTAGGTTGGGTTGAGTAAGGGTGGGCAATACCCCGTAAGCAAAAAAATTTTGACAATGAACCATTAACAAAAATTAATAAGGGATTTAACCCCATCAGGGGTGATATGTTTGTAGAAATTTAGTCATATCAACAACATAGCGGAGTTAGGAGCTTAAATGTTGATAGATTTTAACATACCGCTCTTAACTCTGCCTGGTATTGTTCTTTTATATTTTCTACAAACATATCGCTCCTATCTTAAATTGACGCATAAGGGGCGATGCTCATCTTATATTATCCTTTTTAAAAACTTATGGGTAATGATAAGCTTTTCCAAAAGGGAGATTTAAAAAAGCTCTTGTCTAAACTTGTATCTGATTATCAACACTACTTTGAAAAGGAGGTCAATAGATGACAGAAAAAATGGAAATTGGATACACAGAGAGGCTTATAGAAGTTTTCGATGTGATGGGCAAGATGGGATTATTGCTTGTTTCCGTTGATGAAAACAGTAAACCTAATGCGATGACAATTGGTTGGGGAACTATAGGGATAATCTGGGGCAAACCAATATTTACTGTTCTTGTTAGACCTTCAAGATACACACACAAACTGATCGAACTGACAAATGATTTTACAGTAAATGTCCCAACAGAAGACCTATCCGATATAGTTGCCTTCTGTGGTAGTGCTTCAGGAAGGGATTATGATAAATTTAAGGAGAAAGGTTTAACTGCTATACCTGGCAAGCACGTAAAATCTCCCATAATAGATGAATGTATTCTGCATTACGAGTGCAAAGTAATACATAAAAATAATGTGATGAAAGATAATCTTGATGGGAGAATAATATCATCAGCATATAGTTCAGGTGATTTTCATACCATATACTATGGCGAAATACTAAGTGTTTATGGGAAAAAATGAATCGAATTAAATCATGAATGTCACGAATAAGACAAATTACACGAATAATTATTTTTTATTTGCCTGCCTGAATTATTAACCACGAATAATAGGCTGGGTAAATGGTTTTTTATTTTACAGGTTTGCTGTTTATAACAAATAAAATCTTATTGAGTAATATAATGAAAGAATAAAACCATTTACCCATCCTGCTATTATCTACCCTTGAAACGGGAGGAGAATATTTCCCTGAATTTATGACATATATTTTTCTTTAAGCTCCGGATCATATCTGGCTTTTCTGTTAGGGCATTTCTCACGCGGGCAAAGTTGACAACTTGCAAAGCTTGTCTCTGTTGGAAAATATATTCCAGAAACAGATTTTATTGGTATCATAAGAAAACTATTTGTTAGACTAACACCTATTAGTTTTTTCACATCGCCTAATAATGAAAATAAAGGAACTTGCTCAGATATAGGCCAATCTTCTAAAGAACCCGGATTCATAGATGACATTTTTTCAATCTTATATTTATTAATAATATGTTCATAGAGATACATGGATGCAACACGCAAGCCTATCTCCTTTACTGTATCCAATATGAACTTTCCCATTAAGTCATTTTCTGAAATTTCAATTGATTCAACTTCTATCCCGGAAGTAGCCACATAAGGGAAAACTTTACCTACTTTTTCCAGATTAACTCTAAGAACGCGACTACTGAACCTTACTCCACCAATATCAACTTTATCTTTGTCTACCAGTTCTATATACTTCACATCATATAAAGCTTTTGGACGTATTATAGGTTGAGCCAAATTTATGATTTCTTTTACTTCATCTACGTATTTTGAATCTTTTTCCAGATGTAAATGATTTATGACTTCCTCCAGGGATATTTCTACTGGTATATTATCTAATATTTCCATTTTTTACCACCATTCTATTGTGCAATTTAAGAAATTCAAATTTAGTTAACTTGAGATAGATCATATACCACATTAGTAAATTATTCAACCCTAAAATTTTAAGCCCAAGTATAAAATTTTTGTCCACGAACTCTAAACAATAACTCACACAGAACATAATAAAGCACTAAAAAATATGGTTAAGTAACTAAAGTTTATGCCTGGCAAAAAAATAGACTCTTGACATGCTTGATTTCATAAAGTAAACTTCATTAAAACAAATATTATCAATCTTCTATGAGAGAGTCTATGCAGAATAATAATTATATTTATATTCATAAATCGGCAACTGTTTGTGATGCACATTGTGATACCGTAGAAAAAATTATTAAATATAAACTTAACATCGGAAGCAGATCAAAACAGGGACATATTGATTTACCAAGATTGTTTGAAGGGGGAATTGATGTTCAGGTTTTTGCATGTTGTGTTGGTGGACCTGGAAAACCAGCAGGTTCTTATATAAAACTAACAAAAAAAATGATAGATGTATTACACAAACAATTTAAAAAGCATTCAGACTCAATAGAACTCGCTTTAACTCTAAGCGATATTCAAAGAATAAACCAAAAAGGAAGGATTTCTGCTATAATTGCAATTGAAGGTGGGGAAGCGATAGAAAACAATTTAAGCCTTATAAAGGAATACTATGACCTTGGTGTTAGAATAATGACACTTACATGGAAAAGTACAAATTGGGCTGATGCTTCACAACAACGTGCAAAACATAATGGACTTACTGATTTTGGAAAAAGTGTTGTCCAGGAGATGAATAAAATAGGCATGATAATAGACATTTCACATTCATCAGATAAAACTGTTCTTGATGTTCTAAATGTTAGCAGTGATCCTATCATAGCCTCGCATTCTAATGCTAAAGCTATATGTAACCATCCGCGCAATTTAAGTGATGATCTTATAAAGCGCATATCAAAATCTGGAGGCGTTATTTGCATAAATTTTTATTCACTTTTTCTGGATCAAAACTATTATGATAAAGTCAGGAAAAAGCAAAAAGTTGACCCACCATTGGTGAATAAAGTCATTGAACACATCGAGCATGTGATCAAGACAGGAAATATTGATGCTGTAGGATTAGGATCAGATTTTGATGGAATGGAACCTCCCCCAAAAGGATTGGAAGATGTTTCTAAAGTGCCAGAAATAACGAGATTACTTATGGAAAAAGGTTATATTGAAGAAGAACTTTACAAGATTTTAGGGGGAAATTTTCTTAGAGTTTTTGGACAGGTATGTGGTATATAGAAAAATAGCTCTTAAAGTTAGTCTAAGTAATAATCCTGGTTTATTTTAATGAAAAGTGAAGAGGGAAAAATAAAATGGCAAATCATGCTGGAGATATGGTAAAGGCTGCTCTTCGGAGCAAAGGCATGACTCAACTTGAACTTGCTGAAAGGATCGGTAAAGATCAAACTCTTATAAGTCGTCTCATTTCTGGTCAACCTGTATCAGATGCAACTGCGCGTTCTATTGCTGAAGCTTTAAATATCAATCTTGATGAATTCTTGCACCAACTTCAAAGAGACAGGCTGGAGAGAAAAAGAAAAAGCCTGATGAAGCAATTTAAAGAAGTTATCACGGAAGATGAAAAGAAGGATGTATTGACTCAGGAAAAAGAAGCGATAGTAATAGGACATGTAGGTGTGGAGGAACAACTAAACGTCTCGTTTGTTCCATTAGCTGAATCTATACCTTTTTCAGATAAAGGTTGGCGAGAAAAAGCTGAAACGTTCGCAGTTCCGTCAGGCATTAATATTGATAAAAATAAGGCTTTTGCTTTAAGAGTCAGTGGAGAGGATATGACAGATGATAAAGTTGACGAAGGTGATATTATCGTCGTAGACCCCTCTGCCAAGACACAAGACGGCGATAGAGTCTTAGTTTTATTGGGTGACACGGTTAAGCTAAAGAGAATTTATCAAAGAGGAGATGCGATAATTTTACAAGCACCAGGAAATTCCAAAGAGCCTGTTATATTTCTTTCATCGAAGGATGACTTTACCATATTGGGAAAATTAGTATTATGCACTAAATACCTTGCGGAATAAAATTATGAAAAGGCAAATACCAATTATTATAAGTTTCCTTTCAGGCATATTCATGCTTATACAGTTTTTTATTCCACACCCAACTTTTTCTGCAATTTATACTGCCTTGTTAAAATGGGTTTATGTTATTAGTGTATTTGCAACGGTGATAGGCATAATGACATTGGTCAGGTTACACTATAAGCGTATTATCCGCAGGAATTCCGGATGGATATATAGTATCGTAGTTTTTATCGGTCTTATAGCAACTGCGATGGTTGGATTTATTGACGGTCAGCGAGGAAAATGGTTCTTATGGATATTTGATAATATAAACGCTCCTCTCGAATCTACCATGTTTTCACTTCTTGCTTTTTTTATGGCATCAGCAGCATACAGAGCCTTCCGAGCCAAAACTTTGAATGCTACTCTTCTTCTTGCAGCAGCGATAATTGTCATGTTTGGAAGAGTTCCTATTGGGGACTTCTTCTGGCAAAAGATATTTCCAGATGGAATAACAGAAAAATTTCCCTTTTTGCCCGAACAGGTTGCGGAATGGATCATGTCTGCCCCAACTATGGCTGCTAGAAGAGGAATAATGATCGGGGCAGCTTTAGGAGCGATAAGCACTTCGCTAAAAGTTATATTGGGCGTTGAAAGATCATATCTTAGTGGTAGTGAATAATACATTAGCATAAATAGAGGTAGGTTGTTATGGAAAAGCATCAAATTGATAATAAAATACGTGAAATAGAGCATTTACTATCGGCTACACGAATATCTATGAAACAGGGAGCAAGTTTTCTTGTTAATAGACGTAAGCCTATCGGACCAATTATGCGTGAACCAAATTTAAGTTATATACACAAATCAACCTGGGGGATGTATGCATCGGGAGTTGATCATGGCATAATTGCAGAACTTCTGGATTGGACTTATGAAAATGCCCTTCAAAAAAACGGCGATTTCTATTTTCCGAATGAGGGTCCAGAGTATAAGGATATGCAAAGACTATATAGACCCCTTACATTTGGAAAAGTTGCAGTATGGATCGATCATCCCATTATAAAAAAAGATATTGTGATCGATAGAATATTACAATATCAACATAATTCTGGAGGCGTATTTAACTATATCGGAGATGATCCAGATAAAATTGAGGAACAACCTTCGATCGGAACCCTGAATACTAGCTTCTTTGGTCAATTGATGGTATGCTTAAATATAAAAGATAGAGCTATCATAGCAGGGGATTGGTTATGCAGACTTGTTCAGGCAAACAAGGAATATATGCATGAACAAGGAAAAATGTATACCAATATGACTCCTGATGGTAAGCTTATCATTGATATAAAACCCGGCAATAAAATATCTAGCATTGTCGATAACAAAGACCCCAAACAAGAGTTCTGGAATCCAGGAACAGTTATGGCTTATCTATCAACACTCTACGAAAAGTTGATTGAAGATTGGGGATATAGTGAAGAAAAAGCACAGATATATCTTGATAATGCCTTATTGCTTCTTGATTTTGAAAGCACTATGCCATTATATACATATCTTTGGCTTTCAAAATGCAAAGTCGGATGGGGTGCAGGTGAACTATTAAGAATACTTGTGAAATATAAAAAGGGAACTCCAGACCAAATTGAGAAAGCATATCAATCTGCTAGAAAAGTTGCTATATTTACATTTATGGATAATCAATTGCCAGATGGTGGATGGTCATGCATGCATTATCCACTTAGTGAATTAATACCAGAAATAGAATTTGATTATAAGCCATTAAAAGGATTGGTTTGTGTTCCTGAATCAAGAATAGATGGCTCAAAAACCATATTCCTGCCAAGAGAAGAAATAACGGGAGAGTTTTTGGGCGAAATGTCTGCAATACAATCAGGTATTGAGGAATTGCTAAGATATTATTATTCTATTAGAAAAGGCTGATAGGAGGTTTCATAATGGAACAGTCAAAATTGTTGAAATTCGGGGTTCTGGGATGTGGTTTTTGGGCGCATTACCAAATATCAGCATGGAGAGAATTTAATGATGTCAAACTTATAGCACTCTATAACAGAACGCGATCAAAGGCAGAAAAATTTGCAAAAGAGTTTGGAGTTCCAAAAGTCTATGATTCCGCAGAAGAATTGATGGCAGACCCTGAGATTGATTTTGTGGATATTATAACAGACCCCGTTGTCCATTCTGAGTTAGTGCATCTAGCTGCTAAATACAAAAAACCTGTTATATGTCAGAAGCCGATGGCTAATTCTTATGAAGAAGGCAAGGCTATGGTAGAAGTTTGCGCTTCCGCAGGTATTCCATTTATGGTTCATGAAAATTGGCGATGGCAAGCTCCGATACGAAAAGTCAAGGAAATATTAGATTCAGGAGCAATTGGTGAACCAATGAGATGTAATATATACTGGTGTCATAGCTTCCCTGTGTTTGAAAATCAACCATTCCTTGCAAATATAGAAAAATTTGCTTTAGCTGATATGGGAGTCCATATTTTAGATGTTGCAAGGTTTTATTTTGGTGAAGCTCAAAGCGTTTATAGCCAGATACGCAAGGTTAATAAAAGTATAAAAGGTGAAGACATGGCTACTGTTATTATGCAAATGGGCAATACAACATGCATAGTTCAGATAAGCTATTCTTCTATTTTAGAAAAAGAGAGATTTCCTGAAACTTTTATAATGATCGAGGGAGAAAAGGGATCGATTGAATTGGCACCAGATTATTGGGTTAAAGTCACAAATGATAAAAAAGAAACATTATCTTATCGTGTGATTCCACCGCGTTACGATTGGGCTAATCCTGCTTATGATATCGTTCATGCCAGTATGGTTCCAACAATAGCTAACTGGCTGGAATCTTTCAGGTCAGGTAAAGAACCAGAAACCTCTGGTGCAGATAATCTAAAGACTCTCAAATTGGTCTATTCCGCTTATGAATCGGCAAACACAGGGAAAACAATAGTAATTTCTTGATCAAAAACATAAACTTTATGCTATTTGCAAGCAGGCTTTCTGCTATTTTGATGGCAGGCTCGATGCTATTTTTGAGTAAAACATGCTGTCTAGCTTGTTATATTAGTTTTAGTTAGAAATATAATATTTTATAAAAAAATATTCATTATAATTATC
>FWPV01013911.1_pt1 | contig 10543 bp, 7 predicted proteins | sample 2228371 | NCBI WGS metagenome assembly FWPV01 (sample SAMEA103939776, study PRJEB20133) | metagenome
GCCACCGCTACGGTGTCAAGCGCGCCCTGCAACTTCACGGCGGTGCCGGCCACCCATGCTGGGCCCTGGCCACTCCACGCCACCTGCCACCAGTCGCCGCTGGCGTTGCGCGCGATGATCTCCGCCGTCTGCCCCGCCGCAAGCCTGCCGACCACCGGGTAGGCCCTGCCAGGACCGCCGCGCAGGTTCACTGTCGCCTCAGCCAGGACGCGCGGCCGCGGAGCAGACGTTGGCGTGGCCGCTGGCTCTGTCGCCGTGGCGGCACTCGTGGCTGTAGGGGGCAGAGGAGTGGGACTGGGCTGGGGCGTCGGGCTGGGCGGCGGGGCCGTTGGCGATGGAGGCACCGCAGTTGCCGTGGGCTTCGGCTCCAGGAAGGCAGCCACGACAGGGCTGCGCGCGCCCAGACCGGTCGCCAGGCGCGCCAGCGGGACGATCTCCTCCCGCGGCCGCCCCTCGCTGATCCCCTGTTCGGCCAGGGTGACAAGCAACTGGGCGGGGTTGGCCAGTTCGAGCGCATTCAGCCTGGCCTGCGCTCGCGCCAGGTCCTGATCTTGCGCGTACTCAGAGGCGATCTGCCGCAGACTCGCCTCCAGTTCGGCTCGAGAGACCTGGACCGGCGTTTCTGTCGCCGGGCGGGCACATCCGCCACCGAACAGGCTGATCAGCATCACCAAGCCCAGCAAGGCCAGGCCCGGCCAGAAGCGCCGACGCCAGGCGGTGCCGGACTCGGTGAGATGTTGGTTTGTATCTGACATTCGGTAATTGGCCGATATATGGCTCAGGGGCGGGCCCAGCAACGATAAGCCCTGCCCCGGGCCCCGTTCTCGTTTTCTCGTCGTGTCACCCATGCATCCAGCCAGCGATCTTTGGTCTGACTACGCAAAGACTGCTATAATGCCTCTCAATACATGGGTCCGTGCAGATCTCGAAGCGCCCTTCCGGCAACGGATCTCGATAAACAGAAAGGCTTCGAAATCAACCTATCTCTGGTGCCGAAGGTGGGAATCGAACCCACATGGGGCAACCCCCAACGGTGTTTGAGACCGTCGCGTCTACCTTTCCGCCACTTCGGCGTTGGCAAAAGCCGAGTATACCCGAAGAATGGAGACGCGTCAAACCTGAAGGGGGCCGGGCCGAGCAGTCCCCGGTGCCATGCGCGCGCCGCGGCGGAAAGCATGCCGGATGCCGGCACCCGATCGGTACCTCGCACCTCTCCGATAGCGCCATGTTGAGCGTCCTGGGCTATCCCGCGATCTTGCGATGGGCCGGCTGGCTGGGTGCAGCGAGCCAGCGGCTGCTCCTGCGCGCAGCCCCCTGGCTCATGCGAAGTCCCGCGCCGCTTGCGGGGTTGCAGACCTCTGATGCCCGGGCCGCGGACGATTGGGGGAGCAGACCGGTTCGGCAGCCGCCAGCGCACCGGCCCGAGTTCGACGAGCAGGCCCTCATCGCCGCCGCGCAGCGCGGGAGCCTGCCGGCCTTCAACCAGTTGATCCTGCACTATCAAGGGCTGGCCTACAACGTGGCCTATCGGATCCTCGGCGATCCCGACCTGGCGGCAGACGCAACCCAGGATGGATTTATCAAAGCGTTCCAGAAGGTGGATCAGTACCGGGGCGGTTCCTTCAAAGCCTGGATGCTGCGGATCGTCACCAACACCTGCTACGACGCCTTGCGGGCCCGCCGGCGCCGCCCCACCACCTCCCTGGAAACAGAAGAGGAGTCCGACTCCGAGCACGATGGGCGGCTGCTGGACCCGGCTGAGCGCCCAGATGCCTATGTGCTGCGCCAGGAGCTGGCAGCGGCCATCCAGGCCGCGATCGCGCAATTGCCGCCGGACCAGCGTACCACGCTGATCCTGGCCGACATCGAGGGGCTGGATTACCAGGAAATCGCTGAAGCCACCGCTACGGCGCTGGGCACTGTGAAGTCGAGGCTCAGCCGGGCTCGTGCAAAAGTGCGCGATCTGCTGCTGGCGCATAGGGAACTTTTGCCCGCGCAGTACCGTCTCAATGGCGGCTTGAGGTGACATAGACGTGGACTTCCGAAACTCGCGACGCACGCACCTCGATGCGGCCTTGCTCTCGGCCTACCTGGACAACCAGGTGACGCCGGTCGAGCGGGCTCGCGTCGAAGAGCACCTGCGCGCCTGCCCGACGTGCCAGCAGGAGCTCGGCACCCTCCGCCAGACGGTGACGCTGCTGCGTGCCATGCCGCGCGTGCGGGTGCCGCGCGCCTTCACCCTGTCCGAGGCCCAGGTCGGGATACGCCAGGGGGTTGCCCGGCCGGCCTGGCCCTGGGGCGGCATGCTCAAGGGCCTGGCAACGGTCACTGCTGTGCTGGTGGTCGCGCTGGTAGCCACTACCCTCTTGCGTCAGCCGGCATGGACCCCCAGCGCCACGGTCGCCCGCGTTGCGCCGCAGGCTGCGCCATCCGAGGCGCCAGCCGGGCCGACGGGCGCGCCCGGCGCCAGGGTTGCCGAGAAAGCCGCGGTAGAGCCGACGGCTGCGCCAGAAGCCGCCGAGTTGGCGGCCCCGGAGGTCACCGCCATCGTCGAGGGGGAGGTCGCCGGCGCGCCGGCGCCGTCTGAGGCCGTTGCAGTGCCGGCGGCGCTCGAGTCTGCTCCGGAAGAGGCCGCAGATGCAGCAGTCGCTGCCGCGCCAGAACCATCCGAGCCGCCAACCCAGGCCCCCGAGCCCAAAGCGTTGGCCTTTATGGCCACGCCGGGCACGGGCCCAGCGTCTGGCGCGCCGGAGATGGGCATGGCGGCAGGGTTCGGCGGCGGTGGGGCTGCCGGGCCGGAGCTGGAGGGGTTGGCGGCGGCAGCGGCGCCCTCCATCGCCCCTGTCGCCTCCGCGCTGGCGCCGGGCACGGGCCTGGTCTACGCGGACCGGGAGACCCTCTACGCCCTGGATGCCCAGGCGGGCCTGCGCTCGCTCCTGCAGGCGCCAGGCGTGAACTCACCGCTCATCTCGGCCGACGGCGCCTGGATCGCCTACCGTACCCAGGAAGCAGACCACGTCGAACTGTGGGCCGTCCAGTGGAGCGGGGAGGGCGCGCGCCTGTTGACCGACGAGCGCAACCTGCCCCTGGACAACCTGCCGCGCGGCTACGGGGAGCGGCGCATCCATGATGTTCAGTGGGTGCCCGGCCAGCGCAGGCTGGCCGTGATCACCGCTGCGGTTCCCGCCGAGGCCGGACTTCCTCCCTACTATGAACTGTGGAGCCAGGACCTTGACGCGGGCAGCCCGGCCTACGTGACTTATCTGGGGCAGAGCAGCCGGGTCTGGTATGCCCCTGACGGCAAGCGCTTCGCCCTGGTGCGCCACGGGGTTCCCGACGGCGGCCTGTGGCTGTTCAATGCCGACGGCACCGGCGGGAAGGCCGTCGTCAGGTTATGGGAGGGGCCGGGCACGTTGGTCTCCTCCGAAGAACAGATCCACTGGCTGCCGGACGCCAGCGCGCTGTGGGCCGCGATCGCCGACTCGGGAACGGCTAACCAGGCAAGCGCCGGCATCGCCCTCTACCGCGTGACCCCCGACGGCAAGGCCGTCCTGGTCGGACACCTGGATGCGCTCGATGCGAACTGGTCTCCGGACGGGGAGACGCTGGCCTACACGCGGGCGATCAGCGATTCGCTCGAGACGCGGTCGCTCTACCTGGCCAGGGCCGATGGTTCGGCGCCGCAACGCTATGCCACCCCGCGCTACTGGGCGTTCCTGGGCTGGTCTCCCGACAGCAGGCACTTCCTGTACCAGGACAACCAGACGGTGTACCTGGGCGCGGCGGGCCAGGCTCCCCAGCCGCTGGGCAACTTCCTCAGCATCTTCGATCCGCGCTGGGTCGCCCCGGATCAGTTCGTCCACCTGCTGGACCAGGGCGGCGACTGGGTGTTGGTTGCGCGCTGGCTCGATGGCCGCGCCGTTAGCCTGGCGACGCTGCCGCGCGACACCCACTACGACGTAACCCGGCCCTGATTCGCTCATGCCCGAACTGCCGGAAGTCGAGACCATCGTCACCGAACTGCGCCCATCCCTGGTCGGGCAACGCATCCTGGAGGCCCATGTCCTCTGGCCGCGCACGGTGGCGGAACCTGACCTGCCCGCCTTCGCGGCACGCGTGGCCGGGCGGGAGATCGTGGCGCTCGGCCGGCGCGGCAAGCACATCTTGATGCACCTTGACTCCGGAGAGACGCTGATCATTCACCTGCGCATGACCGGGCGGCTGGAGGTCGTGTCTGCGGCGGGAGGCGACAGCGACGCGAGAGACCCCGGGGAGGAGGCTTCCATCCGGAGCGGGCCCCATGTGCGTGCCTGGTTCGCCTTGCCGGAGGGCCGGTGCCTGGTCTTCACCGATGCCCGCAAGTTCGGCCGCATCTGGCTGACAGGGAACGCCGAGGAGGTCCTCGGCCGGCTCGGCCCGGAGCCGTTGGCGTGGGATTTCAGCGCCGCGGAGCTGGCGGCGCGGGTTCGTCGGCGGCGGGTTGCGATCAAGGCGCTGCTGCTCGACCAGTCGGTCGTGGCCGGATTGGGCAACATCTACGCCGACGAGGCGCTGTTCCTTGCCTGCATCCACCCGCTCCGCCCGGGGTCGAGCCTCGACGACGAGGAGATCGGACGCCTGCACGAGAGCATCCGGCAGGTGCTGCACGAGGCGATCGGGCAGCGCGGCACGACGCTGCGTGACTATCGCCCGCCCTACGGCCTGGTGGGCGCCTACCAGAACAGCCTGCGCGTCTACCAGCAAACGGACCTGCCCTGCCCTCGCTGCGGCACCCCTATTCAGCGCATCCGCGTGACGCAGCGCAGCACCCATTTCTGCCCCCGGTGCCAGCCCGAACCCGACAGGCCGACAGGTTGACTTACTCGCCGCGTTCCCGTAAGATTGCCTCAAACTCAGTCGCACACAGGATGGGGAAGCAGCAGCAATCATGGAACCAAACCTCACCCCTGGCGAGGCCGGCCCTGCGCCAACGCCGCGCTCCTGGCTCTGGCAACCCATAGCCATCGTCTTCATCTCCAGCGCGTGTATGATGATCCTGGAACTGGTCGCCGGGCGCATCATCGCGCCCTACGTGGGTGTCTCGCTCTACACCTGGACCGGTGTCATTGGGGTCATCCTGGCCGGGATGAGCCTGGGCAATTACCTGGGGGGCCGGCTGGCCGACCGCTGGGCCTCGCTGAGACTGCTGGGGGCCGTTTTCCTCCTCGGCGGCCTGTTCAGCGCCGTCGTCCTGGCCACCGATGCGCTCGGGGTGCAGATGCCCACGGCCTGGCCCATTGTCCTGCGCATCCTCTTGCTCACTGCCGCGTTCTTCTTCCTGCCCAGCGCCCTGCTGGGGATGGTCTCCCCGATCGTGGTCAAGCTGGCCGTGCAGGACCTGACCCGAACCGGAAGCACCGTGGGCCAGATCTACGCCTCCGGCGCCCTGGGCAGCATCGTCGGGACGTTCGCCACCGGCTTCCTGCTGATCTCCTGGTTCGGCACCCACACGGTCGTGTGGGGCGTGGCGGTGGTGCTGCTGGCCATCGGAGCCGCCTTTGTCCTCCAGGGGGACGGCCGGAAGGACCGCGGCACCCGTCGGGGCGCAGCCGCCCTGTTCCTGGCGCTGGCGGCGCTGGCAGGAGCCTCCCTGCTGGCCGCGACGCAGGGCTGGCTGAAGTCGCGCTGCACGCTCGAGACGGACTACTTCTGCATTACCGTGCGCGAAGACGAACAGGGCGGCAAGCCCGTGCAGGTGTTGATCCTGGACCGCCTGGTGCACAGCTACAGTTCGCTGGACGACCCGACCCGGCTGGTCTACGGCTACGAGCAGATCTATGCTGAAGCGACCGCCTACCAGGCGCAGCGGCGCAGCCCGCTGCGGGCGCTCTTCATCGGCGGCGGGGGGTACACTTTCCCGCGCTACATGGAGGCCCTCTACCCCGATAGCCTGATAGATGTAGTCGAGATTGACCCAGGGGTGACACGGATCGCGTATGAGTTGCTGGGGCTGCGCCGGGATACGAGGGTCATCACCTACAACCAGGATGCGCGCATGTTCCTGGCAGGGGAACCGGCCCGGAAGTATGACCTGGTGATGGGCGATGCCTTCAACGACTACTCCGTGCCCTACCACCTCACGACGCGGGAGTTCAACGAGCGGGTGCGCGCCTGGCTGGCCGACGACGGGCTCTACATGGTCAACCTGATTGATGGGCCGCGGCGCGACTTCCTGCGGGCCTATGCCGCCACGCTTCAGCAGACGTTCAGCCACGTCTACATCGCGCCGGCCGTTCGGACATGGCGCGAGTCACCGCGCGTCACCTTCGTCCTGATCGCCACGGACGGCACGCTCGATCGGGCTGCCTTCGAGGCCATTGATGCGGGCGATGGGGAAGCGTTCCTGGCCAGGCAACTCCTCAGCCAGGAAGAGGCCGATTCCCTGCTGGCCGAGGGGCGGGCCGTGATCCTCACCGACCAGTACGCGCCGGTGGATCAGATGCTGGCACCGGTATACCGCGAGGAAGCGGCCGCGCGATGAAGGTCTTCTACTGCGACCTTTTCACCTATCCGCTGCCCGACGGCCACCGCTTCCCGGCGCAGAAGTATGCCCTGTTGCGCGCCGCCGTGACGGCCAGGCTCGTCCCGCCGGTTGACCTCGCCGTGCCCGACGCGGCCAGCGACGAGCAGCTCCTGCGGGCCCATGACGCCGACTACCTGACGAGAATCAACAACGGATCCCTCACGACGCTGGAGATCCGGCGGATGGGCCTGCCGTGGTCGCCCGAACTGGTGGAACGTTCACGCCGGTCCGTGGGCGGCACGATCGGCGCATGCCGGGCCGCCCTGGCCGACGGCGTCGGGGTCAGCCTGTCCGGGGGCACGCACCACGCCTTTCGCGACCGGGGCGAGGGCTTCTGCATCTTCAATGATAGCGCCGTGGCGGCGCGGGCGATGCAGGCAGAGGGTCGGGCGCGCCGCATCGTCATCCTGGACTGCGACGTGCACCAGGGGAACGGCACCGCCGCCATCCTGGCCGACGACCCGAGCGTGTTCACCTTCTCGATCCACGGCGCGAAGAACTTCCCCTTCCACAAGGAACGGAGCGATCTCGACATCGAGCTGCCGGACGGCGCCGGTGACGGCCTTTACCTGGCTGCATTGGAAGCGGGCCTCCGGCGCGCGCTGGAGGCTGCCCGCGCGGACCTGGCCATCTACCTGGCGGGCGCGGATCCTTATGCCGGGGACACGCTGGGACGCCTGGCGCTGAGCAAGGCGGGGCTGATGGCGCGCGATCGCCTGGTGTTCGACGCCTGCCGGCGGTCCGGCGTGCCGGTGGCGGTCGTGATGGCCGGCGGCTATGCCAGGCCGATCGAGGACACGGTGGAGATCCACGCCGGCACGGTGCAGATCGCGGCAGAGAATTGCGGGGCGCACGTCGGACCATGAACTCGCTGCCCGTCTCGATCCTGGTATCCCTTGCTGCGGGCGCCTGCGCCTATCTCTTCGTGCTCAACCGCTACCTGATCGAGATCCACGATCGAAGGCACAAGTTTGCCATCGTCTGGGGCACCTGCCTGGCTGCCGCCCTCGGGTCGGCGGCTTTCGGCTACGCGGCGGCGGGCTCGGCGTGGATGGTCCTGCCGGCGCTCGTGCTGGTAGCCGCGCTCGTGGGCGAGGTCCGGCGCGCCGTGATCCGCCGACGTTGCCGGGGAGGACCGCCCACAGCGCGGGAGAACGACGGCATCTTGCTCACGCGGCCGGTCACCACCACCGACCTGGCCGTGGCGCGCTACGAGCTCCGCTGCCCGGAATGGCGCGGGCCCGACATCCGCATCGCGCACGTCGCCGACCTGCACGTGAACCACCACGTGCCCCTGGCGTACTACAAGTCCGCGATGCAGCGCGTCGCCCAGGCGCAGCCGGACCTCGTCTTCCTGGCCGGCGACTTCGTATCCAGGCGGGACTTTGCCCCCATGCTGCCGGAGATCCTGGCAGCCGCCAGGGGCCGCCTGGGCACGCTGGCGGTGCTCGGCAACCACGACTATTGGGCCAGCCCGCAGGAGGTGGCGGAAGCCCTGCGGGCGGCGGGCGTCACCGTGTTGGGCAACGGCTGCGTCCGGTTCTACCCGGAAAGCCGGGCCGACACCCGGCCGGTCGGCGCCTCGCTCGCAGTGTGTGGCTATGAGGCGCCATGGGGCCCCCGAGAGTGGCGCGCGCCGGACGCCCGGCCGGGGGAACTCGTCCTGGTGCTGACGCACACGCCGGATAACGTCTTTATCGTGAGCCGCACAGGGGTCGCGGCCGTCTTCGCCGGCCATTACCACGCCGGCCAGATCCGGGTGCCGGCGCTCGGTTCGCTGGTGGTGCCGTCGGATTACGGCCGGCTCTTCGACCACGGGCACTTCATCATCAACGGGACGCACCTCTTCGTCACTGCGGGGGTTGGCGCCGCCGTGCCGCCGCTGCGGATCTACTGTCAGCCGGACATCTTCATCGTGGACATCAAAGGGACGCCTGACCCCAGTCGAAGATCGCCCCCATGACGGCCGAGCGGTCGCGCAGGAGTTGCGCATAGACGGCGGGGGCCTCCTGCGGCGAGTGGCGATGGGTCACCAGGTCGGCCACGCGCATCCGGCCCTGCAGGAGGAAATCGAAGAAGAGCGCGACCGCCGCCTCCCTGGTCCACGGGTTGAACTCCGATGCGTGGTCGGGCACCATCGTGCCGTGGATGCCCAGGATGGCCACCGAGTTGCTCACCAGGCCGGGGCCGAGGCGCTGCTGCGTGGGGGTCGGCGTGTCGCCGAGCAGCACGATCCGCCCGAGGCGGCGCACCAACGGGATGCAGGGTGCCAGCGCCGCCGGGTGGCCCGTCACCTCATAGACCACATCCAGCATCCGGCCGCCTGTGATCTCAGCGATGGCCTGGCGCGCCTGCTCGACGGGCAACGCCAGCGCATGTGTCGCCCCGTGCGCCCGGGCCATCTCCAGACGCCCCTCCGCCGGGTCCACCGCGATGATCGTCCTGGCGCCCTGGAGGACCAGGTATTGCACGACCAATTGGCCCAGGATCCCCAGGCCGACCACGCCGACCGCTTCGCCCAGGGTGTGCTCCGCGCGTCGGACGGCAAGCTGCGTCGTCACGGCCAGAGAGCTCCAGGTGGCCTCTTCGTCGCTAATGCCGTCCGGGATCGGGAAGAAGGCCTCTGCGGAGACCACAAAGTGGCTCTGGTGGGCGGCCCAGCCGGTGACCCGATCCCCCTCCCGGAAGCGCGTGACCCCCTGGCCGACGCCGATCACCCGGGCCGCCATGCTGTAACCCGGGCGAAAGGGATACTGCACCCACGCGGCCCAGTTCGTGCCGGGATCGAACAGCCCGCGCAGGCAGTAAGTCTCCGTGCCGATACTGATGAGGGACTTCTGCGCGGCGCACAAGATCTCGCCAGGGCCAGGCGGCGCGATGGGCTCCTCGCGCAACTCCACGGCCCCGGGCTCCGGGAAAACGACGGCCAGCGATTTCATGCGATCCTCCTCGGTGTGATAAGCGGGACGGCGTCATTATAGCAGAACGCCGGCCGATCGCGGGCGCGGGCGCGTTTTTCCCCTTTCGCGGCTTTCTGTGTTATACTCAGGCCACCACGCTGATCGTCGCTTTGTGTTCGCACCATAACAAGGAGGTGCCAAGGGATAGAGTAAACCCACCAGAGCGTCTTCGCACGCAGCAACCCGTAGGGCAAGCCGAGATTCGACCTTGTCCAATCACCCGCACCGGCCGGTGCCGTGTCAGCATGCCGGGTCGGGCGAGCAGCAGTAACCAAGGAAGGAGACTGTTATGAGAACCAAGGTCCTGTACCTCCTCGTTGTGCTGGCGATGCTCTTTGGCGCCGCCGGCACCAGTGCAGCGGCACCCCAGCCGCTTAGTGCGCCCATCACCTTTACGATCCTGCACACCAATGACTTCCACGGCCAGTTGGAGCCTTCGGGCAGCAACCCGGGTGCAGCGCGGGTGGCCCAGAAGATCGTGGATGTGCGCGCCGCCGTGGGCGCCAGCAATGTCCTGGTGTTTGACGCCGGCGACATCATGCAGGGCAGCCTGCTCTCCAACATCCAGAAGGGCGCGCCCACCATTGCCTACTACCGGACCATCGGCTACAACGCCTTCACTCCGGGCAACCACGAGTTCGACTGGGGGCAGACCGTGCTCGGCCAGCGGATCGCGCAGGCCGAAGCCCCTGCCACGGCCGACGAAACGCCCGTCCAGGTAATCTCGGCCAACATCACCAAGAAGGACGCGGGCGGCAACTGCACCTGGGAGCCATTCAACGCGGCGGTGACGCCCTACGAGGTGTTTACCGTCGGCACTGCGCCCAACACGGTGAAGGTCGGCGTCATCGGTGTAGGCTCGGTCGAAACGCCGTACATTACCATCGCCGAGGCCACCGCCGGCCTCTGCTTACGCGACCCGGCTGAGTCCATCCTGCACTACTACGACGCCCTGGATGCGGCCTCCGACGTCATCGTCGTACTGAGCCACAATGGCTATGCTGACGGCGGCTACGGCTAC
>FWPV01016199.1_pt1 | contig 10542 bp, 11 predicted proteins | sample 2228371 | NCBI WGS metagenome assembly FWPV01 (sample SAMEA103939776, study PRJEB20133) | metagenome
CTTGGTGCCCTCGCCGGTCTGCTCGGTCACGGCAAAGATGTGCTGGATGTTTTCGGCGGTGCCGCTGGCCAGCTCGGCCTCGCGCGAGGTGGAAAGCGCGATCTGGCCCACCAGCTCGGCCACCTGGCGCGAGTAGCGGTCGATCTCGGCCAACGCGGCGCCGGCGTTGTCCGACAGACGCGCACCCTCGACCACGCCTTGGGTGGACGACTCCATGGCCAACACGGCGTCCTGGGTATCGGTCTGGATGGCCTTCACCAGATCGGCGATCTGGCGGGTGGCGTTGGCCGAGCGTTCTGCCAGGCGCTGCACCTCTTCGGCCACCACAGAAAAGCCCCGGCCGGCCTCGCCAGCGGCCGCCGCCTGGATGGCGGCGTTCAGGGCCAGCACGTTGGTCTGTTCGGTGATGCTGGAGATCAGCTCGGTGATCTCGCCAATTTCCTGCGACGACTCGCCCAGGCGTTTGATGCGTTTGGCGGTGTCCTGTATCTGGTCGCGGATGCGGTTCATGCCGCCCATGCTGGCCTGCACCGCCTGCAGGCCCGACTCGGCCGCCTGGGCCGATTGGCGCGCCACGTCGGACGAGGTTTGGGCCTGCACCGACACCTGCTGGATGCGCTGCGCCATGTCCAGCACCGACTGGCCGGTTTCACGGATCTCGCGCAACTGCTCGGTGGAGGTGGCCAGCAGCTCAATGGAGGTGTTCTCCACCGTCGCGGTGGTCTGGGCCACACGCTCGGCACTGGTCTGCACCTGGCCCACCAGGTTGCGCAGTTCTTCCACCGTGTAGTTGATGGAGTCGGCGATGGCGCCGGTGATGTCTTCGCTCACCGTGGCCTGTTTGGTCAGGTCGCCGTCGGCCACGTCCTGCAGCTCATTCATCAGGCGCAGGATGGCGGCCTGGGTGGCGTCGTTGATGCGCCGGGCGTCGCGCTCTTGTGCGGTGGCCAGGCTTTGCAGCTTTTCGGCCACGCCCTGGCGGCGCTGGCTGGCACGCAACTGCAGTTGCACCAGGCCCCAGATGCACAGAAGGGCCAACACCGCCGTGACCGCCGCCGCGAACAAGGCCACACCAGCGCCCGCGCCGCCGTCGGCACCGCGCACGGACAAAGCCTGCAAACGCTGCAGCAGCGGCTCGGCATCGCGCTGCAACTGGCGCTGCGCCTCACGCGGCGGGCCCACGTCCTGCAAGGTGGTCAACAAGGCGTTGGTGGCGTTCAGCAGCGCGGGGTGGTTGCGCTGCAACTGCTCCACCAGTTCGCGCTGACGCGCATCGCGCGGCGGACTGCGGCGGGCGCTGGCAGCCAACACCTCGATGCGCTCCATCATGTCGTTCACGTCTTGCCCCAAGGCCACCAGCGCGGGCGCCGAGGCCCCGGCAGGTGTGGCCAAGGTGACCGCGGCCAGCCGCACGCGGTGCAGCAGACGCGCCAGCTGGGCGGCGGCGGCCACGTCGGTGCTTGGCGCGCCGTTCTGGAGCAGCTGGGCCAGCAGGGCATCGGCCACGTCCACCTGCGACACGCTGAGTTGCCGCAATTGGGTGAGTTGGTCCGGCAGGCGCAACAAGGCGTCCTGCTGCGCCAGCACCACCCCCACCGTGCTCTCCAGGGTTTGGGCGGAGGCGGCCAGGCTGCTGTCCACCGGAGCGAGCGTCTGCAGATCGCGCCGCAAGCCCTGATCGGCCTGCCTCAGAGCGTCAAAGGCTGCGCGTTCGCCCGACACGGCCGCCGCGCTCAGCCGCACCACCTGCTGTGCGGCCAGGGAGGCGGCCTGTGCAGCTGCCGCAGGCCCAGGGGCAGCAGACGTGTTCGCGTACCACTGGTAGGCCACCAACACACCGGTCAACACCAGCATGGCGGTCAAACCGCCCACCAGCAGGCGCTGGTGGCTGTCGGCGCTGCGGCTGCCCAACAGGGGCAGGGCCACCCGGTCGTCCATCGCCTGCTCCAGCGCTGCCGGCCGGGTGGCCGGGCCAGCACCCGGTGCGCCATGGGCCGGCACCGACAGGATGGAGTCGGAGCCGAAGGTGGACGAGCTCAGGCCCGAGGCCGGATCCATGATTTCCGACGCGTTGGGCCCATTCAGCGGGATGTCGTCCAGCGGGTCCCGGCGGCCAAACAGGCCTCTCAGTGTGCTCATCAACGCCATGGTGCTCAGGGGCTCCCGGTGCTGGCCGGGCGCTCGTGGATGTCAAGAAAATCGGGCTGCTCGCACAGGGCCAGCAGGTCGAGGTCGTACCAGACGTTGTCCTGCGCGTCGGCCAGCACCTGGCGCACCACAGGCGAAGGCACGGGCTCGGGCGCGGGACGAAAGCTGTCGGCGCTGCGCAGGCCCAGCAACTGGTCCACCGGCCACAACACATTGACGCCCAGCAGACCGCTGCCACTCACAAAACGGGCCTGGCCAGGTACGTCGTCTGCCAGCGCCGGCCAACCCAGCCAAGTCAGCAGATCGACCACTGTGTACAACTCGCCACGCAGGGTGGTGACGCCCCGCACCCAGGCCTTGGCGTGGGGCAGCGGCTGCACCACAGAGGGCGCCGCGATCTCCCCCGACTGCGCCAACGGCACCAGGAACCGGTGCCCGCCACAGGCCACGCCCAGCCAATGGGCAGCGGCGCGGCCGGGGGGCGGGTTTGGGGGTGTCTCCTGGGTCGTCATGGGTGCGCCGGCACAGCGTCAGAGGCTGGCCGCCGACTGGTCAACCGCCGCGATCTTGGCCAGCAGCAGGTCGGCGTTGACCGGTTTGGTGATGTAGTCGCGCGCGCCTTGGCGCAGACCCCAGACGCGGTCGGTCTCCTGGTTCTTGCTGGTGCACAGGAACACGGGCACCTTGCCGTACTGCGGATGGCGGCTCAGGTGACGGGTGAGCTGAAAACCGTTCTGCCCGGGCATGACCACGTCCAGCAGGATCAGGTCGGGCAAAGCCTCGCCCATCTGGCGGTAGGCCTCGTCGGCGCTCTCGGCGGTGCGCACGGAAAAGCCGTGGCGCGCCAACAGGTCGCGCAGGTACATCAGCTCGGTTCGGGAATCGTCCACCACCAAAATGTCATGGACCGCCATCAATGGGCTCCTGTCTCTTGTGTGGCCAAGGCCGCGTGTGCGGCCACGGCCTGCAGCAACTGGTCTCGGGTGAAGGGTTTGGTGAGGTGCTCTTCGGCCCCCACCATGCGCCCGCGCGCCTTGTCGAACACACCATCGCGCGAGGACAGCATGACCACGGGAATGCGCGCAAACCGCCCGTTGCGTTTGATGATGGCGCAGGTCTGGTAGCCGTCCAGGCGCGGCATCAGGATGTCGCAGAAAACGAGGTCGGGCTGGAAGTCGTTGATCTTGGACAAGGCATCGAAGCCGTCCTCGGCCAATACCACGCGGTGGCCGCCCTGCTTGAGAAACATCTCCGCGCTGCGCCGTATGGTCTGGCTGTCATCGACCACCAGCACCTTGAGTCCAGAAGAAGTGATGTCGGTCATGAACAACTGCTTCCGGTGTTGAGCTCGCTCAGACGGCGTCGGGCGCGGGGGTGGACATCAGATCGCCACCATTTCAAAGTCTTCTTTGCGGGCGCCACATTCCGGGCAGGTCCAGTTCATTGGCACATCGGCCCACTTGGTGCCAGGCGCAATGCCATGGTCGGGCGCGCCTGCGGCCTCGTCGTAAATCCAGCCACAAATCAGGCACATCCAAGTCTGGGGTTCGGTCATGATGCAGGAAAAGTCATTGTCTTAGAATGGTTTCATTGTAGCCAGCCCCCAGGCAGCGCCCGTGGGCACGGCCGGCATCGCCAGACCGTCCCATTCACCACGCCCAGCGTCTTCCGAATGCCCTCCCCCCTTGATTCCAATGCCACGTCCAGTTCGGGCGAGTCCGTCTCGCTGCCCTGTGTGATGGCCTTCAACGCCAACGACCCCAGCGGTGCGGGTGGCCTGGGCGCCGACGTGGCCGCCATGTCCAGCGCCTCGGCCCACGTGTTGCCGGTGGTCACCGGCGCTTATGTGCGCGACAGCAGCGACATCCACGGTCACATCGCCTTCGACGAGGAAGCGGTGGACGACCAGGCCCGCTGCGCGCTGGAAGACATGGCCGTGCAAGCGATCAAGGTCGGGTTTGTGGGTTCGCCCGAAAACCTCAGTGCCATCGCCGAAATCGCCTCCGACTACCCCGACCTGCCGCTGGTGGCCTACATGCCCAGCCTGGCCTGGTGGAACGAGGTGGACATGGAGAACTACCTCGACGCCTTCGCCGAGCTGCTGCTGCCGCAGACCACCGTGCTGGTGGGCAACCACAGCACCCTGTGCCGCTGGCTGCTGCCCGACTGGGCCGACGACAAAGCCCCCGGCCCACGCGATGTGGCGCGCGCCGCCGCCGAACACGGGGTGCCCTACACCCTGGTGACCGGCATCAACGCGGCCGACCAGTACCTGGAAAGCCACCTCGCCACACCCGAAACGGTGCTGGCCACCGCACGCTACGAACGTTTCGAGGCCACCTTCACCGGCGCGGGCGACACCTTGTCGGCCGCGCTCGCCGCCCTGATTGCCGTGGGCGCCGACCTGCAAACCGCCTGCGCCGAGGCCCTGACCTACCTCGACCAATGCCTGGACGCGGGCTTCCAGCCCGGCATGGGCCACGCCATGCCCGATCGCCTGTTCTGGGCCCACGACGGCGACGAGAGCGAGGAAGACGCCGAAGACGGCGGCGCCGCAACCGACGATTTCCCGGTTGGCGACACCAAACACTGAACCACCCTTCCCCACCATGGACCACAACCAACAGCTTTTCGAACGCGCCCAGAAAGTCATCCCCGGCGGCGTCAACTCGCCCGTGCGCGCCTTCCGTGCCGTGGGTGGCACGCCGCGCTTCGTGCAACGTGCGCAAGGCGCCTATTTTTGGGACGCCAACGGCAAGAAGCACATCGACTACATCGGCTCCTGGGGCCCCATGATCCTGGGCCACGGCCACCCCGCCGTGCTCGAGGCGGTGCAGAAGGCGGCGCTGGACGGCTTCAGCTTTGGTGCCCCCACCGAACGCGAGGTGGAGCTGGCCGAGGCCATCCTGGAACTGGTGCCCAGCATCGACATGGTGCGGCTGGTCAGCTCCGGCACAGAAGCGGGCATGAGCACCATCCGCCTGGCGCGCGGTGCCACCGGCCGCAAGACCATCATCAAGTTCGAAGGCTGTTACCACGGCCACGCCGACGCGCTGCTGGTCAAGGCCGGTTCGGGCTTGGCCACCTTTGGCAACCCCACCAGCGCCGGTGTGCCGCCCGAGGTGGTGCAGCACACCCTGGTGCTGGAGTACAACAACGTCGAGCAGCTCGAAGCCGCCTTCGCCCAACACGGCGCCGACATCGCCTGCCTGATGATCGAGCCCATCGCCGGCAACATGAACTTTGTGCGCGCCAGCGTGCCCTTCATGAAGCGCTGCCGCGAGCTGTGCACCCAACACGGCGCGCTGCTCGCCTTCGACGAGGTGATGACCGGCTTCCGCGTCGCCTTGGGCAGCGCGCAAAGCGTCTACGCCCAGCTCATCCCCGGCTTCGAGCCCGACATGACCGTGATGGGCAAGGTGATCGGGGGTGGCATGCCACTGGCCGCCTTTGGCGCCAAGCGCGCGGTGATGGAACACCTGGCCCCGCTGGGCGGCGTCTACCAGGCCGGCACCCTGAGCGGCAACCCGGTGGCCACCGCATGCGGCCTGGCCACGTTGAAGGAAATCCGCAAGCCCGGCTTCTTTGAGGCCCTGTCGGCCCGCACCCAGTCGCTGGTGGCCGGCCTGACCACTGCCGCCAGTGAGGCCGGCGTGCCGTTCCGTGGCGACAGCCAGGGCGGCATGTTCGGCTTCTTCCTGCTCGACCACCTGCCGCAGAACTACGCCGCCGTGATGAAAACCGATGGCCCGCGCTTCAACCGTTTCTTCCACGGCATGCTCGATCGCGGCGTCTATTTCGCGCCCGCGCTGTACGAAGCCGGTTTTGTCAGCGCCGCCCACACCGAGGCCGATGTCGCCGAGACGGTGGCGGCGGCCAAAGAGGTGTTCGCTTCGCTCTGAGCGATTGCCGAAAAACACAAGGGGCGCCATGGCGCCCCTTGTTGTTGATGGCGTCGCCTGTGGTCAGGCAAACACCCCCGCCGTGTCCTGCATCCGTGCCGACACCTCTCCCAACTGGTGCAGCGTGTCGCCCCAGGTGATTTCGAGCTGGGTCAGTTTCTTGAAGCAGTGGCTGACGATGTACTCGTCGGTCACGCCGATGCCACCGTGCAACTGCACCGCCTGCTGGCCCACAAAACGCATGCTGGTGCCGAGCTGGTACTTGGCGCGCGCCATGGCGCGGCGGCGCTCGTCGGCCGGAGCGTTGAGCTTGAGGCTGGCGTAGTAACTCATGGACCGGGCCAGTTCGAGCTGCATCTTCATGTCGGCCACGCGGTGGCGCAGGGCCTGGAAGGTGGCAATGGCCACGCCGAACTGCTTGCGCGTGTTCATGTAGTCGACGGTGATGGCCAGGGTCTGGTCCATCACGCCCACGGCTTCAGCGCACAAGGCGGCGATGCCGATGTCGATGCCGTGCGCCAGGGCGGTCTGGCCGTCGGTGGTGACGAGCGTGGCCGGGCTGTTGTCCAGCGTCACATCGGCGGCGCGGCCGCCGTCTTGGGTGAGGTAGCCACGCGTAGCCACGCCCGCCGCAGCGCGCTCCACCACAAACAGCGCCAGTTGGCCGTTGGCCATGGCCGGCACCACAAAGGCGTCGGCCTGGTCACCAGCGGGCACCACGTTTTTGGTGCCACTGAGCGTCCAGCCAGCGCCAGCGGCGGTGGCCACGGTGTCGCAGACATCGCTGCGGTAACGGGCCCGGCGCTCCTGGTGGGCCAGCACGACCAGTTTTTCACCGCTGGCGATGCCGGGCAGCCAGGCAGCTTTCACATCGGCGTTGCCATACGCGCTGATGACACCGCTGCAGACCAAGGTGTGCGCCAAGGGCTCCAGCACCATGCCCCGGCCCAGTTGCTCCATGACCACCATGGCTTCCACGGGGCCCATGTTCAAGCCCCCGTCGTCTTCGGACACGTAGAGCCCGGCGAGGCCCAGCTCAGCCAGTTCGTTGTAGGCCTCGCGCGAGAAACCACCGGCGGCCGTGATGGCGCGGCGGCGTTCAAAACCGTAGCCCTTTTCCACCCACTTGGCGACGGCGTCGCGCAGTTGCTGCTGATCGTCGGAAAAATCGAAATCCATGTCGTGTCTCCTGATCAGCCCAAAACGGTTTGAGCAACGATGTTGCGTTGCACTTCGTTCGAACCACCGTAGATGGTGGTCTTGCGCATGTTGAAGTAGGTGGACGCCAGCGGCGCGTTGGCCCAGCTGCCACCAGGGAAGTCGCCCTGCCAGCCGGCTTCCATGGCTTCCTCGATGAAAGGCAGGCTGTAAGGGCCGGCCGCCAGCATCATGAGTTCGCTGTAGCGCTGCTGGATTTCGCTGCCTTTGATCTTGAGCAGGCCTGCGATGTCGAGCGAGTTCTTGCCCGACTTCTCGGCCGAGAGCACGCGCAGCACCAGCATTTCGAGCGCCACCACGTCCACTTCGAGCTTGGCGATCTCGTCGCGGAAACGTGTGTCGTCCCACACGCCTTCGGTCTTGGCGATGCGCTTCAAGCGCTCCAGCTCGCGCTTGGCACGGTTGACGTCGGCGATGTTGGTGCGCTCGTGGCTCAGCAGGTGTTTGGCGTAGGTCCAGCCCTTGTTCTCTTCGCCGATCAGGTTCTCCGCCGGCACGACCACGTTGTCGAAGAAGACCTCATTGACCTCACACTCGCCGTCCAGCAGCTTGATGGGGCGCACGGTGACGCCAGGCGATTTCATGTCGATCAGCAGGAAGCTGATGCCGGTCTGCGGCTTGCCTTCGGTGCTGGTGCGCACCAGGCAGAAGATCCACTCGCCGTACTGGCCGAGGGTGGTCCAGGTCTTCTGGCCATTGACCAGGTAGGTGTTGCCCTGGCGTTCGGCGCGGGTCTTGACGGAGGCCAGGTCGGAACCCGAACCGGGCTCGCTGTAGCCCTGGCTCCACCACACCTCGCCGCTGGCGATGCCGGGCAGAAAACGCTCTTGCTGTTCCTTGTTGCCAAAGGCCATGATGACCGGGGCCACCATCACCGGGCCGAACGGTACGATGCGCGGCGCGCCAGCCAGGGCGCACTCTTCTTCGAACAGGTGTTTTTGCACCGCGTTCCAGCCCGGGCCACCAAATTGCTTGGGCCAGCCGTAGCCCAGCCAGCCCTTTTTGCCCAAAATCTTGGCCCAGCGCTGCATGTCGTCGCGGCTCAATCGCAGCGCGTTGTGCACCTTGTGCGCAATGTCGGCGGGCAGGTTGTCTTTGACCCAGGCGCGGATCTCCTCGCGGAAAGCCTGCTCCTCAGGGGTGAATGCCAAATCCATGGGTGTCTCCGGTGAAACTTGCCGGCCAGCCTGGCAAGCAATGCGCGATTATTAGCACGGTCGTTCGTTTTTATTGTCCAGAGGGCGACAAGCCCAGCTCGCTGCACACACGCTCCAGGGTGGCCCGCAGCGCCGCCACCTCGGCCTCCAGCGCTGCGATGCGGTCGTGTGTGGCCGCGGCACCCGCGCTGGGTGCAGGTGCCCCGAGCGCGTCCACGTCCACCGGGCCACACAGCAGGTGCGCCCAGCGCTGCTCACGCGCGCCCGGCGCCCGTGGCAGCTTGACGACCAAAGCCCCGCCCTTCTCTTCCGCGCGTTCCTGCAGTTCGTCCAGAAACGCCTCCACCGACGAGATGTCGGCAAAGCGGTACCAGCGCTCGGCGTTCAAGCGCAGCTCGCCCGCCGTCTGGGGTCCGCGCAACATAAGCAAACCCAGCAGGACCGCACTTTGTTCGGGCACGCCGTAGGCTTTCTGGAACTGGTGGCCAAAACGGGCGGCGCGCCCGCCACTGGTTTCGGTGACCAGGCCGAGTTCGCGCAGCTCTTCCAGCGCGGCCACCACCTCCGACTCCGCCAGGTTCATCACCGGCTCGCGGCTGGTTTTCTGGTTGCAGCCGCTGAGCAAGGCGTTCAGCGTCATGGGGTAGGTGTCGGGCACGGTGCGCGCTTTTTCCATCAGGGTGGACAGAACGCGTGCCTCCACGGGCGACAAGGGGCGGATGGCCGTGTGGATGGTGGTCGGTGGGGTCATTACACTCCTCGGTTCTATGTCGGTTCAAGCCAAAAACATCGTCATTCTGATCTCGGGCACGGGCTCGAACATGGCCGCCATTGTGCGCGCCGCCGAGCAGGGCCAATGGGCGCGGCGCCACCGCGCGCGGGTGGCCGCTGTCATCAGCAACAAAGCCGATGCAGCTGGATTGGGGTTTGCCAAAGAACACGGCATTGCCACCGCCGTGGTGGACCACAAGGCCTTTGACTCCAGGGAAGCATTCGACACCGCTCTGGCCGCCGAAATCGACCGCCACCAGCCCACGCTGGTGGTGCTGTCGGGCTTCATGCGCATCCTCACGCCGGGGTTTGTGGCGCACTACGCCGGGCGGCTGATCAACATCCACCCCAGTCTGCTGCCCGCCTTCACCGGCTTGCACACGCACCAGCGCGCCATCGACGCGGGCTGCCGTTTTGCCGGCTGCACCGTACACCGGGTGACCTCGGAGCTGGACCACGGCGAGTATCTGGACCAGGCGGTGGTGCCGGTGTTGCCCAACGACACGGCCGCGACGCTGGCCGCTCGCGTGCTCACCCAGGAGCACCTGATCTACCCACGCGCTGTGGAGCGGTTGATCGCGGGCTGACGCTTCAACGGCTGTGCCGCTGGCGCAGCGGCAACAGGAGATCACCCAGCCCGTTGTGGTCGATCTCGTGCATCAGCGCCAGCAAGCGACCAATGTCACCGGGCGGAAAACCTTCGCGCGCAAACCAGTTGAGGTAATTGCCCGGCAGATCGGCGATGACCCGCCCCTTGTACTTGCCATAGGGCATCTGGACGCTGAGCAGGCGCTCCAGATCCTCGGGTTTCATGCCAGGCCCCGTTCCGAAGTTCAGACGCCCTTGTGGAACACCAAGCCAGCGTGCTCGCGCATGGCGTGGAACTTGATCTTGGGCCAGTTGGCCTCCACCGCGCGCAGCGTGGCCGCGTGGTCCACCAGCACCGTGGGCGCATCCACCGCGTCCAGCGCCACGCGGTGGCTGTTGGCGTCGATGAAACGTTTCAGCTCCACCTCGCCACCGTCCTCGGGCGCGCAGGTCACCCAGCGCGCGACCTGGTAGGGGCTGCCCATGATGCGGGCCTTGACGCCGTACTCGTGCTCCAACCGGTGCGCCACCACCTCAAACTGCAGTTGACCCACGGCGCCCAGCAGCAACACCGAACCCGCCACCGGGCGGAACACCTGGATGGCGCCTTCCTCACCCAACTGGGTGAGGCCGGCCTTGAGCTGTTTGGTGCGCAACGGGTCGGCCACTTCCACGCTGCGGATGATTTCGGGCGCGAAAAACGGCAGGCCGGTGAACTGCAGCGCTTCGCCTTCGGTCAGCGTGTCGCCCAGTTGCAG
>FWPV01016200.1_pt1 | contig 10539 bp, 9 predicted proteins | sample 2228371 | NCBI WGS metagenome assembly FWPV01 (sample SAMEA103939776, study PRJEB20133) | metagenome
GAGGCCGTCGGCGCCTACCTCCGCGCCCTCGAGCGTCTCCGGCTCGAGCCCTTCCTCGACGTCCAGCTCTCGGTGAAGCTCACCCAGCTCGGGCTGGACTTCTCCCACGAGCTCGCCGTGGCGAACATGGAGCGGCTGCTCGCCGCGGCCGAGGAGGCCGGCACCGTCGTGATGATCGACATGGAGTCGAGCGGGTACGTGGACCGCACGCTGCGCGTCTTCCGCGAGCTACGGGAGCGCCACGAGCGCGTGGGGGTGGCGCTCCAGGCCTACCTGCGCCGGACGCCCGCCGACGTGGACGCGCTGCCGCCCGCCTCGATCGTGCGGATGGTCAAGGGCGCGTACCTGGAGCCACCGGAGATCGCCTACCCCTCCCGCCGCGAGGTGGACGCCGCCTTCGCCCGGCTCACGGCCACGCTGCTCGCGCGGGGCCACACCGTCCACGTGGCCACCCACGACGAGGCCCTGCTCCGGGGGGCGATCGCCTTCGTCGAGCGACGGGGGGTGCCGTGGACCCGGGTCGAGCTCCAGATGCTGTACGGGATCCGCCGGGACCTGCAGCTCCGCCTGGCCGAGCAGGGGTACCCGGTGCGGGTCTACGTCCCCTACGGCGCCGAGTGGTACCCGTACCTCACTCGACGACTGGCCGAGCGGCCTGCCAACATGTGGTTCTTCATCTCGAACGTGGCGCTGATGCGGCCGACGGGAGGCAGGCGGGGATGACCGGCAGGAAGGTGGCGTTCCTCGGCGGCGGCCGGATGGGCGAGGCCCTCGTCTCGGGCCTCATCCGCTCAGGGGGCCGCAGCGTCGAGGAGATCATGGTGACCGCTCGCCGCGAGGAGCGGGCGAGGGAGCTGAAGGAGCGCTACGGCGTGGCCACGACGCTCTCGAACCCCGAGGCGGTGGCGTGGGCGGACACGCTCGTGCTCACGGTGAAGCCCCAGGACATGGAGGTGCTGCTCGCGCAGATCGCGGGGAGCGTGCACCCCGGCCACACCGTGATCAGCTTCGCCGCCGGCATCCGGACCTCCTTCGTCGAGCGTCACCTGCCGGACGCCATCCCCGTGGTGCGCGTCATGTCGAACGTGGCCGTGCTCGTGGACGAGGCCATGTCGGTGATCTCGCCGGGCGCGCACGCGGGGGAGGAGCACCTCGAGGTGGCCGAGGAGCTCCTCGGCTACGTGGGGAAGGTGATCCGGCTGAAGGAGGCCCATCAGGACGCGATCACGGCGACGAGCGGCTCGGGCCCCGCCTACTTCTTCCTCCTCGCCGAGGCCATGATCGAGGCGTGCATCCTGCTCGGGCTGTCCCGCGACGTGGCGACCGAGCTCATCGTGCAGACGATGCTCGGCTCGGCGAAGATGCTCCGGGACACCGGCAAGCACCCGGTCGAGCTGCGGGAGATGGTGACCTCGCCGGGGGGGACGACGATCGCGGCGATCCGCGTCCTCGAGGAGACGGGGGTGCGGGCCGCCTTCCTGAACGCCATCGACGCCGCCCGCCGCCGGAGCGCCGAGCTCGCGCAGGGCGGCGACGAGGACGACGACTAGGAGGGACGCGTTGGGACGCGGGGATCGAGCCACCGTGCGCTGGGCGCACGATCGGGAGCGGAAGAAGAAGGCCCGTGAGAAGCGGCGGGCCGCCGAGAAGCACGCCGCGCGCAAGGCCGCCAAGCGGGCGTAGGGTCTCGCCTCAGGGGCGAGCGAGCCGGAACCGCAGGGCGCCGATGCCCTCGGCCTCGAGCTCGACCTCGGCGCCCGGCCACAGGCGCTGGTCGAACCGATCGAGCTCGAACGGGCCGGCTGCGAACACCTCGCCCGGGGCGATGCGCTCCCGCCGGGCGGTGCTCGTCACCTGGGCGAGGAGCGACCGGGCGGCGCCGTTCAGGTTGCCCTTGGCCCACTCGCGCCCGTCCACGCGGACGGTGACGTAGGAGGCCTGCGGGTCCACGTCCTCGGGGGTCACGACGGCTGGCCCGAGGACGAGCGGGCTCCCCCGCACGGTCGGCCTCGGGTCCCCGGTGCGGGGATGGACGAGGAGGTCCCCGGCGAGGGTGTAGCCGAACACCGGCGCCTCCTCGGGGGTCGAGCCCTCCACCTGGCGCAGGACGACGGCGATCCGGGGGCGCAGCTCGAGCCAGCCGGCGGCGCGCGGCCAGGGCACGAGGGCGTCGGGGCCGAGGACGGGGCGGGCGGCCGGCTCGGGGTCGGGGCTCCGCAGCGCCGTCGGCAGCAGGGGGGCGAGGAGCCGCGGCCGCTCCACGGCGAACAGGGCGGCGTCCTCCCGCTCGAGGGCGGCGCGGGCGGCGTCGAGCACGGTCCCGCCGGAGCGCGCCACCAGGCGCTCCATGGTGCTCGGGAACGCGGGGTGGCCGACCAGGTCGGGGAGGTCCACCACGAGCCCCCCCAGCATCGCCCCGAGCCGTCGATGCCCGCTCCGGTCGTAGGTGACGAGCCTCAAGGGAACCCGATGGTACGCCCGCCGGGGGGCCGAACCGTGGAGGCGGGGGCCGGACCTGTCCCCGGGTCAGTCGGCCCCTGCCCGACCCGGCCGACCGGCTTGGGTCGGAACCGCGGCCCCGGCTACCATGGGGGAGTTGGCGCGCTGTCAGGCGCTCGTCGGAAAGGGGAGGCGACCATGGCAGAGCAGGGCTTCCGCATCACCTACGCCACGATGTCGGCGGACAACGAGGAGCTCCATCGCCTCTACGACCAAGGCATCGAGACGGCCCGGTCGTGGCTCGGGAAGGAGCACCCCCTGTACGTGAACGGGGAGGCCAGGGAGGGCTCGGGGTACCGGGACACCCTCTCGCCCATCGACGGGACGCTCATCGGGCGCTTCGCGCAGGGCACGCGCGAGGACGTCCGGGACGCGATCGCGGCGGCGAAGGCGGCGGCCGCCTCGTGGGGCAACCGCCCCTGGCAGGAGCGGGTGGCGATCATCCGCAAGGCCGCCGACCTCATCACCGAGCGTCGCTACGAGCTCGCCGCGCTCATGGCGATGGAGGTGGGAAAGAACCGGCTCGAGGCCCTCGGCGACGTCGAGGAGTCGGCCGACCTGCTCCGCTGGAACGCCAACGAGATGGAGAAGCACGATGGCTTCCGGACGGAGATGCAGTCCCTCGGCTCGCCGGGTGAGTACTACGACGTCCTGCGCCCCTACGGCGTGTGGGCGGTGATCAGCCCGTTCAACTTCCCGATGGCGCTCGCCGCGGGGCCCTCGAGCGCGGCCCTCGTGGCGGGGAACACGGTCGTGTTCAAGCCGGCCCACCTCGGGGTGTTCACGGGGCTGAAGCTCTACGAGATCTACATGGAGGCGGGCGTCCCCAGGGACGTCTTCCACTTCCTCTCGGGCCCCGGCAGCGTGGTGGGCGACGAGATCGTGAACCACCCGGACGTCGGGGGGATCACCTTCACGGGCTCCTACGAGGTCGGGATGTCGATCTACCGGAGCTTCGCGAAGGACTACCCGAAGCCGGTGATCTGCGAGATGGGGGGCAAGAACCCCACGATCGTCTCGGACAAGGCGGACCTGGACAAGGCGACGGACGGCGTGATGCGCTCGGCCTTCGGGTTCGGCGGGCAGAAGTGCTCGGCCTGCTCGCGGGTGTACATCCAGCGCAGCGTCTACGACGCCTTCGTCCAGCAGCTGAAGGAGAAGACCGAGAAGATCAAGGTCGGCAACCCGCTCGAGCGGGACGTGTACCTCGGCCCGGTGATCGACGAGAACGCGGTCGCCACCTTCGAGGAGGCGGCGGCCGAGGCCCGCAAGCGGGGCACGATCGTCATCGGCGGCGAGCGGCTCACCGAGGGTGAGTTCGCCAAGGGCACGTACGTCCAGCCCACGATCGCCGAGGTGCCGGAGGACTCCTGGGTCTGGAAGAAGGAGCTCTTCGTGCCCTTCGTGGTCGTCGCGCCCTACGACACGCTCGAGGAGGCCATCGCGAAGGCGAACGACACGCAGTACGGGCTCACCGCCGGCTTCTACAGCGAGGACCGCGCCGAGATCGACACGTGGCTGAACTCGATCGAGGCCGGGGTCATCTACGTGAACCGGCGGGCCGGCGCGACGACCGGGGCGTGGCCGGGCGTCCAGCCCTTCGGCGGCTGGAAGGGCTCGGGGACGACCGGGAAGGCCGGCGGCGGCCCCTACTACGTCCAGCAGTACCTCCGCGAGCAGTCGAGGACGGTGATCGAGGAGTGAGCGCGGCCGAGACCATCGACCTGGCCGAGGCCGACGCCCCCCATCTGATCACCGAGATCCCCGGCCCGAAGGCCCGCGCCCACCTCGAGCGCGACGCCCGGGTGACGAGCCCTTCGCTGCCCCGCGCCTACCCCTTCGTCCCCCGGCGCGGGGCGGGCTCGGTCGTGGAGGACGTGGACGGCAACCGCTTCCTCGACCTCAACGCGGGGATCGCCGTGACCTCCACGGGCCACGCCCACCCGAAGGTGGTCGAGGCCATCCAGCGGCAGGCCGCGGAACTGATCCACTACTCCGCGAGCGACTTCTACCTGCCGATCTACGCGGAGGTCTGCGAGGCGCTGGACCGGATCGCGCCGATCGGGGGCCCCGTCCGCTCGTTCCTCACGAACTCGGGGACCGAGCCCCTGGAGGCGGCGCTGAAGCTCGCCCGGTACCACACCGGCCGCCAGTACGCGATCGCCTTCTACGGGGCCTTCCACGGCCGGTCCTACGGGGCGGTGACGCTCGGGGCGAGCAAGGCGAAGTACCGGGCCGGGTTCGGCCCCATGCTCCCCGGTGTGTACCACTCGTTCTACGGCGACTTCGAGTACATCGAGCGGGTCCTGTTCGCGCACCTGGTGAGCCCGCGGGAGGTGGCCGCGATCTTCGTCGAGCCCGTGCTGGGGGAGGGCGGCTACATCGTGCCCCCCGAGGGCTGGCTGCGGTACCTGCGCGAGCTGTGCGATGAGCACGGGATCCTGCTCGTGGCCGACGAGGTCCAGAGCGGGATGGGGCGCACCGGGAAGATGTGGGCGATCCAGCACTTCGGCGTCGAGCCGGACATCCTCCTGTCGGCCAAGGGCATCGCGAGCGGGATGCCGCTCGGCGCCATGGTCGCCCGGGAGGACCTCATGACGTGGGAGACGGGGGCCCACGGCTCGACCTACGGCGGGAACCCCCTGGCCTGCGCCGCCGCCCTGGCCACGATCGAGCTCGTGGAGGGCGGCCTCGCGGACAACGCGGCGCAGGTGGGGGCGACCCTCCTGGAGGGGCTGCGGGGGATCCGCGAGCGCCACCCCGACCTCGTCGTGGACGTCCGCGGGCTCGGCCTCATGATCGGGGTCGAGCTCCCCTCCCACGAGGCGATGGTGGCGGTGGAGCAGGCGGCGTTCCGCCGCGGTCTGCTCGTCCTGGGGTGCGGCGAGAACGCGATCCGCATGTCGCCGCCGCTCGTGTTCCGGGAGGACCAGGCCAAGACCGCGCTCGAGGTCTTCGAGGAGGCGATCGCCGAGGTCGAGGCCCGCTAGACGCTCGGCCGCGGGAGCCGCGGCCGCGGAGGATGGTGATCGCCCGATGGGCAGCAAGGTCACGACGATGAAGGATGCCATCGCGGAGCTGGTCCGCGACGGCGACACCGTGGCGATCGAGGGGTTCACGCACCTGATCTGCTTCGCCGCGGGGCACGAGATCATCCGGCAGCGCAAGCGCGACCTCACGCTGGCCCGGATGACCCCGGACGTCATCTACGACCAGATGATCGGGGCCGGCGTGGCGCGGAAGCTGATCTTCTCCTGGCTCGGCAACCCCGGCGTGGGGTCCCTCCACGCGGTCCGACGGAGGATCGAGCAGCAGGACCCGGAGCCCCTCGAGATCGAGGAGTACTCCCACTTCGGCATGGTGTGCCGGTACGTGGCCGGGGCGGCGAACCTGCCCTTCTTCCCGATCCGCTCCTACTACGAGAGCGACATCCCGAAGGTGAACCCGAACATCCGCTGGATGCGCTCTCCGTACGAGGACGGGACCGAGGTGGCGGTGGTGCCGCCGCTGCGACCCGACGTCACGATCGTGGCGTGCCAGCGGGCCACGCCGGAGGGGGACGCGCAGATCTGGGGGCTGCTCGGCTGCCAGAAGGAGGCGGCGTTCGCGGCGGACCGCGTCATCGTGGTGTGCGAGGAGCTCGTGGACGAGTCCGTCGTCCGGCGGGACCCCAACCGCACCGTGATCCCCAGCGTGATCGTGGACGCCGTCGTGGAGCAGCCCTTCAGCTGCCACCCGTCGTTCGCCCAGGGCTACTACGACCGGGACAACGCCTTCTACCTGAAGTGGGACGAGATCTCCCGGGATCCGGAGGCCCTCGAGGCCTGGCTCAAGGAGTGGGTCTACGACCTGGAGAGCCACGCCGACTACATCGAGAAGATGGGGCCGGCCCACTGGGAGTCGCTGAAGCCCGAGCCGGCGACCTCCGGCGAGGTGAACTACGGGAGGTACGCATGAGCGATCCCGGCTACACGAAGAACGAGATCATGATCGCGGCCTCGGCGAGGCTCCTCGCGGGCGTGCGGAACTGCTTCGTGGGCGTCGGGCTGCCGAACATCGTGTGCAACCTCGCCCAGCGGACCGTGGCGCCGGACCTGCAGCTCGTCTACGAGTCCGGGGTCTTCGGGGCGCGGCCCGAGCGGCTCCCCCTGTCCATCGGGGACCCCACGCTCGTCTCGGGCTCGACCGCGGTGACCTCGATGTTCGAGCTGTTCGCCTACTACCTCCAGGCCGGCCTGATCGACGTCGCCTTCCTCGGCGGAGCCCAGATCGACCGCTTCGGGAACCTCAACACGACGGTGATCGGCGACTACCACCGGCCCAAGGTCCGGCTGCCCGGCTCCGGCGGGGCCTGCGAGATCGCGATCCACGCCCGGAAGGTCCTCGTGATCATGCGCCAGGCCCAGCGCTCCTTCGTGGACAAGCTCCACTTCCGGACCTCCCCCGGGCACTCGGGGGACCCCGAGCACGACCGGGCCCGCGGCTGGTGGGGCAGCGGGCCGACGAACGTGGTCACCGACCTCGGGACCTACGGGTTCGACGAGGAGACGGGGGAGATGACCCTGCTCACGCTGCACCCCGGCGTCACCCTCGACCAGGTCCGCGAGAACATGGGCTGGGAGCCGAAGGTGGCGCCCGACCTCGGCGAGACCCCGCCGCCCACGGCCGAGGAGCTCCGCCTCATCCGAGAGGAGCTCGACCCCGAGGGCGTCTACACGTCGTGAGCGGGTGAGGTGGGCGAGCGGCACGTCGTCGCGCTCGGCGGGGGCGGTTTCTCCGACGGGGATCCGCTCCTGGACGACTACGTCCTCGGTCTCACCGGGAAGGAGTGCCCCCGGGTCGTCTTCGTGCCGACCGCGAGCGGTGACGCCGCCGCCTACATCGAACGCTTCTACGCGGCCTTCACCCAGCGGGACTGCCGCCCGTCCCACCTCTCGCTGTTCCAGCTGCCCTACCCGGCGATCGGCGAGATCCTCACGAGCCACGACGTCGTCTACGTGGGGGGCGGGAGCACGGCGAACATGCTCGCGGTGTGGCGGATCCACGGGCTCGACGAGGTCCTGCGCCGGGCGTGGGAGCGCGGGGTCGTCCTCGCCGGGGTGAGCGCCGGCGCCATCTGCTGGTTCGAGGCGGGTGCCACCGACTCCCTGGGCCCGGAGCTCGCGCCGTGGCGCGACGGGCTCGGCATCCTGCCGGGCTCGTTCTGTCCCCACTACGACACCGAGCCCGACCGGCGCCCGGCCTACCACCGGTTCGTGCGGGAGCGTCGCCTCCCGCCGGGCTACGCGGCCGACGGGTTCGTCGGCCTGCACTTCGAGGGCACCGAGCTCGTCGAGGTCGTGGCCTCGCGGGACGGCGTGGCCGCCTACCGCGTGGAGGCGGACGGGGACGCCGTGACGGAGACCCGGCTCGAGCCGCGGAGGCTCGGCGCGGGACCGGAGGGAGGGAGCGAGCGATGACCCACGTGTTCCGTCGGGTGCTCACGCGGGAGCTGCCGAGGGCCGTCCACGCCGAGGGGGTCTGGATCACGGATGCGGACGGCCGCCGGTACCTCGACGCGGCGGGCGGGGCGATCGTCTCGAACGTGGGGCACGGCGACCCCGCCCTCCTCGGCGCGATGGCGCGGCAGGCCGCGCGGGTCCAGTACGTGCACGGCACGATGTTCACGACGGAGGCCCTCGAGGCCTACGCCGAGGACGTGGCGACGGTGCTGCCCGTGGAGGGCGCCATGATCTACCCGGTCTCCGGGGGGAGCGAGGCCGTGGAGACGGCGCTGAAGCTCGCGCGGACCTACCACCTCGCCCGCGGGGAGGGCGAGCGCCACGTGGTGATCGGTCGCCGGGGCTCCTACCACGGCAACACCCTCGGGGCCCTCGACGTCGGGGGCAAGGACCAGCTCAAGGGCCCGTACCTGCCCTGGCTCGGCCGCTTCCGCCACGCCGAGGCCCCTTACGAGTACCGGTGCACGATGCCCCACCACCCGGAGCGCTGCGCCGAGGACCACGCCGCGGCCCTGGAGGCGCTGATCCTGGACATCGGCCCCGAGCGCGTCGCGGCGTTCATCGCGGAGCCCGTCGGCGGGGCGACGCTCGCGGCGACCGTGCCGCCGCCCGGGTACTGGCCGGCCGTGGTCGAGGTGTGCCGACGGTACGGCGTCCTCGTCATCGCCGACGAGGTGATGACGGGGTTCGGCCGCACCGGCCGCTGGTTCGGCGTGGACCACTTCGGCGTCCGCCCCGACATCCTGACCGCGGGCAAGGGCACGACGAGCGGGTACGTGCCGTTCGGGTTCGCGGCGGCGAGCGCCGAGGTCTACGCGACGGTCAAGCCGAAGGGGTTCGTCCACGGCTTCACGTGGTCCCACAACGGGCTCGGCGCGGCCGTCGCCCACGCCACCCTCCATCGCCTCCGCGAGGGGGACCTCGTGGCGCAGGCGGAGACGAAGGGCGAGCGGCTGCGCTCGGAGCTCCAGGCGGCGCTCTCCGAGAGCCCGATCGTGGGCGACGTTCGGGGCATCGGCCTCATGGTGGGGATCGAGCTCGTCGCGGACCGGGGCACGAAGGCGCCCTTCCCGCGCTCCGAGCAGGTCACCGAGCGGGTCCTCGCGGCCGCCCGCGAGCGGGGTCTCCTGCTGTACTCGAGCACGGGTCACGTGGACGGCGACGGCGACCTGCTCATGCTCGGTCCGCCCTTCGTGATCTCGGAGGAGGAGATCGGGCTCGCCGTCGAGCGCACCCGGGACGCCATCGCCGAGGTCGCGGCGGTCCGGGCGGGCTGAGCCGATGGGCGGGCGAGCCGGCCTCGTGCTCGCGCCCGAGGCCCGGGCCTACGACCACGGCCCGGGGCACCCCCTGCGCCCGGAGCGCGTGCTCTTCACCTGGGAGCTGATCAGGGCCTGCGGCCTCCTCGAGCTGCCGAGCGTGGAGGTCCTCCCCGGGCGTTCCGCCTCCGACCAGGAGGTGCTGCTCGTCCACGAGCCGTCGTTCGTCGAGGCCACGAGACGCGCGGGCCACGGCGAGGAGGGGCCGTGGGGCCGCTTCGGCTACGGCCCCGGCGACAACCCGGTCTTCCCGGACATGCACGAGGCCGCCGCGGCCGTCGTTGGCGCGACGCTCGCGGCGGCCGAGGCGGTCCTCGAGGGGCGCGTGGCGCACGCCTTCAACGCCGCCGGCGGGCTCCACCACGCCATGCCGGCGCGCGCGTCGGGGTTCTGCGTGTACAACGACCCCGCGGTCGGGATCGCGTGGCTGCTCGCGCGCGGCGTGCCTCGGATCGCCTACGTGGACGTCGACGCCCACCACGGCGACGGCGTCCAGGCGATCTTCTCCCGCGATCCTCGGGTGCTCACGATCTCCCTCCACGAGTCCGGCGAGTACCTGTTCCCGGGGACGGGGTTCGTCGAGGAGATCGGCGAAGGGGAGGCCGCCGGGACCAAGGTGAACGTCCCCCTGCCCCCCGGCACCGGCGACCGGGCCTGGCTCCGCGCCTTCGAGGAGGTCGTGCCGCCGCTCCTGCGCGCCTTCCGGCCCACGGTCCTCGTCACCCAGCTCGGCTGCGACACCCACGCGACGGATCCCATCGCCCACCTGCGGCTCACGACGAACGCGTACCGGGAGACCGCCCGGCGTCTCCACGCGCTCGCCCACGAGGTGGCCGAGGGGCGGTGGGTGGCGACGGGCGGCGGCGGCTACCAGTGGGCGCGGGTCGTGCCGCGTGCCTGGACCCTGTACTTCGCCGAGATGGCCGGGGCCGAGCTGCCCGACCACCTCCCCGAGTCCTTCATCGAGCAGGTCGAGTTCCAGCTCCGCGCGGAGGTCCCCACGACGTTCTCAGAGGACCCGCTGCCGGAGCGGGAGCCGGACCCCGAGGTGGAGGACGTGGTCCGGCAGGTGCGCAAGCTCGTCTTCCCCCGGCACGGGCTCGAGCCGTGATCCGCGCGGCCTAGCGCGTCGGCGGGTGGGGCGGGGGGAAGCGGCCGGCGACGCGCCCCACGCCGAGGCGGTACAGGGGCGGGGTGAGCACGCGGAAGACCTGGGCGGC
>FWPV01016201.1_pt1 | contig 10538 bp, 11 predicted proteins | sample 2228371 | NCBI WGS metagenome assembly FWPV01 (sample SAMEA103939776, study PRJEB20133) | metagenome
CTGCCGGGTGGTCTCGGCCTCGCTACGCGAGGCGCTCGACCGCTGCACTGCCGGGTGGTCTCGGCCTCGCTACGCGAGGCGCTCGACCACCATGGCCATGCCCTGGCCGCCGCCGACGCACATCGACTCGAGCCCGTAGCGGCCGCCGGTGTGCTCGAGGCCGTTGAGCAGCGTGGCCATGATGCGCGCCCCGGTCATGCCGAACGGGTGCCCGAGCGCGATCGCCCCGCCGTGCACGTTGATCTGCTCGTTCGCGATGCCCAGGTGCTTCATCGACGGGATCACCTGCGCGGCGAACGCCTCGTTGATCTCCACCAGGTCGATCTGATCGATGGTCAACCCGGCGCGCTTCAGCGCCAGCCGGCACGCCTCCACCGGGCCGAGGCCCATGATCTCGGGGTTCAGCCCGGTCACCGCGCTCGACACCACCCGGGCCAGCGGGGTGATCCCCAGCTGCTCGGCCCGGGTGTCGCTCATCACCACCACGGCGGCCGCACCGTCGTTGAGCGGGCAGGAGTTCCCGGCGGTCACCTGACCGTCGGGCCGGAACGCCGGCTTCAGCTTGGCCAGCCCCTCCATGGTGGTGTCGGGCCGGGGGCAGTCGTCGGTGGACACCACCGTGCCGTCGGGCAGCGTGACCGGCACGATCTCCCGCTCGAAGAACCCCTCAGCGATCGCCTTGGCCGCCCGCTGCTGGGACTGCAGGCCGAACGCGTCCATCTCCCCTTCGCGTTCGCGCGCGTTCTCGGCGGTCTGGCCCATGGCGATGTAGATGTCGGGCAGGCCCTGGGGCGGCGTCCACGGCGGCTGGCCGCCCTGGGCCCGCAGTGCCGTGCGGGCCATGGCGTCGGCGAACTTCGGGTTGGCCACGTTGCCGCTGTCGGCCGCGCCGTACTGGTAGCGGCTCACGCACTCCACCCCGGCGGCGATGAACACGTCACCCTCCCCCGCCTTGATGGCGTGGGCGGCCATGCGGATGGTCTGCAGTGACGACGAGCAGTACCGGTTGACCGTGGTGCCGGGCACGTCGGCCAGCCCCGACAGGATGGCCACCACCCGGGCGATGTTCGCCCCCTGCTCACCGGCCGGCGACCCGCACCCCATCATCAGGTCCTCCACCTCGGCCGGGTCGAGCTGGGGCACCTTGGCCAGCACCGCCTGCACCATCTGTGCGGCCAGGTCGTCGGGACGGATGTCGACCAGCGAGCCTTTGAACGCCCGGCCGATCGGGCTGCGGGCGGTGGCGACGATGACGGCCTCGGGCATGGCTCCTCCTCGAACGGCGGCGCCGGCACCCGGCGCCGCCCGGGAACCTAACCGACCCCGGCAGTCACCCGGACCGGGTCAGCCCACCCGGCCCAGGTCCGCCGGCACCCGCCAGGTGACCCGGGTGCCGCCCCCGGGAGCGGGGGCCACGGTGCACGACCCGCCCAGCCGGGCGGACCGCTGGGCCATGTTGTTCAGCCCGTCGCCCCGGGGCGCCCCCGGCTGCAGCCCCACCCCGTTGTCGGTGACCACCAACTCGATCCAGTCGCCGGCGGTGAGCTCCACGCTCACCTCGGTGGCCTTGGCGTGGCGGGCGATGTTCGACAGCGCCTCGCGCAGGGTGGGCAGCAGCTCGGCCCGCACGTCGTCGTGGATGGCCGCTTCCACCGGACCGTCGGTGCGCACCTTCGGGGTGAAGCCGAGCCCACGGGCCACCTCGCGCACCGTGGCCAGCACCGCCTCCTGCACCCCGTTGGTGAGCGCCGGGGGCGTGTGCAACCGGAACACGGTGGCCCGCACGCTGCGGATCGCCTCGTCGATCTGGTCGACGTTGCGGGCCAGGCGCTCGCGCAGCTCACTCGTGGTGGCCAGCGAGATCGCCCCCTGCAGCGACATGCCCACGGCGAACAACGACTGGATCACGGTGTCGTGCAGGTCGGCGGCGATCCGCTCGCGATCGGCAAGCATCGCCACCTCCTGCTCGGCCCGGCGGAGCTGCTCTTCGGCCCGCAGCCGTTCGGTGAGGTCGCGCACGTGGGCGTACACCCAGGTCTCGCCCCGCAATTCGAGCCGCTGGACGAGCACCTCGCACTCCACGTCGGACCCGTCGGCCCGGCACACGGTGAGCAGGAACTCGTTGCTGCCCGCCTCGCCCCGGGCCACGGCACCCACCCGGTCGTCCAGACCCCGGCGGTCGAGGTTGGGGGCGAGGTGCAGCGGGCTCATCCCCAGCAGCTGCTCACGGCGGTAGCCGGTCAGCGCGGCCATCCCCTCGTTCACGTACACGAACTCGAGGGTGTCGGGACGGGCGATGAACACCGCCTCCCGGGTGGAGTCGAGCAGGGTGCGCAACAGCTCGACCTGGGCCTCGGTGCGGCGCCGGGCGGTGACGTCGCGCACGATGGCCAGGTAGTGGACCGTGTCACCCGACGCGATCGGGCTCAGGCTCACCTCGACGGGGAACGTGGTGCCGTCACGGCGCTGCCCCTCGAGTTCGAGCCCGCCGCCCATCTCCCGCGGGTAGGGGGCCGCCCGGTAACGAAGCCGGTGGGCCCGGTGCCGGCCCCGGGCCTCGACCGGCAGCAGCACCTCCACCGGTTGGCCGAGCAGCTCACCCCGGTCGAAGCCGAACATGGCCTCGACCTGGCGGTTGACCAGCACCATCCGGCCGTCACGGTCGACCATGACCAGGCCGTCCGGGGCGCCTTCGACGATCTCCCAGACGGCGGCGTCGGTGAGGACGGTCTCGAACAGTGGTCGCAGGTCGGCGGCCGACGCGTCGGCAGGGGGTCGGGTGAGCGGAGTCGTCGCTGCCCCTCGTCGCTCGTCCATCGCCTCAGCCATGCGCCGCCTCTCCCGGAAGCTGTGCGCACTGTACCGCTCACGGGGGGCCGCACCGCCCTCGGGCGGCGGGGCTGCGCCGCCGGTGGCGCCCCGTGGTCAGCGTTCGGCCGGGATGATCACCACCGGGCACGGGGCGTGGTGGGCCACCTGCTGGGCCACCGAACCGAGCAGCAGCCCGGTGAACCCGCCGTGCCCGCGGCTGCCCACCACCACCAGGTCGGCGCCCTGGGCGCAGTCCACCAGCGCCTGGGCGGCCCCGCCCTCGACCACGATCTGCTCGACGTGCAGCCCTTCGGCCAGGTCGCCGAGCGTGCGCACCGCCTGCTCGAGGCGGGCCTTGGCGTCGGCGACGAGCTCGTCGTAGCCCACGGTGGGCACCACCACACCGGGCGCGGCCATCACCATCGGGAACCGCCACGCAAGCACTGCGTCGAGTTCGGCCCCGCGGAGCTTGGCCTCCTCTGCCGCCCACCACAGCGCCCGCAGCGACCCGGTCGAGCCGTCCACCCCAACGACGATCCGTTGCATCGTGCCTCCTGTTCGACGGGCAACCGTAGGGTGCGCGGCCGGCCGCCGGTGCCGACAGGGCAGAAGGACCCTCACCGGGCGTCTACCGTCGCGTGCTCGTGGAGGGTCCCCGGGTGGACAGCGCAGACAGCGGAGCCGGTCCGGCCCGCCGGGAGTGGCGCTTCGCGAACGCCCGGTTGGAGGGCCTGGTCCACGAGCTGATCGACCGGGCGTCGCGCATCCTCGACGTGAGCGACCGCACCCGCGGGCTGCTCGAGGCGGTGGTGGCCATCGGCAGCGACCTCAGCCTGCCCGACGTGCTACGACGCATCGCCGACTCGGCCACCCAGCTCGTCGAGGCCCGCTACGGCGCGCTCGCCGTGCTCGACGACGACGGCCGGCTGGTCGACTTCATCACCATCGGGCTCACCCCCGAGGAGGTGGCCGCCATCGGTACCCCACCCGAGGGGCGGGGCCTGCTCGGCCTGGTGATCTCCGAGGGGCGCCCGGTGCGCACCGACGACATCTCCTCGCACCCGGCGTCGTCGGGGTTCCCGGCCCACCACCCGCCGATGACGTCGTTCCTGGGCGTGCCCATCCGGGTGGGCAGCGGCGTGTTCGGCGACCTGTACGTGTGCGACAAGGTGGGCGCCCCGGCCTTCGACCAGGGGGACGAGGAGCTGCTGGTGGCGTTCGCCGCGGCGGCCGGCATCGCCATCGAGAACGCCCGGCTCTACCAGCGGGTCCGTGAGCGCGAGCTCACCTCGGCCGGCATCCAGGAGATGACCGAGGCGATCCTGCGCGACGCGCCCACCGACACCATCGCCGAGATCCTCGCCCGCCGCACCCGCCTGCTGGTGGGCACCGAGCTGTCGATCGCCGTGCGCCGCGACGGCGCCCGGCCCGTCATCCACCTGTACGCCGACGGGGAGGGAGCCGAGCAGCTCACCGGCATGCAGCTGCCCTCCACCCCCGAGATCGACGCGGTCATGGACCGCACCGAGGCCGACCCGCTGCTGTGTGACGCCGCCACCGGGCCGACCCCGATCACCCCGATCGACCGGCTGGCCGGCCTCGGGCAGATCCTGGTGGTGCCGATGAAGGTCGAGAACCGCCCGGGCATGGTGGTGCTGGCCAACCGCAGGGGCGGGCCGCCGATCACCGCCGACCAGCGGGAGCGGGCCGTGCACTTCGCCACCCAGGCCCGGGTGGCCCTCGCCCTGCGCAACGCCCAGGGCGAGCTGCGCCGGCTGTCGGTGCTCCACGACCGGGAGCGCATCGCCGCCGACCTGCACGACAAGGTGATCCAGCGCCTGTTCGCGGCGGGCATGTCGCTGCAGAGCGTGGAGCCCCTCATCGGCGACCCCACGGCGCTGGCCCGGGTGCGCACCACCATCGACACCCTCGACGAGACCATCCGGGAGATCCGAACCACGATCTTCGACCTCACCCCGCCCGCCCCCCAGCGGAGCCTGCGCGCCCTGGTCACCCGGCTGTGCGACGACTACACCGACCGCTTCGGGTTCGACTGCCGGGCGTCGTTCGACGGTGACGTCGACGGCCCCGAGGCCCTCGCCCTGGCCGAGCAGGTGGTGGCCACCCTGCGGGAGGCGTTGTCGAACGTGGCCCGGCACGCCAAGGCGACCACCGCCGAGGTGCACCTCGCCCTCGACGGCGACGAGCTGGTGCTCGAGGTGCGCGACGACGGGGTGGGCATGCACCCGTCGGTGGCCCGGCGCAGCGGCCTGGCCAACATGGCCCGCCGGGCCGAGGCCCTCGGGGGCACCTTCACCGTGGGGGCCGGCCCGCTGTCGGGCACGGCGATCACCTGGCGGGTGCCGATCGCCGCATGAGATCCGGCCCCGGCCGACGACCTGACCGTCAAAGGAGCACGCACCGATGACCGACAACCGACCGATCGTGGTGGGCATCGACGGTTCACCCGCGTCCCTGCGGGCGCTCGAGTGGGCCGTGGACGAGGCGAGGCTGCGGGGCTGCGGGGTCACCCTGGTGTGCGCCTGGTTGCCGCCGTACGTCGGCGAGCCGCTCGGGATGCTCGGCACCGAGATGTCCCGCTGGCGGGACATCGAGGAGCGGGCCAGGACCATCGCCGCCCAGGCCGCCGACGCGCAGCGGATGCGCGTCCCCGAGGTGCCCATCGACGTGCAGGTGCTCGAGGGGTCGGCGTCCGCCCTGCTGCTGGCCACCGCCAAGGCGGTCGACGCCGTCATGGTGGTGGTGGGCACCCGGGGGCACGGCGGGTTCACCGGGCTGCTGCTCGGCTCGGTCAGCCAGCAGGTGGTGCACCACGCTCGGTGCCCCGTGGTGATCGTCCCCGCGGCGTAACCTCGTCGCCATGACCGGCGAAGGAGCGGAGCAGATCACCGTGTTCCTGCTGGACGACCACGAGGTCGTCCGGCGGGGTGTCCAGGAACTGCTGGAGTCCGAAGGCGACATCAAGGTGGTCGGCGAGGCCGGCACCGCCGAGGAGGCTCTGCACCGCATCGTCGCCACCCGGCCCAACGTGGCCGTGCTCGACGTGCGGCTGCCCGACGGCAACGGGGTGGAGGTGTGCCGGGAGATCCGCTCCAGCCACCCCGAGATCCAGTGCCTCATGCTCACCTCGTTCACCGACGACGAGGCCCTGTTCGAGGCGATCATGGCCGGCGCCTCCGGCTACGTGCTCAAGCAGATCCGGGGGAACGAGCTGGTGAGCGCCGTGCGCCGGGTCGCCCGCGGCGAGTCGCTGCTCGACCCTGCGGTGACCCGGCGGGTGCTCGACCGGCTGCGGTCACCCGAACCCGAAGACGAGCGCCTGGCCCGGCTCACCGAGCAGGAGCGTCGCATCCTCGACCTGATCGCCGAGGGGTACACCAACCGCCAGATCGCCAACGAGATCTTCCTGGCCGAGAAGACCGTCAAGAACTACGTGTCGAACCTGCTGGCCAAGCTGGGCATGGAGCGCCGCACCGAAGCGGCGGTGTTCGCCGCCCGGCTGGCCGCAGAGCGCCAGCGCAAGCCGTCCCACTACGACTAGGAGCCCCCGATGGGAAGGATCGTCGTCGGTGTCGACGGCTCGTCTGCCTCGGCCGAGGCGCTGCGCTGGGCCCACCGGGAGGCGGCGCTGCGCAAGGTGCCGCTGCACGTGATCCACGCCTGGACCTACCCGTGGATCGGCAACCGGCCCGACGTCATGGCCCCGGTGGACGAGGTGCGCATGGAGGCGTCGCGCATCCTCGACGAGGCGGTGGCGGCGCTGACCGCCGAGGCCGGCGGTGACGTGCCGGTCACCACCGAGCTCGTCGAGGGCAACCCGGTGGAGGCGATGCTCGCCGCCGGCGAGGACGCCGACCTGCTGGTGGTGGGCAGCCGGGGCCGGGGCGGGTTCGCCTCACTGCTGCTCGGCTCGGTCAGCCAGCAGGTGGTGCACTACGCCACCTGCCCGGTGGCGATCGTGCGCGCGACCGGCACCGGCCGCTGAAACGCGCACCGGGGGGGCGGACCTCGGTCCACCCCCCCGGCCCAGCCCCCGGCCCGGCTACTGGATGATCACCGCCGTGGTCATCCACCGGAGCCCTTCGCCCGTCTCGGCGTGGGTGAGGATGTGGCAGTGCCACGCCCACACCCCCGGGTCCTCGGCGGTGTACACCACGGTGTACCGCTCACCGGGTGACACCCAGATCGTGTCGGCCGGCATCGGGTTCTCCAGCAGGAACCCGTCCTTGGCCACGATCCACCCGACCGGCTGGTGCAGGTGCATCGGGTGCCCCATCAGACCCTCGTTGTAGTAGTGGACCACCATCGACTCGCCCAGCCGCATCCGGTAGGCCTCGGTGGCGGGGAACGCCTTGCCGTTGAGCGCCAGGCCGATCGACCCGGAGTCGTAGAGGTTCATCACGACTTCCTGGGTGATCTTGGTGGCCCCGATCCGCTGCATGATGTTCGCCGGCAGGTTCACGTAGTCGCCGATGATCAGCGCGCCGGACATGCCGTCGGGGATCTGCTGCTGGGCGTTGTGGTGGCTGTGGTACATGCCCACCGCCGGCTGCAGCGCGGTGAACTCGTACACGAACTCGGTTCCCGGCTCCTGGGCCGGCTGGGTGAACGGGTCGACGCCGTCGAGCTCGTTGGGGACCCGTACGCCGTGGAGGTGGAGGCTGGTCGAGATCGGCAGCTCGTTGCGCAGCACGATGCGGATCCGGTCACCGACGTCAGCCTTGAGGGTGGGCCCGGGCACGGTGCCGTTGTACGTCCAGGCCTTGACCACGTGGCCGGGCTCCACCTCCCAGTCGACCACCTTGGCGGTGAGCTTCCACTCCTTGGTGCCGTCGGGGAGGATGGTCGGCTCGAGCACCCGGGCACCGAACTCGCTCTTGTCCTCGGTGAGGAAGCGCATCGCCCGCTCTTCCATGGCGCGGTCCATGGCCCGGTTCTGCTCGGGGGTGAGGGTGAGCAGCTGCTCGCGGCTGAGGTTGGCGAGGTCCAGTTCGCCGCTGGTCCCCCCGCCGTTGGTCGACCCGCCACCGGCCACCTCGCCGCCGCCACCGCTGGAGGTCACCTCGAGCTTGGCGGTCATGCCGGCCGCCGCGTGCCCGGCGATCTCGCACAGCACGTCGTAGGTGCCGGCCCCCACGTCCACGGTGATGCTCTCCCGCTGGCCACCGTTGAGGTCCTTGGTCCGCACGCCGAGCGCCGGGATCACGAAGTTGTGCGCCACGGTGCCCTGGTTGACCACGTTGAACGTGACCGTGCCTGCCGGCACCTTGATCGGGTTCGGGGTGATCTTGAACTCGCTCAGCACGATGTCGACCGTGGACACCTGCCCACCGGCCTCGCCGGTGGCTCCCGACCCGCCGCTGTCCCGATTGCTCACGGCCACCGCGACCCCGGCGATGATCAGGGCGACCACTGCCACGGCCGCGGCGAACACCGCGGTTGCGCTCCGCTCCGAAGATTGCATGGGCGGCATCTTTCTGGCGCTGACGCGGTGTCGGCAGGGCCTTGGGAGACGGCACCCCGGGACCTTGGTCCCGAAGCGGGCCCGCCCGGCCTGCCCGGGCGGCTCAGCCCCAGTACACCGAGACGCCGGCGTCCGACAGCTCGATCACCGGGTCGACCACCCGCCCCACCTGCACGATGCGCCGGCCCGTGAGGTGCGCGAACCGCAGCCGCAGGAAGCTCGGCCGCTCCCCCCGGGCCCACGGGCGCAGGTGCAAGCGGTGCAGCCGGGCGATGTCGTTCGGGTCGACCACCGGTTCCACCACCCCCCGGCCGAGCACGCTCCACCCGGTGTGGTAGGCGGGGTCGGCGTGGTCGACCTCGAAGCACACCCGCGCGTCCCGGACCAGCCGCTCGAACCGGCTGCCCGGCGCGGCCCGGAACACCACCGTCGCACCGTCGAGGGCGTAGTTCACCGGGATCACGAGCGCCTCGTCGTCGACCACCAGGCCGATCCGGCCGATGAACTGGGTGGCCAGCAGACGCAGACACTCCTCGGTGCTCAGGACCTCGAGCCCGGTGCCTTGATCGAGCACATCCACGACCCACCACCCCCTCACTCGACTCCACCAGGATCGTCGGAAGTCCAGATCGTGTGACCTAGTGCCACTGGTCGCCCGGGGCCGGGGCCGATGGTCCCTGCCCGCCGACGCGCCCGCTCGGGCAGCATCCGCAGGTGCTCGCCTGGATCGTCGAGACGCCCGGGCCGATGGCCAGCCGGCCGCTGCGGGCTGCGGAGCGACCCGTCCCCGAACCGGGACCAGGCGAGGTGCGGGTGCGGGTGCACGCCTGCGGGGTGTGCCGCACCGATCTCCACCTGGCCGAAGGTGACCTGCCACCCCGACGCCCGGGGGTGGTCCCCGGCCACGAGGTGGTGGGCGTGGTCGACGCGCTCGGCCCCGGTGTCACCCGGTGGGCGGTGGGTGACCGGATCGGCGTGGCCTGGCTGCGTTCCACCTGCGGCCGGTGCCGGTTCTGCCGGCGCGGTGATGAGAACCTGTGCCTGGAACCAGCGTTCACCGGCTGGGACGCCGACGGTGGCTACGCGGAATGGACGGTGGTGCCGGCCGACTTCGCGTACCCGATCCCCGAGGGCTTCGACGACGCGCAGGCCGCCCCGCTGCTGTGCGCCGGGATCATCGGGTACCGCGCCCTGCGCCGGGCCGCTCTGCCGCCCGGGGGCCGGCTGGGGATCTACGGGTTCGGGGCGTCGGCCCACATCGCCGCGCAGGTGGCCCTGGCCGAGGGCGCCACGGTGCACGTGCTCACCCGCAGCGCCGAGGCCCGGCGCCTGGCGCTGGAACTCGGCTGCCACTCAGTCGCCGGCGCCACCGACGCGCCTCCTGAACCGCTCGATGCCGCCGTGCTGTTCGCCCCTGCCGGCGAGCTTGTCCCGGTCGCCCTCCGGGCCCTCGACCGGGGCGGGACGCTGGCCATCGCCGGCATCCACCTGACCACGATCCCGCCGCTGTCGTACGCCGACGAGCTTTTCCAGGAGCGCCAGGTGCGCAGCGTCACCGCCAACACCCGCCGGGACGGAGAGGAGCTGCTGCACCTGGCGGCGCAGATCCCGCTCCGGCCGCAGGTCACCACCTACCCGCTCGGCCAGGCCGATCAGGCGCTCGCCGATCTGGCCGCCGACCGGGTGACCGGCGCTGCGGTGCTGGTGGCCTCGTCGTGACCGGCAGCGGGCCGCCGGCCAGCGGCACCGACCGGTCCGGACCGGTCCGGGACTTTCCGCCCTGGGCGGTCGGGGCCGGACACGCCACGCTGAGGCGCGAAAGCGCCGGGTGCAGGGCCCGGCCCCGGACTCGAGGAGGCGTCCGTGCCTGAACCCACCGATGCACTCGAACCCCTCGTGGCCAACGACGGTGACCCGGTCGGCCTCGCGCCCGAGGAGGCGGCCCTGCACGTGGAGACTGAGCCCGGCGAGTTCGAGCACGCCGAGCTGTTCGACGAAGGGGTCCTGTACGAAGACGACCTCGGCGACGACCTTGCGGTCGAAGAAGAGATCGAGGACCTGGAACTCCGTCACGCCGAGACCACGTGAACCCGGTCATGACGCGATGAGGGGGCACCCGAGCGGGTGCCCCCTCAATCGCGTCCTCGATGGTCGACGGTGGCCGACCCGCTCAGCTCGCGGCGGTCGGATGCACGACCTCGCAGTCCGTGCCCGGGAAGAACAGAGTCTCGTGCCCGGTGTC
>FWPV01011639.1_pt1 | contig 10537 bp, 11 predicted proteins | sample 2228371 | NCBI WGS metagenome assembly FWPV01 (sample SAMEA103939776, study PRJEB20133) | metagenome
ACCTCCTCTCGCGCTCGTGCTCGTCGGTGGGGATCGGGACGTGCTCAGCTGACCGGCGCACTCTGGCGTCGTCGCTGTCGCCATCCGGTGGGCAGCGTGCGATCCAACACGTCGTCGACGGTGATCGCACCGAGCAGTCGACCGGCCTCGTCGCACACGCCGATGGCCATGAGGTTGTAGGTGGCGAGCCGCTCGGCCACCTCGCGATCGGGCACGTCGGGGGTCAGGGTGGGTTCGTGCTCGAGACACCGCCCGAGCTCCATACCGGGAGGCTCGCGCAGCAGGCGCTGGAAGTGCACCACACCCAGGTACGGCCCGGTCGGTGGTTTGTACGGGGGTTGGCAGACGAACACCTGCGCCGCGATCGACACCAGCCACTCCGGGTCCCGGATCTCGGCGAGCGCCTCGGCGACGGTCGAGGTCGGACCGAGCACGATGATCTCCGGGGTCATCAGGCTCCCGGCCGTGCCCTCTTCGTAGGAGAGCAACCGCCTCACGACGTCGGCTTCTTCGGCGTCCATGGCGTCGAGCACTCGGGTCCGCTGCTCCCCCGGCATCTCGGCGAGCAGGTCGGCGAGGTCGTCGTACTCCATCTCGTCGAGCACGTCGACGAGCCGTTCGAGGTCGAGTCCCTCGATGAGGCGGAGCTGCTCGGCCTCGGGGAGCTCCTCGAGCAGGTCGGCGAGCCGCTCGTCGTCCATCGCGTCGGCGAGCTGTCGCCGCTGGGCCAAGGGCAGCGCGCGCACGGCGGCGGCGACGTCAGAGGGGTGCATGTCACGCAGCCGGGCTGCCTCGGCGGCCATTTCGGTCGACGGTGCGAACAGATGGGCCACCTCGGTCCACTCCACGAGTCGAACGCTCGGTCGCCGTCGTAGGGCGCTGCGCTTGGTCAGTCGGACATGAGAGATCTCCCACCACAGCCCTCGCCCGTCGCGACCGGGTCGAAGCGCCACGTCGCTCACCTGTTCGTCACCGACACGAGCGTCGATGATGTCTCGCCCGAGCAACAGCTCGCCGGCCCGAGGCTTGAACGGTTTCAGGTCGACGTCCCACGAGCGCAGGCGCGCTCCGTCGCTGTCGAGCTCGGCGATGCGACCAGCGTTCACGAAGATGCGTCGACCCTGGCTGGTGGCGACGAAGCCCACCACCCGAGGCGCCGTGCCGGCGCGGCCGGGGACGATGACGATGTCGTCGAGCTTGCCGATCGGGGCGCCACCGGCGTCGAGCAACGGCAGGCGCATCACTCGGAACGCGTAGATGAGATCGCCGGCCACGCACCGAGGCTACCCCTCTGCCCTGACTAGCCTGCGAGCATGTCGACGAGCGCTCCGACGCAACTCGATCTGGCGTCGCAACTCGTGCTGTTGCATCCCGCCGGCGGCGTGCGGGTGGTCGACGCCGCCGGGTTCTGGGGTGCGGTGGCGGCCGGCGAGGATCCGATGGAACACGACCACGAGATCCTGGTGTCGGTGTTCACCTACGAGCGCAGCTGGGAATCCGCTGAGGTGCACCCGCTCGGGGACGAACCCGTGCTGGTCGTGGACGGCGCGCTCACCCTGCTCGTCGAGGTCGACGGCGTCGAGCAGGCGTGCCATCTGGAGGCCGGGACGTGGGGCGTGGTACCGGCGGGTGTGTGGCATCGGGCGCTCGTGCACCACCCGACCCGGGTCGTGCACCTCACACCGGGTCGTGGCACGCGGCACCGTCTGGCGCCCGACTCGGCGCCGGACGACCCCGAACCAGCAGCCGTGCTGGTCGCCGACGCCCTCGGTGGGACCATCTCGATCACCGACGGGACGGCGACGTCGGGGTTGGCTCAGGGCCAGTGGCACGCCACGGTGGGCGGAGCGCTGCACCCACACCGGGGCGACGTGCTGCTGGTCGACCTCGACACACTGCACGCCACCGTCGCTCCTGCTGGCGGCCTACCGGGTCTCGACGGACCCGCCGGGGACCGGACGCTCGTGCTGGGGCACGGCCCGGTCTGAGCCCGCGCGCTCGGCGTTGGCCGCGCTCAGCCCCCGCTCGTGGCGCTGATCCGCCGGGCCACCTCGCCGTAGCGACGGAAGCGTTCGGGGTCGCGGTCGCGCTCTTGGATCGCGTTGTAGAACACCAATCGCGTGGCCAGACCTCCGTAGCGAGCCAGCAGCGCCTCGGCGAGCCCGTCCCAGGTGGCCTCGGTGGTGAACACCGCGAGGTGGTCGTCGGTGATCTGTGCCGCCATCCCGGCGAGGTCTCCGGCCTTTTGCCGTTCGCGGATCCGGGCCGTGGTGCCCTCGAAACCGGCGTCGTCCCAGATGAAGGCGTAGTTCGGCGTGCTGCCGTAGAAGGCCAGCATGTTGCGCAGGTGCTCACGGTCGCGCGCCCGTTCGGCGTCGGTGTCGCCGACGATGGTCATGACCGGCACGATCAGCGCGATGTCGGCCGGGTCGCGCCCTGCGGCACGTGCGCCCTCGGCGACGTGAGGCAGCACCGTGCGCCGCAAGTAACCCGGCTCACCGATGGGATGGATGTGCACCCCATCGGCGACCTGGCCGGCCATCTTGAGCATCCACGGGTTGACCGCGGCGATGTCCACCTTCGGGTCCGGGGCATCGATCGGGCCTGGGCTCCACTGGGGGGTCAGGAACGTCAGCTCGTAGAACGTGCCGTGGTAGTCGAGCGGCTGGCCCCGGAACGCCGCGAAACACGCCTTGACGGCCTCCACGTAGTCGCGCAATCGCGGCCCCGGCGGGTCGAACGCGGTGCTGTAGCGGCGGACGACGTGGGTGCGCACCTGGGTGCCCAGGCCCAGGCGGAAGTGGCCACCGGTCGCTTCTTGCAGCTCCCAGGCGACCGAAGCCGTGACCATCGGGCTGCGCGGGAACGCCACGGCCACCCCGGTGGACAGCTCGAGCCCGGGAGCGGCGAGCGCCGCCGCTGTCGCCGACAGGTACGCCGTGCGCCCGCCCTCGGTGAACAGCAGCCCGTCGAAGCCGGCGGCTTGGGCATCACGGGCGAGCTCGCCCATCTCCCGCAGTTTGCGGGGGAAGGTCATCACGTCGACGCGCACGCTGCGAAGCGTAGGCGCGCCGTGCGGTAGACAACGGGGCTGATCGACGACGAAGGGGGACCACCATGACCAAGCAGGCCGTCGAAGCGCTCCGGGCCGAGTGTCAGCGCGCACTCGAGCTCATGCGCTCGTTCACGAACGACGAGTGGGCTGCCCCGTCGGGTTGTGTGGGTTGGTCGGTGCAGGACGTGGTGACCCACATGGGAGCGGTCTTCCACTCCATCGTCGATCCGTCCACGATCGAGGGGGGCACCAGCGACGACGTCGAGCAGAACGCCGAGGTGCCGGTGCAGGCCCGGCGCTCGTGGACCCCCGAGCAGGTGGTGGCCGAGTACGAGGCGTGGAGCGTCAAAGGCATCGACGCCTTCGTCGGCATGCAGGAACCGCCGATGGCCGACATGGTGATCCCGCTCGCCAACTTGGGCAGCCACCCGATGCACATCCTCGCCAACGCGATCGTGTTCGACCACTACTGCCATCTGCGCCACGACATCGGCGCCGCCGTGCCGCGAGCGGCCGGGCTGCCCCACGACCCTGCGGCGCTCGCCGCCACCTTGGAGTGGATGCTCGCGGGCGTGCCGCAGATGTGCGCAGCGGCCCTGGCCACCGCACCGAAGCAGACGATCGTGCTGGCGTTCGACGGCCCGGGCGGGGGCACCTACACCCTGGCCCCCGGGGAACCGTGGTGGACGGTGAGCGAAGGCGCCACGTCCGGTGTGCCGACCGTGCGCACCACGGTGCACGACTTCGTCTCGTGGGGCACCAAGCGCAGTGACTGGCGCGCGTGCGTGCAGCTCGAGGGCACCGAGGGAGTCGCAGTCGAGGTGGCCGGCGTGCTCGACGCGATCAACGTCATCTGACACCCCGGCGTGACACCATGGCGGGCGTGCCGGCCTTCCCCTGTCCCCGCTGCCGTCTCGAGGTCGAGGACCGCTTCTACGGGCCGTGTTCGCGCTGTCGTGCCGAGCTGCGCGCTGCGCTGGCCGGCGAGGCGCGCGAGGTCGAGGTGCCCGAGTACGTGCCGAAGATGAACGTGACGCCCAACGCCGTGGCGCTGAAAGACGACTGACGGGCCCAGACGGTCAGCCGGACGTCGGCAGACCCCCGCCGGGCCGGAAGGTGGTGGCCCGCTCCTGCTCGGCCGCAGCGTGGGCAGCCATCTGCTCCATGGTGGTCGCCATCGCCTGGGCCGCTCGGGGGTTGGCCATGATCTTCTGCATCACGGCGGCACCGGCACCGGCCATCAGCTCGGCCTGGTGGTCGTGGAGGTACTGCATCGAATCGCGCAGACGCCGGGTGTAGCGGTTGACCTCGGGCACCACGTAGCGGGCGACGAGCTCCCACGACCGAAGCGTCGCCTCGCGGTTGGCCCAGTCGTGGGCGAAGCCGAGCACGACGCCGAACCCGCCGGTGATGTCCTGGAGGTGGCGGATGGTCGCCACCAGGTCGTCGGGCGTTCCGATCACGGCCGCGCCGGCCCCGTTGGCGCCGCCGGCGGTGACCTGCTCGAGCAGGTCCCAGGGGTTCTCGACGTGTTGGGCGCCCGGGCGCCCGAGGGTCCAGACGTTGTACTCGTTGTGCCAGCGGTGCAGGCCGTGGACCGCTTCGGCGCGGGCCTGCTCGCGGGTCTCGGCGAGGTGGAACGCGATCAGCACCCGCCAGTCCCGCCGGTCGACGGTCTGGCCGTGCTCGACCGCCGACTCCTCGGCGAAGCTCCACTGGGTCGACAGGGCCTGGATGCCTTCGGTGGAGGTGGACGCGATCGACAGCACGCCGCAGCCGTACTTGCCGGCGAGCTGCATGCCCGAGGGCGAGATGCTCGATGCCGTGGCTACGGGGAGGTGTTCCTGCAGCGGCAACAGTTGCAGCTCGGCGTCGTGCAGGGTGAACCAGTCGCTCTCGTGGCTGAAGCGCGGCTCGCCACGCAGCAGGCGCAAGATGACCCCCATCGCCTCGTCCTGTCGGTCGCGCTGGACGAGGGGGTCGATACCCAAGGTGCGAGCGTCCGAGGGCAGCGCGCCCGGGCCGGTGCCGAACATCGCTCGGCCGCGCGTCATGTGATCGAGCTGCACGATCCGCTGGGCCACGTTGAACGGGTGGTGGTACGGCAGCGAGATCACGCCGGTGCCGAGGCGGATGTGATGGGTCCGCTTGCCGGCCGCCGCGAGGAACATCTCGGGCGAGGCGATCATCTCCCAGCCGCTGGAGTGGTGCTCACCGCACCAGAACTCGTCGAAGCCGAGCCGGTCGAGGTGGGCGGCGAAGTCGAGGTCGCGCTGGAACTGCAACGTCGGGTGCTCGCCCACGGGGTGATGGGGGGCGAGGAACGTGCCGAAGCGGATGCGGCCGATGCCGCCGGTGTGGTCCCCCTGCGTCATGGGGGCGACACTACGGGATGGGGTGGATGGGGCTCGGACCGATCGCGCGCAGTCGAGCGACCAGACGAGCCTCGGTCCGCGGGTCGATCCCGCCGGGACGATGGTGCAAGGCCGCGAGGCGGGCCAGCGTGGCGTGCAGGTCGTCGAACCGGCGCCGATCGGCCCTCGGCAGGGCGCGTCGGGCCCGCAGCAGGGTGCGCCAGCTCGCGAACAGCGCAGCATCGGCGGGGCTCACCCCGTAGCGGACGGCCAGGTGGGGTACGGCGGCGAGCAAGCGCTCCCGTTCGCGTCGACGCACGGATGCCGCCATCACCGCGGTGCCGACGAACACGGCCACGAACACCAGCGCAGCGAGCCCCACGATCAACGCCTGCCCCGTCGCCGCGGCGGCCACCAGCGAGCCGTTCCAGGCGAGGTGCAGGCTCACCGAGACCAGCCAGCCCAGCACCGCCCGCGGTACCACGGCACGACCCGTCGCGACCGCCGATCCGATGGCCAGCCCGATCCAGGCCGTGAACAGCGGGTGAGCGAAGGGCGTCAGCAGTGCCCGCAGCACGAAGACCTGGGCCAAGGTGCCGTCCTCGGACGCGATCCAGAAGTACTGCACGTTCTCGACCGCGGCGAAGCCGAGCGCCACCCATGACGCGTACACGAGGCCGTCGACGACACCGTCCACCTCGCTGCGTCGTACCGCCCAGTACACGCCGAGTCCCTTCATGGTCTCCTCGACGAGTGGGGCCGACACCACCGCGGCGGCGGCTTCGCCGACGGTGACGGCCACGACCGTGTTCACGACGCCAGCGACCGCCACGGCGACGGTCGCGCCCCACAGTGCGGCGTGCAGTCGCGAGCTCCACGGTTCGGGTTCCACTCGGTCGAGCCAGACGAGCACCGGCACCACGATGGCGAGGGGCACGACGGCGAGCAGCACCGACTGGGGGGCCGTGGCAGCAGCGAAGGCGACGACCGGGACGACCAGCACGGCGGCCGCGAGCACGAGCGGGCTCAGCCAACCCGGGAGCCGAGGACGGCGAGAGGTGGGCGGCGCAGTCGGGCCGGCGACCAGCGGGGTCCAGCTCCGCCCGTCCCACCATCGCCACGACGCCAGGCGCCAGGGGTCGGGGTACCAGCCAGGGGGGACAGGGGGTGGCGGCGGCGGGAGGCCCACCACCGGCGGAGGCAGCACCCCTCCATGGTAGGACCCTGGCCAACCCGCTAGCCTGACCGACGCCCTTCGGGGACGTAGCTCAGCTGGCTAGAGCACCTGCTTTGCAAGCAGGGGGTCGTGGGTTCGAGTCCCATCGTCTCCACCGATCACCCGCGCCGGCTCCCGATCGCGGCCCGGACGACGAGTGAGCGACGAGCAAGACGCCACGACGGCTGAGTCCATCGAACCAGCGGCGCCTGGAGTCCATCGAGCGACGGATGTCGCTGCCGATCCTGCTGTCAGCTCTGCTACCGATCGCGATGAGCTGGTCAGGAACCGACTCGATCGTGGCCGGCGTCGTGCTCGTCGTCACGTGGGTCGTCTTCGTCGTCGACTACGTCGTCCACTGACGGTGGTCGCCGGGTTACGTCAGCGGCGGCCGAGGGCTGTTCGACCTCGTCGTGGTGGTGTTGACCGCCCCCTGGTTCCTGGTGCCAGGCCTGGGCACCACCCGCTTCGTCGCCTTGGCTCGCCTGGCCCGTCTCGTCCGGGTGATCAAAGCGGGCGGTCGCGCCCTCGTGCGCCTCGCTCACCAGCTCGGCCGGGTGGGTCTCGTGACGGGGTCACTGCTCGTCAGCTGTGCCTACGTGACCTACAGCGCCGAGCGATCGGTGAACGAGGCCTACAGCAGCTTCGGCGACGCCCTCTGGTGGGCAACGGTCACGATCACCACCGTGGGCTACGGCGACGTCGTCCCCGTGACCACGGTCGGGCGCGTGATGGGCGTCGTGCTCATGCTCGCCGGGCTGGCTGTGCTCGGTGTGCTGGCCGGTGTGCTCGCGTCGTTCTTCGGGTTCGGTGAGTCCGACGGGCCGGAGCCCACCGCGCCCGGGGAGGCGCCCGACGTCGAGGTCGAGGCCCCGTCGACACGTCCCGTCGCCGAGCTGCAGGCTCGCTTGGCCGAGCTCGAGCGGGCGATCGCCGCCTTGCGTTCCCAGCTGCGCTGACGCTGGGTCCCTGCTCAGCGACGGGCGGCCCGCGTTAGGAGGGTGGCGAACGCGATGGCGGCTGCGTGCCCGACGTTCAGCGAGTCGACGCCGTGCCGCAGCGGGATGCGCACGCGGACGTCGGCCGCGGCGAGGGTCGGGGCCGACAGACCGGGTCCCTCCGCTCCGAGGACCAGCGCCAGACGAGCGTCTGGCGGCGGCGACCACGTCCACAGGTCGCGAGCGTCCCGAGCCGGTGTGAGGGCGACGACGCAGAAGCCCTCGGCGCGCAGCCGCGGGATGACCTGATCGAGTGGGTCGGTGCGCACGACGGGTAGGAACAAGATCTCACCCATGCTCACGCGGACGGTGCGGCGGGCGAACGGGTCGGCGGTGGTCGGGTCGACCAGCAGGGCATCGATCCCGAGCGCCCGTGCCGACCGGGCGATGGCGCCGAGGTTCTCGCTGTCGTTCAGGCCCTCGAGCACGGCGAGGGCGCTGGCCGAGCGCAGCACGTCGAGCAGGTCGGGTGGCCGGGGTCGGTCGGCCGACGCCACGACCCCGCGGTGCAGGTCGAACCCGGCGACGGCGGCGAGCACCTCGCGGTCCGCGACGTACACCGGGGCGGGGCAGCGCTCGAGCTCGGGGGCCAGCGCGGCCAGGCGGTTCGGGGTGACGAGCACCGCTCGGACGCGGTGGGGCGACACGAGCAACCGTCGGACCACCGTGAGGCCCTCGGCCACGAAGCATCGATCACCCTCGATCCGCCGTCGCAGTTCGGCGTCGTTGAGCGCAAGGAAGTCAGAAAGGCGCGGGTCGTCGGGATCCTCGACGACGACGGGGGCGACCACGAGTTCATGCTCGCATGCCGGGGTCGCCCTTGGTGCGAGACTGGCCGCGTGACGGCTCTCGGCGACCCTGCCCGCTACCAGTTCGTGCCCGGACCTTCGGCCGGCCCGCTCGTCGTGGGAGGCGAAGGTTGCTACCTGTTCACGGCAGAAGGCCGTCGGATCCTCGACGCCGGAGGTGGGGCGATCGTCGCGAACATCGGTCACGGCCGTCGGGAGGTGGCCGACCGCGTGCACGCCGCCATGGCCCAGGGCGCCTATGTGGTGCCGATCTGGCCGACCCCGCACCGATTGTCACTGCTCGATCGGCTGGTGGAGCGGTGGCTGCCCGATGGCTTCACCCAGGTGTTCTTCACCAGTGGGGGCAGCGAGTCGACCGACGCCGCCATCCGCCTCGCCCGCGCCTACCAGTACTCGGTGGGTCGGCCGAGCCGATGGAAGGTGGTGGGCCGACACCCGAGCTACCACGGCATGACCCTCGGGACGATCGCGGCGGCCAGTCACTCGGGTCGGCGGGCCGGGTTCGAGCCGATGCTGCTCGATTTCCCGAAGGTGCCCTGGGACGACCCCGAGGCGGTCGTGCGCGTGATCGAGCAGGAAGATCCCGACACGATCGCCGGGTTCATCGTGGAGCCCATCACGGGGGCTTCGGGCGGATGCCTCGTGGCCAGCGACGAGTACTGGGCCACGGTCTCCCAGGTGTGCCGGGAGCACGACATCGTGCTGATCGCCGACGAGGTCATGACCGGTTTCGGGCGCACGGGTCGGACGTGGGGTCACGAGCACTTCCCGCTCGAACCCGACGTGGTCCTCGGCGGCAAGGGGCTCGGCGGTGGTTACGTGCCGATCGGCATGGTGGCGACCCGGCCCGACATCGCCTCCCCCATCGCTGCGATGGGCGGGTTCATGTTCTTCACCTTCAGCGGCAGTGACGCCATGTGTGCCGGCGCGGACGCAGTGCTCGAGATCCTGGAGCGGGAGCAGCTGGTGGAGCGCAGCGCCGAGATGGGTGAACGTCTGGTGCAGCGGCTGCACACCGCGCTCGGTGACCACCCCCACGTGGCGGAGATCCGCGGTCGGGGTCTCTTCGTCGGGGTGCAGTTGGTGCGCGACCGCGACACGGGGGAACAATTCCCGACCGAGACCAGGTTCGCGGCCCGGGTGGTCGCCGAAGGGCTGGCTCGCGACGTGTGGTACTACCCGGCGGGCTCGGGACCGGTGCACGACGCCGTGATGTTCGGTTGCCCGTTCGTGGTCACCGACACCGAGCTCGACAGGATGGTCGAGGTGCTCGTGGCCTCGATCGACGCCGCCGTGGCAGGGTGAGCCACATGCTCGAGCGCGTCGTGATCGTCGGGGGGTCGCTGGCTGGCCTGCGGGCGGCCGAGACACTGCGACAGGAGGGCTTCGCCGGTGAGATCACCGTCATCGGCGACGAGGTGCAGCGCCCTTACGACCGGCCGCCGCTGTCGAAGAAGCTGCTCGCGGGCGAGTGGGAGCCTGATCGCATCGCCCTGCGCAAACCCGACGACCTCGACGGCCTCGGGCTGCACTGGCGCCTCGGCGTCCGGGCGACCGGACTCGACCTCGGCACCCGGGAGGTGGCCTTGAGTGACGGGGGCTCGGTCCGCTTCGACGGGCTCGTGATCGCCACGGGCGCGTCCCCCCGGCGTTTGCCCGACCAGCCCGAGCTCGGCGGCGTCCACACCCTGCGCACCCTCGACGAGGCCCTGGCGCTGCGGGCCGAGCTCTCGGGGTCCGCTCGTCGCGTCGTGGTCATCGGTGCGGGGTTCATCGGGCTCGAGGTGGCGGCGACCGCTCGCCAACTCGGTCACGACGTCACCGTGTTGGAGGGGGCAGCCGCGCCGCTCATACGCGGACTCGGGGCCGAGATGGGTGAGGCCGTCGCCGCGGTTCACGGCGACCACGGTGTCGTGGTGCGCTGTGGCGTCCAGGTGGCCTCGATCGAGGGGGACGACACGGGCCGGGTCGTGGGAGTGCGTCTCGGCGACGGCGAGCTGGTGCCCGCCGACGTGGTGCTCGTCGGCATCGGCGTGGCCCCGAACACCGAGTGGTTGGCCGACAGCGGCCTCACCGTGCGCGACGGTGTCGTGTGCGATGCGACG
>FWPV01016204.1_pt1 | contig 10537 bp, 11 predicted proteins | sample 2228371 | NCBI WGS metagenome assembly FWPV01 (sample SAMEA103939776, study PRJEB20133) | metagenome
AAATCAGCAGAGTCGCGTTTTCACCGCCGATGCGCTGACGAACACGCTCGCCGAGCATGTCCGACGCACCGCCCTCACCCCCGGCCCCTCTCCCGGAAGCGGGCGAGAAGGGGTCCATGCCTGCCGACGCGATCGACTCGAGAATCGCGCCGATCCGTTCGCGCATGTGCGATTCGAGCGCGTCGGCCGTGGTCGTGTCGTCAATGACAATCCGTTCGTCGAGCCATCGCGCGGCATCGGTCGGAACGAGGCTCATGCGAATGTGGCGCTGTTCGTCGACTTCAACGAGTGTACAGCCATGAGGGCCGGGTTCGTCGGGCCGGCGGCCTTGCGTCGTGCCGCAGTAGTGGATGATGCCCGCCGCGGCGCGCGGCGAGGCGCGGTTGTGCAGGCCGCCTAGCGCCCAGTAGTGAATGCGCCTGGCACTCAGCGCGGCGGGATCGGCCTCGCCGTGCGCGACGGCCACGGTGAAAAGTCCCGAAGGGTCGGGCTGAAAATCGCTCGGGCGCCAGGGGCGTTCCGTGTCACAGCTCGTGCCCGCCAGACGTGCGAACGGCCCCGCCGCGTCGCCCACCAACACCTCTTCGACCCGACCGCGCGGGAAGAAGTGGACGTTTTGCGGCAGCCCGATGACCGAGGGCCATGCCTCGGGCGGGTCGATCGCCTATCCGGCCGAATACACGCCGATTCCACGTTCGGCAAGACGGACGAATTGCTCGGCAAGAAACAGCGGGCCGCGCGGCCCGGCGGCCGACGGCACGCAGATGCCGCCCGTCAGGACGACGAAGCGAACGTCTTCGGCCAACGCGGCGTCGAACACTCGACGCGCCGCCAAATAGGGCGCCTCGAGAAACAGATCCCGCAGGTGGTCAGGCACTTCGGCCACACCCATCAGCGGCCGTTCCAAATGAAAATCGCCGGCATGAAGGAAACGAAAGGATCGGTTCGACATTGAGGCCTCCATGCTTGCCTGACGAGAACATGGGCGATTTGCGCGCGGAACCAACGCTCGCGCAGTTTAACAGGAATTGATAATATGTTCCATCCTGAATTTCATCCGAAACGGAAGAAGTGCGCAATATGCGAAGTCTGGGATGGATGCGCAATTGCCGTCAATGGCATTTGACATGGGTCTTGGATTGTGGAGAGGTTAGGGTGGGCATATCCCACCATGAGAGGTCGTTCTTTCGTGGTCGGATGGTGGGCGCTGCCCACCCTACGCAGTTCCAATACCTTGCCTCGTCCCGCAACGCTCCTCTTGCTCTTTCCGGACGTTTTCGGTACAAGCCCCAACCGAAAGGAAACAACCGATGAACCGAGCATGTCTTTTCGGGGTGGTCGTGCTTGCGGTGCTGGCGGCCGCGGCGCAGAACGCCCGGGGCGCCGATTTTCTCGACGCCGAAACGATGAAGGCCGCCCTGCACACCGCAACGCCTCAGGAAGAAGGTTTTATTGAATACGTGGTCGAACGGGTTGAGCGCGGCACGCTGCCGCTCGATCTGGTCCAAAGCACGTTTCTCTGGGCGAAGCGGAAGCCTCAAAAGCGGTTCTATTATTTCAAGCAGGGGCTGATCCTGCGCGCGGCCCAGCGGGGAATAAAATCGTACTCCACACGCTCCGCGTGAGGAAACAAAATTATGCGGAGCGTGAAGTCCTACCCGAACAACAAACCCGCGTAGCCGACGACGCGGTCGGCGGGGCCACCGGCGTCGGCGCTGGTGGCGTAGCCGACCATTTCGCATCGGTTGAGGGAATGCAACCAGCGCAGCGCCTCCATGGCCGCGACGCATGGCGCCGCGCCGCACATGCTGATCCGGTGCCGCCGAACCGTTTCGTAAACCCGCTCCGGGTCGAGCGAGGCGATGGCGTCGAGCGCCAGGCGGTCGACGCGGCGGGTCGTCGCATCGTCGGCGAAATGGTTCATGTCGCTCGAAACGATCAAGATCGGGCGTTCTGCGAGATCGCGCAGCACGACCGACATGGCCGTGCCGAGGCGCAATAGCTCGTTCAGCGAAGCGTCGCCCACCGTGATGCCCACCACGCGCAGGCCCGGCGCCACGTGGGCCAAGAGCGGCAATTGAACTTCGATGGCGTGCTCTTGCCGATGCGATTCTGCGTCTAATTCGAGGCCCTCGACGCCCTCGGCCAACCGCTCGGCCAGGTCGGGGTCGGACGGCAGTTCGCCGCCGGGGAAGAGCCAGCGCCGGTGCGGGGCGACGGCCCATCGGGCACCCGCCGCGCGATGCTTCGGACACAGCACAATCGCCCGCGAAGGGAACGCGATGCGCCGAAACACGGCGGCGGCCAGCCGGCCCGAATAGACCCAGCCGGCGTGCGGCACAAGCGCCCCGGCCCAGGGCCGCGGCTCGTGCTTGGCCAAGGAGACATTCTCATTTTCACCGACGCAAAAATGGGGAGAGTCCTCGGCGAACAACGCTTTGACCTCGCGGCGCACCGCGTCGGCCGATCCGGGATAAAACCCGCCGGCGACGGCCGGACGCCGCGCGTCCTCTTCCACTGCCCACTGCACCGCGTCGGCCAGTTGGCCTTCGATGGCCAGGCCCTCGAAGACCATGAGCGAGGCGTCGTCGTCTTTCCAGGCGTCGGGCGGCAGCCCGGCCTTGATGCACACCTGCTCCAGAAAAGTCCGGGCGTCGAACTTGTGCTCGACGGCCACGCCGGGCAATAGCAAACCGCGGGCGAACCCCTTGGCGATCTGCACTCCGTGTCGGCCGATCTCGACGGCGCGCACTCGGTCTTCTCCGCGGGCCTTGACAGGCTCCGGCCCCCAGAGAACCCATACATCGACGTGCAGGTGGCGCAGCTCGGCCGGCGAGATGGGCGGGAAGCGCGGATCGTCGGTTGCCGCCCGGTCGGCCGCCCGATCGAGCGCTTCGCACAACGGGATCGACGGCCCGAGATGCCCGCAGCACGAACGCAGCCGGCCCTCGCGCCGCAGGGTTACGAACGAGCCGTAGACGGGCAGGTCGGCGATCTCGCCCAGCTCGCGGCGCGACGATTCGGCCGACTCGCCCCGCACGGCGGCGACCACCCGCCGGCACGCCGCCGCAAGCAGCGCCACGTCCTGGTCCTTCGTGAACTCCGGCCGCGTCGGGCCGGACGACTGCGGCGGTCGTGAAGAGGAGTGGCACATATCGGCCTCCCGCTTTCAGAATGCTATTTTTCAAGAAATCGAGCGAGACGGTTCCGCAAACGATTCAAACGGTTTGGAGCGGTTTGGCATTCCCAGACAACGAGCGCCCGCCAGCCATCCCGGCGCAGTGTTCGGCGCACTAACTTGTCTCGTTGCGAGTTGCGTTGCAGTTTGGCGATCCAATAACAACGATTGGACGCGGGAATTCGAGATCGGGGGCACTTATGCAAGTGCCAAAAGCAACCATGAATAAAAATTACCTTGCGCAATCGAGGAAAAACCATATCCGGTGTGCCCGGCAAGTCGCGGACATGCAGCCGATAGCGATTGCCCATTGCATGAACCATCCGCCGCACAATCATTTCCGGCGCGGTGTCATTCGCTTTTACTGCCGCCATGATCCGGGAACGAACGGATTTGGATACAGTGTCGGACATGTTTATAAAACCGAGAATGGATGTGCAATGCCAATGATGCAAGTCCATGCCTGTGATAGCGTGCCTTGGCTTGTTGCGACAGGCTTCAGATCAGTCAACCTCGATTTTCAAGCTTAGGTCAGTTTCAACAGCTTCAAGTCGACGGTTGTACGCCGCAATGATGGATTTCAGCACAGCCACAAACGCTTCTTGTTCACCTTTGCTCAATTCAATGATGTTCATGGCGATGAAATCTTCAATCGCCCAGATGGTCATGCGACTGGCAATGCCGCGATCTTCAGCGATATGCCTTGCTTTCTCAGTTTGATCGTTTGGCACAAGCAATATGGGATGTAGTCCTCCATTTAGGTTCATTGCGCACTTTTCCACGACCGCCGAACTAGGAGAGGCAGTGACGTGATAAGCCGAGGAACCGACAATGAAATCGCCCGGCCTTCGCGTCTGCAAATCGCCTGCGTGGCTGGGATTGTTTGGAATATCAAGATCGGGATGTGCTTGGGCCAATTTTGCGCCTACGAGATGTTGTTCAACCTTGCCGCAGGATCGTTCTTTCGCCTCGGCGAGGATGTTTCCAATCCATTCGGCGGGACTAAGCTGGCGATCGCAATTCACTTTCAAGTGTTGCCGATTCAGCCATGCCGTTGCTTTTTGCACAAGCGTCTCGATGGCCGACGCCAAATATTCGTCCCGCAATGCATCCGGGAGAGAAGTCAAGGAATGGCCAAAGTTGAATGCTTCCAATAGTCGTTGACCATCTTGATGGCCCGCGCGGGTAGTAACTTCTTTAAGGTATCGAGCGGGAATGCCGTATTTTTCCAATATGGTTGCAAGGCTGGAGCGCGCGCCTTTGATTTCGCCTCGCGCGGACAATACATCGCATGGTTCCAATGGACACTTGTTGCGAAGATGGTCAAGAACGACGATCCCCACGGCAACGGTATTTCGAGATACTTCACCCTTGGTCGAAGATCTTTCAACCCATTCGGAAAGTGGTCCAAGAACCGGATTCGCTTTGTTCATAAGAGAAGATTTCAACAGTTGATATGGAAATTCTTGGATAATATCAATGTGGTTGGGTTAAGGTAATTGTTTGCGATCCACTCGATCACCGGAACGCAAACCGCGTCTCCGAATCCAAAAAGGGCTTGATTCAGAGGCACATCGATGACATAAGAGTCGGGCACGCCCTGGAGCCTTGCGCATTCGCGAGCCGTCAAGAGGCGGACTTGATATTTTCCTCGTCCCGCTTTGAATAAAATCTGGCGGCCGCTGCCTCCGCGCGGGGTTCGCAGGCACCCCGCGATGCCGTCGGTGCGCAATTCGGCCATGCTTTTTTCATGGCGCACTCGCCTGAACGCTGTCGCGAAGGAATAAACTTTTCCGCGAATCATGCGTCGCGCTTGCTCGGCGTGCTTCTCGCTCAATTGGCTCATGAAATACTCTGCTCTCTTCCGGTTCCACCAATGCGGGTCGTCGTCGGGCAAGTCCTCGACAATGTCAACAAGACGCTTGGAAGGTTTTGGGAGCGGCGGCAAATCGCGAATGTCCCATCGAATGTTTGGATGGCCGACGATGAACTCATAAAGAGCGTCGGGGCGAGCGTCGCTTTTCATGACGAACGTTCGGCCCGTTTGTGCACAGCCTTTTTTCGCGATTACGAACAGTCTGGCCCGGCTTTGCGGAGTCCATCGCACCGCGTTCAATATGAAGGCGTCCACAGCATAGCCCAAGTCATTCAGGGCGAGCAACGCCTGCTCAAAATCTCTGCCCTCCCGGCTCATCAAGAAGCCGACGACGTTTTCCAGCATCACAAGAGGAGGGCGGCGGTCGCCGGATTCTCGAAGAAGGCGGATAAGTCCCCAAAAGGCCGATGATTCTTTTCCGTTCAAGCCTTCCCAGCGCCCCGCTATTGAAAGATCGTTGCATGGAAAAGACGCGGTGAAAAGATCGCAGGATGGAATGTCGTCGGCCTTCAGGGCATGGATGTCGCCGACGACGAGGTGATTGTCGTTAGGCCAATTGTGGCGATACATTTCCGCCTTGGCTGGATCGATGTCGTTGGCGAAAACGACTTTCCAGCCTTGCCGCTCCAATGCGAGCCGAACCAATCCGATGCCGGCGAAAAATTCCGCGACGGTTAAGGATTCGGCCAAGTCATGTCCATTTCCCTTGCTGGCGACCGAAAGACGATAACGGCGCTCCGCGATCCTTTCCAAAGTCAGTCGATCGCCGGCTTGGATTGCATGACGCTCGAAAAAGCTCCGCACCCATTTCCTGCCGCGGAAGAAATTGCGCGGCGCGCCGGTCTTCGCGCTCGCGCCGATGTCCGTTCGGACAATCTCATTCAGACCGTCAAGGACGATTTCAATTTCTCCACCCGCCCTCTTGGCTCGCTTGTGCGAGGGTCCAACGCAATCGGGAGGGAGAATATCACGAACGGCTCGAACGTATAAATGGTTGTTGCGTATATTGCCGGGGGTTACAACCAGCAACCGCTTGTTTGGGTCTCGCGTTGATCCGTCCGCCATTTCGCGTCTCCATGACTTGCGGATTCCGTGCAACTACGAGCATGATACCAGTCTCCGGACGGTTTCTCAAGACGCCGCCACGGCCAACGATGACCGCCCAGGGGTGCTTATTAACCCGGCAAGGACTCACCCCTCCACTGCGATCGGCAGCCTTCGCCCGCCCCAATCGCCGGCGACGTCGTCGAAGCGGCCGGCGAGGGGCGTTTGACAGTGGAGGCATCGGCCGCCCATCAGGTCGAACGCAGTGATTGCATAGCCCTGGCGGCGTATGACCGCGCGGCCACAGCCGGGGCAATACGTCTGCTGCCGCTCGGGGTCGTAAACATTGCCCGTGTATACGTAGCGCAAACCGGCACGGCGTGCCATGTCGTGGGCCTCGCGGAGCGTTGCCGGCGGCGTCGGCCCGCGGTCGGTCAGCTTGAAGTCGGGATGAAACGCCGAAAAGTGCAACGGCACGTCCGGCCCCAACTCCTCGGCGATCCACCGGCACATCGCTTCGATTTCGTCGGGCGAGTCGTTTGCGCCGGGGATGACGAGGTTCGTAATTTCGAGCCAGACGTCGGTTTCGCGGGCAAGGTAGCGGAGCGTGTCGAGCACGGGTTGCAACCGTCCGGCGCAATACTCGCGGTAGAAGTCGTCGGTGAAGCCTTTCAGGTCGACGTTGGCGGCGTCGATCGGCTCGAAGAAATCGCGGCGGGCCTGGTCGCTGATGTAGCCCGAGGTTACGGCCACCGTCTTCACGCCTAGGGCATGGCACGCGCGGGCGGTGTCGCCGGCGTATTCCGCCCAGATGATCGGGTCGTTGTAGGTGAAGGCGACAGCGCGGCAGCCGTGGCGCCGGGCAGCCTGGGCGATGGCCTCGGGCGACGCCGCCACGCATGCCGCCTCCACGTCGCGGCTCCGCGACATCGTCCAGTTCTGGCAGAACCGGCAGCCCAGATTACAGCCCGGCGTGCCGAACGAGAGGACCGGTGTGCCGGGAAAAAAATGGTGAAGCGGCTTCTTCTCGATCGGGTCGATGCACAGACCGGTGCAGCGGCCGTAGGTGGTCGAGACGATTTGCCCGTCTCGGTTCTCGCGGACGAAGCAGAAGCCGCGCCCGCCCGGCGGAATCGCGCAATGCCGCGGGCAGAGATCGCAAACGATCCCCCCGCCCTCGCTGGATGGGTGCTGCCACATGGATTGCTCCTATACCTCGTCGAGGAGATTTCGCCAATCCTTGAATTGCCCCGCCTCAGTTTGCGTGGGAGCGGCTTTCATGTCCTCGATCAACCCCCGCACGTCGAGCGATTCGGCCGTGGCTTCCCGCCTGGCGGCCGATTCCAGACAGTTGAGGAACTCCACAGCGGCCCGAATCTTGTCGGGCGGCAGCGTGTTTAATCACTGTTTGGTGCTTTCGCGTGCCCGGGAGAGCCGTCATGTCGGTACGCGCTCGATTCCATTGTACGTGGGCGTCCCTTAGGATACCACTTTTCCCGAGGAATGAAAATCAATCTTCCGAGGGAAAGCGTGCCGTGTTGTTTCTGTCGCGGAATGTAGAGGGCGGGCGTAACGAAGCCCTGCCATCAGCAATTCCTGGCGTGAAAGCGATTTTTCGAGGTTTGCCGCCAAGAGACCTCGGCGATTGGACGTCGGCGCCTTTCTCGGCCGAAGAAAATCTTGCGCAAAGAATCTCCGCCGGAAGACATTTATTGGGCCTCGGAAAAACAATGGGGAAAGGCCCAACAGGAGGCTGCATTCCCTTGTTCCGTTGATTCTGGGCGCGATGACGGAATTGCCGTCGATCCTGGCGAATGGTCTTTTTGCTTTATTTCTCGGCCAAGATTGCGCGGCCGTCTTTTGGCATTCCATGCCGACTGGCTGCGCGGTATAGGCTATGGCTCCCATTCGTTTCTTTGTGAAAAAGTATTTGTTAGACGATGCCCACCCCACGCATTGCCGTGCGTGAAGGCAGGAACGTCTCGCGGAGCGAGACGCGTGCGGCCAGTGCAGAAGTTGATTCGGGCCAAATCATTATCGCGCGGCGGGGATGTCGCGCCGCCACAGAATCACGCCGGCCAACCCGTAGCTCAACAAGCCCAATACCATGAGTCCAGCGTCGTAGCGCGCGCCGGGCCAAACATCGGGCGGCGGCGCCAGGATCAATTCCTGCGGCTGAAACAGGTTTAAGAACGAAAGCCAGCCGAGCCAACGTCCGTCGGGCCACATCCGCGCAACCAGCTTCAGAATCAGCGAAACGACGAAAAACCCGCCTGCCCAGGAGATCGCCCGCCATCGATCGCGGTTCCACGACGAAAAAAAAGTCGTGATCCCGGTGAAGCAAAAGGTCATGGCGAACAGGTTCGCCGCGCCTGGCAGGAATTGCCCGAGCGGCGGAGGATTGTGGAACCGGATGCACGCCAAACCGAGTGCGAGGCCGGCGAGAACGGCCGCCGCCAGGACGGCCGAGCCAATGGCCGCGACCGCCGCGGGCACGATCATCACGCTGACGCGCCACACCGGCAGAGACAACAACAAGTCCATCGTGCCGCGCCCAATTTCGCCGCTGATCGAATCCGAGCCGCGGCCGAGCGCCCAGCCCGCACACACGAGGATCGTTACGATATGCGCGAAAAGAATGCTGAGTTGTCCGGCTGGCGAGGCCAGGCGGGCCAACGGAACGCCGAGCATCGGCTGAAGAAAGTTCGGCATCAGGTTCAACAAGCTGCTCCACGCCCCCACGTCGAACAGGCTCATCAGCCAAACGAACACCCAACAAAACAAGATCAGGATCGCGCTCGACACGGCGAGCGTGGGCCAGGCATCGGCGACAGCTTTTTTCCACAGGGCAAGATTCAGCAAGGCCATCGCTCCAGGCGGACGCAAACGAACCGTTCCACGCGGACATCCTACCAACTCTTCGCAGGATCAACAAGCGAACGAGTTGCTTGATATTCGCATTTGATTTTGGCCGCTCCACCGCGTACAATTGCCCGAAGAATCTCGAAGACAATCCGCGGATCAACAACGCCATGCGCGATCAACCCGTTCACGTCGTCACCGGCGCCTTCGGCTATACGGGCCGATATATCGCCCGACGTTTGATCGAGCGCGGTTGCTTCGTGCGGACGCTGAGCAATTCGCCGCCGCGCGCGGGAATATTTAGCGCGGCGATCCCGACCGCGCCATTTCATTTCGACCAGCCCGATAAACTCGTCGAATCGCTGCGCGGCGCGGCGACGCTTTACAACACCTACTGGGTTCGTTTCAACCATCCGCGGTTCACGATTGCCGACGCTTTGCGCAACACGAAAATCCTTTTCGAGTCGGCGCGCCGTGCGGGCGTCGAGCGCATCGTCCACCTTAGCGTCACCAAGCCCTCCGCCGAGTCCCGCCTTCCCTACTTCCGCGGCAAGGCCCTCGTCGAGCAGGCCATCGCCGAGTCCGGCCTCTCCTACGCCATCCTGAGGCCGGCGGTCGTCTTCGGCCCCGAGGACATCCTCATCAACAATATCGCGTGGATGCTTCGCCGCTTCCCCGTGTTCGCGGTGCTCGGCCCGGGGGACTACCGCCTCCAGCCGATCTTCGTCGAGGACCGTGCTGGATGCCGTCGGGCCGGAGGTCCTCTCCTTCGAGGAGCTTGTGCTGACCTTGCGCCGCGTCGTGGGCAGCAGAGCCTTGGTGGTGCATCTTCCGCCGGCCGTGCCCCTGTTGCTGTCGTGGGCCGTGGGTTGCCTGGTGCGGGATGTGGTGCTCACCCGGGACGAGGTGAGGGGGCTCATGGCGAACCTGTTGGTTGGCGACGGCCCGCCCACGGGCCAGACACGCCTGAGCCAGTGGCTGGCCGACGCCGTGGGCCGCGCCTACCACTCCGAGGTCGCCCGTCACTATCGCTAGGCGCGGCGGCAGCGGGGCCATCCCCGCGGACGGCGGACACAGGGGCGAGGGGGAACATCAGGGGCCGGCGATCACCCGGTCCACCACCATCTGGCGAAACTCCGGCGAAAGGCTCGCGAAATACACGCTGAACCCCGTCAGCCGCACGATGAGGTCTGGGTACTTGGCGGGGTCCAGGTGGGCCTCCAGCAGCCGTGCGGCGTCGGTGATGTTCATGTTCACCTGGGTGCCGCCGAGGGCGATGTGGCCGCGCACGAGGGCCACGACGGCGTCCACGCCCTCCTCGCCGCGGAGCACGCCCGGGTCCAGCTCGATCTGCATGGGCACGGAGTTCCCCCAGCCGCACTGGACGGCGGCGATGGCGCGAGCGAGGGCGGTGGCGGCGCCGTCGCGGCGGAAGCCCGGGTCGGGGTTGGCGCCGTGGGAGATGGGCTCGCCGGCGCGGCGGCCGTTGGGCGTAGGGCCGAGGTCGGCACCCATGGCGATGTTGGCCGCCCAGGAGAAGAGGCCGGGGATCATGTTGTGGCCCGCGGGCGTGGGCC
>FWPV01010261.1_pt1 | contig 10535 bp, 10 predicted proteins | sample 2228371 | NCBI WGS metagenome assembly FWPV01 (sample SAMEA103939776, study PRJEB20133) | metagenome
AGCCAGACGGCCACCATCAACAGCCAGTTGCAGACTCTGGCCCCGGACCGACTGCGGGGCCGGGTGATGAGCCTGTTCACTTTGGTCTTTATGGGCATGATGCCCCTGGGCAGCCTGATGGCCGGGGCCTTAGCCCAGCGACTCGGGGCGCCCTTGACGGTGAAGCTGGGGGCGACCGTGTGCCTGGCTGCCACTCTGCTCATTATGGGGAAGAGGCAAAGAGAAAGCGTTGCCGCAATATCGAGTTCATAGGGCCGTTGCCGCCTCTTTTAAGAATTCGAACTTTGGACTTTGATTCATTCATCTCGAATATTGCAATGGCTCTTTTTTTATGATAAATTATTTTTAATGACCATCCCTTTAGTTCAGGTAAACCAAACCAGAAAAGAACCGAAACGCGAATGCCGTAGTGGGCGTTAGTCCAACTAAGAAGGCTGATTAAGGCGGATATTCGCTGATTTGTTAGGTGAAATCCGTGAAAATCCGTGGCAAAGAAGGGGCTATTTCCCTTTTCTGAACAAAGGGGACAATCATTTTACTTTAAAAGCCAAAGCCTGGGACATGTCCTCTGACCCCAAACCCACCGCCAGCCATAAGATACTGGTCATCCTGCCCGACGGGAGGACTCTGGAGACCAGCATCGTGCTGACCATCGACGACATGCGGGATCGTCACAAGACAGTCATCCGCATGCACGGCGGCAGCCCGCAGATGATCATGAGCGCCAAGGAGGCGCTGATGGTGGATATCTCCGAGGCCGTCAAGGCGCTCCAGGCCGAGAAGATAGAGGTGGTGGGACAGTACAAGACCGATATCTTGGTCTACTATTCGCCCACCGCCTTCTCCGCCGACCAGAAGCGGGCCATCGAGATGGCCAATCAGGTCTATGCCCAGCGGTTGATGCAACTGGAGAAACAGAGGCGCTTCCATCTGGAGGCCATCTCCCGGCTCAAGGCGCTCTACGAGGAGGAGAGGAAGAAGTCGGATAAGTTTGTGGCCTTGGCCCAGCAGGCCAAGGACAGGCCTCTGACGCCGGAGGAGAGGGAGCGGCTGGTATTGCAGGCCAGACAGGAGGCCATGGAGATGGTGGAGGTGGCCATCAAGGCAGTGGAGGCCGAGAAGGCCGACTTGGAGAAGACGGTGGAGTCCCTGGCCGCCCAGATCCAGGATAGCATCTCCCTGGCCCAGCACTCCGAGGAGATGGAGAGGCTCAAGAGGGAGTACGACCAAGTCAACAAGAGGGCCATGATGTTCTGGACCAAGGCCGACTTCGATCGACTGACGCCGGAACAGCTCAAGGAGATGTCCCAGCTGCTTCCCAAGACCAAGGATGATAAGGGCAACGAGCGCCTGTTCGACATCGTCCCGGTGCTCAAACTGGGGCCGGGCGAGCAGGGGCTCAAGGAGGGCACCCATGTCCTGGCCAAGTACCGGCCGGCGGCCGAGACCAAATATTTCATCGGGCGGCTGTTCTTCAACGACACCAAGGACTATATCTGCTTGGGACAGGGGTTCGAGATCACCAGCGGTGTCTACGGCGACCGTGACCGCAGCCAGACGCCGACGGACGAAGAGGTGCTGGAGTTCCTGAAGAAGAACCCGCTCTCGGTGCAGATCTATCTGGACGCGGTCCGCTACTCCTCCATCCAGACCGTCCAGTTCTGGCTGCACGACCTCCGGGCCGAGCAGATGCTGGAGATCCAGTCCATCGACGACATCGTATACCAGTTGATGAAGGAGCAGATGAAGATCTCCTATGTCCGCACCTATGAGATAGCCGAGGAACTGCGGCCGCAGCAGACGATCGATTTCGTGGACCAGGAGAAAATGGTGGACCAGGAGCTGGAGTCCATCAAGCGGATAGTGGTCCAGCCCATCGTCCTCAAGTACATGCCCGACGAACAGGAGCTGCGCAAGAAGTTGGGCGGCACCCAGGAGAAGATGGCCCGGGAGCGCCTGCTCCGGGAGATGAAGGGGCTGCATAATAAAAAAATATCCGAGGTATCGGCCGTCTTCGCCATGCTCTATCGGATGCTGCAGGACGAGATGGCGGTGGGCCGGGGCAATCTCAGCCTCAAGAAATATCCGCCTTCGGCCATCTCCCTCTACCAGCGTCTGACCGAGGCTCTGAAGGACAGGATGCTCCGGGACGAAAGGCTGTTGGAGTCCATAATGAAAGGTCTGGAACAGACGGAGATATGCTGACCATAGTTTTTCTGGCGGCGGCGGCCCTGTTTGTCGTGGCCTACCGTTTCTACGGCCGCTTCTTGGAGAGAAAACTGGGCTTGGATAGCGATCGGCCCACCCCCAGCCATACGGACTACGATGGAGTGGACCGGGTGCCGGCGCGGCGCGAGGTCCTGTTGGGGCATCACTTCTCCTCCATCGCCGGGGCCGGCCCCATCGTCGGCCCCATCATCGCCGCCGCCTTCGGCTGGATGCCGGTGCTCTTCTGGATCGTGATCGGCTCCATCTTCATCGGCGGGGTGCACGATTTCTCCTCGCTGGCCGCCTCGGTAAGGCACCGGGCGCGCTCCGTGGCCGAGATCGCCCGGGAGCATATGTCGCCGCTGGCCTACAGGCTGTTCCTGGCCTTCATCTGGCTGGCTTTGGTCTATGTGCTGGTGGTCTTCACCGACCTTACGGCCGGGACCTTCACCGCTGACGGCGGAGTGGCCTCATCCTCGCTGATATTCATAGTTTTGGCTGTGGGCTTCGGGGTCTCGGTCTACCGGCTCAAGGTGCCGGTGCTCTATGCCTCGCTGGTCTTCGTGCCATTGGTGTTCGCTGCGGTGTTCGCCGGCCAGGCCGTGCCCTTGAACTCAGAGTCGGTGCCGAAACTCATCGGAAACGATCCGGCCAAGACCTGGGACATCCTCCTGCTGGTCTACTGCCTGGTGGCCTCGACCACGCCGGTGTGGATCCTGCTCCAGCCCCGCGATTACCTGTCGTCGTTCCTGCTCTACGCCTCGGTGCTGGGAGGATTTTTAGGCATTGTCTTCGGGGGATTCGCCGTCCAGTACCCGGCCTTCATCGGCTGGCAAGCACCAGGGCTGGGGCCGCTGTTCCCCATCCTGTTCATCACTGTGGCCTGCGGGGCCTGCTCCGGGTTCCACTCGGTGGTAGCCTCGGGCACCTCCTCCAAGCAGCTGGATCGGGAGCGGGACGCCAAGCCGGTGGGCTACGGCTCCATGCTGATCGAGGGCCTGGTGGCCGTGATCGCTTTGGCTACGGTGATGATGCTGGTCCGGGGCGACGCCCTGGCCGGCAAACCGCCCCTGGTGGTCTATGGCAGCGGCATGGGGAATTTTCTAGCCAGGTTCGGTCTGCCCTTCAAAATCGGCTACTCCTTCGGCCTGCTGGCACTGTCCACCTTCATCCTGACCACTCTAGACACGGCCACCCGACTGGGGCGCTACATCTTCGAGGAGTTCACCGGTCTCAGGGGGTCAAAAACACGCTATCTTTCGACCCTGGCCACCTTGGCCCTGCCGGCCGTCTTCGTCCTGATAACCCTGCGCGACGCCTCGGGCAACCCCATGCCGGCCTGGAAGGCCATCTGGCCGGTGTTCGGGGCCACCAACCAACTATTGGCCGGACTGGCCCTGCTGGTGGTCACCGTCTGGCTGAGACGTTCGGGCCAGAAACCTTGGTACACTGTACTCCCCATGGTGTTCATGATCGTGATGACCGTCTGGGCCCTGGCTCTATTGCTGGGACAGTACGGCCGTTCTACCATCGGCCTGATCGCCGCCGTGCTTTTGGGCCTGTCTCTGATATTAATCTTTGAAGCCTGGCGGGCCCTAGCCCGGAAGCCGGGATGAGGACCAGGGCCTGGAGAGTCCGATCGAGGCGCCGCGTCTACTGCAATCCATGGTTATCCGTCTACGAGGACCGGGTGCAGCGGCCCGACGGCTCAGAGGGTATCTATGGCGTGGTGGAGGTGGGCGACGCCGTCAGCATAGTGGCCTGGGACAAGGACAGAATCTGTCTGGTGAGGCAGCACCGCCATTCCTGGGGCAAGCGGATCTGGGAGCTGCCCTGCGGCGGCCTTGGCCCCGGCGAGAGTATCCTGGCGGCTGCCAAACGGGAGCTTTTGGAGGAGGCCGGCATTCGGGCCCGATATTGGAGGAGGCTGGGGGCGGTGGAGGCCAATGATCCGGTGGTCAATCGTTTCCATCTGTTCCTGGCCACCGGGCTCTCCTTCGGGCCTTGTTGCCGTGATCACACCGAGGCCGATATGGAACATCGCATGTGGCGTTTGGAGGATTTCCGAAAAGCCGTGCTTCGGGGAGCCATCCGCGACGACATGACCATAGCCGGCGTGGCCAAGGCCATGCTGGCCGTCAACCGGCAATTTTGGTCCACGAATGAACACGAATTTTCACAAGTGGTAACCTCTAAATATCGCATTTTGTCTATGTTTCGACCTCGCTCAACATGACAAAATTCGGTATTTGCGGGTCATGCTGAGCTCCGTCGAAGCATGACCAGCTCCCAAAATTGAATTTTTAGAGGTTCCCAAATATGAATTTAATGTCAATTAGTGTGCATTAGTGGATAAAAAAACACCCACTCCCATCATCCGCCAGACCGTGGTGGCCAAGGGGGCCGTGGACACCAACTGCTACATCGTGGGTTGCCCGGGAACCCAAAAGGCGATCGTCATCGACCCCGGCGCTTTCAGCCCTTCGGAGGTCGAGGCGATTCTGGGATTGCTCAGGCCGGATGGGCTAGAGGCCCAGTACATTATAAACACCCACGGCCATATCGACCATATCGCCGGCAACCGGGCCCTCAAGGAGATCACCGGCGCCAGCATACTCATCCATCGTTACGATGCCGATAGGCTGGGCGACGGCCAACTGAACGGCTCGTTCCTATTCGGCATGGACATCCAGTCGCCCCCGGCCGACCGGCTGCTGGAGGACGGGGAGATCATCGAAGTCGGCGAACTTAGGCTCAAGGTGCTGCACACGCCGGGTCACACGCCGGGTTGCATCTGCCTGTTGGCGGACGGCGTGCTCTTCTCGGGCGACACCCTGTTCGCCGGCTCGGTGGGCCGCATCGATCTGCCGGGCGGCAGCGAGAGGTCGCTTCTAAAATCCATCAAAGAAAAACTTATGGTGCTTCCTGAGGGGACTTCGGTGCGGCCGGGCCACGGCCCGAGGACAACCATAGGTCGGGAGAAAAAAGACAATCCATTTCTATCTGATTACACGGATTTGCCTGGACTACACTAATTGCATGTCCCTCAGTGTAATCGTTAATAATCTGTGCAATCATAGTAATCAGGAGGAGAGATGAAGAAACTGACCATACGCGACCTGGACGTCAAGGACAAGCGGGTGATGGTGCGGGTGGACTTCAATGTGCCCCAGGATAAGAAGACCGGCGAGGTCAAGGACGACACCCGGATCATTGCTGCCCTGCCCACCATCAAATATCTGACAGAGCGCGGGGCCAAAGTGATCCTGATGTCCCATCTGGGCCGGCCCGAGGGCAAGCCCAATCCCCAATATTCGCTGCTGCCGGTGGTGGAGAGGCTCAAGCAATACGTGGATGGCGAGGTGCTGTTCGCTCTGGACTGCGTGGGGGACGAGGCCCGTAAGGTGGTGGACCGATTGGAGCCGGGCCAGATGGCGGTGCTGGAGAACCTGCGCTTCCACGCCCAGGAGGAGCAGAACGACCCCGAGTTCGCCAAGCAGCTGGCCTCGCTGGGAGACCTCTATGTCAACGACGCCTTCGGGGCCGCCCACCGGGCCCATGCCTCCACCGAGGGTGTGGCCAGATACTTTAAGCAGAGGGCGGCCGGTTTTCTGATGGAGAAGGAGATCGATTACCTGTCCTCGGCCCTGGAGTCTCCGGCCAGGCCCTTCGTCGCCATACTGGGCGGCGCCAAGGTCTCGGATAAAATAGCGGTCATCGAGAACCTGATAACCAAGACCGATGCCATCCTCATCGGCGGGGCCATGGCCTATACCTTTCTGGCCGCCCAGGGGAAGAGCGTCGGCAGCTCGCTGCTGGAGAGGGATAAGATGGATCTGGCCAGGGGACTTCTGGAGAGAGCATGTAGTCGCCGAGAGAAAAGAGGGGCAGCCGGATAGCAAGGGCCGGCCGACCTTCGTCTTCGAGAATCCCCGGGTGGTGGAGGAGATACCCGAGGGCCTGTCCGGGGTGGACATCGGACCCAGGACCATAGATCTCTACACCCAAGCATTATCCGGGGCCAAGACCATAGTCTGGAATGGCCCTATGGGCATCTTCGAGAACCAGGAGTTCGCCAAGGGCACCTTTGCCATAGCTAGGGCCGTGGCCGAGTCCGGGGCCAAGTCCATCGTGGGCGGCGGCGATTCGGCCTCAGCGGTACAGAGGTCCGGGGTGGCCGACCGGATCTCCCATATCTCCACCGGCGGTGGGGCCAGCCTGGAGTTCCTGGAGGGCAAGGACCTGCCCGGGGTGGCGGCGCTGACCGACAAGTGATAATAAGAAGAGGGCACTATGCGAACACCCATCATCGCCGGCAACTGGAAGATGCATAAAACAAACGTTGAAGCCAAAGCTTTAGCGTCAGGCATCGTTCGAGAGGTTCAAGAAGTTCGAGATGTTCAAGTGGTCCTCTGCCCGCCGTTCACCGCCCTGGGTGTTGTGGCCGAGGTGATCAAGGGATCGAACGTCGATCTGGGGGGGCAGAACTGCCACTACGAGTCCCAGGGGGCTTTCACCGGGGAGGTGGCGCCCGAGTTCCTTTTGGACTTAGGCTGCCGCTACGTCATCATCGGGCATTCGGAGAGGCGCCAGTATTTCAAGGAGGACGATCAACTCCTGAACAAGAAGATCAAGAGGGCCTTGTCCGTGGGCCTGGTGCCCATCTTCTGCATCGGGGAGACGTTGGAGGAGCGGAACCAGGGCCAGACCTTCGACGTATTGAGAAGACAGGTGACCAATGGGCTCTCTGAGGTACATCTGGACCATCCCCGCCAGATGGTGGTGGCCTACGAGCCGGTGTGGGCCATCGGCACTGGGGTGACGGCCACGCCGGACCAGGCCCAGGAGGCCCACCGCTATGTGCGCGACCTGCTGGCGGGCCTGTGGGGCACGGACACGGCCGAGGAGGTCCGCATCCAATACGGCGGCAGTGTCAAGCCGGAGAATATTAAGGAACTGATGGCTCAGCCGGACATCGACGGGGCCTTGGTAGGAGGCGCCAGCCTGGAGGCGGGTTCGTTCACCAGGATAGTGAAATACAAGTAGGATTTCGAAAGATTAAAACCAGGGATCGACAGGGTTTCATTTTGGCAATATTTTAGCCCGACTGGGTGACCAGCCGGGCTTTAAAATTATCAGGGAAAATCCGTGAGGATCCGTGGCAAGGACTACTCGGTCTCCAAACTGAACTCCTGTACTCCGAACCAGAAACCCATATCCTTAATGTGGTCCAGTTCGGCCTGGATCAGACCATAGTGGGCCTCCTCCATCTCGGCCAGCCGTGCGTATAGGGCCTTGACCGCAGCGTCGGCGGTAAGCGAGCCCTCCTTTTTATAGAAGGCGATGGCCCGACGCTCCAAATCCAATGCGATGTTGAGGGCGGTGAGGTCGTCCGAGGATCCCTGGCCGGCCTTGATCCTGGCCTCGGGGTCTGAAAGCTGAGGGACTATCCCCTCGATGTCCGAGGGCTTGATTTTAATGCGGATGCAGGGCTTGCCCTCCTGCAAACGCTCCAGCTCCTTCTCCAGGGCGTTCATGTGCTCGAACTCGTCCTGGGCCAGGCGGATGAACATGTCCTTGCCCGAGGCATTGTTCGTCTGACGGGCGAACTTCAGGTAGCTCTCGATGCCGGTCTTCTCCGAGGCGATGGCCTTGGAGAGGGCGGCTGCGGTGTGGTCGCCCCGGCGGCTCGGGGCTTTAGCGGTTCTCCTCTTGGCAGACATATCTCCTCCTCCTAGATCAGACCTAATTTCTTCCCGGCGGCGCGGAACTCCTCCAACACCCGGTCCAGCTGGGCGTCGGTGTGGGCGGCCGAGAAACTGGTGCGGATCATCTCCCTTCCCTCGGGCACGGCCGGCGAGAGCACCGGGTTGGCGAATATCCCCCGGTCCATCAGATGGCGCCACAGGGCGAAGGCCTTCTCCTGAGAGCCAATCATCAGCGGGATGATAGGGGTGCAGGCGATGCCGGTGTCGTAGCCCATGGCCTTGAACTCCCGGAGCATCCGGTTGGCATTGGCCCACAGCCGCTCCCTCAACCAGGGCTCCTCCTGGAGCACGTCCACTGCAGCCGAGACCGCGGCCGTCAGGGCCGGCGGCAGGGCGGCCGAGAAGATCATGCTGCGGGCGTGGTGCTTGATGTAGTCCACCACCAGGAAGTCTCCGGCCACCACCCCGCCGATGGCGGCGAAGCTCTTGGAGAAGGTGCCCATGATGAGGTCGGTCTCCTTCTCCAGGCCGAAGTGCTCGGCCGTGCCCTGGCCGTGGGCGCCCAGCACTCCCATGGCGTGGGCGTCATCCACCAAAACCCGAGCCCCATAGCGGCGGCACAGCCTGACGATCTCCGGCAGGTTGGCGATGTCGCCCTCCATGCTGTAGATGCCGTCGACGATCACCATTCTGCCTTTGTTATGGTCCAGGCCATGGAGCACCCGCTCCAGGCTCTGCATGTCGTTGTGCTGGAAGCGGCGCATATGGGCATAGGACAGACGGCAGCCGTCCAGGATGGAGGCATGGTCGTATTTATCGGTCACCAGGATGTCGTCCTTGGTGCCCAGGCAGGAGATGGTGCCCAGATTGGTCTGCATGCCGGTGGAGAAGACCAGGGCCGCCTCCTTGTTCAGGAAACGGGCCAGTTTGGCCTCCAGCTCGTTGTGCATATCCAGGGTGCCGGTCAGAAAGCGCGAGCCGGTGCAGCCGGTGCCGAACTTCTCCACTGCCTTGATGGCCGCCTCCTTGACCCGGGGGTGGGTGGTCAGGCCCAGGTAGTTGTTGGAGCCGATCATGATCATCCTCTTGCCGTCGATGATTACCTCGGGCTCCTGGGCCGAGGATAGTGGATGGAAATAGGGATAGAGGCCGGCCTCCCGGGCCTGCCGGGCGGCGGTGAAATCGAAACATTTTTTGAAGATATCCATGGCGTGCTTTCTGGAATAACTTGAAGTCCAATTATACTATAAAAAATTATGGTTTACAATGTAATCCAATGGGCCGAGGCCTCAGCCCCGGCCTTCTTTTGGTTTCCGCGGCCGGCCGGCGGCGCCAGAGATGACCACCACGTACTCGCCCAGCCGCTTCTTTCGGCCGGCCTGTGAAGCCAGCCCAGCCAGGGTCCCCCGCTCTACCTCTTCGTGGACCTTGGTCATCTCCCGGCAGAGACAGGCGGGGCGGTCGCCGAAGACCTCCAGGGCGTCGGCCAGAAAGCGGTCGATGCGGTGGACGCTCTCATAGTAGACCAAAGTGTGGGGACATTCCCGGTCGGCCGCCAAGAATTTCTTCCTCGGGCCGGGTCTGTGGGGAGGAAAACCGCGGAAGAGAAAGGAGTGTATCGGAAGTCCGGAGAGGACCACAGCCATGTCCACGGCCGAGGGTCCGGGGATGAGGGTGAAGGGAATGCCGGCGGCGATGGCCCTTTGGACCATGGTGTAGCCAGGGTCCGAAATGCCCGGGGTGCCGCCGTCGGTGATCAGGGCCACCGACTGGCCGCTTTTGAGCTCCTCGATGATGCGCCTCCCGGCCTGCTCCTCGTTGTGCTCGAAGAAGGACATCAAGGGCTTGGCGATGCCGTGATGGTCAAGCAGGATGCGCGATTTTCTGGTATCCTCGCAGGCGATCAGATCCACAGACCTTAAGACCTCCAGGGCCCTCAGGGTGATGTCCTTGAGGTTGCCGATGGGGGTGGCGACCAGGTAGAGCATGGTTCTCTCACAAAGACGCTAAGGCACTAAAAACGTAAGATTTGTCGCTCTGTGGCTTTGTGCCTTTGTGAGAGGCGTTCAAAGCCATCTGTTCTCCTTGTACCATTTGGCCGTCTCCTTGATCCCACGGGCCAGTTCGTATTCGCAGGCAAAGCCGAAATCGCGGCGGGCGGATTCCGAGGAAACAGTCCAGTAGCGTTTCGACATCTCGGACACCTTCTGCCGGGTGAACTGGGTCGGTTTCCGTGACGCCCAGGCACCGGCCTCGGAGAGTATGGCCGAAAACCGGGCCATGGTTAGGGGCACGGGTATCTTCAAGGGCTTCTTGCCGAGGCTGGTGGCGATCAGGTCCGAGATCTCCTGCCAGGAGTAGGCCCTGTCCTCGGCCAGGAAGTAAGTCCGGCCTAAGGTTTTGTCAGAGTCCGCGGCCTGGGCCATGCCCCGCACCAAGTCCTTTACGTAAATCAAGTGGGCATACCGTTTTCTGATTCCCGGGAGGAGCGCCAGGCCGCGATCGATCCATTGGAAGTACATGAAGATCTCGGTGTCTCTGGGCCCATAAACCGACGGCGGCCGGATGATGGTGAGGGGCAGCCTATCCGACAACTTGGCCAGCTCCTGTTCGGACAAA
>FWPV01016206.1_pt1 | contig 10533 bp, 10 predicted proteins | sample 2228371 | NCBI WGS metagenome assembly FWPV01 (sample SAMEA103939776, study PRJEB20133) | metagenome
TTCAATCGTTTGGGAACCAATTCCTTGCTCGAACTCCTGGTCATGGGCCGTATTGCAGGAGAGCGGATCCTCTCCTGCCTCACGGAAACGCAAGTGGCGGCGCCTAAACGGGTTGGAGAGGCCACACTTGAGCTATTCTCAAGTTACTTTGAGGCCCAGGGAAAGGAGAGCGTTGGCCAGATCCGCCAGGAGATGCGGGAATTGATGACGCGCAAAGTTGGCGTCTTTCGAACCCAAAGGGGAATTGAGGAGGCGATTGACGCCCTGACCGCTTTGAAACAGCGCGCCACCCAAGCCCCCATCTCCACCAAAGGCATGAAAATGAATCAAGAGTTGCTTGAGCGCTGGGAGCTGGACAATCTGCTCGATAATGCGATGACCATTGCCCAGGGGGCTCTGATGAGAAGGGAATCCCGGGGGGCGCATTTTCGGGAGGACTATCCGGAGCGAAGTGACGCCTTTCAGTTTCATACGCTTGTTTCCATGACAGAGTTCGGCAAGGTCAGCTTCGGTAGACGTCCGATCGACATGAGTATCTACGAATCCAAGGGAGAGCACTACGAACAGTTCAGGATCATGCCAAGAAAATATTGACCAGAGGGGCAAAGCCGTGTCCAAGACCTACTCGCTCACACTCACGATCAAGCGCTACGATCCGGATCAATCTGCTTCCTGGTTTCAGACCTACAAGCTTGAATCCGGCCCCATCCTCCGATTTGTCGATCTGTTCCGGCGGATCAACGTAGAACAGGATGCGACCCTGGCCTGGGCATCCTCTTGCGAACATGCACAGTGTGGCAGTTGCACCGTCAATATCAATGGGAGACCGATGCTCGCCTGCGAGTTGCTTGTAGAAAATGCTGTCACCCTCTTCGGCACGACGGAATTCACGATCACGCCGGTGTCTGTCGCGCCCGTGGTTCGGGATCTCGTCGTAGATTGGGAGAAGGCTTATGAGCGGGTCCACCGGGCAAAACCTTACCTCATCAAGCCGAAAGCGCTCCCCCCTGGCATGACGGAGCATCGGATTTCTCCTCAGGACCTTGCTCGCTATGAAGAGGCAACACGTTGTATTAACTGCTTCTGTTGCGCCGAGGCGTGCATCAGCGGGACACGGGCCTTCATCGGTCCCAATGCGGCCATGGCCAGCATCGTTCGCATGATGGATCCAAGGGAAGAGGAGAAGAAAGAGCGACTCGATGTGCTGTACAGTGAAGAAGGAATCTACCGTTGCCACACCTCGAAGGCCTGTTCCCATGTCTGTCCAAAGCAGATTGACGTGGCACACTTTCTGGCGCTGGCCAAGGAGGGAACCTTTTAAAAGGAGGGCAACTGATGGCCGAAGAAATCCTGTCGAACCGACTGGCCAGGTTTTTCTGCAGGGTCACGTTCAACGACTTGAAGGCGGATCACGTGGCCAAGATGAAATTTTTCCTTCTCGACTGGCTTGGATCCGCTTACGCGGGGAAGGACCTTCCACCAATCCAGATGATGCGGAGGGTAGCCCAGAGCCTGGGGGGCACCCCTGAAGCCACATCCATCCCCGACGGGGCGAAGACGAGCTCTCTTCTGGCCGCTCTATTAAATGGTGCGGCCTCGCACATCGTCGAGATGGACGACCTGCACCGTGAATCGATCCTGCACCCCGCCGCTGCGATTCTTCCGGCTGTGCTGGCTGCTGGCGAACGGGAGCGGGCGACGGGCAAAGATCTGATCGTCGCGATTTCGACCGGCTACGAAGTGGGGATCAGAGTGGCATTGGGCGCGGGACCAGGCCACTACCGCTTTTGGCACACGACCGCCACCTGTGGCACTTTCGGAGCGGCCGCGGGAGCAGCGAAATTGATGCGCCTCAACGAAGACCAGTTTGCCTGGGCCATCGGATCGGCTGGAACCCAGGCTGCGGGCCTCTGGGAATTTCTCGGAGAGAGCGCCATGAGCAAGCAGCTACATACAGGCAAGGCTGCCATGAACGGTTTGCTCGCGGCCCTATTGGCCAAGGAAGGGTTCACGGGGGCGAGGAAGATATTGGAGGGGGAGAAGGGATTTTTCCGTGCCACTTCCAGCGATTTTGATGAGAAGAAGTGCGTTGCAAACTTGGGCACCGTCTTCCATTCAGAACATAATTCGATCAAGTACCATGCTTCCTGTGGTCATACGCATTCCGCCATCGACGCGGTCCTCCTGGCCACCCAAGCCAACCCGGTGTCCCCAAGCGACGTAGAAGCGGTCGACCTTCTTATCTACCAGGCCGCCCTTGATCTCTTACAAAATATCGATCCGAAAACGCCTTACCTGGCAAAATTCAGCCTGCCTTTTTGTGTGGCGACCGCGCTCCGCTGTGGACACGTTCAGCCGGACGATTTCACTCTGGCAAGACTCGAAGATCCGGATCAGAGACAACTGATGAAAAAGATCAGGGTGACCAGTGATCCGGATTGTACCAGATCGTACCCTCAAAAGTGGCCGGCTCGCGTGACGATTACCTTAAAAGATGGACGAAGGCTCAAAGGGGCAACCGACTACCCAAAAGGAGATCCTGAGAATCCCCTCTCAGAGGAAGAGCTCATCATGAAATTCAAAAATCTCACCGCGGGGGCCCTCCCCTCTGCCAGGGCCAGTGCGATCATCGATCGCGTCCTAAGGCTGGAGTCCCTGAACGATGTCAGCGAACTTCTGAGATGATGAACAGGAGGAAGCGATGGGCTACAAAGAATTCCATGGAATCTTTCCATACCTTGTCACACCGATAGACGAAAAGGGCAGGCTCAAAGAACAGGTTCTGGCCGATCTCGTCGATCACCTGATCCGCAGAGGCGTCCATGGCCTTACCCCGCTGGGCAGCACAGGAGAGGCGCCTTACCTGGATTGGGAGACAAAAAGGCGAACGATTGGGGTGGTTGTCAAGGCGACAGCGGGCCGTGTGCCGGTCGTGGCGGGCGTCTGCAGTACCTCCACGCACAGCGCCGTCCGTGAAGCGATAGAGACCGAAAAACTGGGAGTCGACGGCATCCTGACGCTCATGCCAAGCTATTTTCGGCTCAATGACGAACAGGTGGTCACCCACTTTCGATCCATTGCAAGAACGGTCTCCTGTCCGATCACCCTCTATACGAATCCTAAGTTTCAGACCTGGGACTTCACAGTGGAGGCGCTTAAACAACTTGCGGAAGAGCCGACTATCGTCTACCTGAAAGATGCCTCTGGCGATGTTGGAAAGATGATGTCTGTCGTAACGACGTTGGGCTCACGCATCAAAATCTTCAGCGACACCTCCTCCGTTCCCCTGTTCATGTTTCTGATAGGTGCTGTGGGCTGGATGTCCGGCCCGGCCTGTGTGATTCCGACTCAAAGCATCGAGCTCTATGAGGCAGCGCGCCAAAAACGATGGGAAGAGGCGGCTGAGCTTCAGAAAAAGCAGTGGCCGCTCAATGTCGCTTTTCAGCGTTTCTCTCTTTCGGCATGTATCAAGGCGGGGCTCGAAATGCAGGGTTTCCCCGTGGGGCCGCCGCTGCCGCCTCAGAAACAGCTTGACGCAGAGGGGAGAAGCGTCGTAGAAGGCATTCTCAGGAGCATCGGCGCGCTGTGAGCGAAGTTTAAGGAGAACCAGATGAAGAGGCTTCACCATATTGCGGTCATTCCAGGAGATGGGATTGGCAAGGAGGTGGTCTCCGAAGGGGTCAAATGTCTCGGGGCTCTCTCTGACATTCTTGGATCCGTCCAATTCGAATTCGAATATTTCCCTTGGAGCAGTGAGTACTATCTGCAACACGGAGGCATGATGCCTGAAGATGGACTCGAAATGTTAAAAGGATTCGATGCCATCTACCTTGGGGCGGTGGGGGATCCGAGAATCCCAGATGATGTCACGCTCCACGGGCTTCTCCTCCCGATTAAGATGGGGTTCGACCTCTATGTGGGTCTCCGACCTGTCTATCTGTTCCCAGGCGTTGAGCCGCCGCTCGCCAACGTCGCCGAGGGGGAAATCGATATCGTGGTGATCCGTGAAAATACCGAGGGAGAATACGCAAATGTCGGAGGGATTGTCGGGATTGAGGATCGCCAATTGGCCATCCAGAGTGGCCTCTTCACCCGAACAGGGATCGAAAGAATCATCGCCTTCGCTTTCGAATATGCGAGAGATAAAAGAAGAAAGAAGGTCACTTCTGTCACGAAATCAAATGCGCAAAGATATGGAATGGTCCTCTGGGACCGAATCTTTAAAGAGGTAGCCTCTCGATTTCCCGAGATCCAAACCGAGTCGAAACTGATCGACGCAGCCTGCATGGACGTGGTTCGAAATCCAAAGGGATATGATGTGATCGTAGCTTCCAATCTTTTTGCGGACATTCTGTCAGACCTGACAGCTTCGGTCACAGGGGGCATGGGATTAGCACCTGGTGCGAGTTTCAACCCAAAGGATAAAACCTTTCCCGGCTTTTTCGATCCGGTTCACGGCTCCGCACCCGATATTGCCGGAAAAGGTTTAGCCAATCCCATTGCAGCCATTCTCACAGCCAAAATGATGTTAGATTATCTGGGTGAAGAGGAAGCTTCAACTCTTCTATATCAAGCCGTTAAGAAAAACCTGGCTGAGAGAAAAGCAAGAACTGTTGATCTTGGGGGCCGTTCAAAGACGAGCGAAGTCGGGGATGATATCGTAAGAATCCTTAGAGAACTTTAGAGTCTTCTGGCTTTTCTTACCCCTTTCACTTGAAATGGTTTTTCATCGATTGGCTAATTTCTTCAGCGGTCTTCTTAATCTCTGGAATCGCCCTTTCCATTTTTTGGTCGTTAAGGCTCGAGCTGAATCCGACCACCCAGATCGCAGCAATAGGGTGCGAAACCGCTTGAATGGGAGCGGCAATGGCCCTCACCCCGAGCATATACTCCTCATCGTCCGTGGCATAGCCTCTTTTTCTTGTTTCCTCCACCTCTTTCAGAAACTTTTTCTGATCGACGATGGACTTCGGAGTGAATCTGACCATGCTTCGTTTTTGAAGAATCTCCTTAGCCTTCCTCTCTTCTACCAGCGAAAGAAAGACCTTACCGGTCGCTCCGGCGAGCAACGGGAGTCTCGTCCCAGGGGGAGAGGTAATTTTCATCTCATGGCGCGATTCAACGACTTCTAAAATGGTCACATGGTCCCCATTCAGGATTCCCAAAAAGACTGTTTCCCCCACTTTTTCCATCAATCTTTCCATCGGCGCCCTGGCGACATCCCGGAGCTCCATCCTTGCGTAGGTTCTTCGGCTCAGTTCCAACAGGCTATATCCGAGATTGAACTTCTTTTGAACGGGATCCCTGATGAGAACTCCAAGGAACTCCAGCCCTGTGGTGATCCCATGAACCGTGCTTTTCCCCATCCCCAATTTCTTCGCCAGTTCACTCACCCCCATGCCAGAGGGGGAATCCGCAATGGCCTGGAGAATCTCGAATGCCTTTTTCACGGAAGGCGCAGAATAACCCCGCTTTTTCATGCGTTCACCACAATGAACCCTCGAATTAGCGTAACCGATTCCTCCACACTTTGTCAACATGTCCTTCTGCCGTTTTATTGTAAATCTTGACAGAATACACAGATGTGCTATGATTAGTTCGAAATTTCCTTGTTCATTCTAAAGAACTTTTTCTTGATCTCGCCTCGCGAGAGGATGGGGAGAGGAGGATGAAAATCGAGTCCATTCATCCGATCAGACACGGAAGATATCTGAGACCTCAGAGAGAATGGAAGGAAGTGATCGCCATCTATCTCTATCTAGCGGGGATGGGAGCAGGCGCCTATGTCATCGGCACCTTCCTCAACTGGTTCACTCAGCCCTCCAGGATGCTGTCGATCTGGGGGATCCCTTTCGACTTTGCCAAAGCCGCGATTCTTTGGGGGCCTCTCCTGGTAGCCATCGGTGCTCCCTTTCTCATTTTAGACCTGGGGATCAAGAGAAGGTTCCTCTATGCCTGTCTAAACCCCAGAACATCTTGGGTAGCCCGGGGCTTTCTTATCCTCTCTGTCTTCATCGTATTGGGACTGCTTCTTCTCGTGAAATCCGTGTTCCCTCTAAAATGGCTTCATACCGAAGCTCCCTTCTGGGTCGTCGCCGAGATCGTTACCCTGGCGTTTGCATTTGCGACCGCCCTGTATACAGGCATTCTCTTAAAGGCAACCAAATCGGTCCCCTTATGGAATACTTCTCTCCTCCCCCTCCTCTTTCTGGTATCAGCGCTTTCTACCGGGTCGATGGCGGTGATTCTCTCGGTTTTGGGAACTGGCCTCCTTTCGAGTCAGAGTGATGCGTTTAAGTACTTGATGCGGGCGGAACAGATTCTTGTGATCCTCGAGGGGATTGTGCTTTATTTCTTTCTTTTCAAGAGATACAAGGCTGCCGAACAGGGAAAGGATTCCGTCCGCCTTCTCCTGTTCGGTGAGATGAAACTGATCTTTTGGGGCGGGATTGTTTTTCTGGGTTTTGTCTTTCCGATGATCCTTGAAATCATCGCTTCCTTCTCCCATGGGAATGTGATGTTGATCTTCGCTGCCGGTCTCCTTCTTCTTTGCGGGGGTTTCTTCCTCCGCTTGGGTGTTCTTTATGCCGGGATCAAGGATCGGGTTCCAATGATTCGGTTGATGGAAATTCAATACGAACTGGCGAAACATCCAGAACCGTAATTCGTAAAGATCAGGGTTCGGTGGAATATGAAGCACCAATCGCCAAATCCCAATTTCCAAATAAGCTCCAAATTCGAATATCAAATGACGAAAACTTTTTTCCTTGATAATTTGGTGATTGGGATTTATTTGGGATTTGGTGCTTGGGGCTTGGAATTTTGATTCTCCTCGCTCCTCACCCTCTCACAAAATCTACACAGGTAAAGGGGCTTGAAATGGACCAAAAGGTATTGGTGGTCGATCACCAAAAGTGCACCGGATGTTGCCTCTGTGAACTGGTCTGTTCCGTGCAGCACACCGGTTCAAGCAATCCCAGCCGGTCCCGCATCAGGGTGGTCAAATGGGAGCATGTGGGCATTTACCTTCCCATGATCTGCAATCACTGTGAGAAGGCCTATTGCGTTGAGGTCTGTCCGACCAAGGCCTGTCACCGCGAACCCGAAAACAACAACCGAGTGGTGATTGACAAAAATCTATGTATCGGTTGCAGGACCTGCATCGTCGCCTGCCCTTTTGGTCACCCATTCTTTGACGTTCAGGACCGGGTGACCGTGAAATGCGACTTTTGCGACGGGGATCCTAAGTGCGTCACCTTCTGTGAACCAAAGGCCGTCACCTACGTGGACGCTGATAGCATCCAAGCGGCCAAGAAGCGAGAAGCCGCCAGCAAATTCATCGAATCGATAAAACAGTCGAGGTAGCAAGAAAAAAACAAGCAATGTCTGTTAACATACATATCCATCAGACTCACCGGCAATTTACGAACGGCCAAGAGGTTGTCTCAGCGGAGGGCAGAACCGTGGGAGAATGCCTGATGGACTTAGTCAGGCAGTACCCAGGGATGGAAAAGGCATTGTTTGCTAAAAAGGACAAGTTGCATAATGTCGTTGAGGTTTTTGTAAACAATGCGACCGCCTACCCCAACGAACTCGCCAAACCCGTCAAGGATGGGGACCAAATCAACCTCGTCGTCATGCTTGCAGGAGGATAATACCCAATTTCCCAAGCTGCAATCACCGAAACGCTTCGACCTTTTTGAATTTTGGTCATCGGAATATTGGTCATTATTTGATAATTTGTGCTTGGGGTTTGGTCCTTTGTCTTAGCCTGCCTCTGACTGTAAGGCGATCGCCTGTCTTTGGGCGGCGGTGACCTTCTCGGCCGCTGCCTTTTTCTTGGCCGTGCTCACCCGGTCTGCATCCACATAATCCACCGCTTTAACTTCGCAGAAACGGACGCACTGCGGATCGCCATCACAGAGGTCGCACTTGAAATTCTTTCGATCGATGACACTAAAATTCATTGCCCCGAAGGGGCAGACCGCCACACAGGAACGGCATCCAATGCAAATATCATGATTGACCATCACCCGGCTAAGCTTTTCATCCCGCGTAATGGCCTTCACCGGGCAGACGATCATACAGGGAGCATCCTGACATTGTTGGCACGATACGGGAACGTAAAGCCCTTCTGCCTCCCATTTCACAATCTTTATCCGGCTTCGAGCAGCATTCGACACGCCATCATGAAAAACTGAGCAAACCAATTCACAAAGCCTACAGCCGGTGCACTTCTCTGGATTGATCGCGAGAACTTTTCCCATCGGTTCCATTCATTGTCTCCTTTTAACAAAAAATAGGACTGAGTACTGAGCTATGAGGAATGAGCAAAACCACAACGCAAAAGGACTTGGTCTTCTCTCGGCCCTCGGTCCTCATCACTCGTCACTTTTTATAATAGGTGGGATGGCTCTTTTTCCAGGCCCAGTCTTTTCAGTGTTTCCGGTTTTGGAACGCCGTCCTTATCGAGCCCCTTGTATTCGTAAAACTCGTCAAGCATCTTATTGAATTTTTCCCGGTCGATGACCCTCCCGACGACATCCGGAGCCCCCCGTCGCGTTGGCTCATCGAAGTAACGATGATTGAGCATATCCCCCCTGACCAGGTCGTCTCTCCTCAAGCCTTCGCGGAGGTTAAACAACCGCTCCATCATATTGCATCGTTCAGCAATATCCCAGATTTCCCGAGGGCTGAGCTCCAGTCCCGTGTTGTAAAAAAGGACCTTTGACCAGTCTTCAAAGTTCGGAAGCGTTGCGCCCAAAAAGGTTGTGTGATACTTGCAGATGCCAAGGCAATCCACCCCCATGTAACAATTTTCCTGCCAAAAGACCTGCCACGGCTTACCGATGTATTCGGTATGCTCTGAACTCAGCGGGCCGTCATAGGGGACGGGACTACTGTAAATCTTCCTCAGAACATCCACGGGCAGATGGTAGAGGTCGATCGCAGGTCGGCTTCTTAAGTGGTCTGAGCCGCGCGAAGCCGTGGCAATATTAAGCGCAAGGGCGGGAGTGGCTCGCTCATCGGAATGGAGGTTACTCACTCCTTTGACTTGAATCAGGTAGTCGAAAGAATCCTTTCCAATTCTCTCGGCGGCGATGATGCCTCCCTCAGCCAGGGTATCGCCCAGCCAGCCCTTCCTGAAGCAGATACGTTCGATCATTTCCAGCAGTGCCTCGCTGCTGCCAAAACGCAATTCCAAGCCATCGGTCTCCTTGTTAGTAAGAATTCCCAGCTCATAGAGCTCCATGGCCCACGAGATGAGGCTACCGATTTCGAGGTTGTCCACACCCCACTGATCGACCAGGTGATTCGCCGTTAACAGGGTTTCGAGGCTCGGAATATCTGGTTCTGAGCAAAACGCGCCTTGAGAGGTATACTCCGGCCCTTCATCATACCTTCCCGCATAAGGCCCGCTCGGAATTCTATATTTGGCACGGCAATGAACCTGGCAACCGAAGCAACCGGTCATATGGTAGGGCCCGATCGTTTCTGTGGAGTTATCATCGATCGACTCTGGTTCGATTTCATCGCAGTAGAGCATTTGATTATACTGGAAGTTTCTCGTTCGCACGCCACCCCAGGAGTTGGTCGCCCCCCAAATAAACGGGGTTCCCAGCGTCCCCTGGGTCTGGTTGACCTTCGCGCTTGTAATTTGATCGATGAAGCGTTTGTTATACTCGAGTGCCTCCTTCGGATGGGCGATTTTTATATCCATGGTGCCACGGGCAGCTATGGCCTTCAAATTTTTTGAGCCCATGACCGCCCCCATTCCGGTTCTTCCTCCGGAATTCTTTATCCCGGTCATCACGTTCGCATATCTCACAAGATTTTCACCCGCAGGACCGATCACCAGGCTTTTAACATCTTCATCACCCAACTCATCGCGTATCGCCCATTGGGTATCTGTAACGGTTTTTCCCCAAATGTTTTTGGCATCGCGGATCTCAATTTTGCCATTGTGGATCCACAGGTAAACAGGTTTTTCCGCCTTGCCCTTAATGACGAGGTGATGAAAGCCTGCCCAGGCTAACTCAGGGGTAAAGAAGCCTCCCATATTCGCGCTTCCCAGCATGCCTGCGAGCGGGGATTTTGCCATGATGTGACATCGCGAAGTTGCCGAAGCGAGGGTGGCAGTCAAAATTCCCCCGCTGACCATGAGGGTGTTGTCAGGGCCGAGAGGGTCGCACCCTTTCTTTGTGTGATTATAAAGCAAATAGGCATCCAACCCTCGCCCTCCCAGGAATTTCTTACGCACCTCGATCGGAATGGGTTTGATTTCTATTTTACCAGTTGAGAGATCAATAAACGCTATCTTCCTATTTAGGGCCATCTTTCCTTTCCTCCTTCATCTTTCTTTCAAATGCCTCCTGCGCTATTCTTGTGTCCACATCCCATACGGGTCCTCTGATCCGGGGAAAACCATCTTTGACCCAAGCAATGCGCCATTCCAAACCACAACGAGGACACTTGACTTGCTTTGCGCCAGGGTCTGGCGTAATCCTTCCCATGCAACTTGGATTATGGCAC
>FWPV01014103.1_pt1 | contig 10532 bp, 8 predicted proteins | sample 2228371 | NCBI WGS metagenome assembly FWPV01 (sample SAMEA103939776, study PRJEB20133) | metagenome
CCCAGGCGCCCACCTCGGGATCCGGGTTGCCGTGGGAAAAGACCGGCAGGACATTCAACCCTTGGGCCTCCAGGGCCTGCAGCAGGGCCTGCTCCAGGGCCATATCGGTGTTGGTGAAACTGTGGCGGGAAAAATAGAGGCCCACCGTGTGCGGCTGGGTAAAGGGATGGGCGGCCAGATACTCTTCCACCGTCTCATACACCGTCTGGTCCGGGGGCCGCACCAGACCCTGCCAGGGGAAGGGCACCGGCTCCAACACCGGCAGCTCCGGCCGCACCAGGCTGGCCAGGTAGAGGAGCAGCCGGCGGAAGTTTTCCGGCCCCCCCTCGGCGATGTAGCGGAAGACCTTGGCGCTCACGGCCTGACCGGTGGTGGCGCCGCGCCCCCAGTTGGCCGGGTCATAAGAGGTGGTGACGATGGTGCGCGGCGCCGGCAGGGTCTGGAGTCGCGCCACCAGCTCCTCCCAGAAGCTTTCGATGGACCAGTAGAGGAAGATCACCTCGGCCTGGGCCGCCCGGGCCAGGAACTGGTCCAGGAGCTCCGGCTGCTGGTCCATCTCCTTGGCGGAAAAGAGGTGCAGCTCTACTTCGGGGCAGAGCTCGGCCCCCCGGAGCAGGGTGGCCATGTAGGGACTCCACATAACTGCGGCAATCTTGAGGGCTGGGGATGCCATACGGTAGCTCCTGGTACTGGCTCAACGTGGTCGCATTGCCTGGACGGACCCGCCTCCGAGGAGGAGGGAAGAGGGACAAGGGAAGAGGGAAGAGGGAAAGATTTGTTTCCGAGCAGTCTTCTGGACTCCGACGCTCATCGGGCCGGCCTCCCGTAGAATCCAGTCATCGCCACAATGGCGGCAAAGGGATAAACATAGCGGAACATCAGCAATCCACAGGGTAAAGGTCAAGGTCACAAGATCGCAGGCAGTATAGAGAGGAACGCTACCCCACCCTTTTCACTGACCACTGACCACTAACCACTGACCTCTACTCCCTCATCCCTCTTCCCTCAGACGATTTTCGGGCAAAGCAGGCGGCGGTGGCCGGCCGTGAGCATCTCCACGTCCAGGTGATAAATCGCCGCCATGTTTTCGGCGTTAATAACCTCCAGGGGGTCCCCTTGGGCGGATAGACGACCGCCGGACAACAGGATCACCTGATCGGCGAAGAGGGCAGCCAGGTTGGGATCATGCAGGGTCAGCAGGACGGTGAGCTGCTGCTCCTGGGCCAAGTCCTTGATCATTTTCAGGATAACGTACTGATTCTTGAAATCCAGGTGATTGGTGGGCTCGTCCAGGAGCAGGATCCGGGGTTCCTGGGCCAGGCAGCGGCCGATGAGGACCAACTTCCGTTCGCCGCCGCTGATGCGGGTATAGGGCTTATCCGCCAGGTGCTGGATGTTCAGGAGTTGCAGGATATCCTCCACCATCTCATAGTCCGCGGCCGTGGGCTGAGAAAAGAAACCCACTCGGGAAATCCGCCCTAGAAGGATGACCTCCCTCACCTGGTAGGGGAAGACGGGGTGATGATCCTGGGGCACCACGGCCACAAGGCGGGCCAGGCGGCGAGGCGATAGGCCGGCCAGGTCCTGGCCGCACAGCTTGATATCACCGCGGGCCGGGCGGTAATGGCCCCAGAGGCACAGGAGCAGGGTGGTCTTGCCGGAGCCGTTGGGTCCTAACAACACGGTGACCTGCCCCGGAGCCGCTTGGAAGCCTATTTCCTGGAGAATCGGCCGGCCGTTTAGACTGAGTTCCAACCCTGCCACCTGGATCATGTCCGCCAGGACTCCTGTCCCCGTTGTTTCAACAGGATGATGAAAAAGGGCGCGCCGGTTAGGGTGGTGATGATGCCCACCGGGATTTCCCCGCCGGTGAAGGTCCGGGCCACCGTATCCGACAGGACCATGAAGGTGGCCCCCAGGGTCATGGACAGGGGCACCACCCAGCGGTGGTCAGGGCCGCAGAGCATCCGGACCACGTGGGGCACCATTAGGCCCACCCAACCGATGATCCCCGAGACCGACACGGCCGCCGCCACGCTGAGGGCCGCGGCCAGGAGGAATAATCCCCGCTCCCGCCGCACTTCCACCCCCAGGGCCTTGGCCTCCGCATCTCCCATGGACAGGGCATTCAAGCGCCAGCGGCCCAGCCAGATGAGGAGGGCGCTCAGTCCGATCCAGGGCCCGGCCTGGCGCACGGCCTGCCAATCCGCCAAGGACAGGCTGCCCATAAGCCAGAAGACGATGCTGGCCAACTTATGGGGATCCACGATGAACTTGATCATGGAGACCAGGGCCGAGAAAAAGGCCGAAACGATGACCCCTGCCAGGATCAACGACAGAATGGGCACTTCCCCCCGGGTATGGGCCAGGGCAAAGGTCAGCACCGCCGCCAACAGACTGCATAGGAAGGCCATAATCTGAATGGGCAGGCCCGGCCAGAAGGCCACCGACAGGGCACAGCCCAGGGCCGCCCCCGCGGACAGCCCCAGGATAAAGGCGTCCACCAGCGGATTACGGAAAATGGCCTGGAGGGTGGTGCCCGACGCTGACAGGGCCAGACCCACCAACATGGCCAAGATGATCCGGGGCAGCCGCACCTGCCAGAGGATATGGACAACTGCTGCGGGCGGCTGGCCCAGTCCCAGGGGGACGCCGAGGATCTGCCAGATCTGGCCGGGAGCAATGGCATAGGCGCCGAACTGCAGGGCTAAAAGGGCCGCCGGCAGCGGCGACAGGAGCAGCCCCCACCGGAGCCAATCCCGGCTCATGGCGACCACCCCGGCCAGGGGATGCCGAAGACGGCCCGATAGTAGGCATCCAACTGAGCAGCTACTTCCGCCGGGGAAACCGCCCCCGGATAAAAGGTCTGAAGCATCAGCCAAGCCAAGTCCACCACCCGGGGGGACCAGGTGGATTGCCGGGGCAGTTTGACGAGGCGCCGGTTTTTCACGGCGCTGATGGACTGCCACTTGGGATCAGTATAGAGGGTTTCCGGCGTATATACCGCGGAACCCCAGATCAACACCACTTCCGGGTCCAGAGCCACCATCTCCTCCATGGAGATGTCCCGGTTGAGATCGGGCAGGTGTTCCCCCAGGTTGCGCCCCCCGGCGATCCGGATGAGGTCCGCGGTGACGCCCCGGTTGCCGTTGATGGTGGTGGGTTTGCCCCAGAGCCAGACCACCCGGGGGGCCGGTTCTCCGGCCAGCCGCTCCTGGCGGTAACGGGCCACGGCCGCCAGGTGCTGTTGCATGGTGGCAGCAACCAGAGCAGCCCGGTCCTGGCGGTCCAGGACCTGACCGAGCTGCCCCAGGACCTGCACAAGGTCAGCGATACTCTCCGGATAGATGGCCAGGACCTGGATGCCTTGACGGCGCAGAAACTCCAAGGCTTCCGGTTTGCGGGACCAGGTGACCACCAGATCGGTCTGCAAGGCCAACAGGGCCTCCACGTTGACCACAAAACCGGAACCGGGGGTTGCCAACCCCGCCAGGTTGGGCCAGAGCCGCTGCAGGAGGTCGTTCTCCTTGGCATAGGTGGAGATGCCCGCCACCCGATCCCAGGGCTGCAGAGCGGCGGCCAACTCGTAGGCCTCATAGAGAACTACCCGACGCGCCGGCGTGAGGGGCTCAGGGGCGGACGCCAGGGCCGGCACCGCCAGCAGCGGGAGAAGGCCCAGCAAGCCCAGCATCACGAGTCGCCGCCCCATACCATCTGCCTTTAATACCTGGCCGTGACTTCGAACCAGAAGGTCCGGCCCGGCGTCAGGTAATAGTAAAAGTATTGCCGGTCTAACATGTTATCCACCGCAAAGGCCAGGGTCAGATACTTCACCGGCTTGGCGGTGATCTTCATATCCAGGGTAAAGAAGGGGTCATAGCCGGTATACACCCCCCGCCGGATATCCCAGTTGTCATCCCGGGAGTAGAGTTTGCTGACATAGCGACCGGTGAGGTTGCCGTTGAAGATCCAGTAATTGGCGTTCAGGCCGAAGTTAAACTGCTGCCGCGGGCTCATGGTAATATTCTTGCCCTCGGAAAAGGGGTTGTTGGGGTTCTTCTTGATCCGGGGGTCCACCAGGGTCATGTTGCCGAAGACCTCCAGCCAGGAATTGACCTTCTGGGTCAGCTCCATCTCCACCCCCATGATCCGGGCCTTGGCAGCATTGGCATAAATCTGGTCCCTCCCCGTGGGGTCCTTGGGATCTGGCACCCGGTAGATCAAATCATCCACGTAATTGTCAAAAAAGGTGGCGGTGAAGACCGTGCCGGTGAAGGGTTTGAGGGTGGTGCCCACCTCCCAGGACAGGGTGGTCTCCGGGTCTAGGTTGGGGTTCCCCTGATAGAGAACACCGGTAGAAGACCGCCAGGTACGATACAGTTCATAGATATTGGGCGGCCGGAAGGCTAACCCCACCGAGGTCCGCCAGGACATCCAGTCATAGGGCCGATAGAGAAAGGCAATTTTGGGACTGAAATATGACTGGCTGCGGGCGGGCTGGTAGGTAATGGGATCTGCCAAGGCGGCCTGATAGACCCCGCCGTAGGTCTCCCACCAGTCGAAGCGGCCGCCGATGACCGTGCTGAACTGGGGGTGCCACGTGATCTCATCCTGGAGATAGAAGGCCAAGGTCCGGTCCCGCCCCTGGGAAAAGCGGCTCATGGGTCCTTTGTCATCTGCGTGTCGCCAATTGGGCAGGTCGTACTCCTTGGACCAGGCGGCGCCGGTCTTGTAAACGAGTCCACCGGTGATGATCTGTTTGCTGCCCCAGCGATACTCGCCCTGCAGTTCAAAGCTCCAGGCCTTGCTGGGGCTGGTACTCAGGGTCCCGGGGCCACCTTTGTAGGTGGTGGCCGGATTGGTGGAACTGGGCGTGGTGTACCAGTTCTCGGGTTGATTGGTGAGGCCGGCCCGGAATTTCAGGAGCACTTGCTCGGTGAGCCGGTGTTCGGTGATCAGGCTGTAAATGGCGGTGTGCTCCCGCCCTTCCCCGGAAAGGTAGGTCCCTTCCCGCAATCCCGTGAACCGCAGACCGGTGCCGGCCAAGCCGATGGTGCCCTGATACACGGGCAAACCGGTGGCCACATCCCGCAAGTAGGTGCTCCAGGGGCCATAACTATAGCCGCTCCAGCCCAAGAGGACGTTGAAGTCCACCTTATGGCCAGGAGCCGGGGTCCAGCGGAGTTTGCCCCCGAAGGAATGGGTATCAAAGGTATTGCTGCCGGTATTGCCGATCACATAGGTGCTGCCACCGGTGGGAGTATTGGTGGGCTGCCACCCCACCGCTTGGACCGCGGCGGCCCCCGGGCTGGCCGTGCGGGTGACCAGGTTGGCGGGATAGCCGTTGGTGCTGCGGTGCTGATAGCTGACCTTCACGCTGAGCTGATCCCATAACTTATCGCCGGCGCTGAGATAGTAGGTCAGGGAATCATAGGTGCCGTAGCCGAAATTGCCGGTCATCTCTAATTTTTCCGGCGTCTTGGTGATGACGTTGATGACCCCGCCCATGGCGTTGCCGCCGTACAGGGCGGAAAACGGCCCCCGCACCACTTCGATGCGGTCAATATCTTCGGGCAGCATGGTGGCCCACCGGAAGGAATTGGTATAGTTGGTGCTCACATCCTGTCCGTCCAAGAGGACCAGGGTGCGGGTCTGGTTGGCGCCCGGGAACCCCCGCAGATTGACACTGGCCAAAGTATCCTGCCACCCTTTACCCCGGCGCACAAAGGTCCCGGGCACCTGCCGCAGGGCCTGATCCGCGGTCTGGATATTCTGCCGTTGGATATCCTGGGAGGTAATGATCGTAATGCTCGCCGGGATATCGTCGGGATTGCGCGGCGTCTTGGTGGCGGTAATAAAGATGCTCTCGATTTTCTCCACCTTCTCCTTGTCCGGGGCCGCGGCCGGTTCGCCTCCTGACTCCACTACCACCTCTGCCGGTGGGTCCACCCCCACCTTGGTATCAGCCCCCAACGGGCTGACCCAGACTCCCAGGGCCAAGAAGAGAACACACATCCCCCCAATAGCTTGCCGAAGCCACTGCATCTCCCCATCCTCCTGAATACTTTGAGCTTCGGCCCGATTTCTGTTATAAAGAAAAAGGGCCATACCCTGACAACAGGCGTGGTCCTGGGGAGGGGCGGGGATTTCTTGGCCGGAGTTCCACCCCTCCTTACTTCCCTATCCCACCGGAGTCCTTCCCCCCAAAAAAAAAGACCACGCTGCCAAAAACCCCATGGGTTTCTGCCTTCGTGGCCTGGCATTCCTGAGGAATAATCCAGAGGCAAGTTTCTTACGTGCCTGGCGTATTCTTTATCCTAACGATCCACCTGTTGTCAAGCCTCGGCTTATCTCTGAGGTCGCCCTCTTCATGGCCGCCAGAGTGGGGGGGCGGCGGTAAGACCGTGGCGCGCCATAGACACCGTTTTGCCGGAACCTTGTCTTAGTGGTGCTCACGGGAAGAAAGGAACAATGCCTCCAAGGGGCGCCACTTGCCCTTACTGGTGGGAGGATATCCCTCATTTTCAACTCTTGGCGTAGCCAAAAGCTGCCGTCGGGGTTGGGGGCAGGGGGCTGTGCCTCCTGGCCTCCTCCCCCACGAACACGTTTTCAACACCCTGTTAGACTAGCCTGGTCCGGCAGTCTTCCGAGGGCGGCGCCGGCGGCGGCGTCCGCCAGCGCTTCCAGCTGAGGAGCGCCGCCATCCCGGCAGCGGTCAGGTCCAGCAGCACATCGCCATAACTGGCGTGGCGCCCAGGGGTGCCGGACTGCCAGGTCTCGTCCAGGAGAGCCAGCACCAGGCAAAGTCCTAAACCGGCCAGGGTGGCCTGACCCCGTGACCAGCCCAGCTCACGCTGGAAGGCCCGGCACCATAGCAGGAAGAGGATGGCATAGAACAGCAAATGGCCGCCTTTCCGGAGCAGAACGTTGAATGTCCACAGGGTTTCCTGGGAGGGATCGCTCAACCAGGTGAGGAGCCAATAGCTCCACGGCAGGGTATAGCAAGATGCCCCCAATTCACCGGCCAAGAGCATAATCAAGGCGCTCCAGGCCACCGGGTAGCTCAGGTTAGCCCAGAGGTGAAAACCGCGGGGAGGGGTCACCGGCGTCACTCCCGTTACCAGGCCGATCGGCCCGGTGCCGGGGCCAGCTCCGGCCGGCGCGGCGCGGCAGTGGAGCCGAGACTCTCGTCCAGCAGGTGTAGGAGGGTCGCGGCGCTGATGCCGCTATGGAACGACTGCTCAATCTTGGCGCGGGCGGCCTGGCTGAAACGCAAGGCCAAAGCAGGGTCTTGGGCCAGCTTGAGGATTTTGGCCGCCAACTGTTCCGGCTGACGCGGCGGCACGATGAAGCCATTGAGGCCGTCATCCACCAGCTCCCGCATGCCCCCCACGTCAGTGACCACCACCGGCACCTGCATGGCCATGGCCTCCATCACCGATACCGGGACACCCTCATGGATGCTGGCTAAGGCAAAGATTTGGGCCTGCTCCAGCTGGGCCCGGACTACCGGTTCCGACACGGCCCCCAACAGCTCCACGGCCTCGGTTAAGGAAAGCTCTTGCAGCAGGTGCAGCAAGGCCGCCTTATGCTGTTCCGTGGGCGTATCGTCTCCTCCGGCGATGGTCAGGCGCACATCCAGGCCGGCCTGCCGCACCCGGTGGAGCGCCCGCACCAGATCGCCGTGATTCTTCTGGGGATTGAGACGGCCGCAGCTAAAGACCCGACAGACGCCGTGCCCCGACCAGGGCCGGTAGGGTGTCCGGCGGGTCCAGACCGTGAGGTCCACCCCCATGGGCGCCACCACGACCCGGGGCGGCAGGAAACCGGCCAGCTCAGCCTGAACTTCCCGCAGGTGTTGCTGGCTGATGACAATGGCAAAGGCAGCAAAACGCCACTTCCACTTCTGATTGGGGCCGAATTCCTGGAGGGAGTTGTGGAGGGTCAGACTATAGGGGACATCCCGTAACAGGTGCGCCAGGAGGGCAATATTGGCCACATCACTGCACATGTGCACGTGGACGTGGGCGAGCCGGTGTCGCTTGACAAAGTAGGCCAACTCCGCGGCCATAGGGATGAGGGCCACCAGCCGCAGCCGCTCCCGCCAGGAGGGCACCTCGGCCTGACGCACGGCCTGCCAGAGCCGGTACCAGCGCCGGGGGGAGGTGGCCAATAACACCCGTAGGGCCCCGAACAGACCCCGCCCGGAGGGCGGGAAGAGGTAGGTGGTCTCGGCCACGGCTTGGGAGGCCCATTCATGGGAAATAATTTTAGCCGGGGGCTTGCGGGTGGAAAAGACCTGCACCTGCTGCCCCAGCGCCCTGACGGCCTGCAGCTCCCGCCAGAAAAAGGTATGGGTCTGGCCTGGATATTCAGGGATCAGGTAGGCAATCGGTCGTGTCAGCTTAGCTGCTTGGTTCACCGGAACACTCCCCGTTGGCTTTTTGCTTCCACCGCCACAGGCCCCCCACCCCCACACCCAACATTACCCCGATATTATTCGTGAAAATATCCGCCGGGGAACAGTCCCGACCGGGGATATAGAGCTGAGCCATCTCTACCCCGGCGCCGAGCACCGCCATGAGCAGGGCCAGAAACAGACCTTGACGGATCCGAACCGCATTCGCGGTCGGCAGAAACGCCAAGAAAAAAAAGCAGATCAGGTGGAGGACGATGTCGCCATAGTGTTGGGCCAGCGAGGGAGACCCATAGGGCACCAGCGATTCCACCAAGACGATGGCCAGAATCCCGAGCCAGACCACGGCGACGATCTTACTGTGAAAACCGAGCATCAGCGTCATCCTGTGGTTGCATCAGCCCACCAGCAGAGCGGCAGGAGAGGCCGCGGCCAGCGAAAAACGTTGACAGGCCAGCTCGCCACCCTCCTGGGTGAAAGCCAGCCAATCCTCCAACAGTTGCCCGAACGTTACCGGACATTGGATACCCTGCCAAGCCAGCGCGGTGGCCTCTGAGAGGGCCGCATAGAGTTGGGGCTGACTCAGGACTTCCTCCATCCGGTCCGCCAGATGCGCGGCCTCGCTGGCCCGGAAGATGAGACAGCCCACTCCGTCCTGCAGGCGCGGCAGGAACGACGGGTGGTCAGAAATCACCACCGGCGTCCTGACCTCCAGGGCCTCATAGATGACACAGGGGATACCTTCGGGATAGTCATGGCGACTGGGCACCACCACCAACTGGGCAGCCCGCATGGCGGCCAGGACGTGCTCGTTGGCCGCCAAGCCATGGAACCGCACGGCTGGCGTCAATCCCAGCCGCTCCGCCTGAGCCATCAGGGCTGCTTCTTCAGGGCCGGTGCCGAAGAGGTCCAGTGCCAACGGCAGGCCCCGGCGCCGCAGAAGGGCCACGGCCTCCAGGAGATCGCCCACCCCTTTCTGGTACGACAGCTGTCCGGCATACACCAGCCGGTATGAGGCGATCCCGGGAGGCAAGGCCTTCGGAGCAGCGTCCTGGGGAGAGCGGACTGCCGGCCAGTCATAGGGCACGACTTTGCTGGCCGCAACCCCGGCCCGGACCATGGAGGCGCACGCCGGATAGTTGTGGTTAGCCACCACCGGCATGGCCGGATGGTTCAACAACCGGATCAACGGGGCATTCTTAAGCCGGGTTTTCAAGCCGCCGGTATAGAAATAGTCGGCGAACAGGGGCAGGACCGGGATCCGGTGCCGCACCGCCCATCTACCCACCCAGAGCATGGGCCAGGCCGGAGTCCGGATAAGCACATGGGTGGGCGCAAAGGCCCGGGCCCGGGTCAGGAGTCGGGCGCTGGCCTGCCACACCTGCCGCAGGTAGGCAACCCCTCGCCCCGTGGGCAGCCAACGCCCTCCCACCAGATGAAAGTTGCGCCAGGTCCAGTCATACGGTTCCGTATCCAGGCAGATGATCAGGGCCTCACCGCCGGCACAGAACCTTTCCACGCAGGCCATGGAATAGTATTGGGCCCGATAGGTCTCCGGCTGCCCGCGTTCCCGGGCCAACAGCGCCGCCCGATAGTCCCCGAACTGAATCACCAGCAGACGGACCGGAGAGCCGGCTTGAGTTGTCTTCTTAAGCATTTTTCTTCGTCCTCAGTTTCTGCAGCCATTGTTGGGCCAACGGCGGCACTTGTTGTAGGCTGTGCCAGAGGTGCCTAGCCGTAGCCTCCAACCAGACCCGGTCGGTGAGCTTGCCCAGGATATCATCGGACCAGAGTACCGGCTTCGGCCCACCCCAATTCAACGCTACGGCCAGGGCCGGGGCCTCCAGGCGCAGGATGATCTCCGTAGCCCGGACAAAGTCATTGTACAGGGTATGATCGCCCTGAACCACCAAGACCACCACCTCAGCCTGGACCAGCAACATTTCGGTAAAATCCGACTTCAAGATCGGCTCGGTGTCAATGAGGATGAAATCATACTCCTCCCGGACCCCCTGGAGGAAGCGATAGATTCGGCCTGAGCCCTCGGCCTGCCAATCGATCTGGCTCAGACAGAGAAAATCCAACTGCCGCGGTTCGTCATGGTAGATAACGATAT
>FWPV01016208.1_pt1 | contig 10532 bp, 10 predicted proteins | sample 2228371 | NCBI WGS metagenome assembly FWPV01 (sample SAMEA103939776, study PRJEB20133) | metagenome
TTCTGGACTTATGCATCATATTAAGCATTTTCAGCTCCGTTAGGAGCGGTATGTTAAAATCTATCAACATTTAGCTCCTAACGGAGCCAGGTTGTTGATATGACCAAATTTCTACAAACATGTCACCCCTGACGGGGTTAACTCACTTATTAATTTTGTTAATGATTCATTGTCAAAATCTCTTAACTTGACGCCTACGAGGCAATGCCCTCCCTCTTATGTAAATGCGAAGCATATACTATATATTTTTCTTGTATTTGCGCAAATTAACAAGCTGGTCAGCATGTTTCTTATGTATATGCTGTGCATATAAAATTAAAATATCTTGTATTTGTGCTAATTAGAAGTAGGGGCAGGTTTAGTCTTTTATGTCCAGGTTTTATATAATATAAAAACCAATCATCTTGTATTGGATATAGAGAACAAGCTAGACAGCATGTTTTACTCAAAAATAGCATCGAGCCTATATCAAAAGCAAATAACATAATGCCTACTTGTTTTCTTTTATTTTTTCATACAATCAATGAATTCTTCTACTGATAAAAAAGTTTTTCCTATCATATTGCCGAATTTAATTAATTCTGGTAATTTTATTCCAAAATCTTCCAATTGCGATTGGTGAGAAAATACTTCCCTAACATTGCCATCCATTGCAATATTACCTTTATGCATTACTATAACTCTATGAGCATATTCGGCTACTATCCAGAGTGAGTGAGTTATAATTATTATAGTATGTCCATTATTATTAAGTGACTTTAATAATTCCATCATACTTTTTTGCTGAAGGTAATCAAGCCCTGTAGTCGGTTCATCAAGAATCAGCACTTTTGGTTTACATGCAAGTATAGAAGCAACAGCAACTCTTTGTCTTTCACCTTTTGTTAGTGTAAAAGGGTCAAAATCTTCATAGCCTTCAAGATGGACAGCTTTTAAAGCCTGAGATATATTTTCTGATATTTCCTGTGGAGAGAAATTAAAATTTTTAGGACCGAAACTAAGCTCTTCCCTGACACTGCTAGCAAATATTTGATGGTCTGGATTTTGAAAAACAAATCCTACAGTTTTTCCTAATTCAGATATGCTCATTTTTCTGGTATCTTTACCGGAGCAATAAACTATTCCTTCGGTTGGTTTTAATAGCCCATTAAAATGTTTAGCCAATGTTGTTTTTCCAGAGCCATTTTGCCCTATAATAGCGACAAATTCTCCCTGTCTGATCTCAAGGTCAATACCATTTAATATTTCTTCTGATTCAGGATAGGAGTATCTTAGACCCTTTACACTTATTATAACATCATTATAGTTTTTCTTCTTCTGTTCATCTAAAACAAGTCTTTTCTTATACATGTCTTCAGAAATGAGAGTATCAATTTTTTGTTTATAGATTTCATAAGCAGACTCAGCTGTAATCGGTATCTCAGTTGAATTAAAAGCGGATTTGAAAAGTTTTGCTACCTGTGGAGGTCTTATACCATGATTCTCTAAAAGTTGGATATCTGATATTATATCACGAGTTTTTCCAGAGGTTACTATCCTACCTTTATCTAAAATAATTACTCTATCAGAATCTATAATATCTTCAACTTCATGTTCCACAATTAAGACGGACATATTTTCATTAACCAAACTTCTGATTGTATTCAGCACATCGTATCTACCTTTTGGGTCCAGATCAGTTGTTGGTTCATCTAATACAAGAATTTTTGGTTTTCCAGAGATAACAGATGCTATAGCTAAACGCTGTTTTTCTCCACCGGAGAGAGTATATGGTTGTCTCTTTTCAAAACCTGTTAAACCGACAATTTGTAGAGCTGATTTGACTCTATTTGCTATTTCTTCTCTAGGAACAGCTAAATTTTCCGGGCAAAAGGCAACTTCAAGCTCTACATTTGTAGAAAATAATTGAGATTCAAAATCCTGGAAGACCAGACCGACATTTTGTGCGATTTCGAAGATTTTTTTCTCTTTTATTGGTTCGCCGAAGATTTGTATGTCACCAACCATATCACCTTTCTGAAAATTTGGTATAATACCATTAAGACATCGGCATAAAGTTGATTTTCCCGCTCCTGATCTTCCCATTACAGCAACAAATTCTCCACTATAGACATCTAAATTGATACTATCCAATGCTTTATCATTGCTATTTCTATAATAAAAACTAAGGTTTCTGATAGTTATAGATTTCATAATGTTAAATTTTTTTATTTTTACATATATATGGCGGAGAACAAAATAATAATGATGAAAGGCAAAAGACCTAAACCTAATCCTCCTCGTCCTGTTACTGCTTGTCCAAAACCAGAGGCAAAAACTCCCATGTCATACCCACCAATAGCGATCCAATTGCCTACAATTAAAGCTGAAACAGTAGCGATAATCATCAAAATGTTTGCCCATTTATGTGATTTGGATAAATCTTTATTATCCATAACGTTAGTATATAACAGACCCATTCTATCTATGATTGGATACAGGGCAGGAAGTAATATTGGACCGAGTATGCCTGATACAAGCAGGTTGTTCAGGACTATTATATTACCAAGAGCAGGAAACGGAACCAATCCAAGCAGGTGAACTCCCCATCCGATAACAACTCCGCATGCAATACTGGCTGATAGAATAATAAAAAAATATTGCACTGAAAGGAATCTCAGGATTAGAAAAACAGCTATGGTAGGGATAAGAATGACAAATACAGGAGAACCTTTAATTAGATAATAATTAGCAAAGCCTGCAATAACAGCAACTACAATGCTAGCAATCAATGCAATTAGACCTGATTGCACAGAAACATTATATGATCTGGCAGGTAATTTGCCTCCTCCACCAATTGCCTGCCACATTTTATAAGGGATGTAACCATAAAGAAAATTTCCGATAAATCCAAAAATAGTTCCTGGTCCGAGTGTTCCAAAAAAATCACCAATAGTATTGCCTATTGCAGAACCCCATGCAGCTGCAGGACCAAACATTAATGAGCAAATTACAGGTATTACACTTGCAGGTCTTACTTCTGTAAAGCCAGGGATTAAAGGAATAGCGATCTTAAATGGGATAAGAATAGCTGCATATATTGCAGCTGTCACAGCTGTAAGCACTATCATTCTTGTGCTTTTCCACATCACAATAATATCTTTCATAAAAATTAGCTCCTCCTTTTTGATTTATCATGAATATATTATTTAAGGATACCAGATAAATCAATTTTCCATTCTCCATCTTCTTTAATCATATTGTATTGCATGACAGCAGGATCTTCAATTAATTGTAGTGAAACATTTGCTTTATTTTCACCAGCAAAGTTAACCTGGATTTTACCAAGATCATAGTTTGGTATATTGGCATTTACAATATCATTAAATTTGTCAAGTTTGCCAGACTGCTCGAGCTCAGTTAGAAGTGACTTTGTCAAAAATCTACGAGCAGCAGTTTTATATTCACCTGCATATATATAAGAAAAGAAGCTTGCTGCTGAGTCTCGCGGACCATTTATATCTTTTTGTGGAGTATCGATAGTTTTTTCAGTTTCTGTTTGTTTTTCTTTTGATGTTTTATCTGGAGTTGAATAATATAGAACTGAAATCCCTGCGGCAAGGATCAATATGATAACTAATAAAAGGGCTGTCTTCATTTTTCCTGATCCTCCGGTGGAATTATATTACAATCTGGCATATTTCTTAGTTCGGCTTCGGGTCCTGGAGGAGCATAGATGGCTATTATTTTCATTTGTTCCCATCCTGTATTTATCGTTTCATGATAAACATCCGGGGGTATATGTATAAGTGTTCCTGGTCCAACTTTTCTTCGCTCACCATCAACGGATTGTTCGCCTTCACCTGATATTATAAAAAGGATTTCCTCAACACCGGGATGATTATGATTAGTATGACCTTTTCCTGGTTCGAGTAAAACAATGCCCATACTGAATTTTTCGGCGTTTGTTACATTAGGTTCACTAAGCCATTTAATTTTTCCCCAATCAAAAACCTGAGTTTCAACTTCCTGGGGTTTGACAAATCTTTTACCTTTCATAATTATTCACTCCTTTTGTATTAGATGTTATTTTCTGAAGGAGTTTATCATAAAAAAGCAATTGATTCAAGATACAGTTTTGCTGCTCAGAAATTTTTCTCTTGCTTTTTCTATCTGACTTTTTTTATGATTGCTAATAGTAATCTCATCCTTTCTTAAAAAAATTTTTTGTGTTATTTTAACGCAAATTAAATAAGATGACTATATTCGATAAAACTATTGTGGTTATTGCTATACAACGTTCTCGGGTTAAAAGGTTTTTTCTTACAAATTTATGATTATTAATATTCATCGAAATAACCAAATTTTGTTTCCAATATTAATCATTCGCTAGCCAAAAGCAAAGGAGGATTATAAAAATGACCGACGAAAAAACCCTCGAAGAATCTGTAGAGTTTTATGAGAATCCAGAACCGAGATGTGCATGTGTTCTTCTGCTTGATACATCCGGGTCAATGCAAGGAGAGCCTATTTCTGCGCTAAATGAAGGTCTACGTGTATTTAAAAACGACCTGATCAAGGATCCACTTGCTAGAAAGCGTGTCGAGATTGCAGTGGTAACATTTGATAGCGAAGTGAAAGTAATACAGGACTTTGTCACAGCTGACCAGTTCGAGCCACCGACTTTAACTGCATACGGACAGACATTCATGGGCACTGCTATAAACAAAGCATTAGATATGATTCAGGCACGTAAAGACATGTATAAAGCAAATGGAATTGTTTACTATCGTCCGTGGGTATTTATGATCACTGATGGTGAGCCACAGGGAGAGCCTGAATATATCGTTGAACAAGCTGGAAAGCGCATTAAAGAAGATGAAGAGAAAAAGCGAGTTGCATTCTTTGCCGTGGGTGTGGAGAGCGCAAATATGCAGAAATTAAGTAGTATAGTTGTTAGAACACCTGTCAAGCTTATCGGCTTAAACTTTAACGAGATGTTTCTATGGCTTTCTAAAAGTACACAGGCAGTATCTCACTCAGAAGTAGGTAGTGAAGTTGCTCTGCCACCAGCAGGATGGGGAACTGTCTAATGAACAAAAATCAATATTGTTCCGATGATCATTGCTCATTATGGCGAGTTATAGCATCATCCGTTCGTGGAACAAGCCATGAAAAGTCAGGATTGCCTTGCCAGGATGATAACTATTGGAAGGTAGTAAATGAAAATATTCTGATAGCTGCTGTAGCTGACGGTGCAGGTTCTGCATCTCTTGGAGATGTGGGCTCTGCAATAGCTGTAAGGTCAGCAGTAGAAGCATTATGTATTAAATCTGCAGAGTTACGGTCAGACATGGATGATTCATATTGGGAAGATTTAATGATCAATACTGTCAAAACAGCACAAGATGCAATTGAATCAGAAGCATCAGAGCGTAATGTTAAGCCAAGAGAGTTAGCGACGACACTGATAGTGCTTGTTGCAACTGAAAATTTAGTTGTTGCAGTTCAAGTAGGTGATGGTGCAGTAGTGCTGAGAGATAGCAATGGGAATATATTTGCTCACACCAAACCGCGAAGTGGTGAATTTATCAATGAAACAACGTTTATTGTCTCTCCGAATGCTCTGGATGAAGTCCAGATATGCATAAAGCATGGTGATATAAGTCATATTGCTATGATTTCTGATGGTCTGCAGATGGTAGCATTAAAGATGCCTGATGGTATACCATACGACGGATTCTTTGAACCTTTGTTTCGTTTCTCTGAAAAAATGATAGATGAGGAGGTAGCAAAAGAGCAATTAACTGCATTTTTACGCTCGACAAAAGTAACTGAAAGGACAGATGATGATGTGACACTTTTGCTAGCAACTATAAGTAAAACGAGCTGACCAGCTTGTTGCCAGTTGTAAAACAGGCTGACCAGCCTGTTGACAATATATTAACAAGCTAACAGCATGTTTTACGAGAGTATTCTCATATACATCAGTAACAGACTGACAGCATATTACATGAGTTAGCATGTGTTTTTGGGATATAATCTATGCTTCAAGTAAGACGAGAATCCAATAAACAATTGATAACCCTTGGCTCTGATATCGCTGGTGGTGGTGAGGGTAAAATATATACTGTTCAACAAAATCAGACCTTTGTCGCTAAAATCTATCACGAACCCAACGAAGCCAGAAAACGTAAACTCGAAGTAATGATCGCCAATCCACCCGATAATCCAACTGCATCTCTGAACTTCATCGCTATCGCATGGCCGGTGGATATACTATATTCGGCAGATTCTGGCAATCAATTCTTAGGTTTCCTGATGCCAAACATATCCCAAATGTTACCTATCCATGACTTTTATAATCCCAGAACACGTCGCAGGAAATGTCCCGGATTTAATTATTATTACCTTTGCCATTCTGCACGCAACCTTTCTGCTATCGTTAATGCAGTTCATAGTCGCGGATACGTAATAGGTGATGTAAATGAATCTAATATCTTTGTCAATGATTCTGCCTTGGTAGCAATAGTTGATACCGACTCTTTCCAGGTTCGTGATCCGAGAAGTGGTTTTGTCCATCGCTGTCCGGTAGGCAAGCCAGAATTTACACCGCCAGAACTTCAGAATGTATTATTTGCTGATGTTGACCGTTCACGTGAACATGATCTTTTCGGTCTGGCGGTATTGATATTTCAGTTGCTCATGGAAGGGACTCATCCTTTTGCGGGGATATTTCAGGGAAGAGGTGACCCGCCGTTATATGATGGTCGGATTTCCGAGGGTCACTTTCCATATTGCAAAAAGCGGAAAGTTCCATATCTTCCTGCGAGGAATGCTCCTCCATTTGAAATACTTGATCCAAAATTACGGGAATTGTTTATAGGATGCTTTGAGGACGGTCATAATAACCCGTATCTCCGTCCAGATGCCCAGACATGGCAGAATGCACTTGATGAAGCTGAGAAAAAGCTTATAGTTTGCTCTGTTAATGAGAACCATAGATATGGTAGCCACTTAACATCCTGCCCCTGGTGCAGACGCAAAGAACTATTATGTGGCATTGACCCATTCCCATCACCACAAGATATCCGAATTGGACGGCATTTATCTCCTCAACCACAGCCTGTGCAGACAAGGCGGACAGTTGTTACGCCACAAAGGACTAAAGTATCACCGGTTCCGCCGACGCCAAAGGTTAGAAAAGCTCGTAATATATATGCATGGTCATCGCTAGCTTTTTCTGTAATAGCGTTGATAATTTTGGTGTTTTTACGTTTCGGGGCTTTTCTTACTGTGCTGGGAAGCATATCAGGTCTGGTATCGATAATTTTTGGAGTGATGGGCTTGCGGATCGCAAAACGAATTGCTGGACCAGGGAGGCGAGTTTCTATTTTAGGTTTAAGTATATTTCCAATAGCATTGGTATTATTATTATTGGCAAATGTTGTAAATGATTATAGAAGCCAGCTAAGGACTGAAACTCAACAAAACGTGGCTCAGTCCCAGGCTGTGAATATAGTAAAACCATTAACTGAAATCATTGGCAAAGATGGCGCTCCCATGGTTCTGATACCTGCTGGTGAGTTCCAGATGGGCAGTAATTATGGTGATGGCGATGAAAAACCAGTTCATACAGTTTACCTTGATGCTTTTTATATTGACAAATATGAGGTAACTAATGCACAATATAAGAAATTCATGGATGCGACAGGATATAAAGCACCAGAATATTGGAATGATCCAGATCTTAATAAACCGGATCATCCAGTAGTAGGAGTAAGCTGGTATGATGCAGTAGCCTATGCAGAATGGGCAGGCAAGCGATTGCCGACAGAGGCAGAATGGGAGAAGGCAGCAAGAGGAGGACTTGTTGGTAAGAGGTATCCGTGGGGAGATAGTATCAGCCATGATGATGCAAATTATGATGGCACAGGAGGGAAGGATAGATGGGAATACACATCTCCGGTAGGGAGCTTTGCACCGAATGGATATGGATTATATGACATGGCAGGCAATGTATGGGAATGGTGTTCGGATTGGTATTATAGGTTTTATTATTTCAGTTTGTATTATAGGTTTTATTATTTCAGATCGCCCAGGGCAAATCCCAGGGGACCGGATTCTGGAACTATTAAGGTGTTGCGTGGTGGCTCTTGGGTCGATCTTGTAGATATTCTACGCGTTTCCCTCCGCAACCGGGTTCGATCCCGTTTACTGGAGCCTCGACTGGGGTTTTCGTTGCGTAATTTCTCATTAGTTTTTGAATTTATGAGTTTATGAATTTATGGATTTATGAATTTTACGCCCATACGACTTCCTGTCGTATGGGCGCGCGATATTTTGTGAAATAATGTTTGAAGCAAGAAAAGACCTGGTTTTGTATTGTGATGGAAGTTGCGAAAAAATTGATAATTTGCTGATTGGCAAATATTCATATATAGCATATCTTGGGAATAAGAGAATTTTAGCCGAAGCTAGTGATATTGACTCTGGGGAAGATATTACCGCAAACGTGGCAGAATATATAGCGGTGCTAAAGGGTCTTGAGGCACTCCATGCAGCTGGATATGAAGGACAAACAATTTTAGTTCGTAGCGATAGTAAGATCGTAATGCAACAATTGGGAATGCTATGCGCAGTGCGCAGTAAGCGATTACTTAAATGGTGGTATTTAGTGCGTAACATCGCAAAGAATTTTGATGTTCATTTTGAATGGGTGCCAAGGACATGGAATAGAGAAGCACATTTACAGGGATTTTTATGAAGCGATATAGACATCTGTTTGAACAAGTATGCTCATTGGATAATCTACACCTTGCCTATCTGAAAGCAAGGCGTGGCAAACAAGGGCGTCGCTCTGTCAATTTATTCACATTTCATCTTGAGCGTGAACTGATAAGTTTACGTGATGAGTTGTTAAATGGAACTTATATTCCTGGGGCATATCGCCAATTTACAGTATACGAATCAAAGCGTAGGCTTATTTCTGCTGCACCATTTAGGGATCGAGTTTTGCACCATGCAATATGTAATATATTGGAACCAATTTTTGAGAAGACGTTTATCTATGATAGTTATGCCTGTCGCTTGGGTAAGGGTCAACATTCTGCTTTAAGAAGATTACGGGAATTTCTGCGAAACAATAAGTATGTGCTAAAAGGTGATATTGCAAGATATTTCCCTAGCATTGATCATGAGATATTACTGAACCTTCTTGCACGTAAAATTTGCGATGATAAATTGCTTGATTTGTTATCCTTAATAATTTCCCAAAGCCCACGAGAATTAGATGTTCCTATATGGTGTTCAGGAGATGATCTTTTCGCCCAATTGCGCCCTCATGGTCTTCCGATTGGTAATCAAACGAGCCAATTTTTTGCAAATATCTATCTCAATCCATTTGACCATTTTGTTAAAGAAGAATTAAGGGAAAAGTGTTATCTTCGATATGTAGATGATTTTGTTATATTAAGCAACGACAAATCACACTTGCACGAGATAAAGGAAAAGGCAAGACAATTTTTAGAAGGTCTTAGACTCAAATTACATTATAATAAGACGCAGGTGTCTCCCGCAAAGGATGGAATAGATTGGTTAGGTTATCGTGTCTTTCCTACTCATGTTAAGGTTCGGAAAAGTAATGTTCACCTTTTTAAGCGAAGATTAAAGCGAATGATGTTATCATATTCAAGAGGCGAACTAAATGCTGAAGATGTTCGCATACGTATACAAAGCTGGTTGGCACACGCATCTCACGCTGATTCTTATAATCTTAGAAGTTATTTAATGGCAACGACTTTTTTTGTTCGTGAAGGATAATGGATCAAAAACAATTTGTAGAACCACCGATTTTTATCAAAGCTTACGATTTTTTATTATGGCTATCACAGGAAACAATTAGATTTCCACGTTCACAGCGATTTGCATTAGCTTATAGATTAGAAGATGAATCATTTGAGATGCTCAAAAGGTTGATATTGGCAAGGCTGGGTCATAATAAAGCGGATAACCTAAGAATATGCGATGGACAGCTTCAAATTTTGCGTATATTACTTCGTCTCGCCCGCGATTTACAAGTTATTAGTTTTGGGAAATATGAAAATGGGATTCGACAATTGGATGAGATTGGCAAGCTTTTAGGTGATTGGATTAAAAAGCTGCTTTGATAAGTTAGGGACTGGTCAATATGAGTATGTGTTGCGTGGTGGCTCATGGAACAATAATGAAGATAATCTACGCGTTTCCAACCGCAACAGGAACAATCCCGATAACAGGAACAACAACAGGGGTTTTCGTTGCGTATTTTCCGATATGATGGTTCGATGTTGGAAGTTCATGGACTTTCAGCCTATATCATCATGAATGAGAAATACAGATCAGTTCCTGGTTGGCAAATGCCAGCCGAATGATAAAACCGTCTCGTATCGGCTAGTAGGTAACAAACACTGATGCGAGACACCATATTTTAACATTATTATATACATCCGTAAAACAAGCTTACCAGCTTGTTGCCAGTTGTAAAACAGGCTGACCAGCCTGTTAAAAATATG
>FWPV01016209.1_pt1 | contig 10532 bp, 8 predicted proteins | sample 2228371 | NCBI WGS metagenome assembly FWPV01 (sample SAMEA103939776, study PRJEB20133) | metagenome
CATCAGCCAAAAGCCCCCCTGATATATGTACATCCTTGCCCAGCTCAATGAAAGCGACTACATAGCCGGTATCCTGACACATAGGTATCTGTTCTTCTCGGGCAATATCGGCATTCTCTATAAGCTGGGCGAGAATATCCCTAGCAATTGGGCTTTCCTCGGCTTCCATCGCATTTTTCAACGCCTGATAGACATCATCGCCAAGCTCGTAGTTTGACTTGATGCATAGTTCAGCAACGGCTTCGACAATTCTCGAGAAATGTATCTCCCGCATATCAGAAATTTCGCTTAATCGAAATATAAAAAACAAACTGCCAGAAGTTTGGCGCAGACAGAGCTAATAGAAAGGGATTCTCCTAGCCTGTGATTCAAAAACTACAAAGCATATTTGAGTACAACAATTTGTTGTTCAGTGGGAAGTGTATCTTTTGTTATTTCAACCTCTGATGAGTCGAGACGTTTTATATTCTGCTTACCCCTTAAAAATTCATCCACCCCAACAATTGGAAACTCCACCTTCGGTGTTTTAAAGTGCATCGGAATAACAATCTTCGGATTAAGTTTCTCCACAATTGCTGATGCCTCGGCAGGTCCAATTGTATAATAGCCGCCCACAGGTATAAGAAGGATATCCACAGGTCCAATCTCCTCAACTTGGTCAGCAGAAAGCTCATGTCCCAAGTCTCCGAGATGACACACTCGAATACCATCAACATCCATTACAAAGATGATATTATTTCCGCGGACAGCACCATGCTCCTTATCGTGATACGACTTGATTCCCTTGATAGAAATGCCCTTAATTTGCTTTTCGCCGACATCGGAAACTACTACAAAATGATTCGGAAGACCTTCAACGTAGCCATGATCGGCATGCGAGTGCGATACAGTAACAATGTCAGGTGCGATTTTTATCCGTTCATACTTCAGTCCGCCGCCAAATGCATTTGTTTCGTAGGGATCCATTATAATTTTCGTCCCGTCTGCCGCAACTAGAAGAAAACATGAATGTCCCAACCACTGGATTTTCATTTTACAACGCCTCCCAGTTTAATGGAATTTTGTTGTTCCACTAGGAAATTTGCTTCAGCGTTTCCTTGAGTATTTCCGCCGATTGGACTAGGGCTACTGACTCAGATTTCGTGAGATCAATCTCAATTATCTTTTCCGCCCCGCCCCGGCCAACGACGGTAGGAACGCTAAAGCACACATTATTAATACCCATAAATCCCTGCATTAGCGACGAGACAGGCAGAACTGCTTTTTTGTCTAGGATTATTGCATCAACAACCGTTTTAACGGCTAAGCCAACAGCGTAACCAGCCCCACCTTTTAATCGTATGACTTCTGCCCCGCTCTTTTTTGTATAATCAAAAATAGCTTTCACTGCTGTTTCGTCATAAGCCGGAAAACTCTTTAGTGGAACACCGTTAATTGCAGCCGTACTCCAAATTGGCACCATACTGTCACCATGTTCGCCGAGAATTAACGCATCTACATCGGTTGGATTTACCCCAAAATGCTCGGCAAGAAGTGATCTGAAACGTATTGTGTCCAGCACCGTTCCTAAACCGATGACCTGATTTGAAGGTAATTGCAGCGTGCCTACCGCCAGGTATGTCAAAATATCAACCGGATTGGAAACAACAAGTACAATGGCATTTGTTGGGAGATCAACCTTACCTATCTCCGCTAAAATGCTTCGGAATAAAACGACGTTCCGATTGATTAGCTCCAGCCGGCTTTCATCGGGTTTACGCCGCAAGCCTGCCGTGATAATTACTATGTCTGAGCCTGCTACCGCCTCATATCCGCCGGAGTAAATCTTCTGCGAGCCTGCAACGGATGCTCCATGGCGCAGATCAAGAGCCTCTCCCTTTGCAAGATCTTCTGCCACATCAACAATTGCGATCTCTCTTACTAAACCACTGATTTGCAAAGCATAGGCCGTATTCGATCCAACGCGGCCAGCGCCACCAATAATGCTTACTTTCATAAAACCTCCTCCAAACTTGCGGTATTATAGCGATTAAAATGTTTGATTGTCAAACCTTCGAGTCCTTGACCATTGTTCAAAACTCTGGTAACATTGTCGAGTTTATGGAGATTTTGCGATGGCTAACTGCAAATACAATATTACAATAAAAGATCTGCCTGCGGATGAGCGACCTAGAGAACGACTTGTTAAATATGGTGCAGAGGTTCTTTCAAATGCCGAACTTCTTGCAATAATCCTGAGGGTCGGTACAGCAGACTATTCCGCCATTGGGCTTGCAGAACATATGCTTAGCAGATTTGGCAGCCTGAAGGGAATTGCCAATGCCAGCATCGAAGAACTAAGCGACATCAAAGGACTAGGAACAGCCAAGGCAGCTCAGATTCAAGCAATGGTAGAGTTGGGAAAGCGCCTAGCAATCGCATCGGGCGATCAAAGGCGAGCTATCCGATCCCCTCAAGACGCCGCCGAGATACTTATGCCCGAACTTCGCGACTATCCCCAAGAATGTTTCAAAGCCATTTTCTTGAATACAAGAGGTGAAGTTTTAAAAATACGCACTGTAACCATAGGCAGCTTGAACGCCAGCATAATAACGCCGGTTGAACTGTTCAAGAAGGCTATTTCCTACAACAGCAAGTCTCTTATTGTCGCACATAATCACCCATCGGGCGACCCAACACCAAGTCAAGATGACATAAATGTTACCAAGAGGCTCATGCAAGCAGGCGATTACATTGGCATTGAAGTTCTTGATCATCTAATAATTGGCGACGGACGATGGGTAAGTCTCAAAGGGCAAGGATTGATATAAGAAGCCGAGATTCCCTAATTCTTGATAGGTAACCCTCAAAGAAATATCCATACATACAACCAACTGCTAAAACTTACCTACGGCTAGGTTTTATTGAAATATGGAAAGGCTTTTTGCCATCCCCAAGATCAAATGTGATCCCTTGCCGCCCCAAATTATCAGCGGTGAAAACCATTGAAAGCTCGCCGTTCTCCCTAACGCTATAGATAGTTTTGGGCTTCAACTCGAACATCACAGCAACTTTTCCCTTGCCAAACAAATCACACTCCAAACCACCTTCAGAAGTTGTCTTGCAAATCAGAGAAATCCCTTGCGCTCGAACTGCCGCCGCTTTATGGAGCACTTTTACACCATACGGTTCGATTGCAAAATCCTTAATTTCTACCTGTCCATCTTGCCCGAATGATGTTGTCGTGCCTTCATATACTGCGCCCGATGAATCGTTGAAACTAAGAGTAACCTCCGTTTGTTTGCCAAATAGCTCCTTTAGCAAAATTGTAGACCTATCATCTGATATATATATCCCTAGGTTGTCAGGCGCTTTGATAGAAGGATTTACACCCACAATATCCATCATTCCTTGATAGAGTGATAACAGGGCATTCCTCGATGTCTGCTCTTTTTCCTTTCCCCAAACGGGATCATACGCAATTCCCAATGGGAACCCGCACGTGAAGATTGAGTTACCATTCACGACGTTGCGTGCCACAACCACCCTTCTGCTTTCACCTAAAGTGACTATTGGCTCGGCTTGTAAGTTACTCGAATCAAAGTAGCCAATCTCAGCAGTCTGTGGAAATTCGACTTCAAACTCATCGCCCCGAGCTGCAGTGCCAAAAAACCTTGCGAACTTGAGACCCAATCTCCCTGATACCGAGGTTCTGGAAGTGTACCCATGCGTCCCCGTCAGAGCGCTAAAAGCAGGATGAACATCCATCGGCTTAGTAGGATTGAAATAACAATCCTTGTCGCAAAACCATCCAATGCAGAGGCCACGCCGCCCGGCATAACGGGGATCGTTTATCCAGTCGAAAAGCATTTGCCATGTTTGACTCGGAAGCAATTGATACTGAGATGGAATAAAAATGAACCGGTATTTGCTTAGATTGACCTTTCCCTCTTCAAACAAACCAGGGGTGATATCAGAATCTGGCAGGATATCGAATGGCACATGTAGCCGATAGAGAATGCTTGCAAGGTAGCGAGCATTGCCAAAGTCATAACCAGCACTCATTCCATAAGCCGCATGTTTACTGCGAAGAATCAGCACCTCAGCGTTTCGGTTGAAGCTGAACGGAACATTTTTTATTTCTTCCAGAAAATTATGAATTGATTCAAGAGTTAATGAATCATAATCAGTTGGTTTCTCAGCAGTCCGACCTGCAATATGATTCCAATGGTAGCTCTGAAAGAATGCGCCGCCACCGCCAACAATATCTGTTAGCCACCAAGGATAGTATTTTGCCACGCCTTCCCGAGTCTTGCCGCCTTCACCTTCGCCGCACGCAAAGCCTTTCGGAAATCCCTTTGTAGCATTGATGTATGGCCCATAGGATGCAACATTTTGTGTATATTCGCGGCAAATAGCCCACTGCGGGACCTCCTGCGGATCAAAACCTGAATCGTGCTGTCCAACCCCAATCACATCAAAGTGCAAGCGAGCTCTGTCAAAACAATGAAGGAAATGCCAAGCTGGATTGAAATCATGTGGATTTGAGTAATAAAGAATATGATTTGGATCTGCTTTGCGCCATGCCTCGGCAAGTTGATTCAAGCGTGTAATCAGTATCTCTTCTCTCATTTTCATAAAATCTATCCAAACCGGATCATGGAGGAGATTTTCCTGATAAGTTGGCATATCTTGAATCAGAGCGCTGGGCGAATCAGCAGAACGGTAATAATCAAATATTGGAAGCCTGACATCATCAAAGGACTGCCATGAATCAAACGTTCCATGCACTAGTGGGTATGCTGGATAAAGCACATTTTTACCGCCAATTGTCCGCATTTCAAGTTTTGGGTTGTCATAATCGTAACCCCAGCGCCAAGTTCGGCGAAGGTTCGAGATAGTACCATAGGTCTTCTTTAAATATCTTTTGAAGCGCTCAAGCATCATTGGTTCACTGAGGCAATGGTCGAATACTAAATCTTCTTCGCCCAACATTACGGCAACAATTACAGTGCGACGGCTAAAATAACTAAGGATTTTCGCATATGCCTCAGTCGCGGCATCCCAAAGCTCGTCGTAAAGCAGTATTTTTCCCCGATATTCAGGCGGTACAACTTCCGGATTCAAGCCCCAGTAAAACGAAGGCTCGATGTTTACGTAAAGCCCATGAGCTTGTGCCCTGTCAAGAAAATAGTCGTAAATTTGGAAAACATAAGTAAAATAAGGCAAGCCACGTCCTTTTGGCTGCTTTTCAACTTTTCGCCACGTGCCATCATAGTTAAGCAATTCCGCCCAACTCCAAAACCTCGGCTGAACATTGATACCGGCTTGCTTCATCCGAGCAAAATCTTTCTCCAAAAGGTCGAAGTCAAAATCTGGGATGTTCAACACCCACCCGCCATCAGGTTTGGGCTGGCTATAAATAGTAAAAAAGGGCCTGATTACCTTTCCCTCATGTTCGAGAAGGCCAGTCTGGGGATTTAGCTTTACAAAAGACTTATACTGAGAAGCATATTCAGGTCGAAGATATTTGCCTTTGAACTGCGAAAACTGCGTCTGCACATTCATCTCTGATGTTGCTTTCATTGCCTTCTGCCGCTCAACAAGCTTACTTTTTAGTTCTTGCCAAGCAATATCTTCTTCACCATACGCAAAAGCATATATGAGACCCAACAAAGCAAGTAAAGCAACCGTTATTATCAGAAACCGTGAGAATGCCTTCAACTTCAGAATCCTCCTCGGCAACATATCACTCAACGATTTGGGAAACAGGTGGTCAACTGCCAAGCATACATTAGCCTTAGAATCCAAGTTGTCCTGCCCCAAAAGAACATATATTCAATAGGATGTTAGGCTAGCTCCCCAAATTCGAACCTAAAGAAAATTAGTCATTTGTTTTTCAATAATTTTGGTAAATAAAGGTATAAGATATTTAGAATAACTTATACAAAGTTAGCATCGCCTTGCAAGAATTCGGAACTGCGGTTCTGAGGTTTGTTTGTTCAAATCACTTTTCAGATACGTCGCCAGGTATTCGCATCCTGAGCACCGCAAAAACCGAAATAGCAACAACGACAGCTCCTCCCAAAAAAGTTGCCTGGTAACCTAACTTAGACCACAGTGACCCTCCAATAAGGGGCACTAACACTGCTGCCGTGTGGTTTACCGAAACACCCATAGTCAGGCTTGGCATAACATCAGCCGGCTCGGCGATTTTATGTAAATAGGTGTTTAAGCCGATGCTACCTAAATAAAATAAGTTATCAAGACAATAAAGGATATAAAGAACAAAAGGAATCTTAATCGTTGCATATCCAATAAATATAGGTATAAGGCTAGCATAGCAGAATGCAAGCACAAGCCGCTCGCCAACCCTGTCGATCAAGCGACCTACGTGAGGGGCGAAGAAAAGATTAACCACGTTGTTTATTATCATAAGGGTAGCAACAACACTGATTGGTGTGCCATAATTGCGTACCAAAGCAAATATTGCAAATGTGATAAAGACTTGTTTTCTACAGCCTTCAAGAAAAACAAGAAGGTAATATAACGAATAGCGCCACTTAAAAACGAGCCTTGGCTTTTCCGCATGACCTATGTCTTTACGAATAAAAGAAACAGCCAAAGCCCCAGCTGCTACAACTGTGCCGGCAATAATAAAAATGTTTGGGTATCCAATTCGTGTGCCAAGTTGCTGAACTAGCACCATTCCGAGGATTGTACCTAATGCCCCTATAGCTGCCATTTGACCTAGGCGCCGCGCCTTGTTATGCTCATCAGCTAAATTTAGAGCCATTGAAGGTTGAAGTGGCATCCACGCATGCAATCCAATGCTCCATATTAGCGAGTAAATAAGAAGTGAGGAAACGTTGTCAACTGTATAGTATGCTCCAAGCCCAATAGCCAGCAAGGAAAGCGCAATGCCTGCAAGTATTGGCTCAGCTACTCGCATTGTTAGCGCGGCAACGGCAAATATTAGGAAGCCAGGCGTTTCACGAAGTGCTTCGAGCTTGCCTAGTTGAATTGGTGTTAATCCAAGCGACTCCACCGCAAAGTTGTTAAAAGTGGAGAAGTATGCTCCAAAGCCAAAGGATACGCAAAATACAGTAAATGCAAGTAGCCGTAGATCACGTGTGCCCCGCTTAGCCAACAACTTGAACCGTGTGAGACCGATCTCTGTTGTGCCAATTTCCATTTATCTGATGAACTCCAAAACTTCTTCCAATGGCTTTCTGGGACGTGCCGCAGGGGACTCATCAGGAATGCCAACGGGGACAAGAGCAATTACCTCCCATGGCGGTTTTACACCCAATATTTCCTTAATTTCAAATCCCGCTATGCAAGGTGCGGACATCCAACATGTGCCATAACCCATTGCATAAGCAGATAGGCACAAGTTTTGGATGGCGGCTCCTATGCTTTGGATATCTGGTCTCTGTCTAAGTTCATCAATCTCTGCTAAACTTGCCCCTCTCTTTTCCATAATTTCGTCTATTGTAGACCGATATCTTTCACCAAGAACCACGATTGTAACAGGAGCTTCGCAGAAAAATGCACTCCATTTCTTTGCAGCCTCTATGGAATCTCTATAAGGTTTTCCTTCCGGTAAGGATGCAAAGTCGTCTAGCTTTTTTATTACCGCTTCCGCCATTTCCTTAAGGATTTGCTTGTTTGACACAGCAATGAACTTCCACATTTGCTTATTGCCGGCGCTTGGTGCTAATGTAGCAGCCTCAATCATGCGCCGTATATCCTCTTCTGGGACTTGATCTTGTTTGAATTTGCGGATGCTTCTGCGACCTCTAATTGCGTCAAACAAATCCATTTACTACCCATCTCCTTTCAAGCAATTAAAAATGATACTATACTACCAACCTCTTATTTTGCAATGAACCACCTAGATGTAAACACTGAAAGTATTGTGTGTTTAGTTGGAACTATATCAAGCTGGATTCACAATGCAAGCCGTGAATTAGCGCAAAGCAACTATGGCTTTAGCAATCTTGGCGCCTACAAGTGCATTGTTTTTTAACAGCTTAATATTTGCCTCAACTGACGCCCCATTGGAAAGATCAGCAATTCGAGCTAGGACCCAAGGCGTAACATCCTTGCCACGCACGCCAGCTTTGAAAGCTTCAGCGAGTGCCCGGTTCACTGCTTGCTCAATTTCGAATTCTGTTTCCTCCGCAGGGGGCACACCAACAACTATTCCGTTCGGGAATCCTAGACTCCTCTGAGTTAAAAATATATTGCCCACTTCTTGAGGGCTATTTACTTCTTCTACCTGCAATCCAGACCTTTTAGAATAAAATGACGGAAACTCGCTTGTTTTATATCCAAGCACAGGAACTTGATGGGTTTCAAGCCACTCAAGAGTAGCGGGAAGATCAAGAATTGCCTTAGCACCCGCACAAATAACGATGATACTTGTCTTGGTAAGTTCCCATAAATCGGAAGAAATATCATAGCTTTGCATACTATCCCTATGAACGCCACCAATGCCGCCCGTAACGAATACATCAATCCCTGCCTTTGCAGCAATGAGTACAGTCGCACTTACTGTTGTCGCTCCGTTCCATTTGTAAGCTATAGCTAGCGGTAGATCACGCGAACCTAGCTTTCTAATTGATTGTCCACTCGCAATTTGCTCAATCTCATCAGCGTTAAGACCTACCCGAAGTCTTCCGTCTAAAACAGCAATTGTTGCAGGAATCGCTCCGGCGGCACGAATCACCGATTCCAATTCCAATGCAGTTTTAACATTCGCCGGATATGGAAGACCGTGTGCAATCACGGTAGATTCAAGGGCTACTACCGGCTCGCCATTCTCCAAACCTTCGCTCACTTCTTTGGATATAACCAAATATTTCAGCATATCTTCACACCAGAGACATTATACCTAATGTCCGCTTACACTGTCATTTCTAGTACCACTTTTTAATTCATTCACTAGGAAAGCTAGGGCTTTGAAAGAATAAGTTTTAACACAAAACAAATTGTATACTTGCGTCTACCTAGTAAATTTACCTGTTTTTTCTGGATTCAACCCCTAGTAATATTACTGGCACGAATTTTGCAGTGAAATTTACTTGGAAATGCCTCATCTCTGCCATTATGAGTAGGGGAACAAGCTGAAACTTAGATTAGTAGGTAGCAAGGAGTTTCAGCGTGGACGCTTAGGGGTAAAACTCAAGCGTAATCCCGCAAACACTGGAAGGAGCGGGTACAATGATAAAGTGCTTCTGGTGTGGTGCTAAAAACAACAGAGAAAAAGAGACCTGTCACCTCTGTCACAGGAGCCTACACTGGTCTCCGTTTCTCACTGCGATGCTCAGCCCCTCGATAGGAAGTCTTCTAGGAGTCAAGCTAGACGTTCGACCTATCGCGGTAGCGAGCGTTGCCCAACCTTAAAAAATCCCATCCCATGAAGGGATTAGGGTTAATTAGCATTAATAGTCTACCAAGCAAAAGGTAAAATTTTCACGGCTTTTGTATTGGCGGCCGCAACCTTCAAAACATTTAGGTAAGCGGCCGTTGTTGTTTTTCAACACTTTTGAAGGATAAAGAATATCGCACATTGTATACGTAAAATGGGAGTGTATGAAACAATGGAGCGAAAGATAAACAATAAAAGCGTCATTGAGTCATTGAAAGGCGGATTAATCGTTTCCTGCCAAGCAGGAATTGGCACACCACTTCATGGCCCTAAATTTATGGCTGGGATGGCAAAAGCCGCCGAAATGGGTGGAGCTGTAGGAATTCGGGCTGATGGTCCGGTTGATATCCGAGCAATTAAAGAGGCAGTTCGACTTCCAGTAATCGGTATTTATAAGATCCACTATCCAGACGCCGAACCGTATATTACCCCAACCTATGAAGCTGCAGAGCAAATCGCAGCTGCTGGTGCTGACATAATTGCCCTTGATGCGACAAATAGACCACATCCCGGAGATACGTCTGCAGACGAACTAATCAATCATGTCAAAGAACTTGGCTTGCCTATAATGGCAGATATCTCCACGTTGGAAGAAGGAATTGCAGCAGCAAAGGCAGGTGCAGACTTAGTTTCAACTACACTTAGCGGTTATACGCCCTACAGTAGGCAAACCCCCGAACCTGATTTCCAACTTATAGAAGAGCTTGTATGTGCCATCAAAGTGCCTGTTATCGCGGAGGGCAAAATATGGACCCCAGAGCAAGCTCGCAGGGCTCTCGATGCGGGAGCATACGCCGTTGTGGTTGGCACTGCTATCACACGACCTTGGATCATTACCGAAAGATTTGTGAAAGCCCTCAAGTAAGCTAAAATTAACGCTTAGCTCAAGCGCCGCATTGTGACGGAAAAGCAATGTTTTCGACATTACCGCAGATATTTACATAAGCTTTGGTAAAACTGCTAAATTACTTCCTCAGCCTCCACCAATATTCGATATTTCCACCAGTACCAAGGTATGGAGAACGAACCTCACCTACGAGATCAAGCTCTTTGGGAATTGTTGAGCGTACCAGCTCCAAAACTGCAGGCAGGTTACTCTCAGGCAAAACGCCCCGCA
>FWPV01013204.1_pt1 | contig 10530 bp, 4 predicted proteins | sample 2228371 | NCBI WGS metagenome assembly FWPV01 (sample SAMEA103939776, study PRJEB20133) | metagenome
CTCGCAATGACATGTTGCTTGCTCGGTCAGAGACCGGCAAGAGCCAGGGGCAGAGACCGGCAAGATAGTCTTATTCCTCCAGAGTGCGAAAACGGCGTCCGCTTTGAGCCATGGCGCGCAAGATGGCCTGCGTCTCCTGACCGTCGCGCCCGGCGATGCGTTCGACCAGGCAGCCGGCCGCGCGCAACTCTTGTTCGGTCTTGCCCGACACACCCCGCGAATTGCCCAGGATGGTGACATAGCGGGCCAGCCGCGCCTCGCCAGCATCAAAGCCGCACACCGGCTTGAACGCTTTGACGTATTCGATGACCAATCCCCAATACCACTCGGATACGCCCGACTCAAAGACAGGCAATAGCAAATAGTGATACAACGGTTTATTGGGATCAGGTCCGGGGGGGGGCGACGCCGGGCGGCTCGCCCGACGGGGATGTTTGCGCAACGCCTTCATAGCGTCCACCGCCGGCAGGCGATGGCCATCGGCCTTGAACCAGGCGTGCGCCTCAAAAGGATTGCCCTCGCCGTTGCTCAATAACCAAAAGGCGTTGTTAAAGTAATAATCGGGCGTCTTGCCCTCCATCACCCTCTGGCTCATTTCGACATGAACCTGGGCGTGGCGTTCGGGTGTGATGGGGGGAAAGCCGGCCTGTTGGGCATCGCCCACCCGACTGCCATTTTCCCCGCAAATCTGCGGCAAGGAACGGCCCAGGCGCGCTCGAACAATCTCGTCGTACCACTCGAACAGGTGAAAGCCTTGCTGGTCTTCACAACCGGGCGGCGTATGATAAGGGCGAGCTTGCGGCCAGCGCGCCGCACCGCCCTGGCCCCACGTCAACGGGCGATTGAGCGCGTAATTGTGAATACAAAGGCCCATCTGTTCGATCAGAGCCGGTCGAGCGCGCGCGGCCAGAAGGTCCATCGCCGTCTTGAAGAACGCCAGGTCCCAATAGTTCCCACCCGGCGCCAGCGGCGCCAAAAGCGGAATCACCCCTGTCGCCGCCATCACCTCCAGGCACGGCAGTTGAATATCCATAAAGCGGTCCACCAGCGCCGGCTTGTTCCACTCATCGGGACTCCATTCGGCCTCCAGGTTCGGCTCGTTAAAGATGTGGACGTAATGCACGCCCCATTGCTGATAATCCCGACACAGCGACGCCAGTGCGGCCCTGTCGACCGGGTAAACGACCGGCGTATAGATGCGCACCACCGGCTCGATGTGATGAGCGATCAATTCGCGGATGAACGCTTCGGGGATACGCGCCGAGACATCCGAAAGCACGGTGAGCCAGCTGGCCCCCATGGCCTTTAACTCTGGAATCCAACGCTGCATATCCTCGCGGCGATAGTGATACATGTCCGGGTAGTAATGAAACCCGATGCCTGTGTCTTCTTTGGGTTTGGGAAACTCTTCCAGTTTCATACTCATTAGACTCTCGGAAATAAGGATTTTGGAACTGCCACCCCCGGCCTGCGGCGGGGGCAGGCGACGCCAAGAATGCCAAGTTTTATATTGAAATTCTTTGCGTCCTTCGCGTCTTGGCGGTGAAAAACGCTATCCTCGATAATGTCTATTCATTACTCGTCTTTTATTTCGACATTGCCAGTTTGATAATCTTGCCGGCGCGGTCCAGAGTCACCCGCACCACCTGCACCCCCTGTCGGTCGCCATAGGGCAGGATGGTGGACAAAGACACAACCTTGAACTCGGAATCCTGCACCTTGAAGCCCGAATTCTGGACGCGGGCCTGCGCCATTTCGGGCAGCGTGTGAGCCACGTACTGCCTGACCTGAACCAGTTGTTCTTCGGGAATGTTGATGCGGGCGCGGCGGCACAGGCCGTTGACGCATAACAACGGGACATGCGCCACCGTTTGCTTTTCCAGCGGGAGAGCGGTTCTGTCGGAGGCCAGTGGCGCCAGGAGCGGATCGCCCAGCAGAATGAAACTGGCCAGCGTCTTTTGGTCCTCGCCATCGAGATAACCTTGCCGCTGTTGCATCTGGTTGACAAAGCCGATTTTAGCCTGGCGCAATGCTTCGCCGGCCGAACGGCCGGCCACAATTTGCTCCCAAAAGAGTTGCCCTAACAAATCCACGCCGACCAGCGGTTTATCCAATCCGCCATAGGCAATGGTGGTCGATCCGACCAATGCCCATGTGCCGTTTTGCATCCAGCGTAATGCAATGGAGGTTGTGGCCTCCCGGCCGGCCATGGGGATACCGTAGCAGGCGGCGGTAAAGACCACCTCGGCCGGGTAGTTAATATCGGCCGGCGACAGGGCCACCGGGAACGGCGGATAATCCGCTGCAAATTGCGGGTCGCGTTGACCGTACCAGTGTGGCGAATCGGGAAGTCCGTGCAGGTTGAAATAAGCCAGCCGCGGTCGGATTTGATTCAACAGAGCGGCGGCTTCCGCCCTCCCCAGCGGCGGCGCCAGTCGCAATGCCTGCGCCGGCCCGATGACGCTGAATACGTGTTGCGCCGCGCGTCGCCAGACACTGGCCGCGTATCCGAAACTGCGAACGGGTTCACTCGATGGCCGTTTGCCGATCAGCCAATCGAACAGACGCGGTGTGTGGAGACCGGCCTTGAGCGCACGGGTGGAGCGTGAAGCGTTCAGGCGGGCCTGCAAGGCGGTGCCCAGTTGCAACAAAAGCATGTCCGTTGCGCCACGCTCGCTATGTAACATCCGCCCCACCAGCCGGTCCGGGATCAGTTCACCGTCATTGTGGCAGGCATACGGCGCATCGGTCGGCACCTCGGCATCCGGGTCCTCGGTCGGATTGGGCAGACGGTAGAACGGGATAATGGCATCGCCGCCGACAATCAACACTGAGGTCAGTTGAAAACCGCGCAAGTCCAGCACATCGGCCAGCCCATCCAACAGTCGCTTGATGGAAATCGCCTCGCAAGATGACACCGGCCCCAGGCCAAACGGCGCCAGCGACCCGGCATCGTCCACCAGAATTGCCTCAGAAGCAATCCCATCGTAGCGGGTGACCGTTGCGGCCAGATCGGCCATGGCGCGTTCGACCACCAAAGCATTGTCGCCGCACAGCCGAGTCAATGGTTCATGCGCGCTGAGGATGGCATGGAACGGTTTGAGCGATCGCAAAGGGCGACTCGGGGGACGGAGCGTGCTGACCAATTGGTCGAGCGTCTCGCGCATAATCTCCACCGTCTCGTCGGCCAGACCATGCTGAAGAGGCGAAGGCGAAACAGTCACATTCATCCCGGCCGGATGGCTATCCTTCCTGACCCATTCACCGTGCCTCATCGCCACTTCGCCTTCTGGATCGAGCGAGCGCACCAGGCGGATATGGTCTACCGCCCGTTCCTCATCGCCCTGCGCTGTCAGGCACCTGACCATGATGAGGTGCAGGTGGACGGTCAACGGCCAGTAGTACAAAGCGGACCGGCACAGCGAACAGGCCTGTTCGATTTGTCCGGCCTGCCAGGTCGCCCATGCTTCCAGCATGGCGACGAATGGCTGCCCCTGCCCGATTGTGGTTGCTGTCTGAATGAGCGGCAGCGCTTGCGCGGCCTGGCCCTGTTGCACCAGGCGATAGGCTTGAGCCAGCGGCGCATCCTGGGGCGTGGGCTGTCCCGATAGAATCTGCGCCATGCGCTGACACTCCCCGGCCGCATATTCGAGGCCTTGCCCGGCATACACCGACGCCAGAGCCTGCCACGCTTCGCAACGCTCCGGGTCGCGTTCGAGCAATGCCATCAGTTCACGCGCTGCGCCGGCCATATCGCCGGCCTGCTGCAAGGCCTGGGCGCGTTCCCAACGCATCGCCAGCGAGATAACGGGAAGAGATTTTTTATTCACGATAGCAACTCCTGGTTCGACAACCGATGGCTGATGATGGTGAGCATTTGTCGGTGTTCATCATCATCACCTGGCAAAGAATCCCATCGCGCTCACCACGGCCATTTGCTTGTAGGCTTCGGCCATGTTGGGTGAGAGGCGGGTGGCCTGCCGGAACATGTCCAGCGCTTCGGGATATTCTTTGAGTTGTTTATGAAGCATGCCGGCGCGAAAGTAATCGGCCGCGACGGCCCGCCCCTGAGCTGCGCGCACTTGAATCAGATGCCGGCACACGTGCAAGGCCTGGCGGAATTCGCGTCGTTCCTCGTGCAGGCCGATCATTTCTTCCAACACGGCCTCATGGTCGGGCGCCAGTGAGCCGGCGACCTGTAAATGCGCCAGAGCCTGATCGAGGTCATTCCGGCCGCGATACAATCGTCCCAACCGCAAACGATGTTCCACATTTCCGGGCTCCAACGTGGCGGCATGCTGATAAACCTGCAAGGCCTCATCCTGCCGGCCCAGCGCCAGATAAGCATCGCCCAATGGCCCGTAGGCATCATGGCAACGAGGGTCGGTGCGGATGGCATTTTCCAGGTGACAGGCTGCCAGCCCGGCCTGACCCAGTTGCAAAGCCAGTCGCCCTGCCGCCAGGTGATGGGCCACCAGCTGTGGCGCCAGATGCGCGGCCAGCGTATAGGCTTCCAGCGCACGTTCCTGTTGTCCCAGGCGTTCGTACAACAGGCCGGCCCGCGCCTGCAACAACGCACTGGCCGGGTTGCGCCCCCGCGCGTTTTCGACCAGTTCCAAAGCCTCATCCCACCGTCCCAACTCGCCGGCCACCTGCGCCGCGCTGAGCACCAGATTGACCTCATCGGGGGCGTAGGCCAGCGCCTGCCGGTAACACACCAGCGCCCGTGCGCCCGCCCCGGCTTCGTAATGAAGCGTGCCCAATTCCACCCACCATTCGACTTGGTGAGGGGAGTGACGCAAGGCGGTCTCCAATTCGGCTACGGCGGCGGCATGGCGACCCAGCCGTGCATAGGCCTGACTCAATTGACGGTGGAAAATCGGTGTCGCTTCCAGGCGGCACGCCCGTTCATACGCCTGCGCCGCCGCTTCCCAATCGTTCTGGTCGGCGCACACCTGACCGAGTTCGGCCTGCCAGGTAGCAAGTTCAGGCCCAAGCGCCAGGGCCGTTTCGAGCGATTGGCGCGCCAGCCCGGTTTCCTCCAGACGCAGATGAACGCGAGCCAGCGCATGCGCGTACAGACCGACGTTCGGTTCGAGCGCGGCCGCGCGCCGGTAAGCCGAACGCGCCCGCCGCAGCGCCGCTTCGCTCCCCAACGCTTCCCAGGCCACGCCCAGCTCGTAGAGGAGGAGCGCATTGCGCCGGTCCAACCAGGCCGCGCGGCCGATTGTGCTCAATCCCAGACGCACGGCGCCGGCGCGCCGGAACACGATGGCCATCCAGTGCAACGCCTGGGTAGACGGGGGCGCCGCCGGCGCAGTGGCCTTTAATTGACCGGCGGCCAATGCCTTTTCCCCACGCAAGCTGGTCAATAATATCTTTAGAACATTTGTTTCAAATTGGTGAGGGCCGGCCGACAGCGCACTGAGGGCGGTCAGGCCGTTTTCCAGCTCGGATTCTGAGAGCGATGAGGCCGGCAGTCCCTCGCGTTGGGCCATGTCTGCCTGTATCCACAGACCGGCCAGGGCGCGCCCCAGCCCCCAGGCCGCATCGGGGTCACGCGCACGTCGCGCCAGGACGGCTGTGAAGGCCTCGATGGCCGGTCGCCACTCGCGGCGCGTCAGACGCGCTGTGCCCATGACCAGCCAGGCGTCGGCGTCATGCTCATCGTGCGTCATCAATTGTTGCGCCGCGTGCAGAGCCATCTCGGCCTGCCCGCTATCGAGCGCGGCCTGCGCCAGTCCCAACCACACCGGTCTATCGCCGGGCGCAAGCTGAGCCGCCCGCTTGAGCGCGGCCAGGGCCCGATCGGGTTGACCGCGTTCCAGGCACACCTCGCCGATGAGGACATAGGCCGGTGTGAGCGTCGGTTCGAGCGAGGTGGCCCAGCCAGCCAGCGTGAGCGCGCGTTCGTGGTCGCCTGTGGCCCTGGCCACCTGCGCGGCCGCCAGGTAGACTTGAGCATCGCGGGGACGCAATTCCATCAAACGGTCATAGACGGCCAGCGCTTCCTCATCCCGCTTGAGCGCGTGCAGCGTTTGCGCTTGCCGGTGCAGGGAATCGGCCGATTCATAGCCCAGGGCGCGCGCCTGTTGCCATTCTTGCACGGCCATCTCAAGGCGGCCCAGGTGCGCCAACACGCCCGCCAGAGCAGCGTGAGATTCGCCACAATGCGGGTCGAGCGCAACGGCCTGCTCGAACGCGGCCAGGGCCGGGTCGAGCCGGTTTTGAGCCAGACGCGCCTGTCCCAATTCGATGTACAGCGCGACCATGGGCGTGTCGGGATTAGCCTGGCTGGCGACCAGCAAGACCTCTTCGGCGCGCGCCGGCTCGCCAAATTCGCGCAGGGTGCGCCCGATCTGGATAAGGGTGGCCATATCGGTTGTGCGGCCGGCCTCTTCCAGCGCGGCCAGGGCGCGCGGCGCATCTCCAAGATCGTGATAGAGCCAGGCCCGTTCGATAGCGGTCGCGGCCTCATCGCTCAACTGGCGGGCGCGTTCCAGGGCCGTGTGCGCCGCTTCCCAGCGCTTCAGATGACGCAGGGCGCGGCCATACCAGCGCCAGTATTCGGCCACCTCCGGCGCGAGCGTCGTCGCGCGCGCAAATTGCTCCTCAGCCTGAGACCAGCGGGCCATCTGTGCAAACGATTGCCCCAATTCGACATGGCACCTGGCGTCATCGGGCAACCGGCGCGTCGCCTCGCTCAAGACCGCCACGCTTTCCTCCACGCAGCCCATCTGGCGATAAGCGCGTCCCAGCGCGCTATAGGCCGTCGGGCGCGTGGGCGATAGCGTGAGAGCATACTTGTAGGCCGGGATAGCCTGAGCCGGCCGGTTGAGACGAACCAGCGCATCCCCCAACCCTTCAAACGCTGCGGCATGATGGCGCCGGGCTGCCTGCGCCAGGATTTTCAAGGCTCGAAGCGGGTCGCCACTTTCCAGGTAAGCGCGCCCCCACCCATACAACGTTTCGGCGTCAAAAGGTCGCCGCTCGATGCGCCGCAGACAATCCAGCGCGGCGGCCGGTTGTTGACGCGCCAGATGGACTTGAGCCAGCTGGCACAGCGCGTCCTCATGCTCGCCCTCCAACGCCAAAACGCGCTCGATCTCGCTCTGCGCCTCATCGAATCGCCCTAAAGCCTGACATACGTGAGCGCGTTGCAGGCGCAGAGGGGCGTCCTCTGGCGCGCCGGTCAACGCCTGGGCATACTTTTGGAGCGCTGCGTCCAGGTCGCCGCGCTTTTCGGCCAAAAGACCCTGCACGGCCAGCGCGGCCGGGTAATCGGCCTGGCGCGCCACCACCCAATCCAAAACGGCTTGTGCATCGGCCGGGCGATCGGCCTCAGCGTACAGACGGGCCAATCCCGCCGCCGCGCGCAGGTCGCCGGGACGCAGGTTCAGGACGCGCTCAAAGACGGCCACCGCCGCCTCGAACCGGCCGGCGCGCGTCAGCGCATCGCCATAAAGCAAGCCCAGTTCAGCATCATCCGATTGCGCCTGCCAGGCTACCTTCAAGTGATGGGCCGCCGGTTCGGCAGAATCGGGCCGCCGGGACGCCTGGAGATAAGCCTGCCCCAACACGCGGTGCGCGGCGACATCATCGGGCGAGAGGAGCGTGGCAATCTGGCCGGCTTGAATGGCCCGCGTTGTCTGACCGCGCTTCAGGTATCCTTGCGCCAGCGTAACATACCCCGCGCTTTCGGCCGGGTTGACCGCCAGACTGCGTTGCCAGGCCTGGAGGGCGCGGTCGGGTTCAGCCAGCGCTGCCCACACCTGCCCCAGACGTTGCCAACCATCGGCCGGTTCTGGCTCCAGCAAGGTGGCCGCCTGTTCTGCCCAGATGCGCGCCGGCTCCGGCGACCCGGCCTGGACGCAGGCTTCGGCCAGCGCCAGACACACCGGGCCGCTTGGGGTGATGGTGTGCGCTTGTTGCAAACAGGCCAGCGCTTTGGCGGCGTCTCCTTGCATCAATGCGGCCCGGCCGGCGTATAAATGATGGGCCGCTTCCTCAGGTTGCAGGGTGATGGCAAATTCAAAGACCTGAAGCGAGGTCGGGTCGTTTTGCCGGAACAGCATCAATCCCACCTCGTGCGCCGTCCACGCAGCGGCGGCGGTCGAAGCGGCCAGGGCCGAACGCGCCGAGTGGAGGGCGGCTTCGGGACGGCCGGCGGCCTGTTCGATGGTTGCGCGCAAAGTGTACGACCATGCTCGCCGCAAAGCTGACCAGGATGGCGGCGCAGCCGGTCCGGGCAGCGATTTTGAATCGCCCGGCGCGGTCCGCAAGGCGGCGCGGGCCAGTTCGGCCGCATAATCGGCCAGAGGAGCCTGGCCCTGTTCAAGGGCTTGCGCCAGCAAAATCATCGCTTCCGGCCGCGCCTGACGCGCCATCGCGCTCAACACCTGACGGGCCTGGTCGGGCGGCGCGGCCATCAGCCAACCGGCGGCCGCCTCGAACATGACCGGCGGCGCCGTCACCTCCAGCGCGACACACAGCAAGGTGGCCGGGTCCCCGGTCAGGTCCAGCGCGTGGTGCAGCGCCCGCGCCCGGCCAGATAGGCCGATCGCGGCCTGCTCGCCCCCCCGGAATCGCTCTGGTCGGGCGCGGGCGTACCAGGCGGCGCACAGATTCGCAATGAGCGGCTGGTCAAAGGCGACCAGTCCATCGGAAACGGTCAACACGCCGGCGCCGGTGAGCGTGTCGAGCGTCACGCCGCCCGGGTCAGCTTCCTGCACCACGCGCGCGGCCTCTTCCACAGGCCAGCGCTCTGTATTTTGCTCTGCCATCATCCACGCCAGGCGACACGCGCCAAAGCCGGCGTGTTCAAACCAATCCTCCAACGCGGCCGGCGACCGGTCGAGCAACGCGGCCAGTCCATGCCTGGCCAGTTCGGCTCGCGAGGGTTGGGGACAGGCGCGGATAACCTGGGCGATGACCTCAAAGTACAACGGGCGATGGGCCGCCTGCCAGACCTGTCGGTCACGCGCCAGCCGACGGGCCACTTGAGCGACGGTATCGGGAAAAGCCAGGCTCACGGCGCGCAACAGGCGGGCATCTTCCCAATCGCCCAGCGTTACCCTGGGCCATCCGGCCAACCAGTGTGGCAGGGGATGGCCGGGCGCATCCCGCCAGCCAACCAGAATGGTGAGTTCGGGGTTATCCCATCCGGTCAGTTGCTCACCCAGCGTCTCGGCCAGATCGGCCGGCAGGCTTTCGACGTGATCGAGTAACAGCAGGGCCGGCCCTCTAAAGATTTGCCGGACGCTCTCCTGCCCGGCGGTCGGATCGTCCGGCGCCATCGCGGCCGCTGCCATGTCAAGAATCGCTCCTGACCCGTTGCGGGCATCCAGATAAAGCGGCACCTGAGCCAGCGGCAACAAGACATCGGCCATGGGGCCGCCGGCGCTCTCCAGCATCTCGCGGGCGGCCCACACCGCATGCGCCCAAAGCGTGGTGGTTTTGCCGCAACCGCGCGGCCCGGTGAGCAACACGCGCGCGGCCTGCCCCGGCTCAAGCGGACAGGGCGTCAGCAACCACTCGAGCGGGGCCGGCAAAGGGATGGCCGCCAGCCGCTGTAGATAGGCATGGAGTAAGGGAGAAATCTCGCTCATGGGAAAACTCACCATCTGCTATCGGTTACACCGCCAGGACCTGCGGGCCGCCTGGAAAGCCCCCGGCCGGTTTAGGGAGGCCTCCTATGCCGGCCGCCGGGGAGGCAACGGCTGTGGCGGCTAAATAGTGGTGAGTAGCCAAAAGGCTATCAGGCACAGTCCCGCGCCGCTGACGCTGAGAAAGACGCCGACCCCGGCGGCCGTGCGCACCAACTGGCTGACGGCTTCGATGAGCCGCGAGGTGGCTTCCATGAGCGGCACCACGGCCGGATCGCCCAGTCCCTTGGCGCCGAGTTTGCCCGACTGCGCCGACAGGGCCTTCATGGTATTGCGATACTCTGAAGCCAGCATCGTGCGCAGACCGGCGATAAATCCGCTCAGGCCGAGCAGAAAAAGCACACCTGCCATAGCGACTTGAATATCTTGAACATATTCCATCGGCTATACCTCCTGATGAGAACATGAGCAAGTTTCGTGCCAGGGTAGGGTTTATCGCTTATCGCGTATCGCGTATCGCGTATCGCTTATCGCTTGTCGGCGGTGAATTTTCTGTTGGCTACAAAAAGTGGGGAATTTTACGCAGGGTGGGGAATTTTACCCGGAAGGCTGATACTTGAGGTCGTAGACCCCATCTACAATCGGGAAGGAGCGCCGGCAGGTCTGGCAAACCAGTTCTGTTTCGGCTTCCTGGAGCGCAAGCGCAGCGCAGGCCGGGCACTTGAACAATTGTCCTGGAGGGGCTATGACATTCCGGGCGGGGGCGCGCGCCTGGACGAACAGGCTGGGCGTCCATTTCCACCAACGGCCGGTCTCTTGCGCCCATCCGTCGAGCGCGGCCAGGAGGTGCGGCGGTACCAGACGCTTGAAAAGCGTCAGACGAAAATGCGAGACGGTCCGTTCGCGGGTGATGGTCAAACCGGCC
>FWPV01016213.1_pt1 | contig 10529 bp, 8 predicted proteins | sample 2228371 | NCBI WGS metagenome assembly FWPV01 (sample SAMEA103939776, study PRJEB20133) | metagenome
AGAATTCCAGCCCTACTCAAAAAATTCCGTCAGAGCATCCTTACCGCTGCCTGCTCCGGTAAATTAACAGAAGAGTGGAGAGAAGAGTATAAGGAGAAAACGGGAAAAGAATTGGAGGAGTGGGAGGAGAAAAATATTATTAATATTGTTGCCAATTTAAAAAGAATAATGTATAGTTAAAGAAAAATAAATACTAATAGTTATTTTTTTTACATAATACTAACGAACAATAGCTAATTTTTGACTGAAAATATTTCCTTTCTTACTATGAACGCTTAAAAGGTATAAACCATTATTAATATTTGATACTTTTATGGTAAAATTTGAATTGTCATTCGTATTCAACTGTTTTGTTAAATAGGTTTTTCCCTGTATATCGTTAAGTACAATAATAATATCTTCCATTTCAGGAAGATTAAGCAGAGTAAACTGTTCATGACAGGGATTGGGATATATTTTTATGCTCGTAGTTTTATTTTCAAAAACAATATTATTTTCGTAAAAAGCAAACCAGTTGATATTAAATTCAGGATTTTTAATGTATATTCTAAGTTTATAGTTTCCTTTACTAATATTTACAGAACCTGATATAGTGGTCCAATTTTGCCATCCTCCAGTAGCAGGTACATCAAAAGTTCCCAGAATGCTTTTATTATTATTGTCATCAAAAAGCTGAAGTTCTATTTTTCCACCACTATACATAGCTGCAACTCTGAATTGTATATTATAGTTTTTACTTTCTTTTACAATGATAAGATAATCGAGAAAATCTCCTGAATTTGTGTAACCCATATTTAATCCTCCTTCACTACAGGTTTCGGAAGAAAGTCCCACCTGCTGATAGTAATTTTCAGCTTCAATTTTTGCAGGGAGTGTGAACATTAAAGGAAGATTATTTCGAACTGAAAGATTAGTTATTTTTTGAAGTATTGTACTATCTGTAGCAAGATAAGTATTACCCTGGTAGGTTAATTTAATTACATCTCCATAGAGAATCTTATCATTTATTAATATAACAATTTGTTGATTATCTATGGTGGTTATTTCACTTATCTCAGCAGTAATATTATTAATATGTATTATCCAATCGTTGGAGTTAAAAGAACTAGTTTGCAAGGATTTATTTAAGTTAACATATATTTTTCTACCCGTATTATCAGATGATGCAGAAATAATTTTAAAAGGCACTACTGAGGAGGGCTGATCGTATATAAATTTCAAATAATTAAAATTAGATCCTCCCTTTAAAAAATTCAATTTGAGCGTATGTGTACCTTCTTTAAGGATAATATCGTAAAAAGTATCGGTTCTCCACGTTTGCCATCCTCCCGATGAGGGTAAGGTTAATTCTCCCGATACATCTTTATTATTGAGTGATAAATTTACTTTTGAACCATTGCCTGCATGTCGTACGCATAATTTATAGGAACCTGACTGATTAATTTGTACTGTAAATTGTAACCATTCGTTTTCAACTGTCCATCCCACATTATATCCATTTGTTAACTCATTATCAAGACAAGGTTCTATATCTACCCCATCGTTTCTAAAGCTGTAACCCTGATTCCAACTGGAATAAGTTCCCGTACTTACCCTATAATTAGCTGTATCGGTATCCCAATAGGCATATCCATTTCTTCCATAATCGTATTGGGAGGTAAATATTACTCCAGGAATGATATTATTACTAAATGGACGTGTCTCTTCTGTTTTTACTTGACGGAACATTGCATCCAGAACAGAATAGTTTATCTGACAGTTTTCAAGTTTTACTTTTTCTGCCAATTCCAATAAAGTTTCTTTTGTAAAGATCGTATCAGGTTTTTTCCCTCCGTTTTTCCAATAGTTGGTAAGAACATTATATTTACTACTGGGAGTAATCGACATAATTCCTGAGGTTGAGCCCACTTTCTTAAGTGTCCACCACGACCAACCTATATTATTACTTTCAAGTAGTTTTATCGCTTGCGTATACCATAAGTTAGAGTTTTCTCCCGACTCACCACACCAAATAGGAATATTATATGTATTTCTAATATTTATTAAACCTTGAATAGCTGCTAAATCGTTGTAATTCCAATATTTATGAAAACTAACCGCAAGATTATTGTCATAACTAAAAAGTGAACTCATTCCATTATAATTGTTTCCCCAACAGTTTCCTTCAACAATGATAAGATGATTATTGTCCACCTTTCGAATGGTATCTATAAGTCTTTTATAGAAATCAAGTAATGGTTTGTTTTGCACACAATTACAACCATTCTGATTTCCGCTGTTTTCAAAGTCCCAATTGGGTTCATTAATTAAATCATAAGCACCCACGTAATATTCTTCTTTATAACGTTCGGCTAATTTTTTCCAAAGAGCAATAGTCTTAATCTTATTTTCTTCACTTTCCCAAAGCGAAGGCAAGGTAGCATCGTAATCGGAAATGGCAGCATCTTTCCCTTGTCCTCCTGGAGCTGCATGTAAATCGAGAATTGCAAATATTTTATTTGCTTTACACCATGAAATTATACTATCAAGCAAAATGAAACCTTCATCTAACCACGTTTGCTGGCCAGCTACAGGCTCTTCCTGTATGGGTAGCGTAAAAAGATTATAATGTAAAACAACGCGAATACTGTTAAATCCCCAAGAAGCAATAGAATCGATATCGGTTTTTTGGATAAAATTTTTATGCCACAGATAATAAAATGTATCGGTATAGGCTTTGCCCATTAGGTTTTCAATTTTTTTTCTAATATCTTTCTGGTTTGTGGCTGAGATATTAAGCATGTATGGCTCTTGAAGCATCCATCCACCAATACCAATACCTCGAAGAAGTATTTCCTGTCCATTGCTATCTACTATTTTTTTATTGTCTCTTCGTAAAAAACCCTGGGCATTGGTTATTTGTGATGTTAACAATATAAGAAAAAATAAAATCATACCCCAAGATAATTTTTTAAAAATTACGGAATTTGTTTTCATAGTTATAAGATTTTTTTTAATATTAACCAAAGTTAAGCTATAGGTGATAAAGAATAGAATAAAAATCTACGAAAAATACCTTTGAATAATACTAAAAATATACTACAGATAAAAAATCATTAAGAAATTCTACGGATTTTAGCGCCCAGTGCGTTGAGTCTTTCATCTATTTTATAATATCCACGATCTATCTGTTCTATATTGTGAATAATGCTTTTACCAGGAGCTGAGAGAGCGGCTATAAGAAGTGCAACACCTGCACGTATATCGGGCGAAGTCATCACAGTTGGTTTCAAAGGATATTTGTTATTCAGTCCTATAATTGTAGCTCTGTGGGGATCACAAAGAATAATTTGAGCTCCCATATCAATAAGTTTATCAACGAAAAAGAGTCGACTTTCAAACATTTTTTGGTGAATAAGAACGCTACCTTTTGCCTGTGTTGCAACAACAAGCATAACACTAAGTAAATCGGGGGTAAAACCTGGCCAGGGAGCATCGGCAATGGTAAGAATAGAGCCATCGATGAAAGTTTCTATTTCATATTCATTATGTATGGGAATGTGAATATCATCGTTGTTGAGTTCAATGGTAATTCCCATGCGTTGAAAGGTTCGGGGAATAATGCCCAGATTTTGAAATGAAACATTTTTAATAGTAATCTCTGAATGGCACATAGCAGCAAGTCCAATAAAGCTGCCAATTTCAATCATATCGGGCAAAAGGGTATGTTCACACCCTGAAAGGCATGAAGTACCTCGTATAGTGAGTAAATTAGAACCTATTCCTTCAATATGTGCTCCCATACTAACCAGCATTCGACATAGCTGTTGAATATAGGGTTCACAGGCTGCATTATAAATTATTGTAGTGCCTTCGGCTAATACAGCTGCCATAATAATATTGGCTGTACCCGTTACCGATGCTTCATCGAGCAAAATATAGCTACCTCTTAGTTTTGATGCTTTTAAATAATACAGATTAAGTTCGCTATCAAAATGAAAATGGGCTCCTAACTGCTGTAATCCATAAAAATGTGTATCTATACGACGTCGTCCTATCATATCGCCTCCAGGTTTTCCCGCATAAGCATAACCTAATCGTGCTAGCAAGGGACCTACCAACATTATGGAACCCCGTAATGCAGAAAAACGTCTTTGAACATCAGGCTTTTTTAATTGATCGGCATTAATTTTTTTTGCATTAAATATAAAAGTATTGGGTTGTGGATTTTCTACCTCAACACCAAGTAAAATAAGCATTTCTATTAAAACTTCAACATCTCTTATACGTGGGACATTATGTATTATAACAGATTTATCGGTAAGAAGGGTGGCACATATAACTTGAAGGGCTTCATTTTTTGCTCCCTGTGGATATAATTCTCCTTGCAAGGGAATACCCCCTGTTACTTCAAACGAGGCCATTGAATCTGCTTAGTTTTTCTTTTGTTTAATGCTGTACATTCCGTTTGTTCCACCACCATTTTTCTTGTTTACCATTGCTTTTCTTAATCTTTGTCGTTGAGTATTGTGCATGGAACGTGCCTCCGATAATTTCAACTGCTCGGAAGTTATGCATATGCGACCATTTGAAATTTCATAAAGATCTTTTAAAATCACTTCATCGGTAACGGCATCTCTATTCCATGTGAGGTACTGTCGCTTCATTAGATTGGCTACCATTTCAATAAGTGTGCTTTTTTCATCTCCTTCGGGCATTTCAACTGCCTTCTGGATCATTTGCTCAATAATTTTTCCATAATGTTTATATTGAATAGTATGCTGGTTATAGGGCACCTTACGAGGTTTTTCGTTAAATACCGATTGGGTAGGTAAAGAATATGGAGCATCAATATCAAGTTTAAAATCAGACATTATTGCCAAATGATCCCACAATTTATGTTTGAAATCGGCAACATCACGTAGTTGAGGATTTAAATTACCCATGACTGCAATAAGAGCATGAGCTGCTTTGGTTCTTTCCTCCTTGGTAGGGAGATTCACTACATAATCAACCAACTTCTGAATATGACGACCATATTCTGGTAAAATTAGTTTTTTACGTTTGGTATTATAATCAAATGTCATATATATGTTTTGATTTTAAAATTAACAAAATTAATTAAGAAGCACAGGAAAATGTATTAAAAATTTATTTTTTGTCTCTTCAAAAAATAAAATATAAATTGAGTTTAATTATTTCAAGTAGGCAATAATACTTTTATTCCCAAAGGTTTTATCTCCAATGCTTACCTTAATTTCAGCATTGAGGGGTAATAGAATATCAACTCTTGAACCAAATTTTATAAAACCAAGATCCTCACCCTGCATCATGTTTTTTCCTTCCTGTGCGTAACAAACCACCCTGCGTGCTACAGCCCCTGCAATTTGTCGGATAAGTATGTCACTTCCCTGAGTGGTTTGTAAAACTACTGTTGTCCTTTCATTATGCTCAGACGATTTAGGATGCCAGGCAACCAGGTACCGACCATCGTGATACCTGAAATATTTTACTTTACCACTAACAGGAACTCTATTTACATGTACATTGAGGGGTGACATAAAAATTGAAATTTGAATTCGTGGTTCATTAAAATATTCCTCATCAATCACTTGTTCTACTACCACCACTTTACCATCGGCTGGCGCATAAATGATGTTTTCACTGGGATATTCTATATCGCGACGAGGATTGCGAAAAAAATAAAGAACTAATCCCATAAAAATGATGCTCAGGATATTAAACAAACGGAAAATAAATTCATTTATATCTAGAAAATAAAAGAACCCATTTACAATAAGAAGTATAACAAGTAAGTTTAATGAAAAAATTTTCCCTTCTTTGTGTAAATGAATATTATCATGTATGAAAGTTCTCAATTTATTTACCATGAATTTTAACTTTTGCATAACAAGTAAGAAAATTTTTAATAAAGTTGCAAATATAGATAAACAGCAGGTAAAGCCAAAAATAATGAATCAAAACGATCAAGAAGGCCACCATGTCCCGGAAGTAGGTTACCGGAATCCTTAACCCCAACACTTCGTTTCAACATACTCTCCGCCAAATCGCCCAAAGTACCAAAAATAGAGATAATAATTGCAAGTATCCACCATTGATTTCTTGTAAGTTCGGTAAAATAAAAAGAAAGCACATATGATACAATTATTGCAAATATCAACCCACCTAAAGCACCTTCCCATGTTTTTTTGGGCGATATGCGTACTAAAAGCTTATGTTTACCAAAAAGTATTCCACTAACATAGGCCATCGTATCATACGTCCAGATTAAGATAAAATAAGATAGTACAAGATGATAGTTATATTGATAAATATTATCCCTATAAGCAATGGCTAAGAGCATGGCAATAGGAATAGCAACATAAATTGTTCCAAACCAGGTATAGGCAATATTAAGGAAAGGTTGTTCATTATTTCTCCATAATTCAAGTACAAAAGAAATGAGTCCCCATATAATTAAAATATAAGCATAATGCTGCCTAATTAAACCCTTGGATGATAAATAAAAAAGAGTAAAAATGAGTACCCCTCCTACCATTCCCCATATCTTTTGGGGCACTATATTCATTTTGTTAGCTAATTGATAAAACTCCCAGAGCGATCCTACAATAAGAAGCGAAAAGAAAATCAGAAAAGTTAATTCTCCACCTAAAATTGCTCCCAACATTACAACTACAAGAGCTGTTCCTGTAAGTGAACGTTTAAAAATTTCTTTCAAGGTTCAAAATTTTGAATTATTGTTTTTGCTTTTTCAATATCTTCTTCTTTAACAAATATTTCAATATTACCAAAGAAAAGAGAAGAGTCCTGTTTATTGAGAACAATGCAAGCAATGTCTTCCTTCTCCATTGTTTGCTTGATTATTTCTGCTCGGTAAGCATTCTGGGTTTGAAATATTTTAGTCCATCCTTCTTCCATTTAATTATATTTACTCATTAGTGGTATTCTCAGAGGTATTTGTACCATTATCGATCAAAAGTTGTTGTTCTTCAGGTATCCCACCTTTCCTTTTTCCAAATATTTCTTCAAGATCCTCACTAAAAATAACTTCTTTTTCTAAGAGTTTTTGTGCTAATTTGTCGAGACCCTCTTTGTTGTCGCGTAAAATTTGCTTTGCTCTTTCGTACTGAGTTTCGACAATATTTTTAGCTTCCTCATCGATAAGTTCAGCAGTTTTTTCACTGTAAGGTTTTCCAAAAGAAAATTCCGATTGTCCAGTGGAATCGTAATAGCTAATATTTCCAATTTTACTACTCATTCCAAAATAAGCAACCATAGCATAGGCTTGTTTGGTAACTCTTTCGAGATCGTTGAGTGCACCCGTTGATACCTTCCCAAATACAACTTCCTCTGCAGCTCTTCCACCAAGAGTAGCACACATCTCATCGAAAAGTTGTTCAGTTGTAGTAATTTGTCGTTCTTCGGGAAGATACCATGCAGCTCCTAAAGCTCTACCACGAGGAATAATAGTTACTTTAACCAAAGGATTGGCATGTTCGAGAAGCCAGCTTACAGTAGCATGGCCTGCTTCGTGGTATGCAATGGTTTTTTTCTCAAGTTTTGAAATAATTTTATTTCTTTTCTCGAGCCCCCCAATAATGCGATCAATAGCATCGAGAAAATCCTGTTTTTCGACAGCAGTTTTATTCTTTCTTGCAGCAATAAGGGCAGCCTCATTGCAAACATTTGCAATGTCTGCTCCAGAAAACCCTGGTGTTTGTTTAGCAAAAAAATCAATATCAATATCGTTCCCCAGTTTTAATGGACGCATATGAACTTTAAATATTTCAAGTCTTTCTTTTAGATCGGGGAGTTCAACATGTATTTGTCGGTCAAAACGTCCTGCACGTAGTAAGGCTCTATCGAGAATATCGGCTCTGTTAGTAGCCGCAAGTACAATAATTCCTGTATTTGGGGCAAAACCATCCATTTCGGTAAGAAGCTGATTTAATGTGTTTTCTCTTTCATCGTTGGCAGCCCAACCAGGATTTTTACTTCTCGAACGTCCAACTGCATCAATCTCGTCGATGAAAACGATACAGGGAGCCTTTTGTTTGGCTTGAGCAAAAAGATCTCGCACTCTTGAAGCTCCAACCCCTACAAACATTTCTACAAAATCGGAACCCGATAGGGAGAAAAAGGGTACATTGGCTTCCCCAGCTACTGCTTTTGCCAACAAAGTCTTACCTGTCCCTGGAGGACCTACCAACAATGCTCCTCGTGGGATCTTTCCTCCCAATTCGGTGTATTTCTTCGGATTCTTTAAAAAGTCAACAATCTCCCTTAACTCTATTTTAGCCTCCTCCAAACCCGCTACATCTGAAAAGTTGACTTTGACACTCGTATCTTTATCGTATATTTTCGCTCTGGATTTTCCAACATTAAAAATATTTGCCCCCCCAGGTCCTGACGCACCCCCACTCGTCATTCGTCGATAAAAATAACTCCAGATAAGAATGAGTATAATGATGGGAAGAATAAAACTCAAAAATATATCTAAAAAATAGTTCTTTTCAACCTTGTATATGATATTTACATAATCGTTTGGAGAGAAATCTTTCTGCACTTTGTCAATTTCATCTTTAAATGCTGTTACATCTCCTATTTGAAGTTCAAAATGAGGACCATCTTTAGGAATACGATTAAAATCTTTTCCTACAAGCTTCTGATATTTATCTAATCGATTAGGCTTTAAGTATACTCTTGCTACTTCCTTATTAATAACTTCAATTTTATCAACATCCTTTTCAGTTATCATATTGCGCAAATCTCTCATGAAAATTTCATGAGGATGCTTGCCAAACTGAAAATACTGTAATGCTATAAAGGCTATGGCAATTATAATGTATACCCATAAGGAATTGAATCGGGGTTTATATCCACCTTCCATCGATGAATTTTTTTTATCCTTCTCGTTGTTATAATTATCTTTTGCCTCTTTAAAATCTCTCTGTTCTGCCATTCTTGTAAGTTTAATCGTTTATATATTCTATTGCACCGTCGGACCACAATTCCTCAAGTTTGTAAAAATTTCTAGTTTCATGCTGAAATACATGAACTACTACATCAAAAAAGTCGATAAGGATCCACTGGGCATTTTCTTTTCCTTCAATATGATGCGGTATTTTTTGTGCTTGAAGATAGGCCTGACGCTCTATATTGTCTGCTAAAGCATTCACCTGTGTGTTAGAATCTCCTTCACATATAATGAAATAATCACATAAAGTATTTTGGATTTTTCTTAAGTCAATTTTTATAATATGCTTACCTTTTTTTTCTTTTATTGCTTCTACAATAACATCGGCAAGCTTATTCTCTTTCGAAATTTCTAAGGTTAAAGTTTCCTTTTTTCCCATTTATTTTTTGGACAAATTTAGTGAAAAAAACTTATTTGCTACAAATTGGTGTCAAACCTTATGCCAGCTTTATATAATTTTATTAATTTTAAGGAAATAATTTCAACACATAGCTTTTAATTTTACATCTTTGAATTTTTTTAACATGTTCCTGATTAAATGTTAAAAAAAGAATTTCCAAATGTTATTATCTCTATTTTGCTCTTCATTGCCTCTATATAGTTTTTTAATTCCCTCAATAATGGGTTCCTCTGGTAATATTACATTAAACCCCTCCCAATAACTGTCTTCATATTGAGGTATCATATCTGACAAAATGTCACTGGAACGGGCAATTTCATTCCATCGGAAACGTGAATGATTGGTAGTATCGATACGAGTGGTAACAAGTTCTGAACGTGTGGTAATGGTATTATTATATAAAAAAATTTTACTTTTGGCTTTCACCTTGAGTTCTATAATACTATAATCAAAATACCATTTTTTGTTTATCGGACGGTAGCATATTAAGTAATTAGCTTCATAAAGTTTGATGTGAGTTTTACGAGGAATTTTTTTAACTAAAAGATTTTGTGCAGCACTTATTCCTTCTCTGGTGAGTGAAAATTTTGCTGCAGCTAGTGCATAACTTCTATCATCTATATAAAGATATCCACTATAGGAAAGATTGTTGGTATTTCTAATAGGTTCAAATTTTACCACATATAAAGTAGCACCGTAGTAAGTTATTTTACTCTCCAGGCTGTATTTATATTCTATCAACCCGTCAATAGAAAAAAAGGGGGAAGGATCTTTAACAATATCTATATGAATACAATTATATATTCCACCCTCAAGTTTAAATGAGAAAGCCTGTAATTTTTTGGTTGCCTGATTTTTAAATCCTTTAAATATTCTAGCCTGATCATTAAGTGTCCAGCTTGAATATGGTGATTTTGCAATATCCACAAGTGCTTCAATAATTGATAGATAATTGTCCTCATCGCGAATTATCTCTCTATAAAAAGCTGAATACATACAGTTTGTTTGGGAATAATTTTTCGATACATTTTTAATCGCATCTTCTACAATATTTATTGCCGATGTATTTTTGACCCATACTGGAGGAATTTCAACAGGCATTTCTTGTAAAGTTATAAATAACTTATTACTAATTAAAGTATCGATTTTAAT
>FWPV01016217.1_pt1 | contig 10527 bp, 10 predicted proteins | sample 2228371 | NCBI WGS metagenome assembly FWPV01 (sample SAMEA103939776, study PRJEB20133) | metagenome
AAATTTAGATATATAATTTATGATATGTTTTTTAAAACAAAATTATCAATTTTAACATTTTTCCTAATAACATTATCTTCGTTAGCCCAAACTGGCTCGGAGTTAAGAATATTAGGTGTCGCAGTGGAAGGCAATAAGTCCACTGATACGGGTCTTATCATCGCTACCAGTGGCTTAGTTGAGGGCGACAATTTAACGGGCGATAAAATCCAAAATGCGATTCGTTCACTTTGGAAATTAAATGTTTTCAGTGATATAAAAATTATAGCCGATTTAGCCACCCCTAATGGAATATATTTGGTTATAAAAGTGGAAGAATACCCAAGACTTGAGTATGTCGATGTTTCTGGGGGTAAGAAAATTGGCAAAAGTGAAATTGAAAAAGCGGTGGATTTGAATAAAGGACAGGTGATTAGACCTTATGACCCTGTGCGCATCAAACAAAAAATTAAAAAGATTTGCGCTGAAAAAGGCTATCTATTAGCGGATGTTAAGATTGAAATACGCGAAGGCTCATCACCGGATAAAAAGAATCTATATGTGAAAATCGACGAGGGTAAAAAAGTTCGGATAAAAAAAATTGAGTTCACCGGAAATAATCAAATAAAAGCAAAAACTTTACGCAAACAGATGAAGAACACTAAAGAACGGGGAATATTCAGGTCTGGTGAGTTCAATTCTAATAACTTCACAGAAGATAAGAACAAAATTTTAGAATATTACCGTAACAACGGATTTAAAGACGCCGAAATTGTTGCCGATACAATTTGGTATTCTGAAGATTTAAAAAGGATGTTCATTCGAATTGACCTTTCAGAAGGGGCTAAATACTACTTTGGCGATATTACTTTCAGCGGCGCTGAACTATTTAGCGAGGACGAATTAAAATCACAACTTATATTTAGAAGCGGGGATGTATATAATCAAAAGAAATTTGAAGAAACCATTCAGGAACGGTTGACAACCTTATACTATGACCGGGGATATATATACAATCAAATTATACCTGAAATAAAGCCCCGAGGCGATACATTAGATATAGAATTTAAAATAAATCCCGGCAATCGTTTTAGTGTTCGCCGGATTAATATCACAGGCAACACCAAAACCAGAGAAAAAGTCATTCGCCGAGAATTCTCTTTAAAGCCCGGTGAAACCTTTGATGTCTCTAAATTAAAGCGTTCTATTCGCGATGTAACTATATTAAATTACTTCGGCAATATTAAACCAGATATAGAAGATGTAAGCGAAGATGAAATTGATTTATGGATAACAGTTGAGGAAAAGCCAACCGAACAAGCCAATATGTCGGTGGGATATAGTGAACGCGATAAATTTATAGGTGCGATAGGCTTAACTGCCCCTAATCTCTTTGGACGTGGCCAGCAGTTAAATCTTGATTGGAACTTTGGACAGAACTATGGTTCTTTTTCAGTAAGTTTCATTGAGCCTTGGCTATTTGATACAAAAACTTTACTTGGGGGGTCATTTTATAGCATTCAACGGCGATGGGTTAATGAGTTTAACGAATATCTGTTAGGTGGTTCACTTAGATTTGGTCGCAGTGTTCGTTGGCCTGACGATTACTGTCGGGGTGATTGGGTATATCGAGTTGAAAGGTCAAGATATACCAATTTATCAGAATATTATAAATCCCGCAGTGATGCAACCCTTATAGAAGGCGAAATACGCTGGTCCAGCAGTATCACCCAAATTCTCACCCGCGACAGCCGTGATTATCCAGAATTTCCTACAACGGGTTCAGTAGCCAGCCTTTCTACTGAACTGGCGGGTGGACCGCTAACCGGTGATGACCGATACCATAAACATATCGCCAATATTGATTGGTACACCCCTATTTATAAGAAATTAGTTTTATATAACAATCTAACATATGGATATTTAGAAGGTTTATCCGCTAATCCAAGAGATATACCTCCATTAAAATACTTTTATATGGGTGGTGGTGGACTTGCTTTAGGAACCCCCTTAAGAGGTTACGAAGATCGCACAGTCGGACCACCAGCAAGTTCCGGAAACTACGCCCAAGGTGGGAAAACCCAATTTAAGACCACCTTTGAACTTAGGATGCAATTAGTTGAAAATCCAACTATTTACGGCTTAGCATTTTGGGAAGCGGGCAACACTTGGTTGAACTTCCGTCAAACCGACCTGTTCGACCTTAAACGTTCCGCTGGCATCGGAGTGCGATTCTATATGCCTCTTATCGGGCTCATCGGATTTGACTATGGTTATGGATTTGATTATTATAATGCAGCGGGCCAGCGTAAAGGTAAATGGGTTCCCCACTTCCAATTTGGCCGACAATTTTAAACTAAATAATTAAGAGGAAACTATAATGAATTTTAAATCACTATTAATAATAGCGTTTATAATAACAATAGCGATATCGGTATCATCCTATGCACAATTTAAACCACCAGCGCTGAAAATCGGTATTATAAACTCGGAACTTCTATATGACCAATATCCTGAATTTAAAAAAATGGAAGAAAAACTGCAAAAAGAAGCTGAGGGATGGCAATCTGAACGAGAAAATTGGATAAAGGAGATGGAGCAACAACAAGCCATTGTAGCCGAGAAAGAAAATCAATTAAAAGCCGGGCAAACCACCTTCACTGAAAAGAAAAAACTTCAACTTCAATCTGAGATAGATTCTATAAAAGCAAGCCTTTACGAGCGATATAATAAACAGATGGTGTTTGAACAAGAGAGACTTCAACGACGCAAAGCCGAACTTTTAGGTGGCGTATTGGAAGTCATAAATAAAGTAATCGATGAAATAGGTGAAAAAGAGGATTATGACCTTATCATCGATGCGGCTAATGGAACTGTCATATACGCTAAAAACCCTGAAGATATATCCGATAAAGTATTACGCAAATTAAAAGATAAAAAATGAAAGTCATATCATTAAAAAGACGATATACTAATTAATGAATTATTACAATCTTAAAATGAAATTTAGACGTATTAAGGGTCAAGAAACTAAACTGAAATTGATATCTTTCTTTGTGTGCTTCCTATTTGTGGCATTAATATTTGTTCTCAATAGTTGTGCAGGCACATCTCCCGGCGCATCTTCAACTCCCGGGAAGGTGGGTGGAACTGTCCTGCCTTGGTCAACTGGTGGGTTAAAGATAGGTTATATCAACTCGGATGTAATAGCCAAAAGGCTGACCGACTATCGTGATGCGGAAAAAATATTGGAAAACGAAAATAGGCAATGGCAAATAGAAGCCGAAAAGATGGAAGCCGACATCAGAGCCAAAGAAAGTGAACTTGAAGAATTGCGCTTGATTTTAAGCGACGAGCGCCGTAAAGCCTTGGAAGATGATATAAATCAAAAACGCAAAGATTTATACAAATACCGCCAAGATACTTGGTTCGCGGAAAACAGTCGTTATATGAAGCGGAGAAGGGAACTGATGGACCCCATAGATACAAAGGTTACTGATGCGATATATAAAGTAGCCGAAGCCAAAGGATTAGATGTCGTTTTCGATGCTGTTTCGGGCAATATGGTCTATGTCAATCCAGCCTTTGATATAACCGAGTTAGAGTTGGAAGAGTTGCAAAAATAAGATTTTAACTAATTATTTATCTTAAACTTAAATGATATCCACCTTATTGAACCATTAATATGACTTCAACCTATGAAAATAATATATCCATAACTGCTGGCGAGTTAGCCAAGATGCTGGGTTGTCGTATAGAAGGTGATGGTTCAATCGTTTTAACTGATATCAATACCATAGAAGAAGCGGGACCCTCCCATCTTACCTTTTTAGCCAATCCACGCTATCGCAGTAAATTAAAAACCAGCCGGGCTGGTGCTATTATTATTGAGGAAAAAGAGGATACCCCTGAGGGGATGACTCGGCTAATATCTTTGCAACCTTACCTCGATTTCCAAAAAGCGTTAAATATATTTTATCCAATAAGCGGTCTCACTATTTCTGAAGGCATTCACCCCTCGTCCATCATATCCCCTCAGGCGTATATTGGAGCCGATGTTTGTATCGGTGCTATGGTGGTTATTGAAGAGGGAGTTAATATCGGCAACCGCACAAAAATATTCCCTCATTCATTTGTCGGAGCCCATAGCGTAATCGGCGAAGATTGCATAGTAGGTTTAAATACGGTCATTCGTCATAAAATCACCATTGGAAATAGGGTAGTAATCGGTGATGGAACTGTAATAGGGTTTGATGGCTTTGGATATGTTCCCACTTCACAAGGATATAAAAAAATCCCTCAAGTGGGAACTGTAATAATAGAAGATGATGTTGAAATTGGCGCGAACTGCTGTATAGACCGCGCTACTATCGGTGCGACGCGCATAAAAAAAGGGGCGAAATTAGATAATTTAATCCAAATAGCGCACGGGGTTCAAATCGGGGAACACACCGTAATAGCCGCCCAAACGGGGATATCGGGTTCGACTAAGGTTGGCAATTGGGTGATGATGGGCGGTCAGGTCGGCTTAGTTGGACATATTGAAATAGGCGATAAGATGTTAATCGGGGCGCAGGCTGGAGTAACTAAATCATTTGATATTAAGGGGATGATATCAGGCTATCCGGCCCGTCCTCAGATGGAAGCGATGCGCATAGAAGCCGCCCTGAATCAATTGCCCCAAATGCTGAAAAGGCTTAAAACTTTGGAAAAATTACTGAATGTAGATAAAAAAAAGAATAATGAATCATCTTAGCGAAGAGAACATATTCTCTTATATAAGTATAACTATTTTATTTTTCTTAACTTCACTATATTTAACCTCCCCACTTTTAGCCGAACTCCCCCCCATCCAGATGCCAGAATACATCATCGAAGGTATTGAAAAAGCAACTCAAATTAAAGGAGACAGAATTCCCAATGAAATCACTTACGAAATAACCATTCCCGATGAACCCGCACATCAGCGTCCAAACTTAGATATTGAACCAATCCAGATTTGTATAAATCGCCCAACTTTGCTCCTTACTTTAGGAACTGGATACTTAATAGCGAATGCGGGTATAGGGGGATTTAATTTAGGTGAACTCGGATGCGACTTTGCCATGCGTAAAAATGAAAGCGAACTAATAGTTGAATTTGGAGCACGATCTATACCTAAAAGAACCACCCCCGGTGCTAAATTCCAATCAGATGTCCGAATTGGATTCACCAGTTATATAAGCGAAAGTGAAACTTATAGAAAAGGTTTATTTGAAGCCCACTCTAATTTATTTAGGAAAAACTATAATCGCTATATCTCAGCGGGTGTTATAGAGCATATTTCCTTAAACACTTTTAATATATCGCTAATCGCTACTCCCCTATCCACTAAATTTGGAACTTTTGCAGGGCAAATTGCGTTTCAACCATGGAAATATGAAGATTGCGCCTTCACCCAAACAGAGTTATCCTTACAACACTCCCTTAAAACCACCATCGGCAGATTTGAAAGCAAACTATTTATTGGTGGTGAAATGGCGCGTCAAGATATCAAGGTGTTGCAGTTAACTTCACTTGATATTTCACTTCATCGCCAATTTAATGAACGATTATTTTACACTCTCGGAGGCGCAATTTGGGTCGGAACCACCCCACTGCAAAGGCAAATATATGATTTATTAGGGAATTCATCTATTAATGAAGAAAGTCAATTAAGACAAGGGTTTAAACCTTGCTTGGGTTTGATTTGGCTTCCACCATTCGGGGGAATCGTAAGTAGTTCTTATAAACCAAAAACACTTCTTAAACCACTATACACTGAACTAACTGAAACCCCTTTTTATATAACAACCACCCGAGGAACAGTAATTGAAGATCTTTATTTATGGTCCATCAAATATGAGAAATCCTTAATATCGAACCTAAACTTTGATTTTACATTCAATTGGCAAGACCAACTACACACTCAATATCCATATTATACATCGGATGAAAGGATATTGTTAACCCTTAGACGCAGTGAAATAAAGGAATTAAAACTCAATATTGATGCTACGCCATTTAATTTTATGGGCTTATCCTTATGGACCGCACTTTACAAGGCAAATACAAAAGGATGTATTGCGGGCAATAATGCACCATTAGTCCCTAACTTTTTAGCCGGTTTAGAATCAACAGCACGCTGGCGAAGATGGATTCTTTACAATTCTATAGTGTGGGAAGATGAGGCACCTCTAAAATTTGAGGGGGATACAAAAATGCCTTCGCGACTCATATGGGACAGCCAACTAAAATTTAATATTAACCCTAAAATTGAGACTACTTTAAAGGCTTATAATATTTTAAATAAACATTATTATACACTTCCGCACTATGACGCTAATCCTACTACAATCGCACTGATGGCACAATATAGATTCTGGTAGTTTATATAAAAAACAAAGTAAAAATCTAAGTAAAGTAAGTTAAATAAAAACAGGGCATAAGATTTGAGTTTATTTGACATCCTCGTTCGGGGCGGATGGTTAATGATACCTATCGCCCTATCGTCAATAGCCGTAATCGCTATAGGAATAAACCGCTGGTTAGTATTACGACGGGAAAGCGAAAAACTGAACATTTTCGTCACCAATTGGTCAATTCTACCTGTTGACCCCGAGCGTTTTAAAGCCGCAGCACAAGTCGGTCCAGATATTGTGGGCTCTATAGTTACACTTTTCAATTATAAAGGCAGTGACAAACGCGGTGAAATTGAAACTTTAGTTCATACTAAATTGGAACAATTAGAATCTGGGCTTGGAACCTTAGCAACCTTAGCGGCAATAAATCCCCTAATGGGATTTTTAGGCACGGTAACAGGAATGATACGCGCCTTTATGCAAATTCAGAATCTCGGAGGCAATGTTAACGCTAATGTTTTAGCAGGTGGCATTTGGGAAGCCCTTATAACAACCGCTGCGGGATTGGTAGTGGGAATTATCGCTTTGGTCATCCACAACTATTTAGCAGTAATAGTTAGGCGAGCCACGGTTGATTTGGAACATATCGCTGAAATAGCCATACGCCAAATGGGGTCGTAAATGAAATTACGCCAGAGCCATCCTCCCATCAACACTTTTTCACTGGCGTCTTTGACTGATATAGTGTTACTTTTACTGATATTCTTCCTGCTCGCTTCAACCTATGTCATCCAACCGGGCATCAAAGTCGAACTGCCCCCGAGCGAAACCTCTCAAGTAGTTGACCAAAAGAGCATTATTATAACTATTACCCGCGAAGGCGCGGTATGGATAGGGAGTGAAAAGACCACCATTGAAGGTATTGGTGCCCTTTTAAGACGCCAAATTGTGAGTGGGACTGCCCAAACGATTGTTATAAAAGCAGATAGAAGCGTGTCTTTGGAAATATTAGTGAAAGTCATCGACCGCATAAAAGCCGCAGGTGGTGAACGATTCTTAATTGCAACCATTAAGGAAGAATAGTGACCGCTATATTAAACGACAAGCGTATCGGTTGGACTGGGTCTATAATTTTACACCTTTTGCTTTTCTTAATATTTATATTAGCGAAACTTGATATTCGCCCATTTGAACTGACTTTTACGCAAATTGACTTTATTCCCTTATCAACTTTTGAAGCCGATGAAGGTTCAATCTTAAATGCCCTTGAGAGTGGAAAACCGATTGTAGATCTACCTCGTCGTTCTATGATAGAAGATGAAGCGCCACTATTAAAATTGCCCGATAAGTCCCGCCCAATAATTGAGGCGGTAGCACCGCGCGAAAAGCCGGAAATCATTGAGCAGTTTCCTCCTCAAACGGGTCGTCGCATTGCCCTTCCGACCGATACTAAAGGCTTACAAGAACGACCTGCTATAGAACCCTTACCTGTAGCGGATGACTGGCTGGCTGGCGAACGCACACAAGCGATGTCAGAAAAGGTCGCTGGAGACGAGATGTTCACGATTAGTTGGGAAGGCGTTGCAAGAATAAAACTATCGGGTTCGCTTCCTACATTTCCCCCCGGGGTCCAACGCGCTGCTACTATTATACTATCCTTTGAAGTTAATCCTTCTGGTGAAGTAATCCGCATAGCACCGGTTACCAAAGGTGTTCCAGAATTAGAAAAAGTGGCTATCGAAGCCCTAAGAACCTGGCGATTCAACCCGCTAGACCCCACCCTAACCCAGGTCAATCAAAAAGGTGAAATTACATTCATTTTTAAATTAAAATAAAGTAAACATATAAACTAACACCCATAAAATAAACCACTTAAAGAAAAGTGGTTTATTTTTTGTAATTTTTTTTAAAATTTTAAAATAAATCCAAAATATATTTGCATTTCAATGAATCAGTGTTATCTTTTAAAAGATAGTAACACGGAACACTTATGAAAAAGATTACGCGCTTCGGTGTTTCAATGGACACCGAACTTCTAAAAGATTTTGACCATCTAATTGAGGAGAAAAAATACCCTAATCGCTCTGAAGCCATACGCGACCTGGTGCGCGAAAAGTTAATAACCGAAAAAATTGAAAATCCAGAAAGTGAAGGCTTCGGGGCATTGGTGTTCATCTATGAGCATCACTACCCGGGTTTAGCCGATAAACTGACTAAATTTCAACACCATTACATTGATTTGATAATTTCCTCCTCCCATGTTCATATTGATGCTGATAAATGTATGGAGGTGGTCCTATTGCGAGGTAAGATTGGGCAAATCAATAATATAGCGAGCGAAATTTTATCTTTTAAAGGGGTTCAACACGGAAAATTAACTCTAACCTCGTCCTTAAATTTACATAAACATAAACATTAATAAATAACTAAATTCCTAATATTTAGGGAGTAAAAGTGAAATCACTACCAAAAATCATTTTAATCAGTCTCATTTTGACCGTTCTAATTTCACTCGAGAGTTTCGCCTGCTTTGATACCTTTCTATTCCAGCAAAAGAGAGGGATGGTTTATCCCTATAAGATGCTGGCTATAGAAACCAATGGCGAATATATAGTTCCGGATGTGAAGACCAGCGCGACCGACCTGTTTAGCGGAAACCTTAATATCTATTATGGAATCACTAAGTGGGCATCGCTACAGGTTCAATTTGCCTCTACTGAAAAGGAACGACACCTGGCTTCTTTAGATGAAGTTGGTGTGCGCGGGGTGTTTAGCCTTATCCGTAAAGCGGAAGGAAGATATAATCTCGACTTAATTTTAGAGCATCACGAAGGGACTACCAATAGTGGGCAGTCTTTTGAATTTTCTGTGCCAAATATCTGGCATCGGGGTTCAATGACTTATGTGCTGCACCCTGTCGTTGCCTTCACAAAAGGCGCTTCAACCAGTTTGCGTGGACACAGCGGTGTATTCTATACAACCAATCGAGGAACCTTGCTGGGAGCAGGCGCTGAATATGAAAGCGCTCAAAGTAGTTCAAATTTCAGCAACCGTTTGGTCAAAGGAGCCTTTGGAACCAGCCTATTTTTCGGAACTTGCGTAAGTCCGAATATATTCCTACAGAATGAACTAATAAAAGGTTGGGGAGCTGAGGGCAATGATATCGGTTTTGCACTGACCCTTAAAGTATTTTTCCCTAATTTGACTAAATAGCCCAGTCTTACTTTTACTTTAAATGGCTGCTATTAACCGTGTCCGGTTTTCAGCAGCCATTTTGTTTATAAAATAGTTATAAACTGTATATTTATTTTCAACTATTAAGTTCAAATCTATTAATTAGTTGACAATTGAAATAAAATTTATTATAATTAAATTTCTAAAAATTGGAATTGGGCGATTAGCTCAGTTGGTCAGAGCGCTGGTCTCACATATCAGAGGTCACTGGTTCAAATCCAGTATCGCCCACTATTTAATTAAAAATTGAATATTGAAATTTGTAAATTGATTATAAATTGAGAGTTAATACACAAGATAAGATAGTTGACACGGGGAAATTGTTGAAATTGGTAGATAAATGGCGTCGCTTGGGAAAAAGTATCGTCTTTACCAACGGCGTTTTTGATATATTGCACCGTGGACATCTTGAAACTTTTGAACGAGCAGCAGCCTTTGGGGATTATCTCATCGTTGGGGTAAATAGCGACGATTCAGCCCGTTCACTGGGTAAAGGACCAAATCGACCAATTAACAGCCAACAGGACCGCGTTAGACTCATAGCGGGTTTATCGTCCGTAGATGCGGTTGTAATCTTTGACGAATCAACTCCCCGTAATCTTATCGCTAAAATTAAACCTGATGTTTTAGTTAAAGGCGCTGATTGGACGGAAGATAAAATTGAAGGTAGAGAGTTTGCGGGGCGGGTGGAGCGAATCCCTTTATTAGAAGGTTATTCGACGAGTTCTTTAATTGATAAAATTAGGCACTAATGTTAGAAGAACTGACCGAAAAATTTGAGCGATTTATCCGTAATCTCAAGGGTCAGGGCAAACTTACCGAAGCCAATGTTAAGGATACCGTTCGGGAAGTTCGCCGTATTCTACTGGAAGCCGATGTAAGCCTACCCGCAGCAAAATCGTTCATTGATAATGTAACGACTAAAGCACTTGGT
>FWPV01016218.1_pt1 | contig 10527 bp, 9 predicted proteins | sample 2228371 | NCBI WGS metagenome assembly FWPV01 (sample SAMEA103939776, study PRJEB20133) | metagenome
CTGTCTATGACGGGGTGATCAAAGGGCTTTCGGATGTGGGTATGTCCGTCTGCGGTTACACACGCGGGAGATTTCCATTGACAGAAGTGGTTGAACTCCCCCTCGGGCATAAAAGCGGATGGGCTATCACAAGAGTCATCAACGATTATATTGCGAAGTTTAAGCCGAAGGAATTTGATGATGTGAAGATGATGTATATGCATGCCCATGGCCCCGGTCTCCTTCATACTAAAAAACCCGTTGAAAAACTTGAAGACCTCAAGGGGATGAAGATCCGCGCCTTTGGTGCGGTCACGAAGATAGTGACCGCTCTGGGTGGGGCTCCGGTAGCCATGGCGATGGGGGAGACGTATGAGGCATTGAGCAGAGGCGTCGTGGAAGCCTCGATCGCCCCCTATGAAGCGCTTCAAGCCTGGAAGTGGGGAGAGGTGGTGAAGTTTTCCGTTGAAGCTCCTGCGATGTATTACAGTTCTGCTTTCTTTATCGCCATGAATAAAGCCAAATGGGCTTCCCTGCCCCCGGATATTCAGAAGATCATTGAACAGGTCAACTCCGAATGGATTGAAAAACATGGTAAAGGCTGGGATGAGATCGACAAGGCAGGAAAGGATTTTACGATCCAGAGAGGCAATAAGATCATCACCCTTTCCGTGGATGAGAACCGGAGATGGGAAAGAGCAGTCAAACCCCTCTATGATGAATATGTTAAGAGCATGAAGGATAAGGGACTGCCCGGAGATCAAGTGCTCCAATTCTTCCTCCACACACTCTATCAATATCAAAAATAGAGGCATCGAAGAGGGGAAAGGAGTCGCTTCCTTTCCCCTCTTATTTTTTTGATTCGATGCTTGTTCCTCTTCCCACCCAAAATTTTTAAAGGGAGCCAACGATGAAATGGTTTTTAGATAAGGTATGGAAACTGGCCCGAGCCATCAATTTCATCGGGGGGGTTAGCCTTTCGTTCATCATGTTTCTGACGGTGGCCGATATCATTTTAAGATCCTTCCGAAGACCCATCGTGGGAACCTTTGAGATCGTTGCTTTTTCCGGGGCTGTCGTGATCGGATTTTCACTTCCTTATACCTCATGGGTGAAAGGGCATGTGAATACGGATTTTCTCTTGATGAGATTCTCTCAAAGAACAAAAGATGTTCTGAGTGTCATGACGAGGTTTTTAGGGATCGGTCTTTTCTTCCTCATTGGGATGGAATTGATCAAGTACGGATTGGATCTGAAAAAGGTAGGAGAGGTTTCTCCTACCCTGACCCTGCCTTTTTACCCCGTTGCATATGGGTTAAGTGTTTGCAGTTTTATTCAGTGTCTCGTGCTTTTGGGCGATATCCTGAAGGTCTTTGGAGGAAAACATGAGTGAGGTGACCATTGGTATTCTGGGCCTTGCCCTGGTATTGTTGCTCTTTTTGACTGGAATCGAATTGGGATTTGCCATGGCTCTGGTCGGGTTTCTCGGGTTCAGCTATATCGTCTCCTTCCAGGCAGGATTGAACCTGTTAGCCAAAGATATCTTCGATGTCTTTGCCAATTATGGATTTACGGTCATTCCCCTCTTCGTCCTGATGGGACAGATTGCATTTAATGCCGGGATTGCGAAACGATTATATGACACCTCATATAAGTTCATCGGACATATCCCCGGTGGGCTGGCCATGGCCACTGTGGGAGGGGCGGCTGCCTTTGGAACGGTGACGGGATCGGCCATTGCCACTGCTGCCACATTCGGAAGTGTAGCCTATCCTGAAATGGACCGATACCATTACAGCAGAAAGCTCTCCACGGGAATCATTGCTGTTTCAGGAACCTTGGGAAGTCTCATTCCACCGAGTGTCACACTGATCGTATTCGGGATGATTACCGAAACTTCCATCGGCAAATTATTTTTAGCTGCCACTGTTCCAGGTGTGATCGTCTCCCTGCTGTTTCTTCTTCTCATTTACGGATGGTGCAAGGTGGATCCGACTTTGGGGCCCAAGGGGGAAAAGTCAAGATGGAAGGAGAGATGGATATCGCTCAAAGAGGTGATCTGGGTGATCCTGATTTTCATCATTGTGACTGGAGGGATGTCGTGGGGATTCTTCACTCCAACCGAGGCTGGAAGCGCTGGAACCTTTGCCGTCCTCCTTCTATCGGTTGTCAAGGGGGACCTCAACCTTAGAGGATTTATTAAATCGGTCGCTGAATCGCTTCGCACGGCCTGTATGGTCCTCATGTTAATAGCAGGTTCAACCATCCTCGGTCATTTTCTCGTTGTGACCAAGATCCCCATCCTGGCTGCAGATTGGGTCGGACAGCTTCCTTTTCCTCCTTTCATGATCATGCTTCTCATTTTGCTCATTTACGAGATCGGTGGGTCGTTCATCGATGATCTCGCCTTTATGGTGCTCGCCACTCCAATCTTTTTTCCCATCGTCGTCAAACTCGGTTACGATCCCATCTGGTTTGGGGTGATCCTTCACATCTTTGTGATGATCGGCGTGGTTATTCCTCCCGTGGCAGTCAATGTCTTTGTGGTCAAAAATATTACAAAAGTTCCATTCGGTGAGATTTACAGCGGGGTTTACCCTTTTCTGATCGGTCTTATCCTTTGCGCCGCTCTACTGTTTGTATTTCCACAACTCATCACCTTTCTTCCCTCTCTATTCGAGATTTATTGATTCCTTCGGCGGCTTGAAATCCCAATCCTTCGATGAGGATTTCATGCCACTTCATAACCACCTTAAATCCCCCCCACGGCTTATAGCTGTGGAGATCCCCCCTTCCTTTTTAAAAGAGGGCAAGAGATATTTTCATTTCCCTTTATTGACAAACCGTTGTTTTATTGTTATCAAATGGTTCGAACGAACGTTCGCTTGAAAGAGCTTTATGGGCTTTGACGAAAAATTTAGCCAAATCTGTAAAACCTCCTCACAGCTCTTCCATCAAAAAGGATTTGCCAACACGACGATGCGTGATATTTCGAAAGCGACAGGAATGAGTTTGGGAGGACTCTATCATTACTTTGAAAACAAAGAGGATCTGTTATTTAAAATCCTAAGAGGTTATATGCATCTCACCTTATCCCATTTAGAGAATGAGCTGGCCCTGCTCTCTTCTTCAAAGGAACAAATTGCTTATATCCTTCAACGTCATATCCGCCTCTATGTTAACCATTATTATGAGGCGAAGTGCCTGCTCCATGAAAAGGAGTACTTAAGAGGGAAGCGTTTGGCGGTCATTAAAAAACAGGAGCGACAATATTTTGAAATATGCAGAAGGGTGATCGACGGTCTATCCAGAGAGGCTGGTTGCTGGTGGATTCATCCTAATGTTCTGACCTTTTCTTTTTTCGCATTAGTGAATTGGATTTATCAGTGGTATAACCCCAAAGGGCCTGTTTCACCTGATGTCTTAACCCGGCAGTTAACCACTTTTTTATTTCAGGGGATCTATGGAGAAAAAATGAAAAATATCAAAGGAGAGTCGAATGCAAGGGAAAGGAAAGATTGATTACGATCGTTACCTTAAGGGAGAAAAGCTCCCCCATTTCAAGACGCTCTCGGGTATTGAGATGAAAGAGTTTTATAATCGGGTGGACCTTAACAAAGATCCATCCGACCCTGGAGAATTCCCTTTTACCAGGGGGCTCTATCCAGATATGTATCGAGGTCGGTTGTGGACTCGGAGACAACAGAGCGGGTATGGCTCCCCCTTGGAGAGCAACTACCTTATCCATTTCCTTTTAAGCAAAGGGATGACAGGTCTTAACATAGACTTTGATATTCCTACTAAATTAGGTCTGGATCCAGACCATCCTTTAGCAGAAGGGGAAGTAGGGCTGGTGGGGACCTCGATGGCTACCCTTGAGGACATGGAGACCCTTTTTCGGGACATCCCTGTGGACAAAGTGAGTTCGACCCTTATTGTCAATCCTCCTTATTCTGCAATCATTATGGCAATGTATTATCTGGTTGCAAAAAGACAGGGAGTGGATGCCTCTAAGTTGATCGGGACCATCATGAACTGTGCCATTACCCAACTGGTAGGCCCGACCTACCAATCGGGAACACATTTTTTTCCACTCGATCCGGCCATTAAAATTGCATGTGATGTGATGGAATATTGCCTTCAGCACAGTCCAAGATGGAATATTCTTAATGTGAATCCACGCAATATCCGCGAAACGGGAGTGAATGCCGTTCAGGAGATTGCCTTTGCCTTTTGTCTCGCTACAGAGTATATTCGCCGTCTTTTAGCCAGGGGGGTCGAAATTGATCGGTTCGCTCCCCGAATTGCTTTTTTCGCCAGTGTCCATATCGATTTTTTAGAGGAGATTGCAAAGCTTCGGGCGATGCGTCGAATATGGGCTCGCCTGATGAAGGATACCTTCGGAGCAAAGGACCCAAGAAGCTGGATGTGTCGGATTGCGGTCCAGACCTCTTCGCTGCCTCTTACAGCCCAGCAGCCTTTCAATAATATTGTGCGTTCGACGATTCAGACCTTAGCGGCTGTCTTGGGGGGGGCTCAGTCGATCCACACCACTTCCTATGACGAGGGCTATGCTTTGCCCACAGAAGAAGCGCAGGTACTCGCCATCCGAACCCAGCAGATCATTGCTTATGAAACAGGCGTTTGCCGTTCAGCAGATCCTCTTGGGGGGGCTTATGCCATAGAAAAGTTGACTGATGAGCTGGAGGAGCGCGTGCTTCACTTGATGGAGACCATTGAGAAGAAAGGGGGGTTTTTAGAGTGTTTTAAATCCCAATGGATTGAAAATCAGATCAACGAAGCACGATATGAGTATGGACGGCAATTGGAGGAAGGAGAACTGGTACAGATAGGGGTCAACATGGAACGTGAAGAGGATGAAGAAGTCAAGATTAACATCTTCCGTCAGGCCTCTGACATGCAGGAAAAAAGGATCCAATATATTAGAGACTACAAGCAATCCCGAAACGGGATCCGAATCAAACGAGTTTTAGATCAGTTGGGCCGTTATGTGAGAAACCGTCCTGACGAGAACTTTTTTCCTGCCATTCTTGAGGCAGTAGAACAGAAAGCGACATTAGGCGAGATCAGCGATGCCTTACGCGAGGCCTACGATTTTAAGGTCCACTTTGTTTAAGGAGGAGACATGAAAAAGAGTAAGCGGATTCTGATCGGAAAAGTCGGTTTGGATGGGCATGACAATGGGATCCGGATCGTATCGAAATGGTTGGCCGATGCCGGGTACGAGGTAATTTACCTTGGACTCTATAATACTCCGGAGGGAATCCTCAAGGCCGTTCTTCAGGAGAATGCTGATCTGATCGGATGTAGCTTTTTAGGCGGGGAACACCTCTTCTATTGCCGAAAATTATTGGAATTATTGCGTCAAAATGGTTTGGAAGAAAAGAAGCTGATAGTCGGAGGCGTTGTTCCTCCGGAGGATGTAACGGTTTTAAAAGAGATGGGAGTTTCTGCCATTTTCACTCCAGGCACGAGGCGCGACACAATCATTCAAAAAGTGAACGAACTGTCTGAGAAGCAGTGACTTTATTGAGAAGAAAGGACATTTCCATGGTCAACTTTTTTAATGAATTGGATACACTCTCTCCACAGAAACTCCGTGAAATCCAGAATGAAAGACTTCGCGCTCTGGTGAATCGATGCTATCGTGAAATTCCGTATTACCAAAAGCTCCTCGATCAAAATGGGATTAAGCCTAAACATATTCAAACGACAGAAGATCTGACCATTGTTCCGTTTATTGAGAAGAAAGATTTGAGGGCTCTTTACCCTTATGGCCTTCTTGGCGTTCCACTGGATCGGATTTATCGTTTTGCTGCCTCTTCGGGAACCACCGGGGTTCCCACATTGGTGGGGTTTACTCGAAAGGATTGGATGGAGACACTTCGGGAACAGATGGGGCGGATTTTTACGGCGATGGGATTTCGGCGAAATGACCTCATCTATCAATGTGCCGGTTATGGTCTTTTTATGGGAGGGCCAGGAATGGATGCCGGAGCAGAAGCCATCGGAGCCACGATTTTTCCTGCTGGTCCTGGTAGGACATTAGCTGCCATCCAGTATTTAAAAGATCTTGGATTTCAGGCCATTACTACGACCCCTTCTTTTATGAGCTATTTGGTTGATGTCGCATTAAAGAATGAAATTGACCCTAAGAAGGACTGGAAGCTTCGAACCAGCCACATTGGGGGAGAGCCCGCAGCGCCAGCCTTGCGACGTCGAGTCGAAGCTCTTTTACCGGAGGGATTCGAATGGCAGGAGGGATATGGGGTCACCGAACTTGGAGGCCCAACCGTTGGTCATAGCTGCCCCTATACGAGAGAACCCTGCGAGCTCCATATATTAGCGGATCATTATTTTGTCGAGGTGATTGATCCAACAACAGGGAAGAGACTTGAAGCAGGCCAAGAGGGAGAGCTGGTGGTGACTACCCTCACCCGAGAAGCCACTCCATTGATACGCTGGCGAACGCGTGATGTAACCGCTTTTTCAAAAAATAGCTATGGATGTTCCTGCGGAAGAGTAGCCCATCCAAAGATTCAACGGATTACGGGCCGGACCGATGATGTGTTGAAAGTGAGAAGTACTTTAGTCTTCCCCTCACAGATTGAGGAAATTCTGAATTCAACTCCTGGAGTTGGGGAGGGTTGGCAGATCGTGATTGATCGACCCAAGGATAGCCTGGATAAACTGACCGTTCATGCAGAAGTTCAATCTGAAATCTGGCAGGATACGAATCAGAAAAAGGTGATAGAGGAGAGAATCCGTCAAGGGGTTTATGGAAGATTGGGCCTGAGTATTGAGATCGTTTTGCATCCTCCTGGATCACTACCCCGATACGAGGGTAAGGCCAAACGGGTGCTTGACCAAAGGGAATTTAAAGGTGGGCATTAGTAGAAAATTTGAAATCAGGAGCCCCTGCCCACTTTTTAGCAGGATGAGATTTCAGCTCAAGCAAGAGAAATTCGAAGATATCACTTCTTAAAAAATGATGATTTCATGCTCCTCTCTGATGAAACCTCTTCCTTCTCTTAAATCTTTTGGGCCACCAAGGTAAAAGATCAGTGGGGACTGTTCTAAGAATTAAATTTGGGACCTTCCTTCCGGTAGCTTCTGCTTCGACTCCAAAGAAAAGAATAGCCTCTTCAAAATACTTTTTCATCCGCAATCGTTTCGGCAGGATGCCTTTGTGAAGGCCATTCCTCAGAGTCAGCTGGGCAATCAGGATTTGAATCGCTATCTCCTTCGACTCTCTCGGGATTGAGAACGGGTTGAAAAGATGATGAACCGCCCAGCGGATCGTCTGCATCAAATAGTGTTTCTGTTCATGCTTTCCGAGGAAAGGATGTTCGGTAGGGAGGGCACGGATATAGGGAGAGACGAGGCAGGCAAGCAGGATCGAATCCGGGATCGATCGACCTGCTTTGGTCAGGAGATCGACCAGACGGAACATGGCGATGAGGAATTCACGATTTTCTTTGGCGAATGGTCCCTCTCCCTCCAAAGCCCTTCTCAAGTCAGGGAAGATGGAATAGATCAATCCTGAATCAATCATCCCTTGCAGAGAGGGAGCGGCAGATCCCTCTCTCAACTCTCTCAGAAATTCATCGCGAACCCTTGATAAAGAGCATTTCTTTATCTCTTCCCGATGTCTCAGAATGGCTTGGTAGGTTTCTTCTTCGATACGAAATCCAGTTCGAGCCGCATGTCGGATGACTCTGATCATCCTGACAGGGTCTTGCTTGAATTTTTCATCGGGGTCGCCAATAGCTCGGATGATCTTCTGCTCGAGATCCCTCACTCCACCCACATAGTCGATAATTGAAAAATCGGCGATATTGTAAAAGAGGCCATTGATGGTGATATCGCGGCGGAGGGCATCTTCCTCTGGAGTGCCGAAGCTATCGGTTTTATGAATCCTTCCATCCTCTGCTTGAACCTCCTCAAATTCGAAATGGCTCCTGAAGGTGGAAACCTCGACGAGCTTATTGCCTCTAAAAAAAACATGGACCAAACGAAACCGGCGGCCAATGATCCGGCTGTTTTTGAAGAGGGAGTGGACCTCGTGGGGGTGGGCATTGGTGGCGACATCGAAATCCTTCGGGGTTTTCCCAAGGAGAAGATCCCGAACGCTTCCTCCGACCAGATAGGCCAAGTAGCCGTGGCGATGGAGCCGGTAAAGGACCTTGAGGGCTTCCTCGTCGATCATCGATCTTGAGATGGGATGTTCCGGTCTCGGGATAATGAGGGGATTCATTTGGAGAGAGTGAGAGCTCCTGTGGTGCAGACTTTAACACATAAGGGGTTTCCCAGACAGAGATTACAATGGTATGCCTGTTCACCTAAAACGGTCAGGGCATGGAAGGGGCACTGCTCGGCCCTCTTGGTATGCCAGATAAATTTTTTTCTTTCCTGTTGAAGATCTACCGCTTCTCCATCGAGGCACTTCATCGTTTGACATTGACGACAGAGAAGGGGGGTGTTGAGACTGGTATGGAGATCATCTTTTTGAATCCGGATGGCTGATCTCTCCGGATGGATGATCCCCAGGTGAGAGAGGGAACAGACCATCTCGCAGAGATGGCAGCCGCTGCATTTTGGGGAGTCCACTTTAATCCTCATCCATCAATCCCAAGCCTTCTTAAGGTTTCCTGTTTTGGTACTCCGTTCTCGTCCCAACCGTGGAGTCGGTAGTTTTCGTCAAGCATCCGATCAAATTCTTCTCTCATAATAACTTCTCCCCGGGCCGGGCCTTCGGGAATGGGTTCTTCAAAATATCGCTTTGGAAGGGTGTCATCCTTTCTGGTGAAACCTTCCTGAATGAGCATCATCCGTTCGATTGTATAAATTCTCTCTCCAATGGTTTTTAGCTCCTGTGGACGGAGGTTCAGTCCTGTGGCAAGCCTGATCAGCCTGGAAAACTGTCTATAGGAAGGTGCGTGGGGGCTTGAGAAGATCGTTAGAAAACGGCAGAAACCCAAAGAATCGACGACCGCATTGAAGAGTTCATGCCACCAGACCATCCTTCCCTTGCCCGAATAGGAGGAGAGTTGGTTGCTGACAGGTCCCCCATAGATCTTTTTTAACACTTCCTCTGGAAGGGCGAGGACATCGAGAGAGGGCCGACTCCGCATATGGCATGCCCCACGGGTGGAAGTCGCCATTCCCAGAGCGAAACTTTTTGACAACCGTTCATCGGTCATTTCGATCGGAAAATTTTTAATGGCGAGGAGATAGTCTTCGGATCCTTTTTCGAATAGCTTCTTTGCAAAAGATCCTTCAGAAAGGATCTTACCCAATCCCTTCCTCTGGGCAATTTGGTGAAGCAGTTCATGGATGACCTCTCCGTTTCCCCAATCCAGGGAGATCCCGGTCTGTTCTTGATGGATCAACCCCCTCTGAAAGAGTTCCATTGTCCAGGCCATATAGGAACCCGTGGAGATGGTATCCAGGCCATAACGATTGCAGAGTTCCACTGCGGCGATGATATTTTCGAGATCGAGGTTCCCCAACTTGGGTCCTAAAGAACCGAGAGAAGCGTACTCCGGCCCTTCGCCCCTTAGGCCCTGATATCTTCCTTCGGTTATGGAAAAACGGTGGCGGCAATGAGCCGGACAGCCAAAGCAGGAAAGCATGCCGGTAGCATAGGGTTCCAGCGCCTCTGCCTCCAGAGCATATCCTTGGTCACCAACAGTGGTCCATTGATTGTTCCGGACGCTCAAAAAACCCATTGCATTGGAATATTGAAAGAGGAGGGGGGTTCCATATTTTCCGAGAGCTTGAACCCATTTCGTTCCCATCAGTTTCTTTTGCTGGGCGAGGTAATACTTTAGATAATTTTTAGGATCAGAGAGGGTGATGCCAAGCGTCCCTCTTACTGCAATGGCTTTTAAATTCTTCGAACCCATCACCGCACCCATGCCGGTTCTTCCCGCCGCATTTTTCAAACCGGTGTGGATAGAAGCGAATCGGACTCGATTTTCTCCTGCGAGACCAATCGAGGCGATCTTAACCTTTTCATCTCCTAATTCCTCACGAATCTTTCTCTGGGTTTGCACCGTATCCAGGCCTGAGAAAGGTTCGGCATCTCTGAACTCTATCTTGCCGTCCCTGATCAGAAGATAGACAGGCCTTTGACTTTTTCCTGTGATGACGAGATGACTGAAACCAGCCTTGACCAGTTCAGCGCCGAAATCCCCACCCATATTGGAATCTCCGAGATGGCCTGATTCGGGAGATTTAGCGGTAATATTGATCCTGGAGCCAAACCCAAGGGTTCCGGTGAGGAGTCCTGCTCCAAAGATGAGAGGGTTTTTGGGAGAGAGGGGATCCAACGACTTAGAATAGACCTTAGAGAGGAGATACATATTGATCCCTCTCCCACCAAGAAAAGATTTTCTAAGATCGAGCGGGATCGGAGAAATGGTTACCGTCTCATTATGGAGGTTGATCAGGGCAATCTTTCTCGAAAGGACCATTGGACGGAATTATAACAAATTTAATTCGAAATTTCTTTTTTTCAAAGAT
>FWPV01016219.1_pt1 | contig 10526 bp, 9 predicted proteins | sample 2228371 | NCBI WGS metagenome assembly FWPV01 (sample SAMEA103939776, study PRJEB20133) | metagenome
TCCATCGTGTACTCCGGTGTGATGTTGAGCGAACAACGACAATCATGCCGGAACGACGGATGGACGTCAACTAGCAATCAAGGTAAAGATGTATGATGGAAGGATAGAACGGAAAGTGAAGATGATCCATATTACATGACCTTATATGAACTTTGCGCCTTTGAGATGCGATTACCGCGTGATCACTCGTTGCCGTATCCACATCTTCCCCTTGTTGATGACGGAATGGATGACGTCGTCACAGTGATGATATCATCTGGAGAGATGCTGATCGCCAACGCGGCTGAAGGGAGACGAGCTGATACGGATTGTGAGTCTAGACTGGTACGTATCCAGGTTGCGCAACTGTTCGGATTTGGGGTAAAAGAATTCGCGCAACGACGTTGTATTGCAACGTCGTTGCGCCCACACACTCGATCCCAGGAAAAATGTGAACAGTTACCAGTTTGCGCAGACTCCTCAGCAGTGTTACAATATGGCAAGCTATATCGTACACCTTACGGGTAGCAGGGAGGCATGGCCCGCCTCTCTGTTTCCTGTTGTCTATAAGCGTGATTGGGGGCAAAATGGACGCGAAGACGATCATCTTTGGCGAGACAGCTATCGACCAGTTGCTGCAATGGCTCCGGTCGAGTGGCGAACCGAAGGATGTACGCGAATTGTTGCTGCACTACCTGGAAATCCTTTGCAAGTCGGTGACGGAGGAGAGCGAATGACCGCCACGACAGGAACGCTGGCTGATGAGGTATGGCGGGTGATGACCGCCCAGGGCGCCCTCTTCGCCGTTGATGCCCCTATTCGCCAGACGCTGAGCAATCTGGTCGATTTCTTCGCGCCTCGACTTCAGCGCGATCCGGCGATCGTTCGCGCTGAGCTAGAAGCGGCGTTGAGCGCCGATGAACGGTTCACCCGCGAGGAGGCGAATGGGCAGGTGATCTTTGTAACTTCCCGGCAGGGGCGCTACGTTCCTCGCGATACAACCGATCCCCATACCTTTAAGCAGAGGCTCTACGAGCCAGAAAAACCATTGCCGATCGATGATCTGAGCGTTGTCGTTTCTACCTCGCGTCCGTCAATCACCGCATTTGAACCGGTTTATATTTCAGAATACTGGCTCGAACAGGCTCGCCTGGTTGCGGCTGCGCAGGCTGAGAATCAGCCGTCACCGGAGCCGACGCCAGAGCCATCGACGCCCGTAGTGACGGTCGAGCCGTCGGCTGAAGCTCCGGCTGAGCAGCCGGTGACGGAGGCTGGTGAGGTTGAGCCGGTGGAAGCGCCGGTTGCTGCGTCTCCGCTTGAGGAAGTAGAGCCAGCGCCAGAGCTGACGCCAGCGCCCGTTGCGGCTACTCCGGCTGAGCGCAGCTCAATGATCACGGTCGAAGGTGTGACAATCGATCTGCGTCGTTCGCCAGCCGAGATCGTGGCTGAACACGGCGACCTGCTGGAGCGGGTGCTGGCGCAACGGCTTGAACAGGATCCTCTGCGTCGGATTGTCAGTTTTGGTCGGATGCATTACCCTGAGGCAAGCCTGACCAACTTCGGCAAAAACGATCTGCGCAAGATTCGTGACTATATCCTCGAACGGAACGAGCCGTTGCTTGATACCGAGATTGTGGCCGATCTGTACTATCACAATCCGCGCCAGTCTGACTATGAGGGATTCCGCTTCTCGCTCAATTATCGTCTCTCGCGCGAAAAAGATTTCGAGTTCGTTGGCGTTGAAGGCGCCAATATCTGGTCGGTCAAGGGGCTGCCGGCCATTGGCTCAAAGCGAATCAAAGCTGCCGAAATGGGGCAGTTGACGGCCTATCTCATCGAAGGTTTTGATGAGAGCCTGGCTGAGCAAAGCGCCGAGTCAATTGCCGCAACCGGGAGCGTGACGCGCCTGCTCACGTTCTTTGAGTGGGAATACGGTGTGTTGACGCTCGATGCCGCGCTGGCAACCTTGTTGCCGTCGCCCGTCTTCCCCGACCAGCGCAGCGCGGTGCTGCGCTTCGAGTCGGCGCAGCATTTCAGTACGCATCTGGTTGAGGTGCGTTATCCGACCGGCAATCGCGGCGGCTGGGTGCAGGGTCTGGAAGAGTTCTTCCATGAGCATCTGGTGCCCGGCGCGTTGATTACCATCAGTCGCAGCGATGCGGTCAATGTCTTCACCATCTCTTACGAAGAGGCAAGCGAGACGACGGAACGGTTGCTCACCTTCGATGAGAAGAAGAATAAGTTCGCCTTCGCTAACGTTACGTTCTATTGCGCTGTTGACGAGGATCTCTTGCCGAGCCAGAATCGGTATGCGAAGTTGCGCAATCTGAAGGCATTTCCGATGTCTGAACGGCGCAAAGCTGAGCTGATCCTCGAGCATGTCTGTGAGACGATGGGTGAGCTGATTGGTCGCCGTGACCAACCGGTGTACCGCGTGGCGTTCGCTGATCTGATGGTAGCGTACAACGTTCTGCGCCCGGCCTCGCCCTCGTTTGTGCAGTCGTTGCTCGAGCAACACGAGGCAATAACGCCTGATCCGGAAACTCCTGGCGTGTACATCTTTACGCCGCCGCAGGAAGTGACGATGGCTGATGAAGAGGAAGAAGAGGATCTGCCCATTCAACCGACGCCTCGTCGCCGCGGTGGTCGCTATCTTGATGATGATGAGTAGGATGTTGCGCGGTAGCGTCGTCTCGGCTCTGCCGCGCATTCCTTGTACGCCTGATAAAGGGATGTCATGACTCTCAGTTTTGCTGAGCGCGTTGCCCGACTTGATGCAAGTGATGCGGCTCCTACCCGACGTGATCTGAAGGTGTTGGCCAATCTTGGCCCAGAGAGTGTGCGCATCTTCTGGGAACAGTGGCAGCGTTTCAGCCTTGACCGCCGGCACCATATTATGCGGTTGCTGGCGGAAATGGCCGAAGAGCAGATCGAACTCGATTACCGTCCGATCTTTCGCGTGTGTCTGGCCGACCAGGATCCGCTGATCCGCACACTGGCTATCGAGGGCTTGTGGGAAGATGAACACGAGCAGTTGATGGATCGGCTGCTCCAGATGATCCACGATCCGGCAGGCGAGGTGCGAGCAGCAGCAGTGATCAGTCTGGCCCGGTTTGCCTATCTGGCTGAAATTGGTGAACTGGCGGTTGCTGCCGGTCAGCGTCTTCATGATGCGTTGCTGCACGCTGCCGAGGATCCGGCCCAGCCGTTTGAGGTGCGGCGGCGCGCGATCGAGGCGTTGGGGTATTTTGCCAATTCTCAGGTAGCGCAGGAGATGGTTGGTCGCGCCTATGCGATGGACGATATCTTAATGCGCGAGAGCGCGGTGCTGGCGATGGGGCGCTCGATGCAGCCTGACTGGTTGCCCTACATCGAGCGCGAACTGCAAAGCCCTTCCCCGGCATTGCGCTATGAGGCGGCGCGCGCAGTGGGGGAGATGGGCGAAGAGGGGTTGCGCCTGCTCCCTGCCCTAGCGCCGCTGGTGGAAGATGCAGATACTGAGATCGCGCTGGCGGCCATCTGGGCGCTTGGTCAGGTCGGCGGCCCTGATGCGCGCCGCATGTTGAAGCGTCTCGCCCGATCGCGTGATGAAGCGCGCGCGCAGGCGGCTCAGGACGCCCTCGCTGAACTCGATCTTGACACCCTCTGAGGAATTATGCCGCTGGTTACTGAACAGGTCGCGGCGTTGCCAGCCGGCTATCGCCATATCGTGTTGTCGCCGCATCTCGACGATGCGGCGCTTTCCTGTGGCGGGTTGATTGCCCGCGCCACGGCAGCCGGTGAACGAGTGCTGGTGGTGACAGTCTGTAGCGGTAGTCCTGCGCCAACGACTGTCTTCAGCCCGTTTGCGCAATCGCTCCATGCCCGTTGGCGATTGGCGCCGACGACGGCGGTCGCTCAGCGCCGCGCTGAGGATGCGGCAGCGCTGGCGGCGCTGGGCGCCGATTCGCTGCTGGCCCCGGAACTCGACGCGATCTATCGCTGCGCCGAGGTGTACGCTGATGAGACGACGCTATTCGCAACGCCGGCCAGCGCCGATCCGCTGAATGCGGCAGTGATTGCGCTGACAATGACCCTGGCGCAGCGTTATCCGCGCGCGCTGTTTTATCTGCCGCTGGCGGTTGGCTGGCATGTCGATCATCAGATCGTCTTTGCTGCTGCCACCACAGCGCTGGCAGAATGCGGTGGACAGGTGCGCTATTACGAGGATTTTCCCTATGCCCGTCAGCCCGGCGCGGTTGATGCGCGGCTGCAAATGCTGGGTCGCGATCGGTTTGCGCCGCGTTATGTGCCGCTTGATGAAACATTGCTGGCAGCGAAGATTGCTGCGCTATCGGCATATACCAGCCAGTTGGCGGCGCTGTTTGGCGAGATGGCGGCAATGCCCGCTGCGGTGATGACTTATGCCGAACAGGTGGCGCCAGCGACGATGCGCTATGCTGAGCGGCTGTGGGTGCGGGTATGAGCGAACGCTGGCGCGTGATCGAGCCAGACCCTGCCGTGTGGGATGCCTTCGTTGCCGCTCATCCGCAGGGAAATCTGTTGCAGGCCAGCCCATGGGGAATGCTGAAGTCACGGTTTGGCTGGCAATGTCGCCGGCTGGCTATCTGCGATGCGCTAGGCGCGATCGTTGCCGGTTGTCAGGTTCTCTTCCGGCGCGCCTACGGAATTGCCTTCGGGTATGTGCCGCGAGGCCCGCTCTTTGCCGGTCAGGCAATCGTTGATGATATGCTCGCGCAGGCGCTGCGGCGTCTGGGCGCGCGCATGGCCGCAGTTGCGATTCGGCTCGAACCGAATATCACCGAAGATGATCCGCTGGCAGCTTCACTGACGCAGTGGCTGGAACAAGGCGGGCTGGCTCCGGCCACAACCATCCAGCCGCGCAGCACCATTCTGGTCGATCTGCAACCGCCCGAAGAGCAGATTCTGGCCGTGTGCTCGAAAGGCCATCGCGCCGATATCCGACGCGCCGAACGCAATGGGGTAGCGGTGCGGGCGGGTGACGAAGCCGATCTGGCGGCCTTTTATGCCATCATGCAGGCGACCGGCGCGCGGGCCAGTTTTGCTATCCACAGCGCAGATTACTATCGGGCGGCCTGGCAATTGCATCAACCCCGCGCCCGCTTGCTGCTGGCCGAACTGAACGGGACGGCGGTCGCGGCTCATCTGGTCTTTGCCGATCAGCGCTATGGCCGCTACCTCTACAGTGGCGCGACCGAAGAGGGGCTGCGTAGCGGCGCTAATCATTTGCTCGAGTGGCATGCGTTACGCTGGGCGCGCGCGCTGGGCTGTATCGGCTACGATCTGTGGGGTGTTCCCGATGCGCTCGGGCGCGCTTTGCTCACAAGCGATGAGTCCGAACGAGTAGCGCTCGAACAGGCAGCGCAGCGCGATCCCTTGATCGGTGTCTACCGTTTCAAGAAGGGTTTTGGTGGACGAGTGGTTCGATTTGTCTCTGCGTTTGATCTGGTGGTTTTCCCACCGCTCTATCCGCTGGTCAAGCGGAAGATTGACGGTTGAGCAGGAAACAGGTGCTTCATGACTACACTGCTGGCTGATCTTCTGCGCCGTGTGGAGGTGTTGGCGCTGATTGGCAATATCAACGTGCCGGTTCAGGCGATCGCTTACGATTCACGGCGTGTGGCAGGCGGTAGCGTGTTTGTTGCCATTCGTGGCCAGCACAGCGATGGCCACGAGTACGTTGCGCAGGCTATCGCGCGCGGCGCAGTCGCGCTGGTTGTTGATCAGCGCTATTGGAATGGCGCTGCGCCGGCGGGGGTGCCGGTCGTGGTTACGCCCAACAGTCGGGCGGCGCTTGCGCCGCTGGCAGCGGCATTGTATGGCATGCCCGGCCAGGAATTGATCACAATTGGAATTACCGGCACGAAGGGAAAAAGCACGACCACCGATCTCACTAGCCAATTACTTACCGCAGCCGGTCGCACTGTGGGCATGATCAACACGGTCGATTTTCAGATTGGCGCGCGGCGCTGGCCGAACGATACCCGGCAGAGCACACCCGAAGCGCTGGAGGTGCAGGCGCTGTTGCGTGAGATGGTCACCGCCGGGTGTGATACTGCGGTGATCGAAGCGACATCGCATGCCCTGTCGCCGCAATGGGGGCGTCTGGTCGGTTGCGCGTTCGCGGTGGCTGTCATGCTTAATCTTGGTCACGAACACCTCGATTACCACGGCACGTTTGAGCAGTATCGCGCTGACAAAGCGCAGCTCTTTGCCATGCTGGCCGAGCGCCATGGCCCTACCTGGGCGATTGTCAATGCCGACGATCCCAATCACGACTTCTTCCTGGCGGCTGCGCCGCCGCGCGCGACTCGTCTGCGCTACAGCCTGGAGGCGCCGGCTGAGATTCGCGCTCAGGTGGTGCAGAGTAGCCCGGCTGGAAGCGACTTGCAGGTTGAGACGCCGTGGGGCGCTACTCGGTTGATAGTGCCGTTGCCAGGGCGCTTCAACGCCAGCAATGCCCTGGCAGCACTGACCGTAGCCCTTACTCAGGGCGTGTCACTCGATATCGCGACCAGCGCTCTGGCGCGCGCGCGGGCGCCCCGTGGTCGCATGGCGTCGATTAATGTCGGTCAACCGTTCACGGTCATCGTGGATTATGCCCACAATCCTGACTCATTTATGCAGATCTTTTCACTGCTCCGTCCTCTGGTGTCAGGGCGGATGATTGCCGTGTTTGGCAGCGCTGGCGAGCGTGATGTGGCCAAGCGCGCGATTCAGGGTGAGATTGCCGGGCGAATGTGTGATCTGCTCGTGTTGACCGATGAAGACCCGCGCGGTGAAGACCGGCAGGCGATTATTGACCAGATTGCGGCTGGCGTGGAACGGGCCGGGAAACGTGAAGGCGTCGGCTATCTCTGCATTCCCGATCGCGCGCAGGCGATTCGGGCTGCGCTGGCGGCGGCCCAACCCGGCGATCTGGTGCTGTTGCTCGGCAAAGGCCACGAAGGCAGTATCATCTACGATAGCTATGCCATACCATGGGACGAAGAGGGTGAGGCGCGGCGGGCGCTGGCCGAGATGGGATACCGTCAGCAATGATCGATCTTGCGCCCCGCAATCCTCATACGCTCACCATTGCCACGCCGGTTGTTGCCGCCGCTGGCAGTCTGGGCGATGTGACCGGCGTGGCGCGCTGGCTCCAGCTCGCTGATCCTGCTGCCGAGCACGGTCTGGGCGCTGTCATCAGTGCCACTGTGACCTTAGCCGGACGGCGCGGTCAGCCCCAGTTGCTGGCAGCACCGGCGGGAACGCTTTACTACCACGGCGGCGCAAGCCTGAGCGCGCGGCAGGTGCGCGAACGGTTAGCGGCGCGCTGGGCTACATATCACGTCCCGGTGCTCGTCAGTCTGGCCGGCGCCGATGCAGTCGCGGTGGTCGCAGAGCTTGATGGCGTGCCCGGTGTGGCCGGCTTTGAGCTGGCCCTGCCCGCTCTGTCGGCAACCGAGGCGGCGCAGCAGATCGCCGCCATTCGGCGCGCGACCCTGCTGCCCCTGATCGCGCGGCTGCCTGGTGAACTGCTCGATCCGGTTGCGATGGCCCGCGCCTGTTGCGCCGCTGGCGCCGATGCTATAGCCCTGATTGGCGGATTGCCGGCATGCATGCCCGGTGAAGATGGGCAGCTCGTCTACGGGCGATTGGGTGGCCCGGCTATCTTTCCGGTGGCGCTGCGCCTGGTGGCCGCAGTGGCTGCTGCGATCACCGAGCCGATCATCGGTATGGGCGGGGTCGCTACGCCAGCGCAGGCGCGAGCGATGCTTGCTGTCGGCGCGCGCGCAGTGGCGCTGGCCAGCGCACTGGTGGCCGATCTGCGCGCGGCGCGCGCCATCGCTGCTGCGCTTGGTTGAAAGAACCAGATCGCGCGCTAACGTAGCCTGATCTCACGCGCGTGCACGTGCGCCACTTCACCCACTCCGACTTGCAGAATGTCAAGCCGCACCTTGTTGACGATGAGGGGCTGGGGAAGGCGCATAGTCACCGTCGGATCCATCGGCAAACCGCGATACTGCTCGCGCAGCGTAGTGGTCTGTCCGTCGCTCGTGGTGAGGGTAACGGTGAGATCAAAATCCATCGTTCCTACCGTCAATTCGATCTCGGTTAGCGTTCGTGGTTCCGGGAAACGGATCTCGATCGCCAGAGGATTGGCTTCAAAGCCGCGCGCCAGTGTTTGTGGATCATTGTCGAAGAGATCACCTGCCGATCCGATGTCGAAGCGTGAGTGGGCGACGATCACCGCTTGACCGTCCAGCAGCACCGGCGTTTCGACCAGAGCGGCCCGCGCTGCCCGATCGGCGGCCAGCAATTCATCAATGTTGGCGACATACTCCAGCCGCGTGACATAAAATCCAGGTTGACCGTCCGGGTACGGAATGATCCGTTCTGGCGGCGCCACAATGAATTTGCCGCTCTGTCGAGCGCGCTCATACTCTTCACCAGTCATGATGAACAGGTCGCGGGCAGGATCGAGCGCACGCCGCTGGTACAGATAGGCATCGATATTGATCAGTTCCACCCGGTGCCGTTGCGCCGGAGTCAGGAAGAAATCGACAAAGCTGTTCGGATTGTTAGCCCACGCTGGTGAAACGCGCAGCATTGTCTGCGGATCGGCAGCGATGAGTTCAGGGATCGTATCAACGAAGAGTTGTTGCGCGCCATACTGCATGCCATACAGACCATAATTGCGAAACCAGAGCGGCCCGCCCAGCACGGCGCTGCGCAACATGACCAGACTGCTGATTGCCAGCGCTGCGCCGAGGATCAGGCTCAGCGCGCGCCGCCAGCGCAGCGATACCAGGCCGATCATCGTCTGCGCGCCAATACTGACAAGCAAGGTCATCGGAATGACCATAGCCAGCGCGCGAGTAACCGCCAGGCCGACCAGGGCGCTGCTGAACGGCGCTGCCAGCGCGGCGACAATTGGCAGTCGGTAGACCGGTTCGCGCCAGCGCCAAAGACAGTAGATTAACCCACCCAGAGCAAACGGAAGCAACCACAACGGGATGTGTCCCTGATCAGGAAAGCGGTGCCGATCGAGATCGATTGTATTCGGCCAGAACCAGTAGCGTGGATCAAGCCCCTGGACATAGATACCCGCAAAGGTTTGCAGTTTTTCGTTCAGCGGAATTGGCTTCAACCAGTATGATTGCAGCGCGCGCAGATGCTCAACCGTCGCGTCGGGATGTTGCCAGCGGAAACGCAGCAGGGGCACGAGCGCAATGATCAGCGTCAAACAGGCGGCCCATAATCGCGCTGGCGAGCGACTCAGATGGTATCGCCAGTCACTTATCAGAAGCAATGCGCCGCTGATGAGGATTACGCCCTGTCCATTGACATAACTATAAAACGTTGCTGCGCCAAGCAGGATGGTCGGCACAATCCAGCGATCATCGCGCAGACGGTACATGGTGTACGCAAACAGAAAAGCGGCGTAGCAGGCAACCATGAGTACCGTCTCAAAGGCGGTGCGCGAGTGAATGAACCATGCGGGCATGGCGCACAGTGCCAGGACGCCAATCCACCAGGAGCGCTGCTGAAAACCGAAGCGCAAGAGCGCTGCCACGGCCAGCGGGGCCAGCGCACCGGCGAACACTGACGTGGCGCGGGTAAACCAGACCGAGCGGTCAATCCCAAACAGCACTAGGCTGGCGGCGTGCAGGTAGACGCTGAGGCTGAGGCTCCACTTTTCGGCGTTGCGGAAGTAGGGTGGCAACCAGACACCGTTGTGGTCACGAAACCCGCGCGCAACCAGTTCGCGGGCCAGCACACCGTGAATTGCCTCGTCACAAAAGAAGTAGATCGGAAAATCACTCAGGTGCGCCAGTCGTGTATATAGATATAGGGCGAGGCACAGTGCCAGCGCTGCCAGCTCGCCCCATCTGATCTGGCGCATCCAGCCGTGATCGGCCAGCGCGCGTTCCCACCATGCCGATGTCTGCTCGATTGCTGGTATCATACGCACGTACATCAATCTGTTGGGGAAATTTCTGTGCAGATCTATTATACGACGCCGATTCGCGAACGACACCAGTTCAACAATCTGATCTGGCTGCGTCTCGAAGCGCCAGCGCTGGCCCGCATCGCTCGTCCTGGCCAGTTTGTGCTCGCTCGCTCAACTCCGGCGCCGAGCCTTGATCCGTTGCTACGGCAGCCCTTCTTTCTGGCGGGAGCCGATCCGTCAACGGGGATGATTGAGCTGTTGATCGACCCGCGCGAGACGGCGGCTACGCTGGTGGCCGAGGCGTCGGTTGGCGCTACCCTGGATTTGTGTGCGCCTCCGGTGAACCCATTTACGCTGGCGCCGACCACGCAGACGCTCTTGCTGGCCGGCGCTGGCCCCTCGTTGCCGGCGCTGCTCTTTCTGGCCCGTTACGTCGCTGCGCGGATGAGCGTGGCGCTCTTCATGGCAGGCGATCCCGGCTATCTCCCGCCACCCTTCCTGTTATACCAACTTTAGATAGATAGTCACGTATTGGGCAGCCACGCAAACCCGGTCACACCCTGAACCACTGCGGGATGCGCGCGCAGAT
>FWPV01000887.1_pt1 | contig 10525 bp, 7 predicted proteins | sample 2228371 | NCBI WGS metagenome assembly FWPV01 (sample SAMEA103939776, study PRJEB20133) | metagenome
GATATCATGTTTTAGAAAGACACTTTTCCATAATTTTTTTATTAGGAAGAGTGATATTGTGTATTACATCTTTTTTTTACAAAATAGTCAATATTTAAAATTATTTAGCTAATATAGCAGATTAAAAGATATCTTAACTGGAATTACTAAAATTTATATTAAGTTATTTCTATAAGTATTCATTTCTGTCTCTTAATTTTCGCTGGTTTATTTTTTTGCCTTACCATAAAAATAAAAGAAGTTGCAAACTAAATTAAGATGAGTATACACTAGAATAAAACAAGAGGACAGATTACAACAGATGGAGAAAATAAACCAGATAGAAAAAAATATTCGAAATCTTACCATTCAAGGAGCCACCAATGTAGCTTTAGCAGTTTTGGAGGGGATGCAACTTGCCGTAAATGAATCTTTTAAATTGGGCAAACAAGCCTCAACCTTTCTAAAAGTTGTCGCTGAAAAACTAGCCTATGCTAGACCTACAGAACCTTTGGCTCAAAATGCAGTTAGATATATTTTTGACAAGGACTATCAACCAGTCCAATACTATCTCGAGAGGATTATTCAATATAGAAAAATGATTGAAGAAGCCAAAAATAAAATGAAATTTGCAGGAAGAAATTATATTCAAAATGGGGGAGTATATCTTACGCACTGTCATTCCTCAACCGTGCTCTCTATGTTTATCGAAGCTAAAAGAGAAGGAAAAAGATTTTGTGTAATTGCTACAGAGACAAGACCTCTTTATCAAGGTCGTGTTACTGTTAGAGAACTTATCAAAGCAGAGATTGATGAGGTAGTGTTGATTATCGATGATTGCGCCGTTTCCCTCATCGAAGGTAAATTAAAGCATATAGACGCAGTTTTTATCGGCGCGGATCTTTTGAGTCAGAAGGGATTCATCAACAAAGTTGGCAGTTTGGGTTTAGCATTAGCTTGTAAAAGCCGGAATATTCCGTTATATTGCTTGAGTATTTTACTTAAATATGATCCACGACCTTTTTCTCCGAAATTTATCGAACAGCGAAATGGAGCAGAAATTTGGCCGGAAGCTCCAAAGTCATTAAATTTTTTTGCTCCAGCTTTTGACTATATTTCCTACAGCTATGGGGTTAAAATTATCTCTGAAGCCGGCATTATCGCTGGAAGTGATATTGAACGTTGTGCAGACATGTGGTATACTTTTTTAAAAAGGACTTATGGCTAATCCCTATAAATCATATCTTTCTGTTGGAGAAAATCTGGATCTTACAAAATATATTATTGCTATTTTCTATTTAGATTGTAAAGATCAGCCATTTGATAGGACTGCCGGAGGGATAGCGGCAGAATCATCAGTGGGTACTTGGACAGATGTAGGACTTGAAGAGAAAACTCTTTGGGATAGGCTTCATGGTCGAGTAATTGAATTGGATAAAACATCTAAAGCAGTAAAGATTGCTTATCCGCTTGAGCTTTTTGAGCCGGGAAATATTCCTCAGCTTTTATCCTCGATTGCCGGAAATATATTTGGACTGTCGGAAATTTCAGCTCTCCGTCTTGCGGATATCGAATTTCCAGAGATTTATGTAAAATCTTTTTCAGGACCATACAATGGTATTGAGGGTATAAGAAAAATTACTAATATATCTGACAGACCGCTGGTTGGCTCCATTATCAAGCCTAAGCTAGGACTTTCTCCTGTGGATCATATGGAAGCGGCGATAAATGTTTATGATGCAGGTATAGATTTAGTAAAAGATGATGAAAACCTTACCAGTCAATCCTTTAATGATTTTTATCAAAGGGTTGATGAAGCAACAAAGAGGATGAAAGAAAAGGGATATTTAGGTAAAGATGGGGAGAAAATATATTGCTTTAATATCACGGCTTCATTTGAGGAAATGCTTAGAAGAGCAGAATATGTAAACGAAAAAGGCGGAAATTGCCATATGATAGATATCTTAACAGCTGGTTTTTCAGGTCTGCAAGGGATAAGGAATAAAAATTTTGGCAAAATCATCCATGCGCACAGAGCTATGCATGCGGCCTTTACCCGAGGTAGAGATTATGGTATTTCTATGCTGGTAATAGCCAAGCTGGCCAGACTTGCCGGAGTGGATAGTTTGCATACTGGTACAGTCATTGGCAAGATGCATGGAGGGGAGGCTGAGGTGAAGAAAATCAATCACTTTCTTCGTTCAGAGTGGTTTGGATTAAAGCCGGTGCTGCCGGTTGCCTCTGGAGGACTTCACCCGGGACATCTGCCGGATTTGATAAAAATTTTAGGAGAAGATATGCTTTTTAATTTTGGCGGTGGCATTCATGGACATCCCAAGGGATCACTAAAAGGCGCTATGGCTGTTGTCCAGGCGCTTGAGGCGGTAAAAAAAGATGTTGCGCTTTTTGAATATGCCAAGACTCATGAAGAGTTAAAGCTGGCTTTGGAAAAGTGGGGAAAATAATAAGAGATAATTTAAAACTCAAAAGTCAAAGAGTAAAACAGCGGCTAAAAAATATAAGCTTATTTAAATTTCATCTAGAGCTTTTACTTTTACACATTAGCTTCTTGAATTAATTTCATTTTTAAAATAGTTTAGTTATGTGATAATACTTGGATTATGTCAGATTACAAACTGCGATTGATTCCTGTTGATGTTGGAATAAACAAAGTGAAAATACCAGTATATCATTTGATAGGAAGACAAGCAGGGAAAAGAATAGTAATTACTGCAGGTAGCGATGGAGATGAATACGCAGGAATTGAAGCGGCATATCAGCTTATCAATGATTTGAAAAGTCAACATTTAGAAGGAGAAATTATAATTATTCCTATTCTTAATATCCCCGGATTTAAAGCAAAAGTAAGCTATAATCCACTTGATGGAAAGTATCCTAAAAATGTATTTCCAGGGAAAGATAAAGGTAGCTCAACAGAGAAACTTATTTGCTGGCTTTGCCGAAATTATATTCATGATTGCAATTTTTGGATTGATCTTCATGGCGGATCAAGTGAAGAATATCTTACCCCTTTTTTATATGCTTTTGAAACAAAAGATAAGAAGTTAAACAATACTTTATCTCAAATAATTACCTTTTCGCCTCTAAAAAAAATTGTATATGCAAAATCTTCGGTTTGGTTTAAAGTTGATTATATGGCAAAGAAAGAAATAATCTATCTTTTAGTTGAAGCTGGACAGAAAGGAGAAAGAGATGAGAAATGGATTAAGTTGCACCTAAATAGTGTAAAATCCATTTTAAGTGTATTAGGAATAATAAATTATTCTGTAAAAAAGATAGCTCATCAGATCTTTAGAAAAATAGCTATCATTAATTCAAACAAAGATGGATTGTGGTACTCAAAGGTAAAAGTTTCAGAGAAATTAGCACGAGGTAGCTTGATTGGAGAGATTAGGGATATCAAAAACCCACAAATAACAAAAAGAATCAGGTTAAAGCAAACAGGGGTTTGTCTTTGGATAAAAACAGGTATGTTTGTCCAAAAAAACGAGACATTGGCCGGATTTGGTAGTAAACACTAGAATTCTTTGATTACTTCTTTAAAGAGATGATATAATCTCTCAAGTTCCAGTCTTGTTTCCGTACCGAGAGATATTCTTGCGAAAGGCTGTCCAAATTTAGTCCAGAGCGAGGTCAGATAAACTCTGGTAGTATTTAGTCCAAAGCTGGTTCCAGCAATAAGATTTATTCTTTTTTTTCTCGCTTTTAACATTAATTGTTTGATAAATTTTTGATAAATCCGGACTTTTTTATTTCTAAATTCCAGGTTAAAAAAACTTCCCTGAAAAGGAGAATCTTTTATCCAAAAATAAGAAGGATGATTCTTTAATCCGGGATAGACGATTTTATTCAAGTTAGTCTTTTTATTGATCATTTTTTGTAGATTTGAAGCTAAAAAGAAGGCATTTCGCTGATGCCTTTTTAATCTTTTTTCTAGATAAATTCTATTTGGAGGCGGAAAAGCATATACATGACAATCAGCTATATTTGTACCCAGATGCTTTCGGCATTCATAAAGCTTTACCGCATCTGATATTTCGGCTGTAATCATTCCTGCCGTTACTCGATCCAAGCCAAAATGAAGATATTTCATCAGACTTTCAAAAGTAATTAGCCGTATATTTTTTTTCTTAAGTCCCAGCATTTTAAAAGGCTGGCAGAAAACAGATAGACAAGTATTGTCAATAATCAGATAGATTTCTTTCTTATATTCATCTTTGAGATACTTAATTATCTGGCAAAGATTGGGAACCGGAATATTTTTAGCGTTGCACAAGGAATCCAAAAAAATTGCGTCAGGCTTAAGCTGTTTAATTTGAGCAATTAATCTTTTGCTATCCATTTCGTCAAATTCTGTAATTTTTTCTTTTATATTATTAACAAGAATATGCTTATATTGAAAATACGAAGATTTCCCAAGCAGAATATTTCCTGTCAGTTTTTTTTCCATAAGAAGATAATTAAAAACAGTAGTAAAAGCGGACATACCGCTTGAGGTCATCAAAGATTTCAATCTGAATTTAACTAATGCATCGATATATTCTTTTAAATATGATTTTTCAAACACTTCTTCATCGAGATGTGAGTCTCTTTTGTAATCATTTATTGTGCCTCGGATTTTTCCAGCTTGACAGCCAGCCATTGAGTAAATTGTGTGATCAAAAGAAGGTGATTGATAGTCAAGCGAAGTCATCAATGAACCGATAATATCCATTTCTGTCCGTATCAGATCAAAATATTTTTCTTTCTCGTAAATCAATTTCTCCATCACTATTAAAGAAGGATCAAGTCTTGATGCATCGCGCTTTAGATTCTGAATGTCTTTATAATAACTATTTATTTGTAAAGAGAAATGATTAAGATTTTCCTGAGTTAATTTTATAGTGTCTGGACGAATAATTTTTTTTAAGTTATTTATTTCCTTATTTAATCTAATAAGATTACTAAGTAGAGAAGTTGTTAAGTACTCTAATTGGATGAAATCTTCTAGAAGATCTTGTGCTGTTTGTGAGAAAATATCTTTTTTCATATTCTAATAGGATTATAATCGAAATAGCCAAAATTCTTAATAATCAATACCTGTAATTTTAATCAAAAACCTATAGTACTTGACAAAATGATTTGTTGATGATATAATCTCACAGTTTTTATACTGCCCTAATTAATAAGATTTATTCCAGAAGGAAAAATTATGAGAAAGCTTATTCAAAAGGCGGTATTTTTTTTGTTAAGTTTCTTTTTAGTTAACTTATTAATCTTGACTAACGTTAATGCAAGCGGCGTATATGGAGCAGGCGGATGCGTCCCGGTTTACGGAGGAGGAGTAGAGTGTCCCAAGGAAGGCGAAGTGCTGATTGATAAAAAAGTGCAAAATCCTAAGACGGGCATTTTTGTTGACAATATTTTACCTTCAGATCCAACCAGATATCTTCCAAAACAGATAGTCACCTTCCAAATTATTGTTAAAAATCTTGGAGATCAAAAAATCGAGAAAGTGACTGTTACAGATACTATTCCAGCTTTTATTGATTATATGTCAATAACACCAACAAATGACGCTTCGTATAATGCTGATAGTAGAGTTTTGACTTTTACAGTGACAAATTTAGCCGCCGGTTCAAGCCAAATATTTGATTTAAAAGCTAGAGTAGTGCATCAGGCAGCTTTGCCGGCAGAAAAAAGCATTATTTGTCCGATAAACGTCGTTACTGCCCAAATTGAAGGGAGAAATCCAGATCGAGACGAATCCCAATTCTGTATCGAAAAAGAAATAGTTGTTCCTTCGGTGCCATCCGCTGGTCCGGAACAATGGATTTTGTCTATTGCAGGATTGGGATCATCTCTTGTAGCTGGTTTAAAACTTAGAAAGAAATCAATTTAAAAAAGTGGGTTGTAGTTTTTGTGGAGACAACTCTTACTGATAAATTATTTTGTAAAAAAGAATAATATTCAAGAGATAAAAATTTAAAATAAAAAACCAGCTTTGATACGCTAAAATTCAGTTATATTTATATTTTTTATTAGAATAAATCTTTAAGCAGATATAAAAAGATTTTTTTATTAGACGAAATAAACCGATCTGTTAATAAGCACTAAATTTAACGCGATAATTTGAGGCGATTTCTTTTATTTACAAACAGCAGTATTGATAGCATTTTGCCTTAATACTTTAGTTATTTATTCCGCTGATTCTTCATAAAGAGCAGAAATAATAAAAATCCTGTTCACTTTTTGCCTGTTTTTTCCTATACTAACTTCACTAGCTCAAGATGAAGATATTCAAAAAAATAGGCAGTGTCAGTCTGATCTTTTTCCTTATTTTTTATCTTGCCTTTAGTTTGTCTGGAGGAACACGAAAGCTACTTCTTCAATCGGGTTTGATCCAGGAGGAAATAATGATTGCTGGAACCGGTTCTATGTATCCGACTTTTCCTAAAGGGGAAGGGACAACGGATATAATCAGAGCTAGTGAAATTGTCGCTTGGCCAAAAATGAGGAGGGTGACAGGCGGAGTTAATTTATTTGGTTTTACTCTCTTTTCTTATAAGATTTCACATGGAGATATTATTGAGTTTTCTAACGAAAAAACCAAAAAAATTTCTTTTGAAAAATACCAGCAGGAAGCAGGATTTGTTAAGAGAGTTATCGCCTTGGCAGGAGATAAAATTCAACTTCGCGATGGATATGTTCTTTTAAATGGTAGCGTATTAAATGAACCTTATATTGCTAAGCCAAGATCTACTTATGGAGGAGATTATTTGCCGGACTGTAAAGAAATAACTATTCCAGCTGGATTTGTTTTTGTCATGGGTGATAACCGTAAAGCCAGCCTTGATTCTCGTTTCGAGCTTGGACTAGTTAATGAGAAGGATATTCATTATTTTATTTCATGGAACAATCAGGAAGAATATAAGAAAAACTGGCGAGACACCAAAGATGATTTGTCATTAGCTCATTCTACCACTTTGGATGAGCAGGAATTTGTAAAACTGCTAAACAAAAAAAGAGAAGAAGATAAAATATTTGCCTTAAAGTATAATTTATTATTATCCAATTCAGCCAAAATACGCGGACAGGCGATGTTGAAGTATAATGATTTTTCCATAGAAGCCAGCAAAAGCGGTATGACACTCAAAAATTCTCTTAAAAAATCAGGTTATAAAAATATTGTATCCGCTGAAGTATTTACTCATGGTTTTTATGAAGCAGAGGAGCTGTTGAATAATTTTTTGGAGTTTCCTCAGACGAAAAATATACTTTTTTCCACACAATATCAGGAAATTGGTTTATCAGCTGTTATTGCTGACGTTGATAATTGTCCTATGCAAGTTGTAGTAGCTCATTTAGGTGGATATGTACCGCCAAATTATAGCAAAGAAGAAAAAGAAAGTTGGGCTAGTTTAATAAAATCACTAGAAGATGTGATTCCTTCCTACGAGACAGCAAGAAGCGCAACAGGGATAGACCAAGATATTTTAGAGAAGGTGATTAATCTTTTAACTACCAGATTGAGTAACGCTAAAAGAATATACGCTCGGATACAGAAGAACGAGTGGTTGACAGAAGAAGAAGAAATCATCGCCGCCGATGATAAACGTTTAAGTCAGGAAACAGAATCTCTTATTTCCAAATTAATTAAACGTTGAATTTTGAAGTTTAATCGATAATGCTGTTGCCTAAATTAAGATTAATTTTCGATAAATTTTGGCCTTCTTTATTTGTTGCTTTTATCGTAGTTGTGCTTTTTGGTCAGACGCTTTTTCCTCCACAAAATAAAATTCTTTACGGTGGAGATATTCAAGAAGCTTATTATTACTGGAAAAGTTATCTTCAAACAAGCATTCTTTCAGGAACAATTCCTTTTTGGAATCCGTATAATTATTCTGGCACACCGTTTTTGGCTCATCCGTTTATCAGTATTTTTTATCCTCCCAAGTGGCTGTTTTTGATTTTCAAAGTTAATCAGGCGTTTTCTTTCTATCTATTTATTCATTTTCTATTTGCAGCCTTTTCAATGTATTATCTTTCTAAACAATATACCAATCGATTTGGATCAATAGTCTCTAGCTTAATATTTATTTTAAGCGGTTATTTCGCCGCTCGAATTTATGCCGGTCATCCGGAATATATTGATGCAGCTTCTTGGGTGCCGCTTGTTTTTGCTCTCAATCAAAGGGCAATTGTTTTTTTTTCCAAAAAAAATACTTTTTGGGCAGCCGTATCTTTGGCAATGTTGCTTCTTGCCGGCAACGCTCTTTTTTTTCTTTTTGTGATGGAGCTTATTGGACTTTATTTTCTCTATCATTATTTTTTGGAAAATAGAAAAAGATTAAGTTTAACTAAATTTTTTCAGACAAGTCTAGCGCTTATTTTGACCGTTGTGTTTTCCTTTGGTTTATCTGCCGTTTCTATTCTGCCCCGCTTCGAATTTATGTCCTTGTCAATCAGATCGCAGGGAATATCGTATGGATTGGCAGGAACAGGATCTATGCCTATTAAGGGATTGATGCTTTTTATAAAACCTTTTTATTATGGTTTGCCTTTTGATAATAATTATTCCTATATTGGTCCTTGGCCCAACTTGTTTGAATATACCTATTATGTAGGAATTATTCCTATTGCAATTATTTTTATTTATTTACTTTATCTTTTACTTCAGAAAATTATTAAGAATATCGTTCAGTTAAAAGTTGATAAAGAAATTAATTTCTTTCTATTTATCGTAATTCCAACTTTTATTATTATCAGTCTTGGAGTAAACTTAAAACCCAATATTCACGAATATCTTTGGCGTTTTATCCCTTTTTATAAAACAATCCGATTTCCTGCCCGACACTTGTTTTTAGTCACTTTTTCTTTAAGTCTTGTTAGCGGAATTATCCTCGGAAATATTAAAAATAAATTACTGCAATTTACTGTTATTTTTTTAATTTGTATCGATCTTTTGCCTTTTTCCAAGAAATTTTTCCGTTTGGTAAATTTACCAACAACTCAATTTGATCAACAGTTAATATCAACTTTAAAAAAAGATGCCAGTTTATATAGATTATTGCCTGATTATTCTGTAGTTTCTCAAGTGAGAAAAGATTTTGAATTTGGGGCAGCCACTTTATATCAAATTCAATCTACCAGTGATTATAATTCAATGATTTTATCGTCTTATTATCATTTTATCGATTTGGCCAACAGATCATATTCTTCATCGACCAATTATTTTAATGTAGAAATTCCGCCTCTTTCGCCTGTTTCACCATACATAGATTTTTTAAACATAAAATATATTTTGGCAGATAGATATCACGATGCAGTGGCTAGTCTTTCAAAGGACAAATATAAACTTATTCTTTCTGCCGACAGATATAATCTTTATCAAAATTTAACCGTAATGCCAAGATTTTTTACTGTTAATCATGCCATTGTATTTAAGAACCAGAAAGAAATAGAAAAAGATTTATTAGATTATAAATACAATTTAGCAGAAAACGTTTTATTATTATTATCGGATAATAGTACGCCAAGGTCAATGGTTATTGATTGTAATGATGTCTTTAAAGGCGATATTTCAATAATTGAATACAAAGCTAATTCAATTAAAATAAAAACAAATACAAATTGCAATAGTTTTCTTACTTCTAGTGAAGTATATTATCCTGGTTGGCAGGCCAAAATAGATAATATGAATACAAAAATTTTTCAAAGTAATTTTTCCTTTAGAACTATTTTTTTACCCAAAGGTGAACATTTAGTCAGATATTATTACCAACCAAATATATATATTATCGGAGCCGGAATCTCTTTGTTTTCATTGGTCTTATCGTTTGTAATTATCAGACAAAATAAAAATGGATAAAAGAAATAAAGTATTCAAAATTGGTCTTTTAATTAGTTTTTTATATTTCTGTATCCATTTATTTATCATTGATAGTTATGGATTATCTTGGGATTTCCATTATCATTACTTTGCCGGTCTTTATCATCTAGGTTTGCCGGTACCAAAATACAGCGAATCTTCTTTAATCCCTTTTAGCCCCCCAGATCCAAGACTGACGCTTGAAGATCCTTTTGGACCGTTTACGCAGATAATACCTACTTTATCTGAAGTTATACTCCATCAAAAACTTAAAATATTATCTTTAGATAATGCATATAATTTCCCATTAGTTGTAATTGGATCATTAGGTGTAGGTTTAATTTTTGTTTTTTTATATGAAGCTTATGGGATATATATGGCAATAATAGGCGGTATCTTTTTGGCTTTTTATCCTGTTTATTTCGGCTATCTTCACAATAATATGAAAGATATTCCCAATGCATTTGCTTTTGCTTTGGCAATCTATCTTTTTTGGAGATTTGAACATAAAAGAACTTTTTTCAAATTACTTTTAGCTGCTTTTGCTTTTGCTTTTGCTTTTAATATAAAAATTAACTCGATCACTATCCCTATTATTTGTTTTTGCTATTTTCTCATTGTAAACAGAATATATATCAAAAGAATGTTATCCGGCCAAATAAAGATTTTTTGGCA
>FWPV01010131.1_pt1 | contig 10523 bp, 7 predicted proteins | sample 2228371 | NCBI WGS metagenome assembly FWPV01 (sample SAMEA103939776, study PRJEB20133) | metagenome
GCTGCTGGCGAGCAAGACCTCCCGGCGGGCTCTTTTTGCGTGGTAGCGAAACCAGAAACCAGGGCTGCCTTAGAAAAAATGGCGCGCGAGATTGGGTTAAATTTTCATGGCCTTGAATCGCTACCTTCGGGCGGTCTTATTAAGCTAAACCCGGTTCGCATTGGCCTCTGGGATGTTTATGGTGGTTCGATGACCTCAGGCTGGACAAGATGGCTTTTAGAACAATTTTCCTTCCCGTTGGAAGTGGTATATCCGCCAGCTTTAGACCAGGGTAATTTAAAAGCCAAGTTTGATGTCCTCATTTTCCCAGCTGGCGCTATTCCCAGCGTAGGACGAGGCGGTATGCAGGAATTCAGGTCTGCAGGCCAGCCCAGTCTGGATTTAATCCCGCCCGAATTCAGAGACAGGATTGGACGAGTGACGGTTGAGAAGACAATCCCCCAGTTGGCTGCTTTTCTAAAAGAAGGAGGGACGATAATCACTATCGGGTCCTCCACTGCTCTGGCCTATCATCTGAACCTACCTATAACCGATGCTTTAACAGAAAAACTTCCTGATGGCTCAGAAAGGCGACTGCCGAGAGAAAAATTCTACATTCCTGGCTCAGTGCTTCAAGTCAAGGTAAATAACCTTCATCCCTTAGCATTCGGTATGCCTGAATTCGTCCATGTATTTTATAATAACAGCCCTTCTTTTCGCCTCCAGCCTGAAGCTCAGCTTCAAAGGATTGTTCCTGTGGCCTGGTTTGACTCGCCTAGTCCTCTGAAATCTGGTTGGGCTATGGGCCAGCATTATCTTGAGGGAACTGTCGCCGCAATTGAAGCGCCGGTGGAAAAAGGAAAACTCTATCTTTTTGGCCCAGAAATTCTCTTCCGCGGCCAACCTCACGGGACTTTTAAATTCCTTTTCAACGCCATCTACCTTGGCGGAGGCTATAATTCTTCTTCTAAATAAAAGAAGATAAGCCGCTATGTTTTTAGAGGCATAATTTATCATGCGACTTTTCCTGTTTAAGGAGGCTAGAAAAATATACCCATTAACTTAAATTTGGTGGACATAAGGCTTGAGAAATTTAAAAACTAAAATGATAACAGAGGGTTTATTTATCTTGACTGAAAAGAGCACAAAAGAGATGAGGTCGACAAAAAGGAATAATTAGTCAGGAGATAGAGATGACGAAAAAAGCTTCAATCGTTATTTTAGGAATGCTGGCTCTTGGTACAAGCTTCATGATTTCGAGAGTTTTAAGCCACCCACAACTTTCTGGTCAGGAGTCTAAATCGACTCAAGACCTTAAGGCGGTGGCTGGCCCTGACCGAATCGTCATCTTGCCAGCAAAAACATACCTGAACGGCTGGGTAGGCTATGGCAATCCACCCCGGCGAGACCGTCGCCGGAATGAACCTCCCGCTCCAGCTCCGGTAAATTCCGGTCCCACTCCCAAGGCCACCTGGACGAAGGAATCTGGCCCGGGTGATGTTACCTTTGGCGATGCTCATTCACCCGTAACCACAGCGTCTTTTTCGGTCCCAGGAACATACATCCTGAAACTAACCGCCGACAACGGCCAGACCACTGCCTCTTCGTCACTAAGAGTCACGGTGGAATCGACCACGCCCCCCAAAGCGCCGCTTACTTCTGTTCCTACCAAAAACTATAAAATCAATAGCCCACTCTGGAGCCACCGAATAAAAGCTCTAATTGTTAACTGGATTCCTCATTGCCTTGACCAAATAAACCGTAGTGACCTCGAAATCGGGCAGGGCGGTATCGACAATTTCATCGAGGCAGGAAAAAAACTGCGCGGCGAGCCTCATGGCTATCATAAAGGCTATGTCTTCTCGAATGCCTGGGTTCATCAAACCGTAGAATCGATGTGCCTCGCCCTTATGATCGACCCTCAGGGAGACGAGGAGATAATCCAGGCCCAGAACAAGATGAGGCAGACCCTCGAAGACTGGATTCCAAAGATTCTTAGCGCCCAAGAACCAGACGGTTACCTCCAAACCGCGTTTACCCTGCCGCGTATTGACAGTAAAGGAAACATTAACCCTGGGCCTTTTAACCGCTGGGAACGCCGTGGCGACCATGAAGGTTATGTGGCGGGATATTTTCTTGAAGCAGCCATCAACCATTATCTGATGACTAATAAAAAAGATGCCAGGCTTTATAACGCGGCCAAGAAACTGGCTGACTGCTGGGTGGCAAACATCGGACCAGCGCCCAAGAAAGAGTGGTTTGACGGTCATCAGGAAATGGAACAGGCTTTAGTCCGGTTCGGCCGTTTCGTGAATGAAGTGGAAGGTAAAGGTAAGGGCGAGGCTTATATCCAGCTGGCCAAGTTTCTTCTCGACTGCCGAAGGAACGGAAGTGAGTATGACCAGAGCCATTTGCCCGTGGTTCAGCAATACGAAGCCGTTGGTCATGCGGTGCGAGCTGTCTATAACTATTCGGGAATGGCTGATATTGCCATGGAAACAAACGACCTCGAATACCACAGCGCTATCCGCTCTATCTGGGACAATATTGTCAACCGAAAATATTACGTCACGGGCGGAATTGGAAGCGGCGAGACTTCTGAGGGTTTCGGGCCAGACTATTCTCTGCGCAATAATGCCTACTGCGAGTCATGCTCGAGCTGCGGCCTAATTTTCTTCCAGCATAAAATGAACCTGGCCTACCACGAAGCCAAGTATGCAGACCTCTATGAAGAAACACTCTACAACGCCCTTCTCGGTGCCATCGACCTGGAGGGCAAGAATTTCTACTACCAGAACCCGCTTGACTCAGGCCTTCCCCGCTATCCATGGCATGTCTGCCCCTGCTGCGTAGGCAACATCCCTCGAACTTTGCTGATGCTTCCCACCTGGACTTATGCGAAGACGGCTGATAGCATTTACCTCAACCTTTTCTTGGGAATGACCACCACCATCGAGGGAGTAGCTGGTACTGACGTGGAGATAATCCAGAAAACTGACTATCCCTGGGATAGTCAAGTGTCAATTATAGTTAATCCGAAAAAACCGGCCACTTTCAACCTCAGGATTCGAGTACCAAACCGAAATGTAAGTAACCTTTATATCGTTGAACCCCAAGCTAACGGCATTACCTCCATTTCGGTTAACGGCTCTGCTGTCAAACCAGTTATAGAGAAAGGATATGCCGTTCTCTCTCGCACCTGGAAACCGGGTGATAAAATAGACCTTGTTCTTCCCCTTAAAGTCCAGCGCGTGAGGGCTATTGAGGCGGTAGCAGCCAACCGTGGCCGAGTAGCCCTGCGTTATGGTCCCCTGGTGTATAATATTGAACAGGTCGACCAGGACATAAATCAAATCCTTGCTCCCGATTCCCCTCTGAAAGCTGAATGGAAGGGCGACCTTCTCGGGGGGGTAGTGGTTATTCGTGGTACTTTCGCCAATGGTAATCCCATGATGGCCATACCCAATTATGCTCGGAATAATCGTGGGCCCGTGCCTGACCCGGCCACGCTTAAACCCGGGCCAGGAGGTCAACGGCCTGCGCCTCCCCCTCCTACCTCAATTGTCTGGATTAAAGAAAAATAACTTGGCCAATTATTTTCCGCCTATTTCCTTGATGAAGATATGTCGGAAATAAACCGAGGAATTCCAGTCGTGATTTTGTAAACCTATATAACCTTCGGCGGCAAAATCTTTCACTTTTCCCCTTGGCTCGGCCAACCAATCAATAATCTTGACCCCATTCAACTCCACCTGAAGATGCTTACCCCGAAAGGTTATTTTTAGGTGATTCCATTCACCTGGAGGCCGATAAGCCTCTCCAGAAGGAGCCACAGCATCATAAACGGCGCCTGTTTTATGCATTCCCTCGCTCGCATCATCAATCTGAATCTCAAAAGAATGGTAGATATAATCATCACTTGTCGGCACTTCTGGGACGCGAAGAAAAATTCCCGAGTTTGTTTTCCGGTCAGAGCATTTATAATCAAGCTCCAGGATAAAATCGCGGAATTTCTTTCGACTGTACCAAAAAAGCCCCATGCCTCCCACGGATTTTAAAACACCTTCCTTTTCATCCAGCTCGAAATGACCAGGTCCATAATGGTTCCACCCGTGCTTGCTGTATCTCCCGCCCACGCGGGAAAGGAGTTCTTCGTAGCCAGTAAAATAAGTATATTGCTGAATAAGTTTAATTGCCTCGTTTATGGCCGGGACAGGGGACAAAGCCTCTTTCTCATTTTCGTATTCAAGCGTTAAATAACCTGAATAATTCTGCCTGGTCAATTCTTCTAAAATTTCTTTCAGCCCCGCCTTCCCCTGACCAGGAACAACATCCTCCACATTTTTGCCTGGGCCAAAGTCGCTTCTATCTTTAAGATGAATATCCAGTATTCGGCCTTGAAGAAGACGAAGGGCTTCAACTGGTTTCACATGCCCTCGCATCCAGTGACCGGGGTCAGCACACACCCCGACTCTTTCTCCTGTTTTTTTCAAAACGGTCAGGACTTTTTCTGGCCGAGAATAAAGCGAAGGCGCAGGGTGATTATGAATAGCCAAACTCAGGCCATATTCTTGAAGCAAAGGCTCAAGGATGGGGAAAATATCTTCTGGCGGTTCGGCCACGATTAATTGAACCCCCAGGCGCCGGGCAAAAGTCAAAACTTTCTGGATTTCTTCCCTGCTTCGACCAAGGTCCACAACCCCATAGGCCACTAAAGATATGCCCGCTTGAGCAAGTTTTTTCTTGACCAGCTCGATTTCCTCTGCTTTCAAATTATGGTCAAACACTACTCCAGGCAAATCCTTACTTAAAACCTGGCCAGGATAAGCCTGAAGAAACTTAATACCAAGTTTAGCTGCCTGGTCGATGGTCTCAAAAAATGTGAACCGGCGAAAAGTCCAACACTGCAGCGCTAAGGGAAATGGTTTTGTCCTGACCTCATTTATTTCAGCTTCAATTTTATTTTTCTTAGCCAACAGCCTGGCTTTCGTTTCTAGGGGCCAGAAAAGAAAAAGAAGGCTTGACCCTAACCAAAAAATAACCCCAAAAAGTTCACTCCTACGCTTAAAAAATATGCTTTTCATCTCCTTTCCTCCCCACCAGAGTATAAAACCCCGCTCTCACTTTGGTAAATAAAATAAAATTCATCCGCCCTTTCTCAAACCTTTGTTCTGGGTTGCCATCTTCCCAGGGCTACGGCGGGAATGAAGTCTTCCAGGTTTGGTGGAGGAAAGACGATAGTTTTTTCTTGCTCGATACTCATATAAGCGGTCATCAGAAGTTCAGTAACATTTATTCCGTCAGAGAAATTCTCTTCTGGTCGGCAGCCTTTTAGAAAGCTCTGTACCATATGCCGATTTTCAGCCTCATAGCCATATTCGACCTCTTCTTGAGCAACGACAGGCATCAAACCAATCTCGGCGTTCTGTTTCTCCACCAGATCCTCTCCGGCTTCTCCCTGAACCCGTCGACTGAAAAAAACTTTCAGGTTAGATTCTAAAGTATTAATCTGAAGAGAATATTCTGGACCTAAGAGCTCCATCGTGAGCCGCAGACCAGCACCAACATAACACCAAGAGGTGGTCGTCTCCACCACTAAAGGATAACCTTCTTCATCTCGATATTCGATAACAGAACGGGCAAAATCTTCGGCCGGCCGGAGAAGATAATCCGTGCGGCCTCCCGAATTCTCCTTCAGGAGGGCAGCATATTCCGGCCTCTGCCATTTCAAACAATGAGCATAGGCGGTTACCTTTACCGGGGTTAGATAAGACCGGGTTTTGCCGGGCGGGGTGAGCATAAAACGGGCTTCCTCGACGGAATGGCACATCATGTCATTGAGCACTCCCCCACCTTGCAACTCTCCCTCCCAAAACCAGGGCATATGCGGCCCGCTGTGCTCTTCTGCGGCTCGAGCTAAATAAGGCCGGCCAGTGAGGGGTACACCCCTTGCCCAGATAACATTTTTTCCTCTGACGACAGCGGGCGCAAAAACTTGATTCTCAAGATAACCGTCCAGAAGACCAGCCTTTTGCGCTAGCTCGAGCATTTTTCTTGCTTCCCGGACATTACGACCGAGAGGTTTTTCGCAGCAAACTCCAATCAGTTCACCTTGGCCGGAAATGACAGCCTGAGCTATTTCTTCCATTACCTCTAAACGGGTGTAATTGGGCGAACAGATCCAAATAGCATCAATCTCCGGAGAAGCCACCATGGCCGTTATTGATTTATAAACTTTAGCTTCGCCGACGCCGAGCTCTCGGGCTAAAGCCGCTGCCTCCTCAGCTCTTTTTTCCGTCTGGCTGACAACCCCGAGAATGTCAGCGTCTCTCACGCCGATAAAAGAGCGAATATGGAAGCGGCTAACGAACCCGGCCCCGACTATCCCCACGCCCAATCTTGGCTTTTTGGACATGTCTTCCTCCTCGCCCATAATTTTTTATTAATTCATAAAACCGCGGCGAAAAATTTTTACCGCCTTTTTGACTTCAATCATAATTTTTTATCCGTTTTTTCCATAAGTTTTTTCATTTTGCAAATTCCGGCCTTCAATCTTCTTTTTTGATGGCTCATTCTTAAAGAAAAGCAAAAAGCCCAGAGCACACAGAATAGTTATGATAGCCGGAACAGCGAAAACAGCGCGCCAGTTAGTTCCCGTCTCTCCCGTAAATAACGATTGAATCCAGCCAGCAAAAAGACTTCCTAAATAATTTCCCAGCCCGATAGTAATAAAAGTTATCAGACTCTGGGCTGAAGCTTTAATATCAGCGGCGGCTCGCCGGTCAATATAAATAAAGGCGGCCGTAAAGAAAAAAACATAACAGAACCCATGAAGCGTTAGCGACGCGATAACCAACCAGGCTGGCCGGCCAAGGACAAAAATGAGATAACGAAGAGGCCAGGCTAAAATCCCGATAAGCATCGTTGTTCTAATCCCAAACCGCGGAAGAAAATAAGGCAGGAGAAAAGCCATGACAAAAATTTCAGCGATTTGGGCGATGACCATGACTCCTGAGACCGCTGAGCTGGAGACACCAATCACTTCTGAAGTGAGATAAGGTGCGGTCATGACGTAATAAAACATAAGCTCGGTGGCGACGACAAAAGCAATGACGACAAAGATGGCCAGATTCTTTTCTCGTAACAGGCGAATAGCCTCGAGAAAAGCCCAGGGCTTAGCCGCCTCTTTTTGTGGCGGAGTATGCGGCAATTGAAAAGAAGTCAGACCCATAATCAAAGAGAAGACACCGGCCAGGAGAAGGGTATCACCCGCTACAGGGGCAAACCCGAATGATTTAAAAGCCAGACGCCAACCAGCAAGAACGAGTCCGGCTATTATCCAACCGATGGTGCCCCAAACCCGGATCTGACCAAATTCCCGTTCAGCGTCACGGAGGTGGCTAAAGGCTAAGGAATTAGTCAAGGCCAAGGTGGGAGCGTAGATCAGACAATAAACGAGCATTATCCCGGAAAGAGAAGAAAAATGGCTTATCCTGGAACCAAGGATGAGCAGGGCCCCGCCAAAGAGCTGTAAAACGGCAATCACGCGCTGCGTTGGAAAATAGCGGTCAGCGACCTGGCCGCCGATGAAGGGAGATATGATCGTGGCCAAGGGAAGAAGGCTGTAAATAAAGCCCACCTGGGTGCCGGAGAAGCCGAGACGATTCAGGAGATAATCGGAAAGCACAGGAGACCACGAACCCCAGATGGCATATTGCAAAAACATCATTACTCCCAACCTTACTTTCACGCTCATATCCACCTCCTTTTTAGCTTCATCCAAGCCTGGCTAATTATTAGCGGCTAAATCTCAGACGATTATTTTTTTCTCGGAGTCCCATTCGACTCGTCGGCCCCGGAGGTAGGCTTCTGTAGCCATGTGGCAGGTTATGGCTTCTTCAAAACCGCGGTCGATGTTGCAACTGGGCTGGCGTCCGTTACGGATGCAATTAAGCCACTCTAAAACATGGAGATGACTGATGTCGACTCTCTTTCCTGCCTGAAATGAATAGAGCAAACCCCGGGAGGCAAAATAGCTCTCACTGGCCGAAGTAACTGCGTCAATGCCCTTAGCTCCTGGACGAAAGGAGAATAAGGGAAGTGAAGGGTCGATAATTTCCTGAAGAAATTTTTCTTTGTAACGGGTGCTCTCCGGGTCAGCGTGGACGGTTAAGCTCTCCCCCACTTCCATCCAGCCGTCATGGCCCATAAAAATCCGGCCTCGATTTCGATTACTGGCCAAAGTGGCGCTGTAGACCAGCGTTAACTCCCGGTCAGGATACTCGAAAGTGGCATGAAATACATCCGGCACATCCCGCCCGTCTTTGAAGAAATAAATTCCACCTGAAGCTACGGCGTACTTAGGAATACCCAGCTCGAGAATTTGATTAACGGCATCATACTCATGAGAAAGAAGGTCTCCGGAAAGGCCTGTCCCATAATCCAGCAACGCCAGCGGAAAAACCGGTAAACGTCGAAAGGCCGACGGGGAGCTGGACCCAGGAATTGCTCCCAATCAATATTTTCGGGGCTGGCATTCTCCGGAATTTCGTATTGCCACGCGCCTTCCGGACTGTTGCGGTTAGTGGTGGTTTCGACCAGAGTTATTTTGCCTAAGAGACCTCTTTTAGCCACTATCTTTGCTTTTTCGTGACTTTGTTGCTGACGCTGTTGGTGACCGAGTTGAAAAATGATTTTGCTTCCCTTGACCGCCTCGTAAAGCTTGACTGCTTCTTCGGCGGTGCGGGTCATGCATTTTTCTAAATAAACATGTTTGCCCGCCGCTACCGCATCTAAAGCCATCGTTGCATGCCAATGGTCGGGAGTAGCGATGATTACCGCATCAACCTCAGGTGAATTTAAAAGATCCTGGTAATGGCGGAAACGCTTAGCGCCTTTCTCCTCAACTACTTTTCCTCCCCGCAAAACATGCCGGGAAATTTCCAAAGCTCTCTCTGCTCTCGGGTCAAAAATGTCACACACTGCTGTCAAAAGGCAATTGGCGTCTTCCTGGCCTAAAAAGATTTCCAGGTCTTTGTTCAATGGGTTTAATTTAGCTTCCTGTCTTTTGTCCTCCAGCCATTGAGGATGGACAAATCCCGCACAGCGAAGAAGATGGCTGCCTCTTCCTCCCACGCCGATGATACCCAACCGAATGACCTCATCAGACCTCTTTAGGCTTCCTTCGGCCAATATGGCAGGTGCTTTTTCTTCCAGGCCGAGCTCGGCTAAAATGGCTCGTTTCTTTCGGTCATCAAAACTTCTCTTATTTAACCAGGCAGCGAGAAATGCTCCAAGCACAGGGAGGTTGGATAATCCCAAAAGAATATCTCTTCGTCTTAATTTCCTTGGCGGTTTTTCTTCCCTCAAAACTTCCTTTTTTACTCCTTTTTCCTCTGGCTTCATGATGCCTCCTCTCTTTGGGGCTTCATTGACCCAAACACAAGACGGTCAATTCCTGCCACTCGGCCTGTGGGGAAAAGGGAAAGAACCAGAAGCGCCGCCATCTCCACCAGGTTTTTGTTAATCACAAGATAACTCCCTTCCACGGGGATAGATGACTTCAAACCGACCAGGGGAGGGTTGGCGACGTAATAAAGAGCTAGAAGCACAACTCCCGCCACACAGGCTGGCGTCACCAGAAAGCCCACGATTAGACCAAGGCCAATAGCTATTTGGCCCCAAATATTAAGCATATCCACTACTTTCAGCCAGGAAGGACTAGCAATAATTTGATTAAAAAAACGGGAAAAAAGCCAGTTAGCCTCGACAAGATAACTGGCCGATGACCAATAAGGGTTAAAAAGCTTGGCCATGCCTTCATAAAGAAAATGCCAGCCGATTATTACCCGCAATAAAATCAAGGCCGACCATTGCCATCCAGATATTGCTTTAGGTTTAAGCATCTTTCCCTCTCAGAAAAAAGTTAGTAAGAATATTTTGGCTAAATTAAAGAAAAAATCCAGATTTTTGACCAACCTGGCTAAATATTAGAAGCGAAAATGCTTGCTTAATTTAGGTCTGAACCCTCTTTTTTAATGAAGAGCAATAAAGATGGCATCAAACAGGCCGGCGGTAGATATGTTCCATCAGGTCAATAACGGTTTCTGGGTGGGCATCAATGAACTCGAGCCCCAATTCAACCACTGATTCTTCCTCTGTTCTTTTAATCCACTTGATCATACCCGTCACCTGAATCCATTTTCCCAGTCTATCAGAAGGAATACGAAGGCGAACTAAAGTTTCGGGGCTAAAAGAAAGCGGCGACTGAACCCTTATCCCACTTACTGATATATCAAGGCTCTTTGCCGTCGTTTCAGCATCCTTTCTTTCTTTGTCCTTGGCGTCCATTACTTCCAGGATTACTTCTTTCTTTTCTTCGATACGCGGGTCGCGTCTTCGGTCTGAACGGGCCTTGACTGAAATTGGCTCCGCCATGCTTTCCTTCCTTGATCGCTTAAAAAGATTCTTCAAGAACATTGGTTTCCTTCCTTATTTCCATTCCTATCACACTTGATTGGCCCATTTCAAGCCCCGTTCTGGAG
>FWPV01016226.1_pt1 | contig 10521 bp, 3 predicted proteins | sample 2228371 | NCBI WGS metagenome assembly FWPV01 (sample SAMEA103939776, study PRJEB20133) | metagenome
GCCCGCCTGCGCCTAGACCGCGTCTCCGGATACCTCCTCTACGACCCCGCCCACGCCCCGGGGCGCGTGCCTGTCTTCTCCTGCGCCGACTGGGCAGGAAAGCGCGTTCCCGTGCTGGTATTCGACGTCGCGGGAAACCTCCAGCAGGTCACCCATTCCCCGCTCCTTCCCGCAATCCGCAAGCGGGCACAATGGAGGCCGCTCACCGCGCTGCAGGCCAGGCCCTTCTCGTGTTCGGCCGAAGGCGAGATGGGGGGTCGTAGCGTGGAGGTCTCCTACGACGCGCCGGCCGGATCCGTCACCGGAGCATACATCTATAATGGGAACGGCGAGCTCGTGCGCGTGCTCTCTCCCGCCACCTCTCCCCTCACCTGGGACGGCAGGGACGAGGACGGCAATCCCGTGACCGACGGTACCTATACCGTCTATCTCACGACGCGCTCCCCGGACCCCTCGGTGCATGTGCCCGCCGCCACGACAAGAGTGGGGGCGAACACCAACATCCCCACCCCCTCCACCACCTGGTACCTGGCGGAGGGCTACACCGGCAGCAACACCGAATCCGGCGAGTTCGACACCTGGGTCCTCATCCAGAACCCCGGCGACCAGGCCAACAGGGCTCGCGTCACCTTCATGCTGCCGGGGGGGGATAACGTGACCCGCGAGTATTCCCTCCTCCCGCGCTCCCGTTTCACCATCCACGTGGACGATATCCTGCCGGCGGTGGAGATGTCCACCCTGGTGGAGTCAGACCTGCCGGTGGTGGTGGAACGCGCCATGTACTTCGGGGGAGGGCTGGCGGGGCACGACACCGTCGGCGTCAACGCACCCTCGCGGCGCTGGTACCTGGCGGAGGGATACACGGGGGGCGACTTCGACGAATGGGTGCTGGTGCAGAACCCCAACGACACGCCCGCGCAGCTCAAGGTGCAGTTCCAGACCCAGGAGCAGGGTGTCGTGGACCGCTCCTACGGCCTCGCGCCCCGCTCCCGTTTCACCATCCACGTGGACGACATCCTGCCGGATTCCCAGGTCAGCACCTATCTGGAATGCGATCTCCCGGTGGTGGTGGAGCGCGCCCAGTACCTCAACTACATGAACAGCGGCCACTGTTCCATAGGCGCCCGCTCGCCTTCCACCACCTGGTACCTGGCCGAGGGATACACGGGAGGCGGCTTCGAGGAGTGGCTCCTGGTACAGAACCCCCAGGACGGTGCGGCTCGGGTGGAGTTAACCTTCATGGAGCTGGACGGCACCAACACCAGGATGTACTTCGACGTCCCGGGTCGCAGCCGCTACACGGTCCCCGTACATGACCTCCTCCCCGATGCCCAGGTGTCGGCGCTGGCGACCTCGTCGCGTCCGGTGATCTGCGAGCGCGCCATGTACTGGAACGGACGCAGCGACGGCCACGCCACCCTCGGCACCCCCACGCCCGAGTATTCCTGGTACTTCCCCGAGGGATACACCGCCGGCGGCTACGAGGAATGGCTGCTCATCCAGAACCCCTGGGACACCAAGGCCGCCGTCTCCGTGGAATTCATGCTCCCCGGCGGCTCGAGCCAGAGCATACAACTGGAGGTGGCCGCGAGGTCCCGTTACTCCCTTAACGTCGGCGGCATCATCGGAGAGACGGAGGTGAGCCTGCGGGTCTCCTCGGATCTGCCGGTGGTGAGCGAACGCGCCATGTACTGGAGGGAGCGTTACGGCGGCCACTGTTCCATAGGCGCCATGCAATAGGGGTCAGCCCCGGACATGGGACAATTCCCGTCCCGAGCCGCGGGTGTTGTCCATCCTGCTTCCGGCACGGGCCGCCGGGTAGCGGTGCCGCTCGGGGCGCATGAAGCCGGGACCGGATAAAGAGACCTCTTGAGGCACGGCCTCGCTCGTACCGGCCCCCGGTTCCTCAGAGCTCCCCTGAGCGTGTCAGCCCCAGGCCCGCCTCTTGAGGCACGGCCTCGCTCGTACCGGCCCCCGGTTCCCGGACAGAGGTTGCTCGAAAGAGGGCGGTTTTTCTTCCGCTTGTCATGCCGCATCGCATGCGGGTCCTCCCACGGGCAGGGCCTGCAAGAAGGATACCCTTCCTCTCCTCCACCTTTGTCATAGTCTCACCGGCATACCCTGCTGGCCAGGGAAAAGGAACCGCCGAGAGGACCCGTCGAGGATGATGAGCTATACTGGTTCTAGAAAAAAGTCGCTCCTGCCTCGAGGCGGTCCCGGGTGATGCTTAAGGAATTGTCGGCCACGATAACACAACAACTCGACACCCTTGTCGAGGAGATGCTGGCCGCCTTCGAGCTCACCATACCCACCTACGCGGGGCTCTCCGATGAGACCAAGGGCGAGATACGCGAGCTGGTCAAGAAACTGACCGTCGCCACCACCAGGTTCCTGGCCGGCCGTGGACTGGAACGCGAGGACCTGTACGCCTTCGCGCGCATGGTGGGGCGCAACCGGTCCCTGCAGATAATACCCTTCGCCGACCTCGTGCGCGCCGTCTTTATGGTGGAGACCATAGTATGGGACCGGGTGATACCGCGGACGGGCACCATGCAGACAGATGATATGCGCAGGCTCCTAGACCTGCAGGGGGAGCTCAACGCCGAGCTCATTGCGGCCCTCTCGGCCGCTTACTCGGAGACCAGGGACGAGATGATCAACCGCCAGTTGCGCGAGCTGCACGGCCTTCTCGAGGTGGGGAGGACCATCACCTCCACCATGGACCTGGATCGCGTGTTCCTCCAGATACTCGAGGTGGCGGCGGGAATCATGCAGACCCCCATGGGTGCAGTCTACCTGCTGGAGGAAGAGGGGGAGGAGCTGCGCCTCGTCACCCAGTTGGGGTTGGCCCAGCCCTGGACCAAGGGCCGTCGCATCGAACTCTCGCGCTCCCTGCTGGCCCAGGCCATCAAGGAGAGGTCGCCGGTCACCGCGGCCGACGCGAGATTACGCGGCCTCAACCTGCCGTCACCCGCCAGCGGGGGCAGGGTACGCTCGGTTCTCTCCTGCCCTATCATGAAGGACGACAAGCCCATCGGTGGCCTGGAGCTATACGACGTGACGGCGCGCAACTACAACCGCCTCGACATGGCTCTGCTCGCCGCTTTCGCACCCCAGGCCGGGGTGGCCATCGAGAACGCCAGGCTCTTCCAGTTGGAGCGCAAGCGGCGCAGGCAGACGGTGGAGCTGAAGGAGCTCGCCGAGGCCATCGCGGGCGCGATGTCCTTCAAGCAGGCCCTGGGAATCATGGTGCGCAGCCTGGTGATGATCACCGGCGCGGACCGGTGCCTGCTCTTCTTCTACGACGCGGAAGAGGAAAAGCTCGAGTTCTCCCGCGGATACGGGCTCACGTCCGGTATGACCAGACGGCTCCATGACCGGAGCTGGAAGCTTGAGGAGCTGGACGAGGCGGTAAGGCTTGCCATAAAAAACCAGGAGGTGTTCACCACTGAGGACGCCCTCGCCGATCCCCGCATAAACGAGGACTACGCGAAGTTCCTGAAGGTGAGAGCGTGCATCATCGCTCCCCTCATTTACGGCGGCAAGGTGAGCGCGGTCCTGGTCATCGGAAGCGCCGCCAGGGCCAGCCTCTTCGAGGAGGTGGACCGCGAGATGATCACCGTGGTCCTGGACCAGGTGACCATCGCCATCGAACAGGTGCGGCTTAGGGAGCGCATACGCGAGAGGGAGAGGAGGTTGCAGGAGCTGGAGGCCAGCGAGCGCGTCTTCTTCGAGAGGGAGCGCAGCGAGGCCATCATCTCCGCCAACCCCGAGGCCATCTTCCTGGTGGGGCGCGATCGCGAGGTGGTGCTCTTCAACCCCGCGGCGGCGGAGCTCTTCGGGTGGCGCGAGGAGGAGGCCCTGGGCCGGCACGTCCACGAGATACTCTACGGGGAGACGGGCGTGGAGCCCGGCAAGTGCACGCGTGAGGGATGCCCCGTGGAGGCGGCTTTCCGGGGGGAGAAGCCCGGTCCGGTGGAGATGGAATACATGCGCCGGGACGGCAAGATCATCTGGATAAGCGGCTCCTTCTCGGTGATCCGCAACCAGAAGCGGCAGATCGTGAACGTCGTCTGCGTGTTCCACGACATCACGGAGCAGAAGAGGCTGCAGTATCTCGCCCTGGTCGACCGGGAGCTGGACATCGCCTCCGACATCCAGGGAGCGCTCCTCCCCAGCGGACCCCTGGAGAACCGCTACGTGAAGGTGCTGGCACACCAGGAGCAGGCGCGTATCGTGGGCGGGGACTGGTACGACTACTGGGAGGAGGGAGACCGCCTGGTCCTGGTCATCGGAGACGCGGTGGGAAGCGGGATCCCCGCCGCCCTGCTGGCCACCCTGGCCTTGAGTTCCATACGCGCCGAGGCCAAGTACGGCAGCAACCCCGTGGATATCGTGCGCAAGGCAAACCGCGCCATCTTCCCGCACCGCCTCGAGGACCGCTTCATAACCATCCTCTACTGCGAGCTGGACCAGAAAAGGCTTCTCCTGCGGTACGTGAACGCCGGCCACAACGACCCCATCCTCATACGCGGGGGCTCGGAACTGGTGACCCTGGGATCCCGGAAGCGCATCATCCTCGGTGCCTTCGAGGACCCGGACCTGGAGGTCGAGGAGATGCAGCTCGAGCCCGGCGACCGCCTCTTCTTCTACACCGACGGGGTGGTGGAGTGCCGGGACAGCAGGCGCCGCATGTTCGGGGAAAACCGCTTGAGGCGTTACCTCAAGACGGCGGGCTCTCGGGCAGCCGGGGTCTTTATACAGGACCTCGTTGAAGGCCTTAAGGGATTCTGTGGCGGCAGGATGGAGGACGACTTCACCGTCCTGCTGTGCGACATCAACAAGCGCTGAGGAATTATCCCGCTTTCGCGCCCGTACCGGGGTCAGCGCGCGGGGGCCATCTCTGGCCGGATCTCCGGGGCGGGAACGCCGCTTCGCATGGCCTGGCCGGAGCCGACCTGTCATCCCAACGGGCGTCCTCCGGGATGAATTCGCCCATGCGGCCACAGCGCCATCGCGGCCGGCCCGCGCCATCCGGCGAAGAGAGGGCCTTCCGGGCATCGGACACGGAAATCCCGGCACGCGGTCCGATTGCCGCATCTTTTCGGCGGGCGTCCTCCGGGATGAATTCGCCCATGCGGCCACAGCGCCATCGCGGCCGGCCCGCGCCATCCGGCGAAGAGAGGGCCTTCCGGGCATCGGACATGGAAATCCCGGCACGCGGTCCGATTGCCGCATCTTTTCGGCGGGCGTCCTCCGGGATCTCCGGGATGAAAGATCTTGAGAGGTCGCCCTCTCGCCATGCAGGCCGGGCATGCAGGAGAAAAGAAGAAGTGCGGTCTCCCGGATCTTCGAGCGACCGGAGATGCACGGACAGCGAGAAGAGAACGAGCTGATTACGGGAAGGGGGTTCGAGCCGGCCATCAACTGGCCCCAACGGTATCGCGAACCATTATAATAGGAGTGCAAGTGGCCTCTGTTTCCGGTCTTGGAGGGCTGCGCGGAACATGAAGGCAGGAGCTCTTACGCCGCAGATGGCGCGTGATTTCGTCGCGGCATGGCCCGTATACCGGGGGGACAGGGACAATCCCCTCTGGATGGAGCCTGATGACCTCAAGGCCCTCCAGGAGAGCAGGCTGCGGAAGCAGCTTGAGCTGGCATCGGCATTCAGCCCCTACTACCGCGAGGTCTTCCGCCGGGAAAAGGTGGACGTGGAGAAGGTCCGGACCCTCGAGGACCTTGAGCGCGTCCCCGTGACCTCGAAGGAGGCCTACCTGGACAACCCTCTTTCCTTTCTCCTGGTGATCGAACCCCCGGACGTGCTGGACGCGACCTACGAGATCACCTACACCTCGGGCATCACCACCGGAGCGCCCGCGCCTTTCTTCAACTCCGCCTATGACATGTACAATCTAACCCTCCAGATGCGGCGCATGGCGGAGATCTGCGGGGTGACGCCCGAGGACACGGTGCTGAACCTCTTCCCCTACGGCAGCCTGCCCCACGTCGGGTTCTACCGCACCGTCCACTTCGCCTCCGCGGTGGGGGCGAGGCTGGTGAACGCCATGGTGGGGAGGGACGCGCCGGGTTTTCCCCTCCACCGCTCCATGGACGAAGCCCTGGGCCTGGCGGAGGCCAACCGCGCCAGCGTGCTGGCGGGCATCGGGCGCTACGAGCGCAGGTTCCTGGTGCGCGGCAACCAGACGGGGGCAGACCTCTCCGCGGTGAGGCTGGTCATGGCCCTGGGGGACGCGGTGCCGGAGGGAGTGCGGGACGAGATGCGGAGGCTCCTGCGTTCCGAGAACGAGGGGGAGGTCTTCGTCAACAACGGATACGTGTTGACCGAGTGCCAGGGACCCTTCGTGGAGTGCTGCGAGTTCGGCGGCAACCACAACAGCGCTCCCAATCTCTACCACCTGGAGGTCCTGGATCCCGAGACCCTTCGCCCCCTTCCCGACGGAGAGGTGGGGATGCTGGCGGTGACCCATCTCGACCGCAGGGGCACGGTGCTCCTCCGCTACCTGGTGGGGGACATGGCCGCCGTGGAGTCGGGCAGGTGTCCTCACTGCGGCCGCTGCGGCCAGCGCCTGGTGGTGAGGATGGGCTCCACGTACGCGGTGCGGGCAGAGAAGGTCATCCGCGTGGGCGGGAAGCTGGTCAACCCGGAGGCGGTAAAGAGCCAGCTCGCGGGAGTCAGGGGCATGGTGGAATACCAGCTGGTGGTGGAAAAGGAAGATCCCGGCAATCCATACAGCCCCGACCGGTTGATCATCCGCCTCTCGGTGGCGGGGAGGATGCGCCAGGACCTGGAGGAGGAAGTGGTCTCCAGGGTGAAGGAGGCTACGGGTATCGTGCCCCTCATCCAGTTCGTGCAGTCGCCCGAGATCTACGACCCCACCCTGGTTCTGAAGGCCACCCGCTTTCTCGACCGGCGCTGAAGGGGTGGCGCCGGTGCGGCCCACCGCATCGGCTGCAAAGGTCGGTGGGCGCTTTCCCCGCCAAAGGTTGAAATCACGGTGCGCCGGCGCTCCGGCGTTCTCACCTGTGAGATCGCCACTTCACGGGATCCCTCCAGCGCCATCCGCTGCCTGCCTGCTCAGGGCGCGCCGCGCACCTCCGGGGGAAGGAGCTGCGGGTTCCGGGTTTCCGTGAGCTGCCCCGAGGCGTCGAAGCAGAGGACCGGTATGCGCTCCGCGGGATCGGAAGCACCCCAGTCGGCGCAGGCGAACACCGGCACGCGCCCCGGGGCGTGGGCGGGGTCGTAGAGGAGGTATCCGGAGACGCGGTCTAGGCGCAGGCGGGCCATGGCGTTGATGGCGGCGAGGAAGGCCACGCCGCGGCTGTAGTAGCCGAGGGACTGGTCAAGGGCGTGATCGGGCAGGAATGCGCCGCGCAGCGACCCGTAGCGTTCCTCCCTGCCTGGATTATAGGCGCACACGTCCCAGAAACCCCCGTTCTTCTTGGTGGCGAAGTAGCGCTGCAGGTCCCAGTAGCGGGAGAGGCGCTCCTCCTGCCCGGAAGGCCAGCCCTCCACCCCCAGCCAGTAGCCCAAGGCGTCCCTCCAGAGGTTCTGGGAGACCCACTGGTTCTCGTTGTTGAGGCTGGTGTGCACGTACCCGTAGCGCCGCAGGGTCCTGGCGGCGGCGCTGGCGAGGTCGGTGCGGAAACGCTCCAGGTTGGTCTGGGTGAGCCCGGGATCCAGGCCCGCCGCCAGCAGGTAGAGCAGGCCGTTGGAGGCGTATATGGAGTAGGCCTCCCGCTCCGCCTGGGGAACGGAGGGGTCGTCGCACACCGCGAAGTGGTCCCCCAGCCAGAGCCGGTTCTCCAGGGTGAGGTTGATGAGCCTCACCCGCTCCTCGCAGGCGCGGGAGAATTCCTCGTCGGGGAGGGCCTGGGCCAGGGCCATCTCCGAGGCGGCGCGGTAGGCGCCCAGGGCCTTCACCCCCAGATAGGTCTGGTTGCGGGCGTGCTGCACCGCCACCGAGCCCTGGTCGATGGTGTTGGAGACGTGGATGTCTGGCAGGCCGTTCCCGTCGGTGTCGCAGTTGAAGATGAAGCGGGCGTAGTCCCTGGCCCTGGGATAGAGCCCCCGCATGAAGGCGGTGTCCCCGGTGGTCTTCCAGTGGGAGTAGAGGAGGAGGATGTAGTCCGCGTTCTCCTCCACCGGCATGTCGTGGGGGTAGGCCATGCCGGTCACGCTGCTCACCATGCCCATGTCGTGGGACAGGAACTTCCCCTGGGCGTTGGTCTTCTGGAAGAGAGGCCAGGCGCCGAGCAGCTTCTCGAGCAGGTCGGGCCAGAAGGAGAGGTAGAACCAGGAATCGTTGTACTCCACGTCGATGGTGGAATGGAACATGCAGGGAGTGCCCTCCCACACGCTGAACCACTCCTGCCCTCCCGAGCCGTAGCACCACCAGGCGTTGCAGATGAAGTTCTGCAGGGCCACCGCCGCCAGGTCCCTGCCCGCCTGGGACAGGGAGGAGACATAGGACTCGGAGAGGATGCCGTCGAAGAAGTCGCTCTTTTCCAGGATGGACGCCCGCTCCCCCAGGGCGTAGTCCACCACCGCGTCCACGGAGGTGAGGTTGGGACCCGCGGGGTTGTTGTAGAGGAAGCGGTAGGTGTTGTCTCCCCGCACGTTGAGCACGCTGGAGTTGGTGTGTCCCGCGAGGACGAAGGTACGCCGCGCTTTTCCGGAGGGGGGAAGGTTCGTCGTCCATTCCACCCCCGAATATCCCCGGGGGATGAAGGTGTAGACCTGGTGGCTGTAGGGCGGCGGATATCCCGCGGGGGAGGTCCAGATCCACCCCGTATCGTTGATGTCGGTGTAGTGCGGCGTCACGCCGGAGGCGTCGTCCCAGGCGACGCCCTCCCAGAAGGCGCAATATCCGGAGCTGGTGCCCGCGGGAGGCGGCAGCACCCGACTCTCCTCGCTGTAGGTGTAGTTGGTCTTGAACTTGTACCCGGAGGTGATGGATCCCGTGAGCTGTGCGGGGGCATTCGCCCCGGTGTTCGCGTCCTTGTGCGGGCGGACGAGCATGAACTCCGCCGGCACCGTGCTTCCCGAGGGGTTGCTCACCTCAACGTCGAGGTAGAAGAAGGGCGCGCCGGAGAGCTTCGCCTCGCCGGGGTAGAAGGGAGCCCTGACGGTGACCGTGGCCCGGAAAGGCAGCCCGGGATCCTGGCAGGTATAGGAGACCCCGGTGAGGGTGAGCTCCTGGTCGATGACCGAGAAGACCGGGTAGCGGTCGGTGAAGGGGAGGCACCGGATATCGCCCTGGGAGTCGCGGAAGGCCAGCACCAGCTCCGAGAGGTCCTCCGTCCAGGTCCCCAGGGGCGACTGTCGCCAGGCCAGGAGCTGGGGCACGGGGTTGACCATGAAGCGGGACCCGAAGCGGCCGAGGACTATCTCGTGCAGGTCCTGCCCCGCGCCGTTGACGAAGCGCAGCGGCCTGGCGGACCAGTTGCGGGACTCCATCACGTTTATCTCCGCGGCCGTCTTCCCCGCCGCGATGAGCCTGATATTGCAGACGGTGGCCTCTTTCCTGGAGGCCTTGAAACGCAGATCCAGGGTGCCGCCGGGGGCGGAGACGTTCTGCACCGTCACCTGGTAGGCGGTGTTCAGCCCCACCTTGGAGGCGATGTCCAGGTTGTTCAGGCCGGCCAGGGGAGTGGCGGAGCCGTTGGCGTACACGCTGAAGACGCGCTGCCCCGGACCGTAGACGGGCTCGAAGAAGCTGAACTCGATGTTGTACGAGGTGCGCGAGAGGCCGCTCAAGGCGTAATGGAAATCCGTGCCGTAGCGTTCACCCTGAAACTTGTACGGCTGCTTGCTCAGGTTGTCCGTGCCCTTGATCTCCCGCCCCGCATGGGAGATGGATGAGGACTGGCCCTGAAGCTCGACGATTATGCGGCCCTCGGCGGGCTCGGCATGGGCGCGGTCCACGGCAAACATGGACAAGAACGGAACGAGGAGCAGCAGCGCGGCGGCGAGGGCGAGCGGCCTCGCGACGCGCGGCAAGAAAGCGGCACGCACTCTCATCCTGCTCCACCCCCCTCCACGGGGTCGTATCCCATCCCGCAACTTCCCCCCTTCCAGCCTTTGGGTCCGAAGCTGAAATACATGGGCCTCTCGGCCACCACCGCGCGGTCGGAGACCACGCGCATGGAGACGTCCTTGTCGGGGCCCACCGCAAGGTTGACGTTGACGGTGGCCCGCGAGCGCGCCGGCACCAGCCATTCCTCCACCACGTTGTCGCCCTGCCCCGCCCCCAGCATGTACTCCACGGTGACCAGGGCGTCCTCGTCCCCGGGGTTGGCCAGGGTGAGCCACTCCTCGAAGCCGGCGCGGGTGGTGCCCTCGGCGAAGTACCAGGTGGTGCCGGGGCTGGGGGCGCCCATGACGTTATGGCCGCCGGGTATGGCGCCGCGGAAGCTGAAATACATGGGCCTCTCGGCCACCACCGCGCGGTCGGAGACCACGCGCATGGAGACGTCCTTGTCGGGGCCCACCGCAAGGTT
>FWPV01016229.1_pt1 | contig 10520 bp, 9 predicted proteins | sample 2228371 | NCBI WGS metagenome assembly FWPV01 (sample SAMEA103939776, study PRJEB20133) | metagenome
GCGATCATCGCCGCGGCGACATGAGACCCGGCCCGCCCGCTGCCGCCACCGGCGGGAGCCGTCTCACCCCGGCCGGGGTCACGGGTGGGAGAAACGGTCAGCGATCGGGACCAGTTCCCGGTAGACCTGATCCGGCAGATCCGTGTGCCAGTGACCGCTGAGCCGCGCCGCCAGCACCAGCCCCAGAAATATCACCGCCACGCCCGCTCCGAACCAGGCGGGACTCAACACCAGCCGGCGTCCCAGCCGCATGTCCAGGGCTCCGGCCGCCGGACAGGCGGCGACGCATTGGTAACACCCGATGCACTCGGGGGAACGCACCGTCACCAGGCGGTCTACCGGCAGCCGTGACGGGCAGACCCGCGAGCATTTCCCGCAATCGATGCACTTTGCCGGGACGCGCCGGATCGCGGCGGGACTCAGCCAGGACGCCAGGCCCATCAGCGCCCCGTAGGGACACAGGTAGCGACACCAGAAATGCCGGACCAGCAGCGAAAGCACCACCAGAACGCCCATCACCACCAGCGCCGTGAGGCTGGGGTACCGGAAGAAGTTCAGCATCTTGACGTCGGCGACGATGCCGTAGGGGCCGTCCAGAAACTGCCGTATGGCCGCTACCGACATTCCCCCCACCGCGTAAAGGAACAGACCCAGCAGCACATACTTGAGGGAGCGCAAGGCTACGTCGGCCCAACGGGGCAGCGCCAGGTTGCGTCCCAACAGCGCCTGACCGGCGCCCGCCAGAGTCTCGGAAACCGTCCCGATGGGGCAAAGCCAGCCGCAAAAACTCTTGCGGAACACCAGCGACATGGCCAGAAACGCCACCAGCAGAAACACCCCGGCCGGATGGATCGCCGGCAGTTGCCCGGTGAGGACCCACGCCTTGAGGTTCATCAGCGAAGCGATGGGCAACCAGCCCTCGACCCCCGGCGGACGCGACACCGCCACCGTCCGGCCGCCGCTTTCCCAGTGCAGGACCCAGAGGAAGAACTGGATCCCGATCCAGGCGTTCAGCACCAGAAAGATGAGCTGAAAGGCCGAGCGCACGGCCTGCGAGCTGTCCTGCCCCCGGCGGGCGAACCGGCGGCCCCGGCTCCGGGAAGGCTCGGACCTTCTCCCCACGGCGGCAGGCAGCGGGGGCAGCTCCCCAACACCCGCCGGCTTCAATCCCGGATCAATCTGAACGAGCTCAGTCATTGCACCATCAACCCTCGGGAAACGACAGCGGGCTCGGGAGCAAGACGCGGCAGCCCCGCTCACCCAAGATCCACAAGCTGGGCCGCCTCCCGGAAGAAGTAGACCTCCACCACTTCTCCCTCCGACTGCTTCCACCAGACCTGGAAGCCGTCCGCCTGGGCACGGTCCACCAGCGGCGCCGGAACGAACGGCGCGGTCAGTTGGTACACCCGGCCGGCGGGCAGTTCCGACAGATCCTTCAGCACCTTTCCCAGCGGCTTCTCGCCGGCATCCAGCAGCGGCCGGATGTCCAGCTTCCGGGCGATGCGATGAGGTTCCAGCCAGGCCGGCGCCGGACGGTCGCCCGGGGCCGGCGCGCTGTCCTCAAAAGCAGTGGAATCTCCCGCCGCCGCCCGCAGGCGGTTGATCAGGCGTCCCAGTTCGACGCCTCCCACCAGCGCGGCCTGGCGCAAGTTCGTCACTTTCGCCACCGTGCGGCGAAGCATGGGGTTGCGCAGGCGGGCAAAAGCCGGACTGAGTTCCAACAACGTTGCCTCCAGCTCCGGATAGTGCTCCAGAAGCTGGGCGACTTTCATTTCCGGGGTAATGGCGGGTCGCTCAGTGGACATGCTTCTCCTCCCCGGCATACTGGAGCAGCCGCTGCTCACCCTGCAGGGACCGCTTTTCCGTCAGGTCCTGGCTCACTTCCAGTGTCCCGAGATAGCGACCGTCGGGATCCCTCAGAGCGAAGTACTCGATGTGGATGAAGCGGCCCTTGAGGTTGATCCAGAAGGGCGCACGGCTCTGGCGGCCGGCCTTGAAATCGCTCAGGATCTGCTCGACCACGTGAACGCTGTCCGGAGGATGGCAAAGCTGGACTTTCCGCCCCAGAACGGCCCGGGTCCGCACAAAGATGCGCTCCCGGCCCTGGGTAAAGTATCGAACCCGGTCGTCGCGGTCGACGAACGTCAGGTCGAAGGGAAGGTTGTTGAGAATCGCCTGCAGCTCGGCGGGGGTGAGGCTGCCGGAGGGGAGCTGAATTCTTTCACCCTCCGGTTCGGACTCGTTGGCGCCCGCATTTTCGGGCCGCCACTCTTCCCGGGGGTCGTAGAGGCAGAAACCGATGGCCGGGCTTTGCCGGCTGATGGCGTACCACTCCTCGTCGCTGAGGGCGTCCAGCGACATGGGAAACAGAATCTGTTCTTCGCGGTAGATCATGTCGGCCAGGGCGGCATGGGCGGGCTTCAGCACCAGCTCGGCCAGCGCTTTCGCCTCGGCGGCATCGGCGTTGCCCGCCTGCGCCAGCGCCTCGATCGCCCCCTGGACCAGTTCCCGGGCCGCGTCATCCTTGGCCCACATCACCTTCGAGGGGCCCGTGATGCCGTGCCGTTCCAGATAGGGGAACAGCAGGTTCTCCTTGCGGCTGTAATGCTTCTCCACGTCGGCGAGGTGATGCACATGGACCCGGATCCGGTCCAGCAGAGTGGCGGCATCGGCTGAATCGGGCAGGGCGTCCAGTTCGGCGAACAGGCGCTCCAGGGCGTCCAGCTCCCACTGCAGGGCGCGGTTCTCCTGCTGGAAGGTATGCACGGGGTGCCCTGGCGGAACCTGCCGCCGGGGCCCCGACTGGATGTTGCCCTTGAGGACTCCGGTGTGGATGTCACAGAACTTGAGGATGTCGCTTGCCGGCAGCCCCTCCGCCAGCAGTTCCTGCTCCACCTCCACCACGGTCTGGTAGGGGACTTCGCCCATGAGCCGGGCGAGCTGGTTGCGCACCGCCTGCGGCGCTTCACCCTCGTGAAGCTGCTGCATCAGGTGCTTCAGCATACTCTTGCGGCGCTGATGGTTGTCGATCAGCTCACTCATGGGGAACAATGTACGGAGTCCGGCGCCTTCGGGACATTGACAAAAGTCACGGCCCCGGGGAACCCAAGCGGGTCGTGACCCAAGGAGGCGACCCAATCTCTCGCAGCGTTCCAAGCGCCTGTGCTAACGTCACCCCTTGAGGTTATGAGCGCAATCGCGGTGATCCTGAACCTGGATGGCCGCCCGGCCACGTTGCCGGAAATCGGGAGCATGTCGTCCGCGCTTCGCTCACTCGGTGAAGACCGAGGATCCTGCCGGGTGGATGGACCGGCGGCCTTCTGCTTCCGCCTGCAGCGATTCACGCCCGAGGATGAATTCGAGGAGCAACCGCTGTTCCACGAGCCGAGCGGTCTTACCTTGGTGGCAGACGCCCGGATCGATTACCGGGACGAACTGGCTCGCGAACTTGGGTTGAGCCTCGAGGGACTGGAACGGATCCCGGATTCCCGGCTGATGTTGGAAGCCTGGCTCAAGTGGGGACCGGAGTCGGTAAACCGGGTCTTGGGATCCTGGACCGTGACCGTCTGGAGTTCCCGGCAGCGGCGGCTCTGGGCGGCCTGCTCGGTAGGTGAAGCCCCGCCACTTTATGTTTTCGCGGACTCCAGACGGCTCCTGCTGGCAACCATGCCCAGGGCGCTGTTCACACAGGAGGGCGTCGAGCGCCGACTGAACGAGTCCTGGCTCGCCGACTACCTGATCCGAAACCCCCGGTATCGCCGACAGACCCCTTGGCGGGGAATCGAAGCCCTTCCCTGCGGCCATCTCCTGAAGGTGGAGAGCGGCCGGATCGAATTCGAAGCCTACTGGAGTCCGCGGGCGGTGAAACCGGTCCGACTGCGTTCCGACCTCGACTACCGAGCAGCCTTCCGCGAACGATTCGACCGGGCGGTCAGGACCCGGCTCCGGAGCCGTCGGGAGTGCGCGGTCCTGCTCAGCGGCGGACTCGATTCTTCCCTGATCGCAGCCTCGGCGGCGACCTGGCTGGCCCAAGCTGGGGGGAGGCTATGGACTCTGACCCAGGTACCGGCCGGCGGCGGCTCGGCCGCGGGGACCGAGAAGGCCACCATGGGCGCTTCGCCCGACGCGCTGATCGACGAGAGTCCGTTGGTCCGTTCCCTGGCACAGGTCCACCCTGCCTTGTCTCCGATCTTCGTCGATGCAGACGGAGAGTGCTTCCTCGATCACTCGGAGACCCTGTTCAGTCATACCGAGAGCCCCATACGCAACCCGTCAAACCTGCCCTGGCTGCTGGACTGTCTGCGGGAAGCCGGCGCCCGGGAGGCCTGCGTCGTTCTCGCGGGGGATCTCGGTAACGAAATCTTCAGTTGGAGGGGGGACCCCGGGCCGGCATGGCTGCTCCGCGAGGGCAAACCCCTGGCGGCGTGGCGGCAGACTGCATCACTGCAGCCCGCCGGGCTCAGGACCCGACTTGGCCGTTTCTGGGCCGACGGTCTGCTGCCGTTTCTGCCGCGTCCCCTGGTCCGGGCCTGGAGACGCCGCCGGCTGCCGGAGGACCAAGGCCCCGTCCCCTGGGTGCTCGTCGGCTCCCCGATCCGGGCCGAGTTTGCGCAACGGACACAAGTGCTTTCGCGAGCGGCGTCCGTGGGCTACGACGTGGACGAGTTGCCGGCTCTCAGCCGGCGATGGGAGCGGGGTCACGTGTTGTGGCGGGGGAACCGGTCCTGGTTGGCGGCCTGCCGCTCCCTCACCGGTATCGACCTGCGAGCCCCGGCGGCGGACCGGGCGCTGGCGGAGTTCTGTCTGGGATTGCCCATCGAGCAGTTCGCCGGAGGGATTGGACGACGTCTGGCCCGGACGGCATTCACTGACCGCGTCCCCCCCGCCATCCTGGAGAACCGGACCCGCGGCCTGCAGGGTGCCGACTGGCTGCCCCGCCTTCACGCGCGCCGAGCCCGGATCGCCGAACTGCTGTTCGAGATGCGGCGGTCTCCCTGGTGCAGGGAGGTTCTGGACTTGCCCCGCCTGGAGAAGCTTTTCGCCGGTCTGCCGGATCCGCAGAGCCCGCCGGCGAACGCGATCTGGCTGAAGTGGGGTTTCGGCCTGCAGACCGGACTGTTTCTCGGCCAGTTCCTGCTGTGGGTGGAGAAGGGAGTTCCCGGCATCGATGCGTGATCGGCATCAGGTCTTTCCCTACCGGCTGTTCGGGCTCTCCCTCCACAGCCATCTGCCCTTGCCGGAGCTTCAGGTGGACGTTGCGGCCGCGGCACGGCCGCCTGATGTAGTCGTTGAACTCGCAGATCCCGTTGCAGATGAGAGAAACCTGCGGTTCCGGCTGGAAGGCGCCGGCCAGGAGATCTCCCTCACCCTCCCCCGTGCCGGCCGATTCGAGATTCGTGACGGCTCGCGCATCCGGATCGCTCCCGCTGCTGCGGGGAATGCGGACGACTTGCGGGCGGCCCTGTTGGGTCCGGTGTGGGCCGCGGTCTGCTACCAGCGACGGCGGCTGATTCTCCACTGTTCCGCCTGCAGTCGTAACGGCCGTGCCACAGCGTTCTGCAGTTCTTCGGGCGGCGGCAAGTCCACGCTACTGGCGGGCCTGGTGAATGCGGGATGGCGGCCGCTGGCGGACGACACCACCGCGCTGGAGTTCGGCCCGGATGGTGGCGCATCGATCTTCGCCGGAGTCCCCCGCCATCGCCTATGGCCTGACAGCATTCGGAGTCTCGGGTGGGAGAGGGCGGACTGGCGTCCGGTCGCTTCGTCCGAGGTCAAGCTGCAGATCACCTGGTCGGAAGTCTCGCCGGCCGGGCCGGTCCCCTTGGACGCCATCTACCTCTTGGACTGGGGTGAAGTCCGGATCGAACGCATGACCGGCACGGATGCGCTGCAGTCGGTCGCCCGGGCGGCGGTCTACGCACCCTGGCTGCTGGCCCAAGTGTTCCCACTGTCAGAGTACTGGGGCACTCTGGTGGAGGTCCTGCGCAGGGTGCCGTTATTCCGGTTCCATCGCCCGTCGGGCTGGGCGGAGTTCGAAAGAGGCTTGGGACTCCTGCAGAGTCACTTGGCGAGTCACCTCTGACAGCGGTGCCCTGCAGAAAGACAACAGAAAGGGGGAAGGCAATGGAGGCGTACCGGCGCAACCCGCAGGTCGTGTTCGGCGAGCTTCACGGCGAGTGGCTTGCCATCGATGCGGAGGCTGGCTACTGTTACAGTCTGAACGAGACGGGTGGGTTCATCTGGGGGCTTCTCGAAAGCCCCCGGTCAGTCGACGAAATCTGCCGGTGTGTATGCGAGGAATTCGACGTCGATGACACCCGCTGCCGCCGAGACGTGGTCTACATCCTCGAGGAGCTGGAGAAGTCGGGGCTGGTCACCCGCGAGGATGGCGGCGTCGGTCTCGACCCCGCCCACGAGCGGAATGCTGCCTCTTCGGCCTGACCGAAGAACCAGGCCGTGCCTGGACATGGCTGGCCGCGGCGAGAACCGAACACGTCCCCGAACGGAGAACGTCGCTTGACCCTTTGGGAACGCCGACGGCTGGGCCTGGAAGCCATGTTCGCACTGGTGGCCGCCCGCGCCCGCCTGCGCTTTCGACCCTTCTCCAGCCTGCGCAGGAATGTGCTGGAGCGCCCCACCAGGGACCTGGTGTTCGGTTCGCGGAGAACTCAGACGATCAACGAGGTCCGAGCGGCGGTTTTCTGGGCTGCGCGCCGTCTCGGGTGGCGAACCACCTGCTTCGAGCGGGCGCTGGCTTGCCTCGCGCTGCTCCGCCGCCGGGGGATTGAAACCCAGCTCCATTACGCGGCAGCCAGCACGGCGGCTGGATCCTCCGGGGAGCGCGTCCTGCTCGGACACGTGTGGCTGACCGACGGTGACGTAGGAGTCATCGGCGGGCGGGTGGCCCGGGGGTTGCCAAGACTCGCGACTCTGACAGCGTCCCGTCCACAGCGGGGCGCGGTCGTAATGGTGCTGGGACCGGCGCGCAGTGGGACCAGCGCCGTCGCCGCCGGACTGTCTGCGCTCGGAGTGGAACTCGGACCGCGGCTGCGGGGGCCCGCCGCTTTCAACCCCCGTGGTCTCTTCGAGGACGCCGAAGTCGCGGCCGTCAACCGGGAACTGCTACGGCGCGCCGGGATGGGTGCCTTCAGTCCCCGTATGGGTTCCGTCCGGCGCTGGGCGACAGGGGACTTCGACGATCTGCGGGAAATCGCCCGCGCACTGGCGGTGAGCCGTTTCAGGGAGGCACCGTGGTGGGGATTCAAAGATCCAAGGACGATCCAGACCCTGGATTTCTGGGTTCCGATTCTCGAGGATGCCGGTTACCGAATCCATCTCGTGCTGGTGGTTCGGCATCCGGCAAGGGTGGCGCTTTCTCTGAATCAGGCCTTCCGCGTGGACCCCAGGCGGGCCCTGCTGCACTGGATGTCCGCTACGCTGACCGCCTTGGCTCAGGCTCTTGCCTATCCCGCCGCAGTCGTCGACTACGACCGGTTGGTGGATGACCCTCTGCCGGAGATGAAACGGCTTGCCGACACCCTCGGCCTGGAATGGACCGAGGAGCGCGCGTCCGCATTGAACACCTATGGCACGCACTTCCTGGAACCCGGCCTGCGGCATCACCGGGATCGCTTCCTGGACGGTCGAGGAAGCTGGACCCTGCTGCCCTGTATCTGGCTCTACGGACTGGCCGCGAGCTGGGAGACACATCCGGGAGTGCGCCGCCGGACCTGCGTTACGGTCCGGACCGCCCGGGGGATCCTGGTGCAGGCACAATCGCTCTATGAGCTTCTCATGTCAAAGGGAAGGAAAGCACTCCCAAGCGAGTCAGAGGCTGAGTGAGGATTCACACTGACGTGCAAATATGTTAATCTCGGCGTTAATCGAGGAGAATACTCCATTGACGAAGGGCAGAGAGCGTGTGAAAAGTGGCCAGGCGGAAGACGTTCCAAGCGGGTCCGGACGGGGAGGCCGTCGCCGTTACCAGTCTCCTTCCCTCAGGAAAACGGATTTGCGAGAAGCGCTGAGTGGCGGAGACAAGTCGCCGGACGGGCCCGAGTTCAGTGGATACTCATAGGCGCAGGTCGCTGGCGGGCTAAGGCAGGACGACGTCTACGACGGTTGTGGGGTGTGTAGCCGCCTACCCAATGTGGTCCCGGAACCCCTCCTTTGCGCAGGCCAAGGTAACCGATGGACCTGCTATCCTGCGATAAGTGCTTGATATCGCTGGATATCCAACGGACCCGAAGCAGTTGGCCTTGCTCGGGCACGGATCGTGCATAAATGGGGCCGTCGGTTTTCGGGCCTCGCGACAATGGAGGGTGTCATGAAACGAATCAGTCTTTTCACGACAGGCTTGCTGGGGGGCATGCTTCTGATCGTCACTCCGGCCCTGGCGGGTCCGGTGGCGATCGTCCACGACTCGATCACGATCAACGTCGGGGACAAGGTTGAGTATGACTACACGGTGAAGATCGGCGAGTTCGCCGGCGGCGGGATTTTCCGCTACAAGGTCTACGACTCCAACGGAGTGTACAAGGGGCAGATCTCGACCTTCTGTGTCGAACTTGCCGACAAGGTGGTCTTGGGCCAGCAGCCGATCTTCAACGTTGGTCCCGAAGCAATCACCGGGGGCTGGGATACGGCAGGCAACGTGGTTACCTCGGATCCGCTTCGGCCCCAATCCGCGTGGCTTTACACGAAGTTCCTGGAATACCTGGCCGGGAACCTTCAGGCCTTCGGGATGACCACCGTTCCCGACTTCTTCGGGAACGTTGGAGCCACCGACAACGACCGTTTCCTGAGCCAGCGTTATTGGGCCAACGCACTCCAGGTGGCGATCTGGTACTTCGAAGGAGAGGCCTACTACGACAACGGCGTCCTCAAGACGAGGACCGGCGCCGTGGCCTCGAACAAGCCGTTCATCACCTACGCCGAGGCTTTCATCGCAGCGGCGAATGATGCCAACCCCCAGGACATCGGGTTCGTCACAGTCGTGAATCCTCAGAAGGTAGATGGGATGCCGTTGCAGGGCTTCTTGAACCTGCAGGTCGCGGTTCCCGAACCCGCCGGGCTCACCCTGCTGGGGATGGGCCTGCTCGCCGTGGGCTTCCTGCGGCGGCGCTTCTGACGCCGTTCAACCTCCGGGTTCCGGCCGCAGACGGCCGGACTCGTCCGCTGCCACAAGGGGACCGGGTTTCACCCTCGCCCCGTCCCCCTGTCCGCGGGGCTCCAAGACCTCCCGTTTGACTGCCCAGTGGCACGATGCCAGAGCAGGATCGTGTTCCCGGCGTGCTATCCTCTCCGGCGGGCGGCTGCGAGCTGCAGCCGCCAACCCGATGCACGATCCAGCGCAACAGCCGGTTGTACCAGCGGCGTCCGGGGGAAGAAGGGCCCTCGGGCTCGGAGGACTGAAGTACCGGATCTGGAGCCTCCCCGAACTGAGGGCTTGGCTCTGCCGCCTCCTGTACCTGACCGCCTGGGTCTGGCGACGGGTTCTGATTCGGACCCGGTTCATCGCCGTCACCGGGAGTCTGGGCAAGACCACCAGCAAGGAGTTGTTGGTCGGTATGCTGCGCACACAGTACTGCGTCGCCGGGACGGTCCACAATCAAAACGATCGTTTCGGGATACCCCGCACGCTGCTGCGGATCCGCCCACGGCACCGGTACGCAGTCATCGAACTCGGAGTCGGAGCGCCGGGGCAGATGCTGCCTATGGCGCGACTGGTCCGGCCCCATCTGGCGGTCTTGTTAGGACTCGGCCTCACCCATTCCACCGCCTTCTCCGACCTGGCCCAGCGGGCCGACGAGAAGGCCATGCTGTTGCGGTGGCTGCAGTCCGACGGTGTGGCGCTGGTGAACTGCGACCACGCCCTGCTGCTGGAGCGGGCGCGAACCCATCCCTGCCGGATCGTCACCTTCGGCACCAGCCCCGAGGCGGACTGGCGGGCGGAAGAGGTCTCAGGCTCCTGGCCGGAGACTCTCAGCGTCCGGCTCAGCCATCAGGGGCACACCTACCTGTTGCAGACCCAACTCATCGGCCGTCACTGGACCCCGGCGGTCCTGGCGGCGGTGGCCGCCGCCCAGGCATGCGGTATCCCTGTGGAGGCGGCCGCGGGGGCACTGAAAAGGGTGTCCGCCTTCCCCGGCAGACTTTCCACCAGCCGGCCGGCCTCGGGGGTCACGCTGCTCAGGGACGATTACAACGCCAGCCTCACCGCCCTCACCGCCGCTCTGGATGTCCTGGCTGAGGCCCGGGGAAAACGGAGAGTGCTGGTGATTTCCGACTTCTCGGACTCGGGTCTTCACCGTCGCGCCCGCCTCCAGTTGCTGGCGCAACTGGCGAAGGGCAAGGCGGACGCCTGCCTGCTGTTGGGCGAACTTGCCGACTACGGCAGGCGCCGGCTGATTGACGCCGGCTTCGATCCAGCTCAGGTCTGGTCCGCCGCCGGTCTGGGCGAAGCCGTCCCACTGCTGAAAAGGCGGGTTCAGAGCGGCGATGTGGTGTTGCTGAAAGGC
>FWPV01016231.1_pt1 | contig 10519 bp, 7 predicted proteins | sample 2228371 | NCBI WGS metagenome assembly FWPV01 (sample SAMEA103939776, study PRJEB20133) | metagenome
AAAAAAGTGAAACTTTGGAATGTTTTGAAAGCTGATTACAGTAAGATTTTCTGAAAAGAGAGATAAAAAAATACCTGGAAAATTTCTTTAAAAAAAGCTACAATCAGTTTAAACTTATCAGAGGAGTAATAATGGCTGAGCAGATTTTACCAAAAAAAAGCACTTTTCCGTTTGTCTTCTGGGTTGCAAATGTGATGGAGCTTTTTGAACGGGCTGCCTATTACGGAATGAATTCGATCCTGGCGATTTATTTAACCACTTCGCTTATCAAGGGTGGGCCGGGCTTCAGTGAAGAGGCAGTTGGTTTTTTGCAGGCAATTGTTTATGCCTTTACCTATATCGTTCCTATTCTCGGAGGCGCACTTGCCGAGCGTTACGGCTATCGCCGGATGCTGCTCGTTGCTTTTGCTCTCTTAACTGCCGGTTATTTCATCACCGGCTCTTTTCATACTTACGGTTTGATTTTTGCCGCTCTGCTCTTTATGGCATTCGGAGCCGGACTTTTCAAGCCGATTATTTCCGGCACAATTGCCCGGGTCACCACTGCTGAAAATTCCGGGTTTGGTTTTGGTATCTATTACTGGATGATTAACCTTGGAGCATTTCTTGCACCGATTGTCGTGAACATTATTCGCAACCGCAGCGGGTTCTCCTGGAATCAGGTTTTCAACGCTTCAGCACTTTATGTATTTTTAATGTTGTTTGTCACACTTTTTTTCTTTAAAAATCCACAGCCGCCGGCAAAGAATGTTTCTCTGAAAAAAACCTTGGCCGGCATGCTTCTGGTTCTTTCTGATGCTCGATTTATGCTTATGGTTTTTATTTATTCCGTTTTCTGGATCCTCTATTTTCAGAATTTTGGCTCGATTCTCTGGTATCTGCGCGATTTTATTGATGTTTCGGCAATAAACAGTTTTGGGCGCAAATTTATTCCAGCCTTTAATTTTAGCGAAGAGCTGGCAACATCGGTCTCTGCCGGAACGATTATTCTGCTGCAGATTATTGTCAGCCGGATTGTTAAAAACCGTCCGCCGATTCTTACGATGTGTGCCGGAATGTTAATCGGCTCGGCAAGTTTTCTTTTATTTGCTTTCAGTCGTAATCCATGGGTTTTTGTTCTCGGGCTGGTAATCTTTGCCTTAGGTGAAATGACTGCACATCCCAAATATTATTCCTACATTGGAATCATTGCTCCTCAGGACCGAAAAGCCGTTTATATGGGCTATTCGTTCCTTTATGGCGTTATTGGCTCACTTTTTGGAAGTTCAATTGGTGCTCTTCTTTATTCCCGAATTGCCAGAACCGGTAACAGCAGACTCTTCTTTCTGATTTTTTTTGCCCTCGGTATTCTCGGTTTTTTAGGATTGCTCTGGTTTAACCGGCGTTTCAGTCAGGATAATCCCGAAACGAAAAGGTTGGCGCGGCGTATTTTAACACTGCTCTATTTTTTTCTGAGTCTGCTCTCAGTTGCGGCAATCATTCACTTCTGGCTTATTCAGAGTTATAAATCAATATTTTCTGCAGCAATCATTCTTTTAATTTCCGGCGGGGGTCTGTTCATAATACTGGCAAATAAGGATGCCGAGAAATGAATGCTCGCAAAATTAACTGCGAAGACAGAATAACTTTCCTAAAAAAATATCGTATTAATGAAACGGAGGTAAAAATGAAAGGAAAAATGCTCTTGGCGCTGTTATTTTGTTTTTTTTTCACTTTGATGATTTTTTCTGCTGAGGAGAAACTGATTTATCCGAAAACGAAAAAAGTGGATGTTGTGGAAGAACATTTCGGCATAAAAGTTGCTGATCCCTATCGCTGGCTTGAAGATGATAATGCTGAAGAAGTCAAGGCCTGGGTTGAGGAGCAAAACAGACTGACTTTTTCCTATCTGGAAAAAATTCCTTACCGGCAGAAGATTCGTCAGCGGCTGGAAGAGCTTTATAATTACGAACGCTACGGAATGCCTTTCAGGGCAGGAAAATATTTACTTTATTTTAAAAACAGTGGTCTGCAGAATCAGAGCGTGCTCTATATTCGTGAAGGAGATAAAGAAGAAGTTTTAATTGATCCCAATACTCTTTCAGCAGACAGCACGATAACCGTTTCGCCGGCCGGGCTCTCCAAAAACAAGAGGTACCTGGCTCTCTCTTTCAGTGAGGCTGGTTCAGACTGGAGTCATATCAGAGTGTATGATCTGGAAAAGCGTCAGATGCTGCAGGATGAAATCCGCTGGTTGAAATTCAGCGGCGCTGCATTTTTCCGCGATGGTTTTTTCTATTCGCGCTATGATGCTCCGGAAAAGGGAAAGGCTTTAACTGCCCAGAATCAGAACCAGAAAGTCTATTATCATAAGCTGGGAACTTCTCAGGATGATGATATTTTAGTCTATGCTGATCCGCAAAATCCCTTGCGCTATTACGGGGCTTCAGTTTCAGAAGATGAAAAATATATTTTTCTTTATATTTCTCAGGGCACTTCCGGAACAATGGTTAAATTTTGTGCGTTAACTCAAGAGCTGCAAAAAATTAATTTTAAACCTTTGACCGATGAATTTCTGACTGAATTTGCCGTAGTTGATAATTGTCAGGATTATTTTATTGCCTACACTAACTGGAAGGCGCCGAATTATAAACTGGTTAAGATTCCTGTTGCCGATCCGCGCAAAGAAAACTGGCGCGATCTTGTGCCGGAACAGAAATATGTTTTAAGGAATGTGAGCAGTGCAGGCGGGAAGCTGTTCTTGTTTTATTTAAAGGATGTTGCCACCTATGTTTATCAATATGACCTGCAGGGAAAGCTGGAACGCGAAATAAAACTGCCAGCTCTTGGATCTGCCGGAGGCTTTGGTGGTGACCGGGATGACAGGGAAGTATTCTTCTCTTTTACCTCATTTACTTTTCCGCCAACGATTTTTACTTATGATATAAAAACCGGAAAAACAAAGGAGTTTTTCAAGAGTAACATTCGTTTTAACCCGCAGGATTATATTGTTGAACAGGTTTTTTACAGCAGTAAAGATGGAACAAAAGTGCCGCTGTTTCTGGTTTATAAAAAAGGACTCAGAAAAGACGGCAACAATGTTACCTATCTCTATGCTTATGGCGGCTTTTCTGCCAGTATGACTCCCGGTTTTAATCCTGCCAACATTGTCCTTTTGGAAAACGGTGCAATTTATGCACTTGCCAATATCCGCGGTGGTTCGGAATACGGAGAAAAGTGGCATGAAGACGGGATGCTACTGAAAAAACAGAATGTTTTTGATGATTTTATTGCTGCCGCTGAGTATTTAATTAAGGAAAAATATACTTCGCCGCAGAAACTGGCAATTGCCGGAGCTTCGAATGGCGGCTTGCTGGTGGGAGCCTGTATGACCCAGCGTCCTGAGCTTTTTAAAGTCGCTTTCCCGGCAGTTGGCGTCATGGATATGCTGCGCTATCACAAATTTACTGTGGGCTGGGGCTGGATCGTTGAGTATGGCAATCCGGAAGAAGAACAGCATTTCAAAAATCTCTTTTCCTATTCTCCCCTACACAATATCAAAGAAGGCGTCGCTTATCCGGCAACTCTTGTAACAACTGCTGACCACGATGATCGTGTTGTGCCGGCTCATTCGTTTAAATTTATTGCTACCCTGCAGGAGAAGCATAGCGGAGACAATCCTGTTCTTATCAGGATTGAAACCAGAGCCGGACATGGAGCCGGAAAACCTCTTTATAAAACTCTGGACGAAATAGCTGACCGTTTTGCCTTTCTCTTTTACAACACCGGACTGGAGCCTTTTTATAAGTAATAATTTTATTTAGGCAGCAATAGGTTGAGAATTAGATAAAGAGAGCATCTATTACCTGAAAAGAATTGCGGAACAAAAAAGCGGCCATCTTTTGTAATTCAGGTCTTGACCTGATTAAAAAAAGCGATTATCATTTTTGTCATGCAGGGATATAAAGGCAATAAAAAAGTTGGTCTCTTGTTTTCCGGAGGTCCGGCACCTTCGGCTAATGCGGTAATTTCTTCAATTGTGCTTAGTTTTGTCAATGCCCGGGTTCCGGTTATTGGTTTTTTTTATGGCTTTGAGTTTCTGGAGAATTATGATCAGCATAATCGCTATTCGTTGGTTGATGGAGTTCATTATCAGCTTCTTGATCTGTCAATTTCGCGGATTCGTAACCGGCGGGGAGTCTATTTAAAAACATCGCGCGCTAATCCGGGAAAAGATATCAGATGCGCTGCTGACCTGCAGGATGAAACAAAAACGAAGAAGTTGCGCAATATTCTCAAGGCTTTTGAAAATCTTGGCATTGGCTACCTGATTACCATTGGCGGAGACGACACTTTAAAAACGGCTAATTATCTGTCAATGCTTGGTCTGCCGACGATTCATATTCCCAAAACGATTGATAATGACTATTTTGGTATTCCCTGGACTTTCGGCTACTGGAGCAGTGTCCAGGCTGCCCAGGAAGTTTTGCTGAATCTTAAGGCAGATGCCGAAAGTACCAATTCCTATTTTATAGCTGAGCTGATGGGGCGGAAAGCCGGCTGGATTACCTATGCTGCCGGAATTGCCGGAGAAGCGGTAATGATGATTTCCACAGAGGATATCGAAGAACCGGAACTTGATCTGGAAGCGCTGGCGGAAAAGATATGTGACCTGATCCTGCTTCGGGAAAAACGGGATAAATATTATGGGGTAATCTGCGTAGCGGAAGGTCTTGCCGATAAACTGCCTGATCGCTATCGGCCGACTGAAAAAGATCGGCATGGCAATATAATCTATGGCACAGCAGAAGTTGGCCGGATCATCAGAGACCATGTTGAAAAAATTTATAAAGAGAAGACCGGACTGAAGAAAAAGATTATTTATAAACAGGTTGGCTATGAAACCAGAAATGCACTGCCCATCAGCTTTGATGTTGTTCTGGGCAGTATGCTCGGCTATGGCTCTTATAAACTTTTTAAGAACGGATATTTTAATTGTATGGTTTCGGTTTCAGATAATTTTCAGATTGTGGCTGTTGAATTTGATAAACTCATTGATCCGGAGACATTGTTGACCAAATTGCGTAATGTGCAGCGCGGTAGCGATTTTTTTGAACTAAAAGAAGCGCTCTCCTTTAAGTTAATTGAAGATTAACTTTGTAAAGAAGAATTTTCTGCTGATTAACGGGCTTTCAGCCAGGTAAAAATTTCTTTCAGCGTTGGTTTTTTTCCGTACATAAGAATGCCGGTGCGGAAGATTTTGCTTCCCAGAATGATAAAGAGAACTATTGTCAGCGCAGAAAGCAGAATACTCAGACCAATCTGCCAGAAAGGCGGAGGAGCGATTGTAATCCGCATAAACATCAGCAGCGGTGAGAAAAGCGGAAAGAGTGATGAATAAACTGTTATCGGTGAATTGGGATTCTGGGTCACCATGATCCCAAGAAAGAAGGGAATCATCAGCAGGTAAATTATCGGCGCGGAAAACTGCTGAGCTTCCTGATCGGTATTTACTGAGGCACCAATGATGGCAAAAATTGTTGCATACATGAAATAACCGAGCACAAAAAAGATGATGAAATAGACTGCCAGTTCAATGTTTAAGATCATTTTCAGTCCGGCAACCATCGGGTTGGAGAATTTCGTGACCAGAAGTCCGGCAAGAGCTATCCAGATCAGTACTTGGGTTAAACCGGCAAAGCCAATGCCGAGAGTTTTTCCGAAAAAGAGCTGTTTTGGATTAATTGATGAGATTAATACTTCGATAATCCGGCTGTTTTTTTCTTCAAGAATGTTCCGGCTGATTAGCTGGCCGTAACCCATGATAACCGAAAAAAGAATTGAGAGCATAAAAATTGAGAGATAGTATTCAAATCCGGATGAGGCAATTTGTGTGCCCTCTTTTTTGACTTTAAAAGTCAGGATATCAATCTCTTTAAAAGCGCTTTTAATCACATCAGCGGAAACATTTTCTTTTTCCAGTATCTGACGCGACACGATCTGGTTAATCTTCTTTTCCAACAGGCGAAGAGTGTCAAAATCAGATACATTTGTAGAATAGAATGAAAAGAATCGGAGAGTTTCAATATCGGGCGGAATTATTACCAGGGCGTCAAATTCCTTGTTTAAAATTCTCTTTTGATACTCCTGCTGCAGCTTTTCGCGGTCCGGATCGGGCTGCCGGATTTGCCTGATTCTTAATGTTCCGCCGCTGACTCCCTTTAAGACATAGACCTCACCGCTCTGGGGAGTTGCATCTCTGATCAGTTCCTGAAAGATGGTTTTTGAATAATCAGCTACATAAATTAGCTTTTCTCCCTTGCCGACTTTAAACATTAATACAGGAATATAAAAGAAGGCAGCCATAAGCAGTGGTGTCAGCAGTGTGGAAATCAGAAAGCTCTTTTTCTTGACAATTTCTGAATATTCTTTTTTTAGCACGGCGATAAATTTTTTCATTGCTTATTCCTCCTCCTGAACGCGGGAAATGAATATTGACTGCAGTGACGGCTCGCTTACTTCAAACCGGTTAAGGTCGAGCTTGCTGGAAATCATTTTCAGAAAATCGTTTTTATAACTTAAATCTTTCAGGATAATTTCCATCTCGTTGCCGCTGTCGCGAACTTTTTCCACAAAAGCCATGTCCTTTATGAAAGCGGCATTGCCGTTAAAAGCTAAATGAATAACGCGCTGACCATAGTTAGCTTTAACTTCTTTCAGCGTTCCGTCAAGTACTTTTTTCCCGTTGTTAATCATTACCACCCGGTCGCAGATCTTTTCCGCATACTCCATCAGATGTGTGGAAAAGATAATTGATTTTCCCTGCTTTTTCATTTCCAGCATCAGGTCTTTTACCAGTTCAATATTTAAAGGGTCAAGACCGGAAAACGGTTCGTCAAGAATTATGAGTTCAGGATTATGCAGGATTGTGGCAATGAACTGAACCTTTTGTGCCATTCCTTTGGAAAGTTCCTCGATTTTTCGTTTTTCATAACCTTGCAGATTGAACTTTTCCAGATATTCGAGGGCTCTGGAGCGAACCCGCTGCGGCGGAATTCCCTTGAGTTCAGTAAGGTAAAGAATCAGGTCAAGGACTTTCATTTTGCGGTATAAACCACGCTCTTCAGGAAGGTAGGCAATCCTGTTTTTCAGTTCTTCAGAGAATTTTTGACCGAATATCTTTATTTCTCCCTTGTCCGGAGCAATGATGTTCAGAATCATGCGGATTGTGGTTGTCTTTCCGGCGCCGTTCGGACCAAGCATACCTAAAATCTGACCGTAAGGAAGAGTAAAAGAGACGCTATTTACGGCTAATTTGCTCTGGAATTGCTTAACAATATTATCAACCTGGAGGCAGAATGTATTTTCCATAAATAACTCCTTTCTTTATTTTACTTGATTATAGCACAGTTTGTTTTAAAATTTGATTGCGACACTAATGATTTTTTTTTGAATATGGCTTATAATGTATTTTAAAAGGAGCAATGATGCTGAAAATGATTTTAAGTTTTACTTTAACTTTGCTGATTTTTTTGGGATTGGTTTATGCTCAGCAGGAAGAGCAGGATTACTCCCTGCTGGAAAGAAGTCAGGTTCCTGAAGAGTTGCGCTGGAAAATAGAAGATATTTATCCTGACTATCAAAAATGGCAGGAAGATTTTGACTTTCTGAAAAAAGCTGTTGCTGATTTGCCGCAAAAGAGTGCAGGCTGGATTGATGCGGCTGATAAAATGCTGCAGTTTGAACAATTTTTAAGTGAAATCAATCAGAAGATCGGAAAACTTTACGCTTATGCCAGCCATCAGTATAATGTTGAGATGACAGAGGTCAGACACCAGCAGAAACTTGCTGAAATCCAGATGCTTGCTGTTGATTTTTCAGCAAAGCTGGCTTTTATCCAGGAAGATATCTTAAAATTAGGCGAGGAGAAATTCAATCAATATTTAAAAGAAGAGCCACGGCTGGAGGTTTATCGTTTTGGAGTGGAAAAGATTTTTCGTATGCGTCCGCATATTCTGCCCCGGGAAATTCAGGAGGTTGTCTCTTTAACCAGACTTTTTACAGGCCACCCTTCCCAGGCTAATACCCTGTTAAATGACCTGGAGATTCCGCCGGCTGAAGTAACCCTTACTAATGGAATAAAAGTTACTTTAAATACAGCAAATTATATTCGTTATCGGGGAGTTGCCAATGCCGCGGATCGTTCGCTGGTCATGCGCACTTTCTGGCAAAACCATCAAAAATTTGAAAAGACTCAGGCCGTTCTGTTTGATGCTGTAGCCAAACAGCATCTTTTTCGCGCTAAGGTTCATAAATATCAGGATTGTCTGGAAGCAGTGCTTAAAGCGAATGATATCAGCCGCGAGGTTTATTTTAATCTGATAAAAGCGGTAAGAGCCAATCTGCATCTGTTGCATCGTTATCTGCGGCTGAAAAGAGATTTGCTGAAACTTTCCGTTTTTAAATATGATGATATTTATGCTTCAGCTGTGCCGGCGGTGGAAAAATATTTCAGCTATTCAGAAGCGCGGAAAGTTATTTCCGAAGCTTTGAAACCGCTGGGCAGAGAATATTTTGATGCTCTGCAGGCTGCCTTTAACAATCGCTGGATTGATGTTTATCCGAATAAAGGGAAGCAGTCCGGTGCTTATTCGGGAAGTGTTTACGGGGTTCACCCTTATATTAAGATGAATTACAACGGAAAATATTCCAGCCTGAGCACGCTTGCCCATGAGCTCGGACATGCTTTGCATTCCTATTTTTCTGAAAAATATCAACCTTATGAACTTGCAGATTATCCGATTTTTCTTGCCGAAATTGCATCTACCTTTAACGAGAACATGTTGCTCAATTATCTGCTGAAAAAAGAAAAAGATGACCTGTTCAGACTCTATCTGCTGGATAATTTTTTAGAAAATTTCCGGGGCACGGTTTTCCGCCAGACGCTTTTTGCTGAGTTTGAACTGGCAATGCATCAGCAGGTTGAACAGGGTAAAAGCCTGACTGCTGATTGGCTGAACAGAAAGTATCTTCAACTCGTAAGAGACTATTATGGTCATGACCGGGGGGTGGTTCAGGTCGATGATTATATTCAGAATGAGTGGAGCGGGATCCCCCATTTCTTTATGAATTTTTATGTTTATCAGTATAGTACCGGTCTGATTGCTTCGCTGGCTCTTTCCGACCTGACCCTGACTCAAAAAAATGGTGCCCGGAATTATTTGAATAATTTTTTAAAAGCCGGCGGCAGTGATTTTCCGTTAAATATTCTGCAGAGAGCCGGGGTGGATATGCGAACTGACATTCCGGCGCAGAGTGCTTTTAAAAAGTTTGCTGAATATATTCAGGAAATGGAAAAAATAGTCAGCAGATTGCAAAAAAAGAAAAGATAAATTTCAGGAGGTTAAAAATATGGCGTTAAAAAAAATTTTGATCGGCTTTTGTGCCCTGCTTCTTGTTTTTCTGCTTGCTGCCACAGACTGTCAGGAAAAGGTGAAATGTGCTGTTGACGGCAAAGAAATGAGCAAAAGCGAAGCGAAAATTACGCATCAATTTGAGAACCGGACCTATTACTTCTGCTGTCAGGAATGCAAACAAGAGTTTTTAAAAAACCCTCACAACTATCTGAAAGAGTCCTGCCAGGAGAAAGAAGCGCAAGCTGAAAAACAGAAAATGGAAGAGAAAGAGCCGCCCTATATTTGTCGTCGGTCTGAACTGACAGTAGAGAATCTTGAAGATGGGGTAGTAATTAAAATCACTTCAAAAGATCCGGCAAAGGTAAAAGAGATTCATGAATTTGCCGCTAAAATGGTAAAAGAGAGAGAAGCACACCAGAAAAAAGAAGAAAAATAAGTTTGCGTTTTTTGAATAGTTATTAATAAAGAGCCTGAATCAGAGTGAGTGGTTCTTTTTTTAATTAAAGCCATGGCAACAGCAATCCTGCAGGTTCGTTGTGGTTCAAAGCGCTTGCCTAAAAAAGCATTGCTTCCGATAAACGGGAAACCGATGTTCTTCTATTCGCTTTCCTGTCTAAAAAAAAGTCCGGCTATTAAAAGGGTTGTTGTTGCCACAACAACCGCCAGAGAAGATCGGCAGATCTTAAAACTGGCTGAGAAATATGAAGTTGACTCATATGCCGGTGAGTATGAAGATGTTTTAAGACGATTTGTGGGTGCAGCAGAAAAATTTCCCGACGAGATTTACTTTCGAGCTACTGCTGACAACCCGTTAATTGATGTAAACAATCCCCGGCGCACTCTGCAGGAGCTGAATAATTCCCGGGCAGAATATTGTATGGAAAAGGGAATGCCTATCGGATCGGTTGTTGAAGCATTCAGTCTGGAAGCACTATTAAAAGCAAACAGACTGGCAAACAACGCCAGCCAGAGAGAGCATGTGACTCTGATAATGAAAGAGAGCAGTCAATTTAAGTCCGTTTTTCTGAACTGTCCGCCGGAGTTTTATTACCCTGAAATTTCGCTTACAGTTGATCATGATTATGAATATGAAAGAATGAAAAGGCTGATTGAGGATTTGCAGG
>FWPV01016232.1_pt1 | contig 10519 bp, 7 predicted proteins | sample 2228371 | NCBI WGS metagenome assembly FWPV01 (sample SAMEA103939776, study PRJEB20133) | metagenome
AATTTTAATTTTTTTAGAAAAAAGACCAGAACTTAAAAAAAGGGAAAAAAATATTTTTAAAAAAATGGAAAATTTAAAGAATTTAGAGGACTTAGACCAAATTGAAGATTCTTTAAAAAAAATAGAAGAAAATTTAATAGAATTTTTTTATAAAAACTTAGAAAAAGAAAAAAAAGAGTTGTGGAAAAAAGAAATTGAAGAAAATATGCCTCCAGAAGCCAAGTCCCTCCCCTCCTTTGTAAAAAGCACCCTTATCAAAAATTCAATCTTTGAAAAGTTAAAAAAAGAAAAGGATGTTCCAAATTTAACTCTCCTTCTATGAAGGGAGTATTGATTTTCTTTTTAGCTTTTTTCTTCTTTCCCTTAGAAAAAAGTTTACCCCTTTGGTTTTTTTTAATTTTTATACCCTTTATTTTTTTAAAAAATAAATATAAATACCTTTTATTTTTTTTTATCTTTGGAATTTTATGTAAAAATGAGATTTCTTCCCCATTTCCTTTAAAGGAATATGATGATTTCAAAGGGAGGGTTTTATCTTTTCCTTATGAAGGGGAATATGGGGTATCTTATCTTGTAAAATGGGAAAAATATGGAACTGCACCAATTTTTATTCAAGATTGTATTGAGGAAATCCCCTTAGGTTCTGTGATAAAAGTTAGAGCAGAAGTTTTACAAGCAGAAGAAAGTCCAAAACCCTTTTCAAAGAGGTATAAATTTTATTTAAAAGTTAAAACTATAAAACAAATTGAAATTTCCAAAAAAAATTTTCTGGAAAAATTATTTTATTTTCCAGCAAATTTAAACAGAATTTTATATGAAAGGGTTAAAGAAAAAATTAAGATTTATAAAAAATTAGATTTTTTTATAAAAACATTAATTTTTGGAAGGTATTCCTATGAAAATGAGGATTTTTTTGATGTCTTTCAAATGGCTGGAGTAGTTCATATTTTAAGTATTTCTGGGCTTCATACGGGAATTTTTTTGTTATATTTTTTAATATTTTTAAGAATTTTAAAATTACCACCCCCCATATTATACCTTTTAGCCATATTATTTCTCTTATTTTATGCTTCTTTTTGTGGGCATAAAGCTCCTGTGCTGAGGGCATCTCTTATGGGCTGTCTTTATATTTTTTTTCTTTTAATCCATATTCCCCAAACCCCTGAAAAGACCTTATACCTTTCCCTTCCTTTAAATGGTTTCTTTATGCCAAACCAAATACTCACACCTGGCTTTTTTCTATCTTACCTTTCAACTTACATTTTAATTAAAGGATATTATAAATTTAATTCAAAATTTAAAAGCATCTTTTTTTCTTCCTTTTATGTTCAGTTATTTATTCAGCCCTTTCTTTTGTATTCCTTTGGAATTTTAAATTGGCAGTCCCTAATTTTAAACCCCCTAATTCTACCCTTTGCCTTTTTCTTTTTACTTTTCTTGCCCCTTTTAATCATTTTTCCTGAAAAAATTTTTTTAGATATTTTTGAATTTTTTTCTAATTTAATCTTTGGAATTGTTCAAGGTGTAAAAAATAATCTTTGGTGGGGTGCTTATTTGCCCTATCTTTCAATCTTTCTTCTTCTGATTTATTATCTTCTTTCAATTTATTTTATAGAAAAAAAGGGGGAAAATTTAAAAATTGGAAAGTTTTTATCTTATTTTTTCATTATTTTATTGTTTTTTCATTTTTCTTTCATAAATATACCTGAAAAATCCTTTTTATTTTTAAATGTAGGACAGGGCTCTTCTTTACTCATAAAAGATGGATTTACAAATATTTTAATTGATACGGGAAAAAGATCATTTCATACTTGGCTTCTGCCTTCTTTACTTAAAGAAAAGACATATTATTTAAATCTTTTAGTTATAACCCACCCAAGTTATGACCATGATAGATGGGCAGAAAAAATTATGGATACAATACACCTTAGTGGAATTGCCTTTCCAGAAATTTTTAAAGAAAATTTTAAATATTTAATAGAAAAAGCAGAAAAGGAAGGAATAAATGTCTATTTTTTAAAAAGAAAAAATTATTTTAAGACAGAAAATTTAAAATTTGAGGTATTACATCCAGAAATAAAAAATTATAAAAACGCCAATGAGGGTTCCTTAGTTTTGCAAATTTCTTCAAAGAATAAAAATTTACTTTTAACTGGAGATGCACCAAAAAAAGTTGAAGAAGAAGTTCTAAAATATTTGGAAAAAAATCTTGATATCCTAGTTGTGGGGCACCATGGAAGCAATACTTCCACTTCAAAGAAACTTTTAAAATGTAAAAAACCAAAAATTGGAATAATTTCAGTGGGAAGAAAAAATCCCTATAACCATCCTTCAAAGGAGGTAATTGAAGATTTGAAAAAAAATAATATCTTGATTTTAAGAACAGATGTAAGGGGTACTATAAAAGTTAATTTTTAAAATTTTGGGAAATATTTACTCGTATGGGGTAAAATTTCCCTTGACATAAGTGTTTTTTTTTGTTAAATTTTTACCTTGTGAAAATTTTCTCAAAGATTATTAGAGCGGGTTTTTATTATTTTTGCTTTTTTATAAATCCTTTTAGGAGGCAATATGAGTGGAATTTACTCAAAGATAAAAAGCATAGTTGAAAAGACAGAGGGGCATTTAATTTCTTCTCTTCAGGAAATTCAAGAGGAATACAATTATTTACCCCAAGAAGCATTAAGAGCCCTGTCCGAGGAATTAAATTTGCCTTTAATTAGCATTTATGAAGTTGCAACTTTTTATAAGTCCTTTTCTCTTACGCCAAAGGGAAAACATATTTGCACTGTTTGTGTAGGAACTGCTTGCCATGTAAGGGGAAGCCAGAGGATTGTGGATGCCTTATCCTCTGAGCTTGGTATTGAACCCGGCTGTACTACTGAAGATATGATGTTTACACTTGAAACGGTTAATTGCTTGGGTTGTTGTGCCATAGGACCAGTTGTTGTTTTAGATGGAGAATATATTGGAAATTTGACATCCCAGAAGGCAATTTCAATGATAAAGAACCTTGATAAGGAGGAATAATGTTTAGGCAAATAAAAGATTTAGATGATTATAGAAAGGAAATTTTAAAGGAAAAGAAAAGGGAAGAAAAAATTTTATCTTTTTTTATTTGTTGTGGAACTGCATGTACCGCAGCAGGTGGAAGAAAAGTTGCAAAAAAGTTTGAGGAAGAAATTAAAAAACAAAAAATAAATGGAAAAGTTAAAGTAATTACAAAGACAACTGGTTGCCATGGTTTTTGTGAAAAAGGTCCCTTGGTAACAGTAAAACCCTTAGATGTTTTTTATATTAAGATTAAAGAAGAAAATGTTTCTGAAATCTTAAAAGCTTCCTTAGAAAATAAGATCTTAGAAAAATATTTGTATTCAAAAGAAAATTTAAAAGAAGAATCTATTCCCTTTTATCAAAAACAAAATAGATTAATTTTAAATTTTAATCCCCAAATAGATCCAACTTCCTTTGAAGATTATATTTCAATTGATGGATTTAAGGCATTTAAAAAAGCTTTAAAGATGAAACCCTTATCGATTATTGGAGAAATAAAAAAATCGGGTTTAAGGGGAAGGGGTGGTGCAGGCTTCCCAACGGGTTTAAAGTGGGAAATTTGTTATAAACAAAAGAGTGAAATAAAACATATTATTTGCAATGCAGATGAAGGTGATCCAGGGGCTTACATGGACAGAAGTGTACTGGAAGGAAATCCATATCTAATACTGGAAGGAATGCTAATTGGAGCTTTAGCAATTGGTGCAGAAAAGGGCTGGATTTATGTAAGAAAGGAATACCCCCTTGCAGTGAGACATGTAAATATGTCAATTGAAAATTTAAGAAAATTAGGGCTTTTAGGAAAAAACATCCTTGGAAGTGGTTTTTCCTTTGATATAAAAGTTATTCAAGGAGCTGGGGCTTTTGTCTGTGGTGAAGAGACTGCATTAATTGCCTCTGTTGAAGGAAAAAGGGGAACCCCAAGGCAAAGGCCTCCCTATCCAGTTGAAAAGGGTCTTTATGGAAAACCAACTGTAATAAACAATGTGGAGACCTGGGCAAATGTTCCTTTAATTATAAAAAATGGTGCTGATTGGTTTTCATCTATAGGAACAAAAACTTCAAAGGGAACAAAGATTTTTTCCCTTGTAGGAAAAGTTAAAAACACTGGGCTTGTGGAAGTTCCAATGGGAATTACATTAAAAGAAATTATATACGATATTGGTGGAGGGCTTTTCCCTCAAAGGAAATTTAAGGCAGTTCAAACAGGTGGTCCTTCTGGTGGATGCCTTCCTGTTGATTTATTAGACAGTCCAATTGATTATGAATCCCTTTCCAAAGCAGGTTCAATGATGGGATCTGGTGGGATGATTGTTATGGACGATCACACCTGTATGGTTGATGTAGCAAAATACTTTTTAAACTTTTTGCAAGACGAGTCCTGTGGGAAGTGCCTCCCCTGCAGAAAAGGGACACAAAAACTTTTAGAAATCATAACTGATATTACAGAAGGAAAGGGGAAATTAGAAGATCTGGAGACCTTAGAAGATCTTGGAAAAGTAATAAAAGATACTTCTTTATGTGGTTTAGGACAGACAGCTCCAAATCCTGTCCTTGCAACTTTAAGATATTTTAAAAAAGAGTATGAAGACCATATTATAAGAAAAAAATGTAGTGCTTCTGTTTGTAAGGAAATCGTCTCCTCTCCCTGTCAGCACACCTGTCCCATTGATACAAAGGCATCAACTTATATTGCTTTAATTGCTCAGAAAAGATTCAAAGAGGCATTTGATGTAGTGAAAATGGACAATCCTTTATCATCAACTGTTGCAAGGGTTTGTCACCATCCCTGTGAGACCTTTTGCAGAGCAGGTGAAGGAGGAGAGCCCATATCAATAAGGGGATTGAAAAGATTTTTAACTGATTTGGGGATTAAAAATGGCTGGTACAAAGAATTAAAAGCAGTTCCTAAAAATGGGAAAAAAGTTGCTGTTATAGGTTCAGGTCCTGCAGGGCTTGCCTGTGCTTTTTCCTTATCTCAAAAAGGGTACAATGTGACAATTTTTGAAAAGGAAAATAAGCTTGGAGGTGTTTTGCAAAGTGGAATTCCTGAATTTCGTCTTCCAAAAAAGATTTTAAAAGAAGATATTGATTATATCCTATCATCTGGAATTGATGTAAAATATGGAAAAGCATTGGGAAAGGATTTTTCAATAAAAGATTTGTTAAAAGATGGTTTTGAGGCAATTTTTCTTGGGCTTGGAGCTCAAAAGTCCTTAAAACTTGGCTTCCCTGGAGAAGAGGCAAAAGGTGTAGAAGATGGGATTAAAATTTTAAACACAATAAATTCTGGAAAGGAATTTGATTTTGGTGAAAGGGTTGGAATTATAGGTGGGGGACATTCTGCAGTTGATGTAGCAAGAACTGCTATTCGTTCAAAAAATGTAAAAGAAGTTACAATTTTTTATAGAAGGACTTTGGAAGAGATGCCTGCTTTCAGAGATCCAGAAGATGTTTTAGCAGCTATGGATGAAGGAGTAAAGATTGTATTTCTTGTAGCACCAAAGGCATTAAAAGTGGAAGAGGGAAATTTAAAAGGTCTCATTTTGGATAGGATGAAATTGGGAGATATAGATGAAAGTGGAAGGAGAAGACCAGAAGTAATTCCAAATTCTGAATACTTAGTTGAACTGGATAATTTAGTTGTAGCAATTGGAGAAAGGTGTGATACTGAATTTTTAAAAAATATGGAAATTGAAACAAATAAAAATGGAACAATAAAAGTGAATGAAGACACATTACAAACTTCATTACCAAATGTATTTGCAGGTGGGGATATTGTAATGGGGCCTTCTTCTGTAATTGAATCAATAGCACAAGGGAAAATTGCAGCCCAATCAATGGATAAATTCTTAAAAAGAGAAAAAGTAGAAAGGGAATTTAATTTAACAAGACCACCCTTTTTTGTTGAACCAATAGAACTTACAGAAGAAGAATTACAAGAAAACAAAAGGGTTGAAACACCAAAATTGAAAGTTGAAGAAAGAAGGTTTAATTTTAAAGAAGTGGAAATAAATTTTTCTGAAGAAGAAGCAGTAAAAGAAGCAAAAAGATGTTTAAGATGTGAATTGGAGACCTGTGAAGGAAAAGAATTTGTTAATTCCCTTAAAAAATCAAAGGAGGCATAAAATGGCAAAATTTAAGCTTGATGGAATAAATGTTGAAACCCCAAATGATTGGACAGTTTTAGATGCTGCAAAATTTTATGGAATTGAAATCCCTACATTATGCCATATGGAGGGCTTAACTCCTTGGGGTGGCTGTAGATTATGTGTTGTTGAAATTGGAGAAGGTGCAGGAGCAAAATTACAGACCTCTTGCACATTTCCAGTTCAAGATGGATTGGTTGTCAAGACAGCAACCCCAAGAGTAATAAATGCTAGGAGGGTATTAATAGAGTTGCTTGTAGCATCTGTTCCCACATCAAAGGTAATCCAAGATCTTGCTTCAAAATATGGAGTAAAAAAGGTAAGATTTAAAGCCGATTTTGAGACCTGCATATATTGTGGAAGATGTGTAAGGATGTGTAAAGAACAAATGGTTGCACAGGCAATTGGTTATGAAGGGAGAGGAAAAAATGTAAGGATAACTACACCCTTTAATATAAATTCAGAGGTATGCAGGAGGTGTGGTGGATGCATTTATGTATGTCCTGTCTGTATGTTGAGGTGTGAAGGGGCAAAACCAGAAAATGTCTTATGTAGTCGTTGCTATAATATGCTTCAACCCACCTGCATTGAAGTTTATGAGCACTTCACTTGTTGGATGGGTCCCACGGGAAATTGTGGGACTTGTGTGGAAATAATTAAAAATGAAAATAAATAAGGAGGAGATATGTATTTTACAAGAATTAATTCTTCTGCTGCAACCCTAACAAAAAATAGAACAGAGGAATCAATTTCTTCTATTTCTGGAATGTGTGTCACTTGTGTAGATGGTTGTATTGGAATGTGCGAAATTGGAAAATCCGCTTATAGGGGGGCTGAAGCAATCTATCCTCAGCCCTTTGGAGTTATAACTGCTGCATCAGAAAAAGTATATCCTGTGGATTTATCCCATTTTACAATTTTAGGAAATTTAAAAGTAATAAAAGGGATGGAAGAGGACTCTGATAAAGCTGTATTCCCTAATGTTGTTCTCGAGAGAAAGATTGGAAGGGATAAGGGAATAAAAGTAAAACTCCCCTTTATAATTCCAGGGCTTGGTTCTACAAATGTAGCAAAAAATAACTGGGAAGGGCTTGCAATAGGTTCTGCACTTGCTGGTTTTCCCTTGACAATTGGAGAAAATGTTTGTGGAATGGATCCTGAAACAAAGATTAAAAATGGAAAAGTCACTTATTCTAAGGATTTGGAAACAAGGGTAAAACTTTATAAGGAATGGCAAATTGATGGTTATGGAACAATAGTTGTCCAAGCAAATGTAGAAGACACTCGCCTTGGAGTTCAAGAGTATGCAATAAGAGAGCTTGGAGTTGAAGTAGCTGAATTAAAATGGGGACAAGGAGCAAAAGACATTGGAGGAGAAGTAAAGATAAAGGATTTGAAAAAGGCACAAACATTAAAGGATAGGGGTTATGTTGTCCTTCCTGATCCTTATGATAAGACAGTAATTGAGGCATTTGAAAAGGGGATTTTCCATGAATTTGAAAGACATTCAAGAGTTGGAATGGTTTCCCTTGAAAGTTTTGTAAAAAGAGTTGAAGAATTAAGAAAATCAGGAGCAAAATATGTTTTCTTAAAAACAGGTGCTTACAGACCTCAAGATCTTGCAAGGGCTGTAAAGTATGCATCCATTGCAAAGATTGACCTTTTAACTGTAGATGGTGCTGGTGGTGGAACTGGTATGAGCCCTTGGAGAATGATGAATGAATGGGGAATGCCAATAATTGAACTTTGGAGTTTATTATATAGATACCTTAAAAAACTTGATGAAAAAGGAGAATATATTCCTGATGTTGCAGTTGCTGGTGGGATAACCTTTGAAGACCAAATTTTTAAAGCCCTTGCCCTTGGTGCCCCTTACTTTAAATTAGTTGGAATGGCAAGGGGTTTCCTTGCAGCAGCAATGGTTGGAAAAAATATAGGCCAGCAGCTTGAAGAAGGTGGATTTATTCCTTATGTTGAAAGGTTTGGAAGAACAAAGGAAGAGGTCTTTGTAACAGCTCCTGAATTGAAAAAAATGCTTGGAAAAGAAAAATTTGAAAAGCTTCCCCCCGGTGCAATGGGACTTTACACATATGCCCAGCGTCTATCACAGGGTTTAAAACAATTGATGGCTGGCTCAAGAAAATTTAATTTGGATTCCCTTGAAAGAAATGATATAGGCGCCTTGACAAAGGAAGCAGCAGAAATCTCTGGAATTGATTACATTATGGATATGGACAAAGAAGAAGCAGAAAAAATCCTTGAAGGGAAAATGGATTAATTTATAAAGTTCTGAAATTTTTTTTATGAAAAGGAAAAGCATAAAGCTTTTCCTTTTTTTTGATTTCAAGAAGGAATTCCTTTAAAATATAAATATGAATTTTGATTTATTAATGGATAAGTTTTTGGAACTCCCCTTTTTAAATTTATCAAAGCAAGATTTTTTGAAAAAGTCATATAAAATTTTAAAAACCCTAAGTGGCTGTGATAGATTGGAGATCTGGATTTATTCGAACAATAAGATTATGGAAGTTTTTGAAAATTCAATCAAGCATATAAATATGCCTTCTAAGCTCCCTCCTAAATCAATGGCTTTAAAAATTTTGACAAGTGAATCAAAAGAAAATATAAAGAAAAACCTTTTAAAAAACAAATTTAAAATAAAAGATAAAGATGGCTTTTTTAAAATTTACTTTATTAATGAAATTGATAAAAAGCAAAGATTGCTTTTAGTTTACTATTATAAAAATAATGGGGACAAAGAAAAAATCAAAAATTTAAAATTCCTTTCAAAATTGATGGTTCTTATCTTTTCAAGGCAAGGGGATTACATTTCTTTAAAGGAAAGGATAAAAGAACTTTCCTGTCTTTATAAATTTTTGCAAATTTCAAATTACCAAAATCTTTCAATTGAAGATTTTTTAAAGCAAATAATTGACATAATTCCTTTTGCTTGGCAGTATCCAGAAATTGCAGTTGCAAAAATAAAATTTGATAATTTAGAAATATTTTCAAAGGGGTACAAAAAGCCAGGAAAGATTCAAAGATCATATTTAAAAATTAAAGGCAAGATAAGGGGCTACCTTGAAGTTGGATATACTAAAGAAAAACCAGAAGAATTTGAAGGTCCTTTTTTAAAAGAAGAAAGAGATTTGATTGAAAATCTTTCATTCTATATAAGTTTTGTAATAGAAAGAAAAGAAGCAGAAACTGAAAAGAAAAATTTGGAAATAAAACTCCAGCAAACAGATAAAATGGCAACAATAGGAATACTTTCATCTGGAATTGCCCATGAATTAAATGAACCCTTAAACACAATAATTGGATTTTCTGATGTGGCTTATGAAAGTATAAAGAAAGAGACACAATTAAAAAAAGATATTGAAAAGATAAAAAAAGCAGGCCTCCATATGAGAGAAATAATAAAAAAATTGATGATTTTTGCAAGACAAGAGATGCCTTCAAAGATTGAAACAAATATAAATGATTTGCTCAAAGAGACAATTTCTTTTTTAGAAAAAAAATGTGATAGTGAAAAAATAAATATAATTTTTAATTTAGATAAGAACTTAAAACCAGTAAAAATTGATCAAGGACAAATAAGACAGGTCTTTATTAACTTAATTTTAAATGCAATTCAAGCAATGCCAAAGGGTGGGGATTTAAAAATTTCTACATTTAAAAAAAATAAAGAAATAATAATTTCCTTTGAAGATAATGGAGAAGGGATTAAAGAAGAAGATAAGGAAAAGATTTTTTTGCCCTTTTTTACAACAAAAGAAATTGGAAAAGGCACAGGGCTTGGATTACCTGTTTCCATAGGGATAGTTCAAGCACATAATGGAAGGATTGAATTTGAAAGTCAATGGAAAAAGGGAAGTAGGTTTGATGTCATTTTACCTACAAGTTAAAAATGTATCCACAGGGGCGGACCTTTTTGGAATTTAGCATTTGGGATTTTAAAAGCGCAGAAGAGCAACAGGGGCTTAACCGCGTGTCAGTGAGTTCAATAATAACCGTTGCCCTTGTCCGTTTTCCGTGTCCGTTGCCCGTAGGGACAATTCACGAATTTTTAAAAATTATTTTTCGTCCTTTTGGTGCTACATTTTTTATCACCACATATTTTGCTTTTTCATTGAAGGATATAGCCACAGGTCCTCAGCCTACCTTTAAAGACTGACCTCGGGGGCGTGTGTCAAAAGTTTAATCGTATTTTTTGAGGAGACACCTATTCTTTGCTTTAAATCCCTGCCATATTTTTATTATGTAAAATTTTATCAAATTTAATGCACTTAAATACCAAACCCCATTCCCCTCTT
>FWPV01016241.1_pt1 | contig 10516 bp, 7 predicted proteins | sample 2228371 | NCBI WGS metagenome assembly FWPV01 (sample SAMEA103939776, study PRJEB20133) | metagenome
ACATCGACAGCATCGCGGAATTCAAAGTGGTCCGGGGTCAGTACAGCGCCGACACGGGGCGCGCGGGGGCAGGACAGGTGAGCGTGGTGACGCGATCCGGCGGCAAGGAGTTGCGCGGCAGCCTGTTCGAATTCTTCCGCCACGATAAGCTGTCAGCCAACGATTTCTTCAACAATGCCCGCGGCATCGCCCGCCGCCCGCTCCGTTATCACAACTTCGGTTACACGCTCAGCGGTCCCATCCCGAAGCTCGGCACAGCCAAACGCGAGCGCCATAAGACGTTTTTCTTCTGGTCCCACGAGTTCCGCCGCGTCAGCACGTTCGCCACGGCGACATCTTACCTTCCGACGGCGGATTTGAAGAATGGCGTCTTCGCGGCGCCGGTGTGCGTTGAATTCGCCGGGGGCGCCTGCGTCGCCATGTCCAACCGGATCACCAACATCAACCCGGTGGCTGCCGCCTACATCAGAGACATATGGTCGAAGCTGCCCGACGGCGATCCCTTGACTTACATCCACTACTCTCCGCGGCGCAGCCGCTACAATTTCCGTCAAGAGCTCATTAAGATCGACCACGTTCTTTCGCGCAACTGGACGATCTTTGTGAAGCACTCACGGGACGCCATCCCCACCGAGGAGCCCGGTGGGTTGTTCACCAATTCGCCCGTGCCGGGCGTCGCCAGCACGAAGACCGATAGTCCCGGGCGAACCACGGTGGTGCGGGCGGTGGGGACCATTTCGCAAATCATGCTGAACGAATTCGGCGTGACGTATTCTTATGGCGCCATTGTGAGCCGCCCCACGGGATTGATCGGCTACGATAAGTCGCCGAATGTCCGCCCGACATTGCCCTTCAAGTCCACCCTCGCGCGTATTCCCACATTGAGCGTGAGCGGATTCAGCAGCCTTACGGGGTTTGGACCGTATGACGACTTCAACCGCAACTTCAACATCTATGACAATTTCACCCGCATCATGGGCAAGACGCAGTTGCGGTTGGGTTTCACCTTCAACTACTACCAGAAGACTGAGAACGCAGCGGGCAACAACGCCGGCTCATTCACGATCCCCAACACGCCGCAGTTCGGCTCCCGCCCGCCGGGGGTCACCACGTACCAGCAGTCTTGGGCGAACTTCCTTCTGGGCTACGTGTCCACCTTCACCCAAGCTTCGCTCGATCTGTTCCCGGACATGCGGCAAAAGCAGTTGGAGTTTTATGTGCAGGACGACTATCGCGCCACGCGGAATTTGACCGTGAACATCGGCGTGCGCGTGAGCAATTTCTGGCTGCCGTGGGACGCCAAGCAGATGCTGACGAACTTCGATTACAACCGTTGGGATCCGGCGAAAGCGCCGCAGATCACCGCCGCCGGAACGATCGTTCCCAACACCGGCGATCCGTTGAACGGGATTATCGTCAACGGTCAGAATTCGCCTTACGGCAAGAAGACGGCGAACGAGGATCTCTGGCAGTTTGCTCCGCGCGTCGGCTTTGCATGGGATCCCACAGGGAAGAAGAAGACGGCGATCCGCTCCGGCTATGGCATCACCTATGATTCCACGCTAGTGGGAATTTATGAACAGAATATTTTCACCAACCCGCCGTTCCAGAATTCCATCACGCTGACCAACACCCGCCTCGACAATCCTGCCGCGGGCGTGGAGTCCATCTCGCTTTCGCCGAAGGTGCTGCGGACTACGCCCATTCCGTACATGATCCCCTACACCCAGCAGTGGAGTTTCGATATCCAGCAGCAGTTCGGACGGCGCACGTTCTTCACCATTGGTTACTACGGTTCGAAAGCCACGCACCTCATCGGCATCGTGGACATTAACACGGTGAAGCCCGGGCTCGCCGTAGAGGCGGGCATCATGACGCGCGGCACGCCTATCACTTCCGCAACCACGCCGCGACTGAACGCCATCCGCCCGTACCGGGGTTACGCGGGAATGTATTCGATCCAGAACTGGTTCAACTCGAATTACCATTCCCTCCAATCCAGCGTCAACCGCCAGCTCGGACGGGGGTCGAACATCCGCGCCGCTTATACATGGTCGAAGGTATTGACCGATTCGCCGAGCGACCGCAGCCACGCGCCGCAGAATTTTTACGACCGCAAAGCGGACTACGCCCGCGCCACCTTCGACCGCACGCATGTGTTGACGATCAGCTATGTCTACCATCTGCCCTTTGCATCCAAGAGCAAAGGGTGGGTGGGACAGGCTTTGGGAGGCTGGCAGCTTTCCGGCATCATGAGTTTTGCCAGCGGGCTGCCGCTGCGGGTGACGTCCAGCCTGGGCTACGATTGGGGCGGCTTGGGCACGATCGGTTCGAGTCCTGCGCCCTTGCGCACTGACATGGTTTCCGATCCCAACAAGAACGCTCCGCACACCATCGCCAAGTGGTTCAACACGGAAGCGTTTGTGGCTCCGCCGGCGTCAGAAGTTCGCCCCGGCAACGCGCCTGCGTCCTTCGCCATTGGTCCGGGCTACCAGAAGTACGACGCGTCGCTGTTCAAGAACTTCAAGGTGAATGAACGCTGGCGCGTGCAGTTCCGGGCTGAGGCTTTCAACCTCCCCAATCACGCCAATTGGTTGAACCCGGCGGTGGGCGTGGGAGGCAGCACTTTCGGGCAAATCACGAGCGCGCGCGAGCCACGCAAGATGCAGATGGCTTTGAAAGTGCTCTTCTGAGGCATCGCACGAGGGGACTGAACGCCGTGCCCGAGCGCGGATGACACACGGGTCTTGCCGCCCAGTCACAGGTGCTTCCCGCTTGTGATAGCATTTCTCCCATGTCTGCCACCAGACGGGGATTTGTGGGCGCTTTAACCGCTGCTTCCTATGGGCGGGTTCTCGGGGCGAATGATCGGATCCAACTCGGTTTCATCGGCTGCGGGCTTATCGGCATCCGGCACATCGAGGATTTCAAGAAAATGCCGGACGCCGACGTAGCGGCGGTCTGCGACGTTTATGAACCGCGCGTGCAAGCGGGCGTGGCGGCGTCGGGCGGCAAGGCGAAAGGTTACCGCGACTTCCGCCGGCTGCTCGAGGATAAGAACCTTCAAGCCGTGGTCGTCTCCACGCCCGACCACTGGCACGCCCTCAACACCATCATGGCGTGCGCCGCCGGCAAGGACGTTTACGTCGAAAAGCCCCTCACCGCATTCGTAGCCGAGGGACGGTGGATGACCACCGCCGCCCGGCGCTACAAGCGCGTCGTGCAGGTGGGAACGCAGCAGCGGAGCGGCAGGCACTTCCAAGCGGCTGTCGACCTGATCCGCAGCGGTTATCTGGGTAAAGTGCACAGCATCCGCGCGACTTCTTTCCGCAACATCATGCCGGGTTTCGGACGGACTCCGGAATCCGACCCGCCGCCCGGATTGGATTATGACCTATGGCTTGGTCCCGCGCCCCGGAAGCCTTACACCCGCCACCGGGGGCTCTACCACTTCCGCTGGTTCTGGGATTTCGCCGGCGGTCAAATGACCAATTTGGGCACGCACGAAATCGACGTCGTCCATTGGGCGATGCAGGTAAACGGTCCCCGGCTGGTCGCTTCTATCGGAGGGCGCTATGCTTTGGAAGACGACGGCGAGACCCCCGATACGCAAGACGCGATCTTCCAATACCCGGGATTCTCCGTGGTTGTCTCGATCCGCGAAGCCTGTGCGGGGCGGGGCGCTCCGGGATTCGAGTTTTATGGCACCCAAGCTTCCCTACGCATCGGGCGCAACGGCTTCGAAGTGTTCCCGGAAATGCGGCAACCGCCGGAGAATCTAATTCCGCCGTGGTCGTCACCCCCCGGTCATCCGCCGCGTGTCGATGCGACACCCGTTCCGTGGACGAAGCCGGTGAGCGGGAAGGGTTCCACAGATGAGCAGATGGAGTTGCACAAGCGCAACTTCCTGGATTGCATCAGGAGCCGCAATAAGCCTGCCGCCGATGTCGAGGAAGGGCATCAGGTGGCGGCGACGTGCCACTTGGCCAATATCTCGATGCTGGTCGGGCGGACGCTGGCGTGGGATGCTCAGAAAGAGACCATCATCGGGGATGCGGCTGCGGCCAAGTATTTGGTGCGCCCGTACCGCAAGCCCTGGAACGAAGTTCTGCGGAGCTTCAAGCTGTGACCCGCCGGACTTTTCTGGCAACCGCTGCCGGCGCAACGGCGGCAAAGCCTGCCCTCCGGACGGGCATGGGATTGTCTCCTGACTGCTTCATCATCGCCAAGCCGCCGCGCGACGCGCTCCAATATCTTCAATACGCGTGGGAGCGCGGCGCCGGGGGCGTTCAGGCGACGCTGCCGGATCTCGACCCTGCTTACCTGAAGCAGGTTCGCGAGCGAGCCGGGAAGCTCGGCATGTACCTGGAAATCGTCACCTCTCTGCCCAAGGGCGGCAGTCCGGCGCAGTTCGAAGCCACCGTGCGCGCGGCGAAGGAGGCGGGCGCGCGCTGTCTGCGCGTGACCTGTCTCAGCGGACGCCGATACGAGACATTCTCTTCGCTCGAGGAATGGAAGGCGTTCGTCGCCTATTCCCACAGCCGCTTGGAACTAGCCGCCCGGGTGCTCGAACGGCTTCGCTTTCCCGCCGGGGTGGAGAATCACAAAGATTGGACCGTCGAGGAAATGGTTCCCCTGATGAAACGCTACGGCAGCGAGTGGTTGGGCGTGTGCATCGATTGGGGCAATAACATCTCCCTGCTCGACGATCCGCTCGAAACCGCTACGGCGCTCGCTCCCTACGCCGTGAACTCCCACATCAAAGATATGGCGGTTGAAGAATACGAGGACGGGTTTCTGTTATCCGAGGTTCCTTTGGGACAGGGTTTCTTGGACCTACCCAGGATCCTGAGTACGATTCGCAAGGCTCGCCCGCAAGTCCGCTTCTCGCTCGACATGCTCACCCGCGATCCTCTGAAGGTCCCCTGCTTGACGGAGAAGTATTGGGCGACAATGCCCTCCCGGGCTGCCGCCCCACTGGCGAGGATGCTGCGCTGTGTCAGGGCGAATAAACCGCGAAAACCCTTGCCGCAGCCTTCCACTATGGCGCCACACGACGCCTTGGAATTGGAGCAGTACAACGTCCGTGAGAGCGTCCGGTACGCCGCAGAAGTACTGGGCTTGTAAATTTCTGTAAAAGAGCGGCGCCATTTGCCCGCAAGTTGGGTTTGTCCCCTACAGAGGAAAAAGCGGACTATGGCATCTCATGACCTTTCAGTGTTGGTGGCCCAATTGCGGCGCGAAGGGTATGACGCCCGGAACCTTGGCGGCGTGGGCATCACCATATGGGGCGAGGGGGGTCAAGGTGTCTATGTGCCTGCTTCCGAAGTTGGGCGGATTGCCGACGCCTTGGCGCGGCGTGCGTTCAACGAATTGCCGGTCCAGCGTCCCGCCGGAAAGGCCGCCTGACCACCAGCAGCATAGCGGTCAAGGCTGCCGCCAATGCTGTGGCGGCCAACCCCACATAAACCGTCCAGGGACGGTAGCGGAACACCAACTCGTGTTCTCCCGCGGGTATCACGACGCTCCGGAAAACCCCGTAAGCGGCATGTACGGGTGCGGGCTTCCCGTCCACCCACGCCGACCAGCCCGGGAAGTGGGTATCCGCCAGAACCAGCAGACCCCGGCAGGCGGCTTGAGCCCGCACCCGCACCTCGTTCGATCTCCGCAGCGTGACGATAGCCCGTTCGTTTCCGGAGCAGCGCTCGAGATCCGGAGGGTTGGCGCCGAGAAAAAGCGCGGTGGTCCGGATGTCAAAAGATGGGTCATCCAGGCGCTTCGTCAGATGCCCGCCGGTGGGAACGGTCTCCGTCTCGTGCACAATCCGGGCGCGCGGCATGGCCCCCGGGTTGCGGAAAACGCGCAGACCTGCCGCGCCGCTAAAAGCCAACTGCTGCTCCGGACGCTGCGGTTGCCGGCCTACATAGTGCGTTACGGCGAAGAGATCCTGAATGCGGGGCTTGTGAACCTCGTGAATGTAAAAGTTCCGGGTGACCGACGCTCCCATCGCGGTGAGGGCGTCGAAACCATACCACTCATTGATGTTGGCGGCGATATCCGAATCGTTGACCAGCGCCCGCGCCGGCTGCGGCTCGCTGCGCAGGAAAGCAGCCACATCGCCATGGCGCAGCAGGTCGCCCAGGAACTCCCCTGCGCCCGTGGGTCCGCGGCGGGGAAACGACTGAACGCTCGCCCATTCCAGCAACGCCACCGCCGCCAGACCCAGCGCCGTCCACCGCGCCCATCGGGGCCACGTTGACCTGCGGGCAGCGTCCACCCCGCATGCAAAGAGCATTGCCAGGGCGAAGCTGAAAAGGCTCAACGCCCGCACCGGCACGCGCGTCTTGCCGATCACCGGCAGGGTCTCAAACAGCAGCCTGTGGAACGGTGTGTTCGCCCCAAGGGCAAACAGGAATGAACCCAGCGCCAGGGCGCACATCCAGATCGTGTTCCTCTCCCGCCGCATCGCCGCTGCTCCGGCAAGGGCTAGCGCCACGGCGGCGAAGCCGGCGAAAACGCTCGGATCGTGCCAGCCTGTGCGGGGCAGCACCAAGCCTACCAGCGCGCCCCAAGGCATCGAATAACGTTCAATGACGGTGTACGGGATGGACTCTTTCCAGGTTTGAGGCAGTTCGAGACCGGTCCAGCGGACAGCCAGGCGCGCGTACTCTAAGGACGGCAGCGATTGCGCGGCGCCCGCAAGGACAAACACCGCCAGGAACGCCGCGCACGGGGCGGCAAGCTTCCGGTCTCGAACCAGCGCCGCCGCCCAGAAAGCCGCGGCAGCCCAGAAGGTCAGCACCGGGATCTCGTGGTGCCCCGCCAAGAAGGCGAAACCGGCGAAGAAACCGCTTGCAGCGGCGGACGCCAGCGGGTTCACGCCGTTCAGGCTGCGGTGCAAGAACAGAAAAACCAGCGGGATCCAGATGGCGCTGTTCGGCACGTCCAGCCAGCCGCAGGACGCCAGGAATCCGCTGCAAGCGAACGCCGCGCCGGCGGCAACCGCCGCCCCGTGCGAGCGGCCAAACTCGCGCGCGCACCAGTAACAAAACAGCGCCGCCAGCAAGCGAATGACGATGAAACACCAGTTGAGCGCCGCGAACGACAGCGCGCCGTCGCGATACGCTACCAGGCACAACAGGAGGTTGAGCGGGTACAAAGGACCCGGTTGCGTCTGCCCGGCGAGCGGCTGTCCTGCCCAGGAGTGCGGAATCCACAGCGGGAATTCGCCTTCGTGAAGCGCCCGCGCCTGAAACTGAAGCCTTGGAAGCTCGATATGGGCCATGTCCGGCGAGTCGAACCACAGGTGTTCCCGGGTGAAAGCCAGTTTCCAGTAGAAGCCAATGATCAGGACAGCCAGCGCCGCAACCGGCGCCAGCCGCTTCCAAAGCGTCACGCTGTGATCTTAACTTGGGCTTCGCCCTCCGCGCCACCCCGGACTCCAGTGTGCGCCTGTGTTCATCCGCAGCCGCCGATCTGAGTATGGGACTGGCAAAGGCCGCGAAAGCCACCAAGCCGGCTGTGGCGTCCGCTATGTTCACGACAGCACCTTCGCAGGCTGACCTCAGCGGAAGAGCTCAAACTTCCGGCTCCGATCAAGCTAAAATGAGAACACTAACTTGGTCACGAAGCCTTCGAAAATCATCGCCATTTACCCGGGTTCTTTCGACCCGATCACCAACGGGCATTTGGACCTGATCGAGCGCGGCTCGCGGATCACCGACCGGTTGATTGTCGCCATCCTGCGCAACGCCTCGAAAGCCCCGTTGTTCACGGTCGAAGAGCGCATGGAGATGTTACGGGAGGTGGTGGCCCCCTATCCGAACGTCGAGGTGGACAGCTTCGACGGTCTCCTCGTGGACTACGCCGCGCGCAAGCAGGCAACCGTGCTGATTCGCGGCATCCGGGCGATCTCCGACTATGAGTATGAGCTTCAAATGGCGCTCATGAACCGGCGCCTGCGTCCGGAGATCGAAACATTGTTCATGATGGCTGGAGAAGCCTACTCGTTCATCAGCTCCAAGCTGGTGAAAGAGGTTTTCGGATTAGGCGGGGACATCTCCGGGCTCGTGCCCGCTTGCGTCGAAGCCCGCCTTAAAAAGAGACTACTGGGAGAATCTAAGTAATCAAAATGCCAATGCCTGAACTGACCGATCGAATCGGCCGGATCACGGTGTCGTCGACCATGAAAGTGGCGGCCGACGCCGAACGGCTCCGCCGGGACGGCGCCGACGTAGTGGATTTCGGAGCGGGCGAACCGGACTTTCCGACGCCTGACAACATCAAGCGCGCTGCTATCCGCGCTATTGAAGAGAACTTCACGAAGTACACCGCCGCCAGCGGTACGCTCGAGTTGCGTCAAGCGATATGCGAGCGCCATGCCGCGGACTTCGGCACGAGTTACACGCCTGCCGAATGTGTGGTCGGCGCGGGCGCCAAGCAAATCATCTTCAATCTGACCCAAGTCCTGATCCAGGAAGGCGACGAAGTGATCATGCCCGTGCCGTATTGGGTCACCTACAAGGACGTCGTCAACTTCGCCGGAGGCAAGTGCGTGTTCGTCCGGACGGACGAAGATCACGGCTTCGCTCTCACGGCGGAGATGATCGAACATCACCTGAGCGGCAAAACGCGCATGGTGATCCTCAATTCGCCGTGCAATCCCTCCGGCGCGCTCGTCGAACGCGAAGAATTTGAAAAGATTCTCCATCTGACCGCCTCCCGGGGTATATGGCTGCTCACTGACGAATGTTATTGCCACTTTTTGTATGACTCCGAGCCGTTCTCCATCGCCTCGCTGCCCGAAGCCAAGGAGACCGTCCTGGTGGCGGGCTCGCTGTCGAAAACCTACGCCATGACCGGATGGCGAGTGGGCTTCGGGCTGGGTCCGGCCCATGTGGTGAGCGCCGTGGTGAAGCTCACAAGTCACTCGACGTCCAACGTCACTTCCATCGCCCAAAAGGCCGGCGTTGAAGCGCTCCGCGGACCTCAAGATTCCGTGGGCGTGATGCTCGCCGAATACCGCAGACGCCGCGATTTCGTCGTCGATCGGCTGCGGCGCATCCCGGGCATCACTTGCGCCGAGCCTCGCGGAGCCTTTTATGTCTACCCCAATATAAGCCTCGCTTTCGGCAAGAAGAACATCCACACTCCGATGGACTTTGCCGAGCGCTTGCTTAGCGAAGCGCACGTAGCCGTGGTGCCCGGCGAAGCATTCGGCACGCACAAGCACATACGGATTTCATACGCCGCTTCCATGGAGGACTTGGCGCGCGGTCTCGACCGCTTGGAGGCGTTTTGGCGCGGCTTGGATGAGGGCGCTGAGCAGTGAGCGGAAAACCGCGGCGGTTGGATGCGTCCTTCCATGCCCGCCCTTGGGGTTCGTGGGACTTGGGTCCGTGGTTCCCGAAGCCGGAATCCCGCACCGGAGAAGTGTGGCTGACTTCCGAGCCGCCGCTCCCCATACTGATCAAGTTCATTTACACTACCGAAGCGCTCTCCGTGCAGGTACACCCCTCCGGCGAAAACGGCAAGACCGAAATGTGGTACATCCTCGACGCCGCTCCCGGCGCCACCTTGGCGCTCGGCTTCCGGGAACCGATCACGGCGGAACGGCTGCGGGAATCGGCGACAACGGGGGAAATACTCGACTTGCTCGACCACCGCACCGTGCGCAAAGGGGACGTGGTCTTTGTCCCCGGCGGGGCGGTTCACGCGCTTGGTCCGGGTCTGCGGCTGTTGGAGATTCAGCAGAACTGCGACATTACCTACCGGCTTTATGACTACAACCGCGGGCGCCCCTTGCATCTGGAAGAAGCCGCCGCGGTTGCTCAGTTAGGTCCTGCGCCTCCCGCGCCGCGTGCATGCCGGCTCGATGAACAGCGGTCGCTCCTTGTTTCCTGCGAGTATTTCGTGACGGAATTGTGGGAGATCGCGGCATCCTTCAGCGCGCCGCCGCCAAGCGGAACGAGTCACGTGCTCATCGCGATTGAAGGCGAAGGAACGGTGAACGGGGCAGAGTACCGCGCGGGTGAAGCTTGGCTGATGCCCGGCAGAACACCGGTCGAAATTCACCCGCGCGGGCCTTCGCGAATGATTTCTACCTACGCCCCTGCTACACTGGAAAAGCTAGGCTAATCCTCCGCGGTTCATGCCGTTCCTTCGATTTCTTGCGCCCGTTGCGCTCATGGTGTTGTTGTGCGCTTGCAGGAGCAAGCCCGCGCCCGCCCCGGCAATTGGGGAAGCCTATGTCGCGCCCCTGTCGCTGAAGCTCCGCCAGGAGATTTCGCCCCGTTCAGCGGAAGTCGCGCAACTGCGCCACGGCGAGAAGGTGGAAATCTTACAGATTCGCCGCCGGTTCGTGAAAGTCCGCACCTCCCGCGGCGCGGAGGGATGGACGGACACCCGTCAGCTCATGACGGCGCAACAGGTGGCGGAACTCAAGGAACTGCAACGCATCGGGCGCGAGTTGCCGTCGCAAGGGAAGGGAACCGTACACGAAGCGCTGAATATTCAT